>CEGC01000217.1_pt1 | contig 9573 bp, 7 predicted proteins | sample 302731 | NCBI WGS metagenome assembly CEGC01 (sample SAMEA2755656, study PRJEB7226) | microbial mat metagenome | biome: microbial mat; feature: hypersaline; material: grass silage | place: USA | collected 2014-02-19 | depth 0 m | reverse complement strand
CCGGTGGTGGTGGTGGTGGTGGTCGTGCGCCTGCTCCGGCTGCACGGGCTAATCCCGGTGCTGACGTGCCGGTCAAACCGACCAAGACCGTTGATGGCGAGAATCGCAAGGCACGTCCTAGCGATGATGACGAACGTCGTAAGGGTGGTAATGGCCCGGCGAAAGTCGCGGCCAAGGCTCCGCCGGCGAAAAAGGTCGTTGATACCAAGCGTCGTGGCAAGCTGACGATCAGCACCGCTATGAGTGACGATGATGGCCGTCGTGGCCGTTCTGTCGCCGCCATGAAGCGCGCTGCGCAAAAGGAACGCCGTAAGCTTCAGGCTCAGTTCCAAGCGCAGGAAAAGATCGTTCGCGAAGTGATTTTGCCTGACACCATTACGGTGCAGGAACTCGCTAACCGTATGGCCGAACGTGCTCCGAACGTGATCAAATCACTGATGAAGATGGGCGTTATGGCGACCATCAACCAAGTGATTGATGCTGATACCGCCCAGTTGGTTGCCGAAGAGTTCGGCCATCAGGTCAAGCGCGTATCCGATAGTGACGTCGAAGTCGGCCTGGAAGCCGGCCCGGACGCAGACCACAGCATGACCTCTCGTGCACCTGTGGTTACCGTCATGGGCCACGTTGACCACGGTAAGACCTCGTTGCTTGATGCCTTGCGCGCCACCGATGTGGTGTCGGGCGAAGCCGGTGGTATTACCCAGCACATTGGGGCCTATCAGGTCACCATGTCGACCGGGGCTAAGATCACCTTTATCGATACTCCGGGTCACGAAGCCTTTACCGCCATGCGTGCCCGTGGCGCGAAAGTCACCGATATCGTGGTGCTGGTGGTGGCTGCCGATGATGGCATCATGCCGCAAACCATCGAAGCCATCCGCCACGCCCGCGCTGCCGAAGTGCCGATCGTGGTTGCGATCAACAAAATGGACAAGCCCGGCGCTGACCCCGAACGGGTGCGCACCGAACTGTTGAACCACGAAATCGTGGTTGAGCAGATGAGCGGTGACGTCCTGTGCGTTGAAGTGTCGGCCAAAAAGCGTATCAACCTTGATAAGCTTGAAGAAGCGATCTTGCTGCAGTCCGAAATCCTTGACCTGAAGGCGAACTCCGACCGTATGGCCGAGGGTACCATCGTCGAAGCGAAGATGGAAAAGGGCCGTGGTTCGGTGGCGACCGTGTTGGTCAAGCGTGGGACCCTGCGCGTTGGTGACATCTTTGTCGCCGGTGCCGAATGGGGCCGCGTGCGTGCCATGATCGACGATCATGGCAACCGCGTGGAGTCTGCTGGTCCGTCAACCCCGGTTGAAATCCTCGGTCTGCAGGGTGTTCCTGCCGCTGGTGATGACCTGATCGCGGTCGAAGACGAACAGAAAGCCCGTGAAGTTTCCAGCTATCGTCAGCGCAAGGACCGCGAGGCCCTGGCCATCAAGTCGGCGCGTGGCACCATGGAACAGATGTTCGCCAAGATCCAAGCCGGTGTGGTCAAAGAACTGCCGGTCGTCATCAAGGGCGACGTGCAGGGTTCGGTCGAAGCGCTGGTTGGCACTTTGGAAAAATGTGGTTCGGACGAAGTCAAGGTCCGCATCCTGCATGCCGCCGTCGGTGCGATCAACGAATCCGATATCACCTTGGCTAAGGCATCCGAAGGCTTGGTGATCGGCTTTAACGTTCGTGCCAACCCGCAGGCTCGCGAAAGCGCCCGCCGCGACGGGGTGGACATTCAGTACTATTCGATCATCTACGACGTTGCTAACGACGTTAAAGCAGCCCTTACCGGCATGCTGTCGCCGACCTACCATGAACGCTTTATTGGCTACGCGCAAATTCGCGAAGTCTTTAACATCACTAAGGTCGGGAAAGTCGCAGGCTGTATGGTCACCGAAGGCATCATCAAGCGTGGCTGTAAGGTCCGTTTGCTGCGTGACAACGTGGTCATCCATGAAGGCGATCTGGGTCAGCTCAAGCGCTTTAAGGACGACGTCAAAGAAGTCCGTCAGGGCTTTGACTGCGGCATGTCCTTCGCCAATTATGAAAATATCCAGATTGGCGATATGTTCGAGTGCTTTGAAATGGAAGAAGTGGCCGGCAAGCTTTAACGCTGGTTCCTTACGGTCAGTTAAACGGCGCTCGTCCGGTGAAAGCCTGACGGGCGCTGTTCCGTTGCAGCGGCTTTTTGCTTTCAATGGGACAAAGGGGGGAAAATGATATGGAACGGTGTCAGCAATCCCTAGAGATCGAAATTTTTTCTTTTACCCCCGCTGATCACGCCGGTGTCTTGCAGGTTATTTTGCCGATTCAGCAGCAGGAATTTTCAATTCCGATCGCCGCTGAAGACCAACCCGATCTAAACGAGATTCCGTCTTTTTACCAAAACGGTCTCGGGAATTTCTGGGTGGCAAAAATGGGTGGCAGTGTGGTTGGCACCATTGCCTTGAAAGATATTGGCCAGCGACAGGTCGCCTTGCGTAAGATGTTTGTTGCCGCCCCGTATCGGGGGGCACGCTGGGGCACAGCGCAAAAGTTGCTGACCATGGCGTTGATGCAGGCAAAAAACAGTGGAGCTGCGCGAGTTTTCTTGGGAACCACCGCCGTGTTTCACGCGGCCCATCGTTTCTATGAAAAGAATGGTTTTACGGAACTTTCTAGCAATGCTTTGCCGCCGTCGTTTCCGGTGATGGCGGTTGATTCAAAGTTTTACACCATTGACCTTGATGCCCTGTAGCACAAGGGGCGGACCATACGGTCCTTTAGCCCTGAGTGAACCCTTGCAGGCTGAGGTTTTTGATCACATGACCAACACGAATAGGAGGTCCCGCGATGCCGCGTGCTCCCAGTAAGGCCCCGACGCAACGCCAGTTGCGCGTGGCCGAAGAAATCCGTTACGCCCTTGCCATGACCATGGAACGGGGCGATGTCCATGATCCGATTTTGGCCGCGATGCCGATCACCATTACTCTGGTTCGGGTCAGCCCGGACCTGAAAAACGCGACCGCCTTTGTCACGCCGCTTGGTGGTGGCGATGCGACCGAGGTTTTGGCCGCGCTCAAGCGGGCGACTCCGTTCCTGCGCCATGAATTGGCGCGGAAGGTGACGATGAAATACGTGCCCAATCTATCGTTTCAGGCTGATACCAGCTTTGATGAATTCAGCCATATCGACAGCTTGCTCCACCGTCCCGAAGTGCAGCGTGATATTGCGCCGCAGGCGGCTGCGGCCAAGGATGTGATCAGTCCCGAAGACGCAGGCGATTGGGACGATTAGCCCGATGGCGCGGCGCAAAAAGGGAAATCCCGTCCACGGATGGGTAGCGATTGATAAGCCCGTTGGCATGACCTCGACGCAGGTTGTGGCCAAGGTTCGTTGGTTGTTTCAGGCGCAAAAGGCGGGTCACGGCGGTACGCTCGATCCTTTGGCAACCGGGTTGCTGCCCGTTGCCCTGGGCGAAGCGACGAAAACCGTGCCCTATGTGATGGACGGGGCGAAAGTCTATTCCTTTGCCATCGTGTGGGGTGAGCAACGCACCACCGATGACGAAGAAGGGGAGGTTTGCGCCCGGTCCGATGTTCGGCCCAGCGAAGAGCAAATTCGGGCCGCATTGCCTGCTTTTATTGGCGCTATTTCCCAGGTGCCGCCGCGCTATTCGGCGATTAAGGTTGATGGCCAGCGCGCCTATGATCTTGCCCGCGACGGGGAAGAGGTTGACCTAAAGGCGCGTATCATTCGCATTGATGATTTTAGTTTGGTGGAAATGCTGCCGGACCGGGCGCGCTTTCGCGTTCTTTCTGGCAAAGGTGCCTATATGCGGTCGCTGGCCCGCGATTTAGCGCAGGCGGTGGGAACGGTGGGCTACATTGCCGAGCTGCGGCGGATAAGCTGTGGACCGTTTGCCGTAGATGCCGCGATTTCACTGGATAAGCTGGCGGAACTGGGGCATAGTTCGGCCCCATTAGAGGCTCTGTTACCGATTAAGACCGCGCTGGACGACATCCCGGCGTTGGCCGTAAGCGAAACAGAGGCTCGACGGTTGGCCAACGGCCAGACTCTGCCGCTTGGCGGTGGGGCTGGTCGGTTTTCGCATTTAGACCTTGCCGAAGGCACCGTCGTTTGTGTGGGAACCGCCGAAAAGCTGGTGGCCATCGCTCGGATCGAGGATCAAGAGATCCGCCCGATCCGTGTTTTAAATCTTTGACATGAACGGAGATCCCGATGTCGATTACTGCTGAACGTAAGCAGGAACTGGTTAAAGAATTCGCCACCCACGAAGGCGACACCGGCTCGCCGGAAGTGCAGGTTTCGATTCTGACCGAACGGATTAAGAACCTGACCGAACACTTCAAGGACCACAAGAAGGACAACCACTCCCGTCGTGGTCTGTTGAAAATGGTCAGCCAGCGTCGCCGTTTGCTGGATTATGTGAAGGCCAAAGAAGTGAAGCGTTACGAAACGCTGATCGCGCGTCTTGGCATTCGCAAGTAATCGCCTTTTGGTGCGGGACGCCCCCCGGTGGGGCGTCCTCATCGCTATTTAACGCACCGCACTTTTACATCGTGGTGCGATGGAATGATGACTACAGACCATCAGGCCGTATTTGCTGATGTGTTTGTTTTTTTAGGCTGTTGGGGACTTCTCCCCGCCTTTTTGCCGACCGCTCGGCGCCGGAGTCTCCGCCGTGCACAGGTTTGGTGCCGGTTGTTGATTGACGTGGTGCCGGTTTCTGATTGGTTTGGTGATTGAGGAAAAGACGAAACGGGATCGGTTGCTTCCCCAGACTGCGCGGTGCAAGGGTATCGCACAGGGCCGGAGACTAAATCGGACCGATCCAATCTGAACTGAGGAAAAACGACGATATGTCCATGTTCACTGTGATCCGCAAGGAACTTGAATGGGGCGGCCGCAAGCTGGTTCTGGAAACCGGCCAAGTCGCTCGTCAGGCCGATGGTGCGGTTCTGGTCACCTACGGGGAAACCTCTGTGCTGGTGACGGCTGTGGGTGCAAAATCCCCCAAGCCCGGCCAGGACTTCTTCCCGCTGACCGTGAACTACCAGGAAAAAGCCTTTGCTGCGGGTAAAATCCCCGGCGGCTTTTTCAAACGTGAAGGGCGCCCGAGCGAAAAGGAAACCCTGGTTTCCCGCCTGATCGACCGCCCGATTCGCCCGCTGTTCCACAAGAACTATAAGTGCGAAACCCAGGTTGTGGCCACTGTGCTGTCCCACGATCTGGAAAACGACCCTGACATTGCGGCTTTGGTTGGCGCTTCGGCGGCATTGACCCTGTCGGGTCTGCCGTTCTTGGGCCCGATTGCTGGCGCGCGCGTTGGCTTTGTTAATGGCGCCTATGTGCTGAACCCAACCACCGACCAGCTGGCTGAAAGCTCGCTTGACCTGGTGGTCGCGGGCACCGCCGAAGGCGTGCTGATGGTTGAGTCCGAAGCAAAGGAACTCGATGAAGCGGTGATGCTTGGTGCGGTGACCTTTGGTCACGAGCAGATGCAGGTGGTCATTAATGCGATCATCGAATTAGCCGAAGTCGCTGCCAAAGAACCCCGCGACCTGACCGCCCCGCCGGCGGAACGGGCGCAGTTGGCCGAATCCTTTGCCGCATTCCGTGGCGAACTGTCGGCAGCCTATAAGATCGCCACCAAAACCGACCGCCAAAACGCCGTCGGCGCCGTCAAAGCCAAGGCTTTGGCCGCTGTTGATAGCGAAAACCCGGTTGCTATGCAGTTGGCTGGCGAAGTGTTTAAGGGTTTGGAAGCCGACGTTGTGCGCTCCAACATCCTCGACACTGGTTCGCGCATTGACGGTCGTGATACCAAGACCGTGCGTGCGATCGAATCGACCGTTGGCATTCTGCCGCGCGCCCATGGTTCGGCCCTGTTCACCCGTGGCGAAACCCAGGCGTTGGTGGTTACCACCTTGGGCACCGGCCAGGACGAGCAGATCGTTGACCAGCTGGCTGGCGAATACCGCGAAACCTTTATGCTGCATTATAACTTCCCCCCCTATTCGGTGGGCGAAGCTGGCCGCATGGGTTCGCCGGGTCGTCGTGAAATCGGTCACGGTAAGTTGGCATGGCGTGCGGTTCATCCGCTGCTGCCCAGCAAAGAACAGTTCCCTTACACCATGCGTGTCGTATCGGAAATCACCGAATCGAACGGTTCTTCGTCGATGGCAACCGTTTGCGGCACCTCGCTGGCGCTGATGGATGCCGGCGTGCCGTTGGCGCGTCCGGTCGCTGGTATTGCCATGGGTCTGATTAAGGAAGGCGATCGCTTCGCCGTTCTGTCTGACATCCTGGGTGACGAAGATCACCTGGGTGACATGGACTTTAAGGTGGCGGGGACCGACGTCGGTATCACCTCGTTGCAGATGGACATTAAGATCACCTCGATCACCAAAGAAATCATGGAAATTGCCCTTGGGCAGGCCCGCGATGGCCGTATCCATATTCTTGGCGAGATGACCAAAGCCCTGGGCGCTGCCCGTGGCGAAGTGTCTGGTAACGCTCCGCGCATTACCACCATCAAAATCGACGCCAGCAAGATCCGTGATGTGATCGGTTCGGGCGGTAAGGTGATCCGCGAGATCACCGAAGCCACCGGCACCAAGATCGACATTGACGATGACGGCACCATCAAGGTTGCCGCTGTTGACGGTGAAGCCGCCGACAAGGCCATTGCCTGGATTAAGGGCATTGTCGCCGAGCCGGAAATTGGCGCCATTTACCAGGGTAAAGTCGTTAAGGTCATGGACTTTGGCGCCTTTGTGAACTTCCTGGGCAAGCGCGACGGCCTGGTGCATATCTCGGAACTGACCGATCAACGCGGCTCTAAGCCGTCTGATTTCGTCAACCAGGGCGACACCGTGTGGGTCAAGTGCGTTGGCTTTGACGATCGCGGCAAAGTAAAGCTGTCGATGAAGCAAGTTGACCAGGAAACTGGTGAACTCAAAGCCAAAGACGCCGACGCCTAAGCCCGACTAAAAAGGTGCTGGGGCTCTGTTTGGTCATCGGACCGCACAGAGCCCCAGGCTTTTTTACAGGGATGCGGGGCCTTCCTGCAGTAACGCCATTTCTTGGGGTATCGTCCGCGTTTCGCGTGAACAGCTGATCCCCCTGGATACGACACATTTCCTCTAGAAAGAGGTGGATTGGTGACGACGCCTTATCCATCGCCGGTGATCGGCCATCGCGGTGCTTGTGCCGATGCGCCGGAAAACACGCTTGCCTCGCTCCGCCGTGCCGCCGACGTTGGCGCGCTGATGGTCGAAGTCGACGTTAAGCTTTCCGCCGAAGGGCGCCCGGTGCTCTTCCACGATGAGCATCTAGAACGCACCACCGACGGTCAGGGCCTAGTGAGCGCTGCTTTACTCGATACCCTGGGTGCCTTGGATGCGGGCTCTTGGTTCGCGCCGCGTTTTGCAGGCGAGGCCATCCCTACCCTCGAAGAAGCTTTGGAAACCCTGGTTGATCGCGATTTGGCGGTAAACTTAGAGATAAAGCCCTGCCCAGGCCGTGAAGAAGAGACCGCACGGAGTCTGTTTGCCGTGGCTTGTGATCAATGGCCAACCGATCGTCCCGCCCCGCTGATCAGCAGCTTTTCCCGCGCGTGCCTAGCCGTGGCACGGGATTTGGCACCGACATGGCCACGGGCGATGATCTGTGACGAACTGCCGGGAGATTGGCGCGAAGCGGCTTTAATTTTGCGCCTGTCAGCCATTCATTTGGCCGATACGGCTGTTACGCCGACGCTGATTGACGAAATTCGCAATGCGGGGCTTTCCATTGCGGTCTATACAGTGAATGATCCCCAGCGCGCAGCCTTTCTGTGGGCTGCCGGAGTTGCGGCTGTTTTTGCCGATAGACCACAGGATTTGTTAGGTGCGGTGCAGTAAATGACGTCAATTGTCCGCTGAGGGTAGTCAGCGGGAGTAAGGGCGAATATATAAGGGGTTCAGCGTGCCAGTGCGCGCGGCCATTCTTGATCTGCCGGACAGGCGGCGGGTGAAAGACAAGGAGCCTTTGACCAAAGGGTCAGGCGCCAGGTGACTTGGGAGAGAGCAGTGAAGGCGATTAAGCCGGTTATCATTTCTGGGAAAGAGGTCCACCCCATCGTCGAAGGCGGTAAAGGGGTTGCTGTTTCCAATGGCTTTACCGCTGGGGCGTTTGCCGCAGCCGGGGCAGTGGGAACTTTTTCCGGGGTCAATGCCGACGATTACGAGGAAGACGGCTCTCCCAAGCCGGTCATCTATCACGGCAAAACCCGCCAAGATCGCCACCGCGAACTGATCGATATGGGCATTCGTGGCGCCATCCGTCAGGCGCAGATTGCCCACGAGGTTTCCAACGGGCAGGGCCGCATCCACATCAACGTTCTGTGGGAAATGGGCGGCGCCGAGGAAATCCTCGAAGGGGCCCTTGCCGGCGCCAAAGGCTTGATCCATGGCGTCACCTGTGGTGCCGGGATGCCCTACCGCGTCGCCGAAATTGCCGCGCGCCATAATGTCTATTATTACCCGATTGTCTCGTCGGCCCGCGCTTTTAAAGCGCTGTGGAAACGCGCCTATCACAAAACTCCCGACCTGTTGGGCGGTGTAGTCTATGAAGACCCCTGGCTTGCCGGTGGCCATAACGGCCTGAGCAACGTCGAAGACCCGCGCCAGCCGCAAGATCCAATGCCGCGCGTGCGCGAACTGCGTCAGGCGATGCGCGAGCTCGGCGTCCCCGAAGTGCCGGTCTTCATGGCCGGTGGCGTCTGGTTCCTGCGCGAATGGCAAGACTGGTTGGATAACCCCGAATTGGGTCCCATCGCTTTCCAGTACGGCAGCCGCCCGTTGCTGACCAAAGAAAGCCCGATTCCCGCCGCCTGGAAACGCCGTTTGGTCGAGCTGGAAAAGGGCGATATCCTACTGCACCGCTTTAGCCCCACCGGGTTTTATTCCTCGGCAGTCCATAACGACTTCCTGCGCGATCTCGAAGCCCGCTCCGCCCGCCAAGTGGCCTATAGCCGCGAAGCAACCGAGCTGCTCACCGAAGCCGTCGCCCTGGGCGCCCGTGGCCGTGAAATCTTTGTTTCCGCCGGTGATCTGCCCAAGGTCGAAGGCTGGCTCGCCGAAGGCTACACCCAGGGTCTGCGCACCCCCGAAGGCACCATGGTCTTTGTCACTGAAGACGATTCTCGCGTCATCAGTAAAGACCAACGCGATTGCATGGGCTGCCTGTCAGCCTGCGCCTTCTCGAACTGGGCTCAGGGCGAAAAAGGCAACACTGGCCGTCTGCCCGACCCGCGCAGCTTCTGCATCCAAAAAACCCTGCAATCCATCGCTCACGGTGGCAACATCGAAAACGAGCTGATGTTCGCCGGCCACAACACCTATCGCTTCGGTGACGATCCGTTCTATGCCAACGGCCACGTCCCCACCGTCGCCGAGCTGGTGCAGCGCATCTTGCAAGGCGACTAACGCTCCGGCGACTGTGCATGAATGACGTCAGGCCCGTGTTGACCCCTTGGTCACACGGGCTTTTTCGTGGGGTGGGTTAGGTTTGCCCTGGCGGGCAGGTCCTGCGGAC
>CEGC01001836.1_pt1 | contig 9574 bp, 6 predicted proteins | sample 302731 | NCBI WGS metagenome assembly CEGC01 (sample SAMEA2755656, study PRJEB7226) | microbial mat metagenome | biome: microbial mat; feature: hypersaline; material: grass silage | place: USA | collected 2014-02-19 | depth 0 m | reverse complement strand
CAGGGGGGGGCGCGGTGTTTTGTGGTCGGATGGCTTGGGCCAGAAAGGCATAGCTGGCGTCAATGTCGGTCGGTTCAGTTTTGCCTTGGCTGAGGAATATTTCAATGCGCGGATAGAGTTCGATCGCCCGGTCAACCTCTTCGTTGGACCCTTGGCGATAGGCCCCCAGGCGGATCAGTTCGGCCATATCTTCATAGGTGGAGATAATACGCCGGGCCTCGGCGATCAGGGTATTTTGTTCGGCGGTGTTACAGCCAGGCATAGTTCGCGACACGGAGCGTAAGATATTGATCGCCGGGTAGCGGCCTCGTTCGGCAATCATACGGTCTAGCACGATATGGCCGTCGAGAATCCCGCGCACGGCATCGGAAATGGGTTCGTTATGGTCATCGCCTTCGACCAAAACGGTGAACAGGCCAGTGATATTGCCTTTGCCCTGCGGGCCGGGGCCTGCACGTTCGAGCAGTTTGGGCAGTTCGGCGAACACGGTGGGGGTATAGCCCTTACTGGCCGGGGGTTCGCCTGCCGATAGGCTGATTTCACGCTGAGCCATGGCAAAGCGGGTGACTGAATCCATCAAGCACAGAACATTGGCCCCCTGATCACGGAAGTATTCTGCCACCGCCAGGGTCATATAGGCCGCTTGGCGGCGCACCAAAGGCGGTTCGTCAGAGGTTGCGACCACCACCACGGAACGGCGCATACCGTCTTCGCCCAGGTCGTCTTCGATAAATTCGCGGGCTTCGCGGCCGCGTTCGCCGATCAGGCCCAAAACAATCACGTCCGCCGAAGAATAGCGGGCCATCATCGACATTACCGATGATTTACCAACCCCAGATCCGGCAAAGATCCCCATCCGCTGACCTTGGCAGCAGGTGGTAAAGGCGTTAATAGCGCGAATCCCCAAATCCAGTTTTCCAGCCACCCGCTGGCGACCATGCGCTGATGGGGGCGATGCCTGGATCGGAAAGGCGTCAGGGCCCTTGAGCAGCGGTCCTAGGCCGTCAACGGGTTCCCCCATCGAGTTAATCACCCGTCCCAGCCAATCGCGGCTGGGGAAAATCGATGGGCGCGATTGATCAAGCTCGGCCACGCAGCCCAAACCAATACCTTCGAGGGTGCCAAAGGGCATCATAAGCGCCCGGCCATCACGAAAGCCGACCACTTCGCAAGGAACGCGTCGATTCCCTCGCGCCACCACATTCACCCGATCGCCAACCGATAAGGTGGTCTGGATTCCCCCGACCTCAACCAACAGGCCTTGGACGCCGACTACGCGTCCGAAAACCCGATAGTCAGGAATACGATGGAGTTCGGTCAGGAAGTTATTGATAAAGCTGGTCACCAGAGCCCCACATGCTGTGTTATCGCGGGAAAAAATAGCCTGTATAAACGGTCGTTCGGCGCTGTTTGCTATGCCTGATGGCTAGGGATAGGTACTTTTGCCTAGTGGCCCCTTGCCACATATAAGCTATGCCCCTATCGTTAAGGCCGTGTTAACTGTTGCGCAATCGCTAACTGACCTGCATTCTGCACCAGCAGGGATAAAAGGTTAAGATCTGGACGGGGATTACCCGCATGAGAGTTTTAGTTGTTGAAGACGATCCGGCGACCCGTCAAAGCATCGAACTGATGCTGCGCAAAGAGCAATGGGTGGTGGATTCAACCAATCTGGGCGAAGACGGCCTGGAAATTGGTAAACTCTATGACTACGACATTATCATTCTCGACCTCGGCTTGCCCGATATGGACGGAATGGATGTTATCCGCTCGTTGCGGTCGGCACGGGTGGAAACGCCGGTGTTGATCTTGTCGGGCTTAAACGAACCAGAACGTAAAGTCCGTGGCCTGGGGGTTGGGGCCGATGATTACCTGACCAAACCCTTTGATCGGGCGGAGCTGGTGGCTCGGCTACAAGCCATCGTGCGCCGGTCTAAAGGACATGCCCAGCCGGTGGTGCAAGTCGGACACTTGGAAGTCAACCTCGAGGCTCGTACGGCCCATGTCGGCGGGCAAACTCTGCACCTGACCGGCAAGGAATACGGCATCCTCGAATTGTTGGCGATGCGCAAGGGTACGACCTTGACCAAGGAACAGTTCTTGAACCATCTGTATGGTGGTATCGACGAGCCGGAACTCAAAATCATCGACGTCTTTATCTGCAAGCTGCGGAAAAAGCTCACCCAGGCGTCGCAGGGTGAAAATTACATCGAAACCGTTTGGGGGCGTGGCTATGTGTTGCGCGAACCCGAAGGCGGCGATCTGCAAGCTCGCGCAGCCAACACATAATTTTATCGGTTGTTCACCCTGATGATGATGGCCCCCTGATTGCGTTAGGGGGCCATTGTTGTTTGTTGTCCTGTTATCGGGCCGTTTGCATTCAGCCGCAGTGGGCTACCTAAAGAGGGTGCAGGGAAGATCTATTTTCTTAAAAAGAGTAAGATAGTTATTATTTATACTCTAGGGTCGGTTTATAGTCCTCTTTCGTTAATCATACGTAAGGGGATTTCATGTTTTTCGCGCATAGTGTTCCCGATGATCCCGAGCGCAAAGGCTGGGAACCCTTAGAACAGCATTTACAAGAAGTCGCTGATTTAGCTGAGAAATTTACAGAACCCTTTGACGCTAAAGCCTTTGGCCGTCTGGTTGGCTTGCTTCATGATGCTGGTAAATTCCGTGCATCGTTTCAGGATTATCTGGCGGGTAAGTCCCCATCGTCTCCCCATGCGGTGGTGGGGGCAACGATGATGGATCAGGCGCTAGAGCCGGGCTTGGCAAAGATGCTGGGGCCGTTGATTGGAATCCCGGTTTCATCGCACCATGCGGGCTTGCCTGGCAATGGGGATCGCAGCTTTGAACGGCGCTTGGCCAATGCCAAAGGCATTGACGATATGGCACCTTGGCCAATAAAAAACCTGCCTTTTCCGGCGATTGCCTCGATCCCTAAACCCTTGCGCGATGCTAAGGATGGATTCGGTACGGCCTTTTTTGTGCGGATGCTGTTTTCGGCGCTGTGCGATGCGGATTTTCTTTGCACCGAGCGGTTTTACAATGCTGAAAAGACCGCCCTACGCCAGGGACCGCAGCCATCGATCCAGGCTCTCTCTGACGCTGTTGACCAGTATTTAGCGCGGATCAACAGCACTGCTGCGTCAGAAGTGATTATTGCCCGGCAACAGGTTTTGCAGGCTTGTCAGGCGGCGGCGACGCAAACGCCGGGGCTGTTTTCGTTAACGGTGCCCACGGGGGGCGGCAAAACTTTATCGTCGTTGTCTTTTGCCTTGCGCCACGCGGCACAGCATGGCCTGCGGCGGGTGATCTATGTGATCCCCTATACCTCGATCATTGAACAGACGGCGGGGGTGTTCCGCGCGGCTTTTGGCCCGGCTTTGCAAGGGGCTGTGATAGAGCACCATTCTGCCGCCCTACCGACCCCAAGCACCGAGCCGATGGGTCCGCAGCGTTTGCGGTTGGTTCAGGAAAATTGGGATGCGCCGGTGATCGTCACCACCAGCGTGCAGTTCTTTGAAAGCCTGTATTCTGATCGTCCTGCGCGTTGTCGCAAGCTGCATAACATCGCTGATGCGGTGGTGGTTCTAGACGAAGTACAGGCCTTGCCGACGGCGTTACTTAAGCCCTGCGTTAGTGTTTTAGCGCGGTTGTTAAAGGGCTATGGGACGACGGTTCTGCTGTGTACGGCGACCCAACCCGACCTTGCTGATAGCCGGTTGTTGGGGGGTGAACTACCCCCACCGCGTGAAATCATGGCCGATCCCGCCGGCCTGTGGGCCAATCTGCGCCGCGTGCAGGCGGAAAAAGCCGGATCGCTTAGTGATTTGGCTTTGCTTGATCGCCTGCGCAGTCATCAACAGGTGCTTTGTATCGTTGATAACCGTGCCCATGCGGCGGAATTATACGGAGCTTTGAGCGAAGGTGAAGAAGACGCGCAAGCGGTGGTGCACCTTAGCGCTGGTCTGTGTCCGGCAGATCGGCGGCGCATTTTGGTCGAGGTCAAACGGCGGCTGAGCGCGGGTTTGGCCGTGCGTTTGGTATCGACACAGGTGATCGAGGCCGGGGTTGATATTGACTTCCCCGTCGTCTATCGCGCGGTTGCCGGGTTGGATTCCTTGGCCCAGGCCGCAGGGCGCTGCAATCGCAACGGGATCTTGGATCGGGGGCAGTTTGTCATTTTTGACTGCGACCGCAAACTGTGGCTTCCCGATCTGGAACGCCGCCGCCAGTTGGCGCGGCCTTTCTTGGACGAAGACGGTGATCCTTTAGAGCCTGAACGGATTGCACGCTATTTCAAGGCTCTGTTCGGCATTGAAGACCTGGATGCCCACAAGGTGATGCCTTTGCTCAGCCGCTCTTTGGCGGGGGCGGATTGGGATTTTCACGGCGCCAGTGAAGCCTTTCAGATGATTGGCGACGAAACCGTACCGCTGATCGTGCCCACCGATGAAACCGAAACGCTGTGTGCGGCGCTGATTACCGCTGAACGGCAAGGATTGCCGCCGGGATTGGCAACCCTGCGCGCCTTACAGCAGGTGAGCGTTTCCGTGTACCGCCATGCCTTTGCCGCCCTCGATGCCGCCGGGGCGGTAGCACGGATTGGGCCGAATGGGGCCTTTTATCGTTTAATCGATCACGACTTATACGACCGCGTTCGTGGGCTTGGGGGGCCTCGGGCCGCGCAGTCCTTTGACAGCAATGTGATTTAACCAGGGGAAAAACCGATGACGCAAGGAATAGAGGTCAAGGTCTGGGGCGCATATGCGCTGTTTTCGCGTCCGGAATTTAAGACCGAACGGGCAACTTACGAAGTGATGACCCCATCGGCGGCGCGTGGGATTCTAGAGGCGATCCACTGGAAGCCGGCCATCCGCTGGACCATCGATAGCATTCGCGTGTTACAGCCAATCCGCTTTGACACCATTCGCCGCAACGAAGTGGGCAGCAAGATGTCCTATGCTTCGGCCCGGCAGGCGGCAGAGGGCACAAAGCCGATGCCCTATTTGGTCAGTGACGAGGATCGCCAGCAGCGCGCGGCCTTGCTGCTGCGGGATGTGGCCTATGTGATCCGGGCGCATTTTGACCTGACGGATCAGGCCGGACCGCAAGACAGCGCCGCCAAGCATATTGATATTGCGCGGCGGCGGATTGCCAAGGGGCAATGCGCCTATCAACCCAGCCTTGGCACCCGTGAGTTTACCGGCTTTTTCAGCCCGCCCGAACCCGAAGACCTGACCCATGTTCCCGATGGCCTGCGCGGCGAGTGGGATTTGGGGATGATGCTGCATGACATAGATTTTGCTGATCAAATGACGGCGCATTTCTTTCATGCCGTCCTGCGCGATGGGCTGCTGGAAATTCCCGCCTTTACCCCCGGCGGAGGACTTCGGCATGATTTTAAGCGCGCTCAATGATCTGTATCGGCGGATGTCACAGGCCGATAGCGCCGAGGCCCTGCCGGCCTATGGTTTGTCGATGGCCAAAGTGGTCGGGGCGGTGCATTTGGATCTTAAAGGCCAGTTTTTAGGCCTTTTGGACCTTCGCACCACCGAGGGCAAAAAGCCGCGCCCGCGCTGGCTTGAGGTGCCTCGATCACTACCGCGACCAGGGACCGGTGTTACGGGGATTTTTTTATGTGACAACGCCGGGTATCTATGCGGAACAGACGCCAAGGGAAATGCTAAACGGGCGGCTAAGCAGTTTGAAGCCGCGCGTGAGCTCCACCATGCGCTTTTAGATGCGGTGGATCACCCGGCAGCGCGGGCAATTCTGGCGTACTTTGATACCTGGGATCTGACCATCGCCGCCGATAAACTTAGTGGCAACAAAGAGCTGTTGAGTGGGGGACTGGTTTTTCAAATCCACGGCCTGCCTGACGGGGAAAGCTTTGCCCATGACGTGCGTGCCCTGCGCGATGCCTGGGAACGACGGCCTCGGGTCGATGCCGAGGTCATTGGGCAATGCTTGGTCACTGGCGAAGTTGGGCTGATTGCCCGCCTGCATGGCTCGATCCAGGGTGTACCGGGGGCGCAGTCTCAGGGGGCGTCCTTGGTATCTTTCAACGTCGCCTGCGCCACATCCTATGGGAAAGACCAAAGCTTTAATGCCCCGGTTAGCGAGGCGGTGGAATTTGGTTACACCACTGTTTTAAATCACTTGTTGCGCGACCGTCGCCATTCATTGACCGTTGGTGATACCGCAGTTCTTTTTTGGGCCGAACGCGCTTCGGTGGCGGAGACGGTGTTTTCCTCGGTGCTGAATCCCAATTGGGGCGATTGGATGCAAGAGGCCGCCGAGGCGGGCAAAGATGATCAACACCGGGCCAAGGCACAAAAACTTTTAGACCTGTTGTTAGCCATGCGCGATGGCCGCCCCTTGACCGATCCTGATTTGCTGCAAGACCAGTCGGTGCGGTTTTATGTGCTGGGTCTGGCCCCCAATAGGGCGCGTCTGTCGGTGCGGTTTTGGCAGGTGCAGACGGTGCAGCAGATGATCGCACATCTTGCCGACCATCACCATGATATGGCGCTGGAAATCGACTATCCCAAACGGCCTTTGCTGCCGTCTTTGTGGAGCATTTCGCAAGAAGTCTGCGCCCAAGACAAAGACGGCAAAACACGGGGCAAATCGCCGACCGAATCGCAGAAAAAACTCTATGGCGATCTGGTGCGGGCGGTTTTGTCCGGCACAGCGTACCCGGCCAGTTTGCCCGCGCTGTTGCTGACCCGTTTTCGCAGCGATGGCCACATCACCCACCCCCGCATTGCCTTGCTCAAGGCTGAATTCAACCGCCGCCGCCGTTTGGCGGGCAAAGAAGAGGAGCGCTTTACCATGTCCCTTGATGAAAGTCGGACTGACGTTGGCTATCGCCTAGGCCGCCTGTTTGCGGTGCTGGAGCGGATTCAAGAGGCCGCTCATGGTGGCCCGGTGAATGCCGGGATTGGACAAAAGTTTTTGGGCGCCTTTTCCAGCACTCCGCGTTTGGCCTTTGCGCATTTGATGAAGCTTAAGCAGGCGCATATGAAAAAAATGTCCCGCGATAGCAAGGGGCTGAGCGTTTGGTACGAACGCCTTACTGGCGAAATCGTTGATGCCCTGGGCGATATTCCCGCCAGCATGGGCCCAGACCAACAGTCGCAGTTTTTCCTTGGCTATTACCAACAACGCCAAGCGCTGTTCCGCAGCAAAGACCAAACATCTGCTGCCGCTGACCTGGATGAAACCTCGGCAGCCTAGCTCCCATCTGATCTCAGTTATCAAACGTGACAGGATAAAATTATGAGCGCTTTGAAAAACCGTATTGAATTTGTTTACTATTTCGACGTGACCAACGGCAATCCCAACGGCGACCCGGATATGGGCAATATGCCGCGCGTCGAGCCGCTGACCCAAAAGGGTTTGGTGACCGATGTGTGCCTGAAACGCAAAATCCGGAACTTTGTCGCTTTAGCAAAAGAGGATTCTCCGCGCCATGATATTTATGTGCGGGAAAAGGCGGTTCTGAACAGCCAAAATGCGCGTGCTTACGAGGCGCTGAAACTCACCAGCGACAAAAAGAAACTGCCGAAAAAAGCCGATGAGGCGAGGGCGGTTACCAAATGGATGTGCGATACCTTTTTTGACGTTCGCACCTTTGGCGCGGTGATGACCACCGATGTGAACTGTGGCCAGGTGCGCGGCCCGGTGCAGATTACCTTTGCGCAAAGCGTCGAGCCGATCCAATCGCTGCCGATCAGCATCACCCGCATGGCGGTGACCACCGTTGCCGAGGCGGAAAAGCAGCAGGGCGATAACCGCACCATGGGCGAAAAGCATATCGTTCCCTATGGCTTGTACCGTGCCGAAGGCTTTATCTCGGCGCATTTTGCCAGCGGGCCCAATGGCACCGGCTTTGACGAAGATGACCTGACGCTGTTGTGGCAGGCCTTGATTAATATGTTTGATCACGATCATTCGGCGGCGCGTGGGCGGATGACGGCACGGCGGCTGATTGCCTTTCGCCATGACAGCGCTTTGGGCAACGCTCCGGCGCAAAAACTGTTGGATCTGGTCAAGCACGCCCCGGCAGAAGGCCGTGGTGCCGACGCCTTCGCCCGTGAATTCCAAGACTATACGCTGACCTTTGACGACAGCGCCCTGCCACAGGGTGTGACGGCTGATATCTTGCTCTAACAGGCAAGCATCAGCGAAAGGGGCAACAAGGAGAACGCCGATGGAAGACGATGACTTTTTGCCCCTTTCGGCGCTGCAGCACTGGGTGTTTTGCCCCCGCCAATGCCAGTTAATCCACGGCGAACAGCAATGGGTGGAGAACCGCCTGACGGCTGAGGGGCGATTGCTGCACGACAAAGCCGACGAGCCCGGCGAAGAATGGCACGGCGCGGTTCGCGCCGCCCGCGCCGTTCGTTTGGTTCACCGTGGGTTGCGATTGATCGGTGTTGCTGACGTGGTGGAGTTTCATCGCTGCGAGCAAAACGGCGAACACTACTGGCAACCGCTGCCGGTGGAATATAAGCGCGGCCAGCCAAAGGAGCATAACGCTGATAGGATCCAGTTATGCGCGCAAGCCCTGTGCTTGGAAGAAATCTTTTCCCTCTCGGTGCCCGACGGAGCCCTGTTTTATGGTCAACCGCGCCGCCGGGAACAGGTGGTTTTTGATCAAAGCCTGCGGCAGGAAACCACCGATGTGATCTTTGCCGCCCGCGCCGCTTTGGCTCAAACCCGCCTACCGCCGCCGTTAGTGGCAGACCCGCGCTGCCGGTCTTGCTCGTTGGTGGATATCTGTTGCCCTAAAAGTGTTGGTCAATCGGCACGCCGCTGGCTGCAGCAGACCTTGGCTGAAATTTTACAAAATGGCTGTGGAGAAGGGGACGGCGGATGAAAACGCTGGGTAATACGCTTTATATCGCCACGCAGGGCAGTTATCTGTCAAAGGAAGGCGATTGTGTCCTGGTTGCCAGTGAGCAAGGCGGAAAAACCCGTGTTCCCCTGCATCGGGTGGATGGCATCGTTTGCTTTGGTCGAGTGTCGATCAGTCCGTTTTTGTTGGGCGAATGTGCGGAAAAAGGGGTCACTATCAGTTGGTTGACGGAACGGGGCCGTTTTTTAGCTCGGGCCGAGGGACCGGTTTCTGGAAATGTTCGCCTGCGCCGGGCGCAATATAGGCTGTGTGATGATAGTGCGGCATGCAGGACCCTGGTCCGCAGTATGGTCAGTGGGAAAATCGCTAATCAGCGTAGCGTCATTGCACGGGCGTTGCGCGACCATGGCGGCGATCCGGCGGGTTTGCTGGCAAAGACAAAGACCAGCCTAGAAACCGTGCTGCGGCGGCTGCAAAGCCCACAGGCCGATAACCTGACTGTTGATGAAACCCGTGGTTTGGAAGGGCAGGGGGCGCAAGTCTATTTTGCTGCTTTTCCGGCTTTGATCAGGATCGAAGACCCGGCGTTTGTCTTTTCCGGGCGGGTACGCAGACCACCGACAGATCCGGTGAATGGTTTGCTGTCGTTTGTCTATACTCTGTTGACCCATGATGTGCGTTCGGCGTTAGAGGGGGTGGGGC
>CEGC01002854.1_pt1 | contig 9584 bp, 10 predicted proteins | sample 302731 | NCBI WGS metagenome assembly CEGC01 (sample SAMEA2755656, study PRJEB7226) | microbial mat metagenome | biome: microbial mat; feature: hypersaline; material: grass silage | place: USA | collected 2014-02-19 | depth 0 m | reverse complement strand
GTCGAGGACATGGTACACCACGCCCGCGACTGATCCTGCCGGCCGGTATCAACGCGAAAGGTAGCGGATACCGGCCTCCAGCCCTTCCAGTGTCAGTGGGTACATATGCCCCTCGACCTGCTGCCGAATCATCTGCGTGCTCTGGGTGTACTGCCAGTAGCGCTCAGATGAGGGGTTCAGCCAGATTACCTTGTCCCAGGTATCCAGTATCCGCTGCAGCCAGAGTTGCCCCGGCTCCTCGTTCATGTGCTCCACGCTGCCATAGCGATCCAGCAGTTCATAGGGTGACATGGCGGCATCACCCACAAAGATTACCCGGTAATCACGGCCGTAGGTGTGAAGTACATCCAGAGTTGGTATGGCTTCGTCGTAACGGCGACGGTTGTCGCGCCAGACCTTTTCGTATACGCAGTTGTGAAAGTAAAAGTATTCCAGGTGCTTGAATTCGGTGCGCGCAGCCGAGAACAGCTCTTCGCAGGTGCGGATGAACGGGTCCATGGAGCCGCCTACATCCAAAAACAGCAGTACCTTGGCGGCGTTGTGCCGCTCCGGCACCATTTTCAAATCCAGCAGGCCGGCATTGCGCGCCGTTGAGCGAATGGTGTCATCCAGATCAAGCAGGTCGGCGGCGCCGGTGCGGGCGAACTTGCGCAGTTTGCGCAGGGCAACCTTGATATTGCGCGTGCCCAGCTCCACGCTGTCATCCAGATTGCGGAACTGGCGCTGCTCCCAGACTTTCACTGCACGTTTGTGTTTGCTCTCGCCACCGATTCGAACCCCTTCCGGGTTATAGCCGCTGTGACCAAATGGAGAGGTACCGCCGGTGCCGATCCACTTGTTGCCACCGGCATGGCGTTCACCCTGTTCTTCCAGGCGTTGCTTCAGTGTGTCCAGCAGCTTGTCCAGACCACCCAGTGCCTCGATCTGTGCCTTTTCCTCGTCACTGAGTTGCTTGATGAATTCGCTGTCCAGCCAGTGCGAGGGGATCAAGGCGTCGGTAATATCCCCCTGTGCCTGCAGTCCGGCAAAATACTGCCCGAAGGCACGGTCAAAGCGGTCGTAGTACTTTTCGTCCTTGACCATACAGGCGCGGGCCAGCAGGTAAAAGTCATTCACGTCCAGACAGGCAACCTGCTGTTCCAGTGCGCCGATCAGGTCAAGCAGCTCACGCAGGGAAACCGGCACCTGTCCCTTGCGCAGCTGAGTGAACAGGTCGATCAGCATCAGCGAGCCTCACGGCGCGCCATGAAGGCTAGGCGCTGCAGCATGTGTACATCCTGCTCGTTTTTGAGCAGCGCACCATAGAGCGGAGGCATGGCGCTGGATGGGTCCTGATTGGCCAGCACGTCAGCCGGAATGCGGTCAGCAAGCAGCAGCTTGAGCCAGTCAATCAGCTCTGATGTTGACGGTTTTTTCTTCAGACTGGGGACTTCGCGCAGGCGGAAGAATATTTCCAGTGCCTCGCGCACCAGCGTCTGCTCAATCTGCGGGAAATGCACATCGACGATGGACTGAAGGGTGTCCTTGTCCGGGAAGGCAATGTAGTGGAAGAAACAGCGGCGCAGGAAGGCGTCCGGCAGCTCCTTCTCGTTGTTACTGGTGATGATCACGATGGGGCGTTGACGGGCACGGACGCGTTCACCGGTCTCATACACATCAAACTCCATCTTGTCGAGTTCCGGCAGCAGGTCGTTGGGGAATTCGATATCGGCCTTGTCGATCTCGTCGATCAGCAGGACAGGGCGCTTCTTGGCGGTGAACGCCTCCCACAGCTTGCCCTTCTTGATGTAGTTCTTGACGTCCTTGGCGCGTTCCTCGCCCATCTGGCCATCGCGCAGACGGCTGACGGCATCATATTCGTAAAGGCCCTGGTTGGCCTTGGTGGTGGATTTGATGTGCCATTCGATCAGCGGGGCATTCAGCGCCTTGGAAATCTCATGCGCCAGCACGGTCTTGCCGGTGCCGGGTTCGCCCTTGATCAGAAGCGGCCGCTCCAGCGCAATGGCAGCATTGACGGCCACTTTCAGGTCTTCGGTGGCGACATAGTCCTTGGTGCCTTCAAAACGCATGGGGCTTGATCCTCCTGTAATTCTTCAGGACCACAATAGGCGCCGCATCCGGCGGAGCAAGCTTTGACGTTGCGGGAAGACTGACATTCCGTGAAAAAGTGGTAATCTGGCCATTCCCTAACGGAAACATCTTCGCTCCATGCGGGAGGTGTGGTATAAGGAATATGCCATGCGCGCCGCCGCGGAGCACCAGCTTCAGCTAAGTGTCGCGCCTGTTCATGGTCTGCCATTCCCGTGCAGGAAAGGCGTTTCAGGGCAGGTGCAGGCCGTATGATCCAAACTGCCCGATGTTAACGGGCGCATGGCGCTCTTACCCGCTCCAACCTTCCGGGCTGCCGCGCCTTGATTAACGCGTGGCAATCAAGCGTTAACGCCTTTCTGCAAAATTCAAGGAAATCAGGCCGAATCGGATTTTTGCACGATGCCCTTGAAGCTTTCCCTGAAGCCCGGCGAGACGTTCGTCGTCAACGGCGCAGTCGTGCGCAATGGCGACCGTCGCGGCGTGCTGTTGCTGGAAAACCAGGCGCGTGTCCTGCGTGAGAAGGATATCCTTCGTCCCGCTGATGCCACGACGCCCGTGCGCCGCGCCTATTTTGCCGTGATGCAGATGTACCTGCTGGGTGAGGTCGACGGGCCTGCCTATACGCAGGCCGCTGAAGCCATTGCCGCCCTTATGGCCGATGCTGCCCAGACCGAAGACCGGGCCGACGTGCTCGAGATTTCGGCCGATGTGGCTGCCGCCGATCTTTACCGGGCCCTCACCCGTTGCCGCAAACTGATGGCGCGCGAAGCGGCAGAGGCCGTCTGATGCCTGACGGGAGCCTCATGGCCACGCGCGCACGACCCGGAGACTCCCGTCTCGGCCTCGACGAGGCGATTGCCCGGCTTGAAGCGGGCAAGGGCGAAGGCCTTGTGGTTGATCTGGGTGAGGGACGCACAGCCACGGCAAGCGGCCATCGTGGCGACGAGGGTCTGCTTCAGCGGCTGCGCGGGCACCGCATGATGGTGGCGCTCGCCTCCGGCGTGGCTGATCTCTCCCCGTTTTCAGCCACTTCCGGGGTGTTGAAAGTCGCGCCGCTGGTGCAGGAAATACTCGACGCCGCAGGGCATAGGGATTAGGGGCCTCGCGCATGACCCCAGAACTGATCTCCCTCTTTACCGCGACTTTTGTCACATTCTTCGTGCTGATTGATGCCCCTGGCGTGGCGCCGGTGTTTGCAACGCTGACCGCGCAGGGGGATGCGGCCTATCGGCGACGGATGGCGTTCAAGTCGACCTTTGTTGCGTCGATCATCATGTTCCTGTTTGCGTTCGGGGGCGCCTGGTTGCTCGGCGCCATGCACATTTCGATTGATGCTTTCCGGGCGGCCGGTGGCGCGCTCCTGTTTCTCATTGCCCTGGACATGGTTTTCGAGAAGCGGACCGAGCGGCGCGAACACCGCGCAGAGGAATTGCTGGAAGGCCATGACGACGCGACCGAGCCGGACGATATTTCCGTGTTCCCCATCGGCATTCCGATGATTGCGGGGCCCGGCTCCATCGCGACGGCCATGTTCTACATGTCGCAGGCCACTATGTGGACCGAGAAAGCCGTCGTGCTGTCCGCCATCGGGCTGAACCTGTTGCTGACGCTGGTGATCTTCTTGATTGCAACGCCGCTCGTGCGCCTGATGGGCGCCAGTGTGGCTGGTGCACTGACGCGTATCCTCGGCGTGATCCTCGCAGCCCTTTCCGTGCAGCTGCTTATCGACGGCATCAAGGGCGCGTTCAGCCTCGTTTGAGGCCTATTGCGGCGCTTCGAGGCGTGGGCGTCGGCGCATCATTGTGCGGCGCAAGGTCGATAGCGTCACCCAGAACATCACGAGGCCCGCAGCCGTCAGCCCCATGAACTGCAAGACCAGTTCGCGGGTCCAGCGCACGCCTGTATCGGCGATGCGCATGGCCGCTGGCCCCATCTGTTTGACCAGGGCGACCGAGCGGTCACCGCCAGCTTCGGCAATAAGACGAATCCGGCGCAGGTCTGCGCTATCCTTCACCTGTTCGATCAGCGTAATGGCGGCGGCGGGGTCAGTCAGCGACCCGACGCGGTTGATCTGGATGAGATCGGATTCGAGCCGGGCGAGGCCCTTCTCGTTGATGGCGCCTCCATAGGCCTTGCGGACACGTTCCACCCTCACCTTGGTAGTGGCGAGGTCCCCAAAGGCTTCTTCCAGCGCCGGCTTGAGGGCTGAATCCGGCAGGGCGGCATCGATACGCGCGGTCATGTATTCAGTGAATTCCGGTGTCATGCGCCGCGAGCGACGAGCGGATTTCAGAATCGATAGCGCGCGGATATTGGCCTCCACGATCGCGTCCGGCTCACTGGATTCTGCAAGGCCAATGCCGGTGATCTTCAGGACCATTTCATCCACGCGGTCCCCTTCGAGCCAGCGTTCGGAATGGTTGGCCAGATCGGCATGGGTGCCGAGCATGGCGAACTGGGCTTCGGCCACAGGGGAGGGCGCGTCCTCAAGGGCTGCGTCTTCGGCCGGGACCGGCGCCATGTCTTCCGGCGCTTGTTCGACAGCCGGGACTTCTTCGACAGGCACGGTCAGCGTGTTCATGTTATGCGCGGCGCCGCTCGCCTCGGCGAACCGCTGGCTGACTTCGACCGGCAGCTTGCGCAGGGCGGCCAGCGCAATGCGCTCATCTTCCGTACCCGTCACTTCCGCGTCAGCGGCGGCCATCAGCTCCTTCACCTCTTCGCGGCTCAGCATTTGCGGCGCGGTCAGCAGGAAGCCGCGCGCGGCTGTGACATCACGCGCCGTCAGTTCGCGTGAGACAATATCTTGCCAGAACTTGTATTTGTCGCCCGCATTGCGCGGCGCCATCGCCTCAAAGGACTCATCCATGTTGCGCCGCGTCTGATCAATGGCCTCAACAGTTGGTGCATCAGAGAAGGTGGCGCCCGAAAACGCCCCGCCCAGGATCTGGGCGGCGATCACAGGCATGAGGATCAGCAATGAGTTGAACATCACAGCCTGCATCCAACCTGAGGAGCGAATTGATCTTTTCCGTCGGCGGGCCATGGGGTGGAACCGTTGCGAAAGCTGTACTTTGGACGAGGTTTCATAGAGCGCGGCGTTGGCCTAAAGATCAAGCCTTGGCCTGCAAATTGCATCGCCTTTGGCGCTCCGGAAGAAGGTTTCGCTGTTCACAATAACATGAAATATACGCAAAAATGGCGCAGTTCCATGAAAAGATTGGGAATATTAAGTCAGCTTTCCCGATTGCGGTGAATCGCTAGCCGCTCTATATCGGGCCAAACCTGAATGAAGGTGTCTGCTATGAGTATTGAACTATCAGACGATTACCGCCCCTCCGATGACGAGGAGTTCATGAACGAGCGTCAGCTGGCTTTCTTCCGCCGGCTGCTCGAGAACTGGAAGGCGGACATTCTCGACGGCGCAAAACAGACCATCCATAATTTGCAGGATGAATCTGGTTCGCTCCCTGACATTGTCGACCGTGCCTCTGCCGAAAGTGACAAGGCGCTGGAACTGCGTACACGCGATCGTCAGCGCAAGCTGATCTCGAAGATCGACAGTGCAATCCGTCGCATCAATGATGGCTCGTACGGTTTCTGTGAGGCGACCGGTGAGCCGATTGGCCTGCGCCGCCTTGAAGCCCGTCCGACGGCCACGCTGAGCCTTGAGGCGCAGGAGCGTCACGAGCGCAAGGAACGCACCCTGCGTGACGATTAAACGCCGGTCTTCGGGACTGACCTGAAGCGGCTCTGAAACAGGAACGGCGGCCTCCCGGTTTTCGGAAGTGCCGCCGCCTATTTATTCCATCTACCCAACGCCGCGGCGATTCTCGTGCTGCCTCGTGCGTTAAGGGGATGATCGCATCAAGGTCCGAACACAGGGTTACTTGAATGTAACCATAGGCTTAAGGCAAGGTCTGCTTGCTTAACGTGACATCCGATTCGGTTAATGTCAGAGGTGATTCCACTGTGTTCGCTTGTGCGAACAGGCGCGGCACGGCGAAAGTCCTAACCACCCGTTAACTCTATTTGAGGCAAAGTGTATGTTTAACGGACGGGATAACTGATCGCCCCCATGAGCAGGCCTTTGCCATCCACCGCCGATGACGGATGGGACATGTCTCCAAGGCGTGAAAGCGCCGTCGTGCTCGAAATGCCGACAAGTTTTGAAACATTCGATGCGGTGAAGGAAAAGCCTATCCTGCGCGAAAAGCTGAGTTCCGCCGAGATCGAGGCCCTGCTGCGGCCGGACCTGTCGGACATGGCCCCCGAGCCTGCACCTCCTACAAAAGTGGCCGACCGGGCGATACCGGATTTTGATACGCCTGCGCCGATGACCCAGCGCACGGATGTGCCGGAAGATGCGCTGCGCGTTGCCGCGCGGCTCTCGCTGGCCTTGCGCCAGGGCTGTGGCTTGCGCGCGGCGGCCACCGTCAAGGCGGTCTCCGAAGGCACGTTCGCTTCTGCCCTTGTCAGCCCCTCGGCCGATACCGGGCAGGCGATTGCCTGTTTCGCGGCGCCGAATGGCGAGATCGTCGCCATGCTCAGCCTCAGCGCAGAACTGGCCAATGCCCTCATCGAGAGCGCCTGTGGCGGCAAGGCGGGGGTCTACACACCGCGCGAACTGACGCCTGTCGACGCAGCCTTGCTGGAGGGGCTCGTGCGTCCGCTGGGGGCCGGCATATCTTCCTCGCTGAGCTTTTCCCGGATCGAGACCGATGCCGGATTTGCCGCGGCCCTTGCCCGGCCCGGCGCGACAGACGTCGTCGATCTTGATATCCGCTTCGAACAGTCGCGCATGGCGGCGCGCCTGATCCTGGCCTGCGACGACCTGTTTGAAACCGATCCCGTGCCCGCCAAGGCGCAGGGCGCGGTACGTGAAGCACCCGTCCAGGTCCCGACTTCTGCTCCCGTAACGGCTGTGCTGACGGCACGCATTGCCAGCCTCTCCGTGCCGCTGTCGCGGCTCACCGATCTGAAGGCCGGTTCAACCCTGCTGTTGGGCCTCCCGGCGGATCAGCCTGTCGAGCTTCTCTCGGGCGGGCGTAACGGCCCGGTTGCTGCTGAAGCCCAGATCGGCCGCAAGGGCGCACACATGGCGCTGCGTATCACCAAGCGTGGCCCGGCCCTGCGCTAGGCGTTCTGCTTGCGCTTTATGTGCGCATCGGCGCCATCGCGTGAGGCCTTCTCCAGGCCGTCATCTCTCAGCTCCGCCTCCTTCTGCGCCCAGAGCCGCTTCTGGTAGTTCGTGGAGATGATGTCGCTCACCACCAGTACGAAGATGACGAGATAGAAGCTGGACTTGCTCATCGCCTCGATTGTGTAGGTGAACAGAGTGAGGTGGCCAAGATGGGCACCCTCTGTCACCAGCAGCACGCCGACCAGGAAAAGGATGAACAGGCCAAGCACCTCGTACATCCGGTTTTTCTTGAGGAAGTTGGCGACGGGATCTGCCATCAAGGCCATCGCAACACCCGACACGATGATAGCGATCGCCATCAGCCAGACCTGATATTCAATCACAGGATGGCCGCTGGCATCGAGGCTTTTGATATTGGCAATCGCCATGGCCGAGAGGATCGAGTCAAAGGAGAAGACAAGGTTCATCGCCACGATCTTCGTAATGGCCTGGGTGACGGATTTTGGCTGTGCGCCTTCGGAATGTTCAATAAACTCAACGGTCAGAAGGTGGCTGATTTCCTTGATTGCCGTGTAGATGATGAACGCGCCGCCCGCCATTGTCACGAGGCTCTGGAAGGTGAACTCGCCGCTGATGAACTGCGAGAGCTTCACGCCGAACAGGGGTTCCGCGATGGCATCGAAAAGTCCGACAATGATGATCAGCAACACGACACGGAAGAGGACGGCCAGACCGATTCCCCAGCGCCGGACCATCGGCGCCTTCTCCTCGCCGACGCGCTTGGACTCGATCGAGATGTAAAGCAGGTTGTCGAAACCGAGCACGGCCTGCAGCAGCAGGAGCATCAGCAGCGTAAACAGCCCCGATGTCGAGAAGACTTCATGGATGACGTCGCTGAGCATGTCCGCTCCCCCTGTACCTGTCTGCTGGACCTGTCAGGTTAGAGAGCGCGCCGAACCCGGCAGGGTTCCCTTCCACCTGGAACCATGCCGGCGAGCCGTGTTCGCGGTTGTCAGTCCTGCTGCGTTTCTGCCACCCATGCATCGACATTCTGCTCGAGCACAGCGAGCGGCACCGCGCCGTCCCGCAGGACAACATCGTGGAAGTCGCGGATGTCGAAACTGTCGCCAAGTTTCGACTTTGCCTGCTCGCGCAGTTCGACGATTTTCAGCATGCCGATTTTGTAGGCCGTCGCCTGTCCCGGCATCACGATATAGCGCTGCACTTCCGAGCGGGCCTGCGTTTCCGTAATGGCGGCATTATCGAGGAAGTACTGGACGGCCTGCTCCTCGGTCCAGCCTTTCGAGTGCAAGCCTGTGTCGATCACGAGGCGAATAGCGCGCCAGATTTCCGAACCGAGGCGCCCGAAATCGGAATAGGGGTCTGCATAAGTGCCTGGCATTTCCTTGGCCAGCCATTCTGAATACAGACCCCAACCCTCAGCGTAGGCTGTGAAGTTCGCCTGGGTGCGGAACGTCGGGATACCCGTCAGCTCCTGGGCAATGGAGATCTGCATATGGTGACCCGGAATGCCCTCATGATAGGCGATGACTTCCAGTTCGCGCTTCGGCATGGAGGTCATGTCCGAGAGGTGCGCGTAGTAGACGCCCGGGCGCGAGCCATCCGGCGTGCCGGGATAGTAGTGCTGTGCGGCGCCGTCCTGCTCGCGGAACGCTTCGACACGTTTTACAACGAGGTCGGCCTTGGGCAGGATGCCGAAATAGTTGGGCAACTGTTCCTTGATCCGATTGATGGCCGCGGTTGCATCAGCAATATACGCCTCGCGGCCTTCATCCGTATTCGGATAGTAAAAGCGCTCGTCATCCTTGCTGTCACGCAGCATGGTGAAGAACTCGTTGAGTGTGCCTTCGAACCCGACCTGTTCCTTGATGGCTTCCATGTCACCGCGCAGGCGAGCAACTTCAGAGAGGCCCAGTTCGTGGATCTCGTCGGCGGTCATTTGTGTTGTGGTCTGTGTTTCAAGGCGATAATCGTAATAAGCAGCGCCATCCGGCTGGAGGTAGGCGCCGACCGGCTGGGTAGAATCCGGCGAGTTGGCCATATCGGCCGTTGCAAACGCGATCACATCCTCATAAGCGCCAAGGAAATCGCCTTTAAGCGCTTCTTCGGCTTCGGCGAGCAGGACGCCGCCCTGTACATCGTCAATGCTGCCGGCATCGATCAAAGTCGCTATTTCCGACTTGATGTCTGCCAGGATGGCGCTGTCATCACCGTCCGTGAACGGTGCGCCAGTGATGATTTTCCGGGACTGGTCGATCACGCCGTCATAGGCGAACTTGGGAGCATGCACGCCGCGATCTGCCGACTCCTGGGCGACGGCGATGGCCTC
>CEGC01001084.1_pt1 | contig 9596 bp, 8 predicted proteins | sample 302731 | NCBI WGS metagenome assembly CEGC01 (sample SAMEA2755656, study PRJEB7226) | microbial mat metagenome | biome: microbial mat; feature: hypersaline; material: grass silage | place: USA | collected 2014-02-19 | depth 0 m | reverse complement strand
GAGTGTGAAAATTTTCACACATCACTCCCCTCATCTTCTGCCAGCATCTTCTCGACCATATCCAGAATGTGCTTCATACGATCAGGCGATACCGCTTTCTCAAACCGCAGTGTCGTGGTCCCTTTAGGGGACTGTTTTACGACCGCCAACGACTTACCGTCTGAATTGGTTATAGTCCTCACTTCAGGCTTTGGCGAATCATCGCTTTGCAGAAACGCCTGGATGCGTTTGAGCAGGTCAGCAACGGTATGCTGATCGCGCAGGCAGTGATTGGCTAAGTGTTTGTACAATGCCTGTTGTCGACCCCCAGCTGATTCAACAGCCTCTTTAAGCTGCTTAATTTTCAACATCGCCACGCTCAGACCTTCATCAACGTACTGGCGCAGCTCAGCCGGAATCTTGGAGGGTGTCAGGTAGTAATAGACGAGCGAGCGATCTCTTTTTTTGCTGTCACCGCCTGATGGGAGATAGGGGATCAGTTCCTCAACGGTGGTCACAGCGCCGGATTCCTGCAATGCAATCATCTGGTCTGAGCGTTCCCACAGCGTGAGGTCTTCGCGATACAGATTCTCAGTCGCCGCCTCGAGTGTCGCCGTCGCATCATCAATATCCACGATGATGGCGGTCAGTTTGAGCGCTTCACCTTTGAGCTCGCACGCGCGCTTCATGGCGGTGTAGCGGCGCTGGCCTTTAATGACCTCAAAACCCGACCCAGTGGAATCCAGGCGCAGTTTAACGGGTTCAGTGTTACGGCCAACCGTCGCAATATTAAGGGCAAGTTCTTCGATATTGTTCAACGCGCTGCGTTTATTGCCCTTGAAGATTCCGACCACGTGGTCCAGATCCACTTCGACCAGGGTATTTTTCGGATAGCGAAAATCACCCACTACCGCATACTGCTCACTGTTCCAGTCGGTTATGGGGAGTTCGGCCAACGGTGTTGCACGCACAACGCTGCTGCCATCTCCAATAACGGCATCCAGTTGATCCGGCGTGAGTGCAGGTTTTTGCGTAACAGGCGCGGGACGCGTCAGCATGTCGTCATACTGTGCGCGCGGTCTTGGGCGTGACGGTTTCATACCTGAGCCTCCTCGTCCGATGTGCGCACCATACGCAGTGAACGGCGGCCTTCGATTTCATCAATCAGAAGGTCGAAACACGCGCGCTTGGGATCCTTGATGTCATGCAGTGACCACCCACTGCAGATCGACTCGGGAATCCGGGCATGGTCCGATACCGTGACCGATGAAATACTGGCCAGTGAGTGGATACCCGCCTGGTACCATTCCATAAACGTATCTTTGGCCAGTCGGCGACGGCTATGGATGCGGGTAGGGAGCAGTCGGACGTCGATGCGGTAATGGGGATTACTCAGCGCAAACGACTCTTCGAGGTCCATTTGCAGCTGAAAAAAAGTCCGAAGCGGTTTCAGCTCAACCGGAATGCAGTTCATCGGCAGAAATACAATATCGGATACCGCCACTGCCAGGAGCGTACCTTCTGGGTTGCGGAATTCGTAAAAACAGGAATCCACCGTACCTTCAACAAGAAAATTGAAAAACTGATCCGGGGAGGGGGGGTACATGTCGCCATCAGCATGGCGCTGATTGATATAACGCTCATAAAGCGCGTAGTACTCGTGTGTAAGCTGGCAGGGAACAGCACGAACAATCAGGTCGGCGTTACGATTCTCGATACGCCGCTGTGTTTTGGAGGGGTTGAATTCAGCAACAGGTACGCGAACGGAAATACAGGCCTGACACTGCTCGCAATGCGGTCGATAGATATGTCCACCACTGCGCCGGAAGCCCAGTTCTGACAGTTGGCTGTACAGGTTACGATCAATATCGGCACGCGGGTCTACAAAAAGGGTGCGCGCCTGTCGGTCAGGCAGGTAGCTGCAATCATGTTCTGGCGTGGCATAGAACCGCAGCGCACACAGATCAGCTACACGAATTTTCACAAACTGCCTCGCGGGTAATGGAAAATTGCCAGATATGATCAAGCGACTGTTCACACAGCTGATCCAGACTTGCAGCAAAGTCATGTCGTGTGATTTCTATCGCACCTAAGCTCGCCAAATGGTCGTTATATACCTGGCAATCAATGAGCTGATATCCCCATTGTTTGAGCTGTGTCACGCACCAGGTAAAGCCTATTTTTGAGGCGTCACGCTGGTACGAGAACATTGATTCGCCGAAAAAAACCGACCCAATGGCCAGGCCATAAAGCCCGCCGACCAGTTCATCACCCATCCAGACTTCAACCGAATGTGCGATGCCCTGGTGGTGGAGATTCACGTAAGCCGAGAAAATCTCATGGCTGATCCACGTGCCCTGCTGTCCTCGACGCGGCCCTGCACACGCTCTGACCACGTGCTCAAAGGCCTGATCAAAAGTCACCCGGTAGTCAGTGCGGCGCAGGCGTTTGCGCAGGCTGCGCGATACGTGCAGTTTGTCCGGCAACACAATGCAACGCGGGTCAGGGCTCCACCACAGGATAGGCTCCCCGGGGTTATACCAGGGAAAGATCCCGCTGCGATAGGCACTCAAAAGCCTTGCCTTGCTCAGATCTCCGCCAGCCGCCAACAGGCCGTTGGGCTCTGCCAGGGCCTTATCGAGCGGAGGAAAGAGCAGGCTGTCATCAGCCAGCCACGGAATCATCAGGCGTCGAGATCATCCAGATATTTTTCGGCATCCAGTGCTGCCATGCAACCAAAACCGGCTGATGTAATCGCCTGACGGTAGATGTGGTCACACACATCACCTGCCGCAAACACACCTTCAATGCTGGTTTGGGTTGCCTTGCCTTCAAGGCCGGAGCGTATCTTCAGATAGCCGTCATTCATCTCCAGCTGACCTGCAAACAGCTCTGTATTCGGCTTGTGTCCAATGGCGACAAATACGCCCTGCAGATCAAGCTCATGCGTTGTGGCATCGGTTGTGCTGCGGACGCGAATACCGGTGACCCCGCTCTGATCACCCAGCACCTCATCAAGCTGGTGGTTCCAAAGGATATTGATGTTGCCGTTTTCAGCCCGTTCCAGAATTTTGTCCTGCAGGATTTTCTCGGAGCGCAGGCTGTCACGACGGTGAATCAGGGTGACTTCTGCCGCAATATTGGACAGGTAGAGTGCTTCTTCAACAGCGGTGTTGCCACCGCCGATCACAGCCACCTTCTGGCCACGATAGAAAAAGCCGTCACATGTGGCACAAGCGCTGACACCTTTGCCCATAAAAGCCTCTTCGGACGGCAAGCCCAGGTACTGTGCCGATGCCCCTGTTGCGATGATGAGGGCATCACAGCTGTACTCGCCCATATCACCCTTGAGGCGGAAAGGGCGGCTCTGCAGCTGTGTTTCATTAATGTGATCGAAAATCACCTGAGTATTGAAGCGTTCGGCATGGGCCTGCATCCGCTGCATTAACTCAGGGCCCTGCACACCATCCACATCTCCGGGCCAATTGTCGACTTCGGTGGTAGTGGTCAGCTGCCCGCCAGCCTGCATGCCGGTAATTACGACCGGGTTCAGGTTGGCGCGTGCAGCATAGACGGCAGCGGTGTAACCGGCAGGGCCAGAGCCCAGGATAATCAGACGATGGTGTTGTACTTCACTCATGGGTGTTGGGTATCCGGATTGAATGGTTCCTGTTACTGATTGCAGCCGACTCTAAACCCGCGATGGCGGATTGTCTATGACAGCACGGGTGAGCATGGCAATATTCGGTGTCCGTGGCCGATATATGGTATTTTTGCCGCTGCATCGAGATCTGTTGAGTGTAAGGAAAACCGGATTGAGTGAAAAGCGACCCCCCACAGTGCCTTCTCTGACAACCCAGCTGGCCAGTATTGCCCGCGAGGGTGGGCTGATCCTGCTGGCTGGAGCCTGTCTGTTTTTATTGCTGGCACTGATTGGATATGACCCGCGCGACCCGGGATGGTCGCATCTGGCTTACCAGCCAGAGGTGAAGAATTTTACCGGAACTGCAGGCGCCTGGATGGCTGATGGCATGATTTCCGCTTTTGGCGTAGGCGCCTATCTGTTACCGCTGCTGGTGTTGTGGCCAGCCTGGCGCTATCTGCGCCAGGTCCGCGTGGGTATTATGGAAACCTTGCCATTCCTGATGCTGCGCAGCCTGGGGGCCGCTATCTTCCTGCTAGCCCTGTGCACACTGTCATCCATCCATCTTTCCAACGACAGCCTGCATTACCCGTTTACGGTGGGCGGCTTGCTGGGCGAGGCCACTTCTGACTGGGCTGTCAGCTGGTTCAGCGTTACCGGAAGCTCAATTCTGTTCTGGACTCTGATGCTGCTGGGCCTGACCTTGTTTCTGGAGTTCTCGTGGCAGGAGCTGCTCGAACTGCTTGGTGGCGCTCTTCTGCGGATGGTTGACCAGTTGCGCGGACGGCTGCCCCTTACGACTGCAGACGAACCCGCAATTGCAAATAACGCGTTTGCAAGAGCAGCTGATTCACCTGACGTGGCACCTCGTGTTTCACGACCGGTCAGCCCAGCCCCAGCCATGCATGAACGCATTGAACCACACATGGAACCATCCATTGCGGAAAATACTGTCATTCCGTCTTCAGAAGAGTCTACGACTGCTGCGAAAGCGGCCATGGCCAAAACAAGTGCAGCCGCTGGAGCGGTTACAGAAGCGGCAAAACGCAGCCTCAAAATTGTGCCGCTGTCTGAAACTCACCAGCCGATGGCGGATGAGCCTGACAGCGAGCCGACCCCGGTCAAACGCAAACAGTTACCCAGACTGCCATCTCTTGATCTGCTTGACCCGCCAGAGCTGCAGCAGCAGCAGGGCTACAGCGAAGATGAGCTGGAGCAAATGTCACGCCTGCTGGAAAGTAAGCTGAAAGACTTTGGCGTAGTCGTTGAAGTGGTTGAGGTCAATCCGGGCCCTGTCATCACACGCTTTGAGCTTCAGCCAGCCCCTGGGGTGAAAGCCAGCAAAATCAGTAACCTGTCGCGTGACCTTGCCCGATCCATGGCCGTCATGAGTGTGCGAGTGGTTGAGGTCATTCCGGGCAAATCCGTTGTTGGGGTGGAAATTCCAAACGAGGTCCGTCAAACCGTGCACCTGAGCGAGGTTTTGAACGCCAGGCCTTATCTGGAAGCCTCCTCACGCCTGACGCTGGCACTGGGCAACGATATTGCAGGCAATCCGGTGGTAGCCAACCTTGCCAAGATGCCACACCTGCTGGTGGCCGGTACGACAGGTTCGGGCAAATCAGTGGGCGTCAATGCCATGCTGCTGAGTCTGTTGCTGAAGGCAACGCCGGAGGAAGTGCGGCTGATTCTGGTTGACCCCAAAATGCTGGAGTTGTCGGTCTACGAGGGCGTCCCACATTTGCTGACTCCCGTCATTACCGATATGAAAGAGGCCGCCGGTGGTTTGCGCTGGTGTGTCGCCGAGATGGAGCGACGTTACCGCCTGATGGCCAAAATGGGTGTGCGCAATATTGCCGGTTTTAACGACAAGGTCATTCAAGCGCAGGAAGCAGGGAAGCCGATCCCGGACCCGCTATGGAATCCGCAGGAATACGGCCTGCCCGATGATGAGCCAGCCCCAACGCTGGAAACGCTGCCCTATATTGTGGTGGTGATTGATGAATTTGCCGACATGATGATGATGGTGGGCAAAAAAGTCGAAGAGTTGATTGCCCGTATTGCACAAAAGGCGAGGGCGGCCGGCATACATTTGATTCTTGCCACGCAACGCCCCTCCGTGGATGTGATCACTGGTCTGATCAAGGCCAATATTCCGACCCGTATCGCCTTCCAGGTGTCATCGAAGATCGACTCGCGCACCATCCTTGATCAGGGCGGTGCCGAGAGTCTGCTGGGTTATGGGGACATGCTCTACGTGCCGGCCGGCACCAGCATTCCGAACCGTGTACATGGCGCCTTCGTCAGCGATGACGAGGTCCATCGAGTGGTTGAGCAGTGGAAGCTGTTGGGAGAGCCGAACTACATTGACGTGAATCTGTCAGATGGGTCAGCAGGAGATGGCGGCAGCGGTGGTGATCTGTTTGATGACGAACAGGACCCACTTTACGACGAGGCGGTAGCGTTCGTGACCGAGTCCCGCAAGGCGTCCATCTCCAGCGTACAGCGCAAGCTCAAAATCGGTTACAACCGTGCTGCACGCATGATCGAAACCATGGAAGCAGCAGGGGTTGTTTCCGAGGCGGGCAGTAATGGTCAGCGCGAAGTGCTGGCACCGCCACCACCGAGGAACTGAGATGCTGAAAAAACTGATGGCTACACTGGCGCTGGGTATAGGCACCGCCTTTGCAGGCCCGGCCGACGATCTGCAACAGCGCCTGTCCGGGTATGAATCGGCACGAGCCGAGTTCAGCCAGTTTGCGCTCAGCAGTAACGGTGACCGAGCCGAGGAATCGGTTGGCTATTTTTACGTGGCCCGTCCGGACCGTTTCCGCTGGGTAACAGAACAGCCATTCGTGCAGGAGATCGTCAGTGATGGGGAGTCGATCTGGATACATGATCCAGACCTGGACCAGGTGACTCGCAGACCCTCCGGTTCACATGGCAACAGCGCTCCTGCGCTGATTCTGAATGGCCAGATCAGCGAACTGCAAAAACAGTTCAGTATCAGTCGCATCGATGAAAACGAACAGGGCATCTCCCTGTTTGAATTACGGCCGTTGAACCCTGAAGGCAACACATTCGCCCGTATACGGTTATTGTTTGAACAGGAGCGCCTGACAGAACTGTCCATGGAGGACAGCCTGGGCCAACGCAGCATGCTGGTTTTGCATGACCTGGAATACAACCCGGAACTGCCGCAGGACATTTTTGAGTTCAGCCTGCCGCCAGGCGCTGACCTGATTGAAGATCCGGGCTTCTGATGCAGGACCTGTTCAGCAACCAGGCCACCGGCTATCAGCCTCTGGCCGCCCGCATGCGACCGCACACACTGGAGCACTATGCTGGTCAGAGTCACCTGCTCGCAGCGGGTAAACCATTACGTCAGGCGCTGGATCAGGGGCTGATCCACTCCATGATTCTGTGGGGGCCGCCGGGGGTCGGCAAAACCACCTTGGCACAACTGGTCGCGCACAAGGTCGATGCCCATTTCATCACCCTGTCGGCCGTACTGTCAGGCGTGAAAGAGATTCGCCAGGCGGTAGAAGAAGCACGTCAGGTAAAGGCGCAGAGCGGGCGCAAGACCATCCTGTTCGTGGATGAGGTACACCGTTTCAACAAATCACAACAGGATGCCTTTCTGCCCTATGTGGAAGATGGCACTTTGATCTTTATCGGTGCAACCACCGAAAACCCGTCCTTCGAGCTGAATAATGCTCTTTTGTCCCGGGCACGCGTTTACCTGCTGCGGGCATTGCAGCCCGATGAGCTGATGCAGGTTGTCCATCATGCCTTGAGCGATGTCCAGCAAGGGCTAGGTTCGCTGCAGTTGAAGGTTGAACCTGACCTGCTGCAGCGACTGATTACAGCGGCTGACGGTGATGCTCGCAGCGCACTCAATCTGCTTGAGATCGCTGCTGATCTGGCACAGCCGCAAGCTGACGGCACCCACCTCGTAACGGAAGCAGTACTGCACGAAGTACTACAGGCGGGAGGGCGCCGCTTTGACAAGGGCGGAGATCACTTCTACGACATGATTTCTGCCTTTCACAAGTCGGTGCGTGGCTCTTCACCGGACGGGGCGCTTTACTGGTATTGCCGTATGCTGGATGGCGGCGCTGATCCGCTCTATGTCGCGCGCCGGTTGGTGGCAATTGCATCGGAAGATATCGGCAATGCCGATCCCCGTGCCATGCAGGTTGCGTTATCAGCTTGGGACGCGTTTGAGCGCGTGGGTCCTGCAGAAGGTGAACGGGCGATAGCACAGGCTGCGATCTACTGTGCCTGCGCACCCAAAAGCAACGCAGTGTACAAGGCATTCAACCAGTGTCTGATGCAGGTAAGAGGCGAAGGCTCTCATCCAGTGCCGGATCATCTGCGCAATGCACCCACCAGTCTGATGAAGTCGCTCGGGTACGGTGATGAATACCGCTATGCCCATGATGAGCCGGATGCATATGCGGCAGGGGAGAACTATCTGCCGGAGGCCTTGGCGCATCAACGTTGGTATGAGCCCGAACCACGTGGGCTGGAAATCAAAATCCGTGAAAAACTGCAACGCCTTCGTGAACAGGACCAGCGCAGCCCACGGCGACGTTATCCAAGGAGCCCAGGATGATACATCTGTTCGCTGTGGCGCTGGGAGGAGCACTGGGTGCGGTGGCGCGTTACTGGGTCAGTGGCTGGCTCAATAACGCTGAGCATCCCATACCGATCGGTACGCTGAGCGTAAACGTACTGGGCTCTTTCTTGATGGGGGTATGCTTTGTACTGATCCTTGAAAAGGCTCGCCTGTCGCCAGAACTTCGGCCTCTGGTGATGGTTGGATTTTTGGGTGCCTTTACCACTTTCTCGACCTTTTCTCTGGAAACGGTGGCGATGATCAGCGAGGGGCATATAATGTCGGCCCTGATTTATATATCATTAAGCGTTCTATTGTGCATTGCCGCACTGGGTGCCGGATTGTGGTTGACCCGTCTGTTCTGACAACTCTGTACTGACAACACAAGGTAAGTTTGCTCTCATGCTGGATCCTAAATTTGTACGCGCCAACCCTGAAGCAGTCGCTGAGCTGCTGAAAAAGAAAGGGTTTGAATTCCCGGTTGAGCGCTTTATCGAGCTGGACAATCAGCGCAAAGCTATCCAAACCGAAACCGAAGCGCTGCAGAATGAGCGCAACACTCGCTCCAAGAGCATCGGCAAGGCGAAAGCCTCCGGTGAAGACATCCAGCCCCTGCTGGATGAAGTGCAGAGCCTGGGCCAGCAACTCGACGATGCCAAACAGCGCCTGAATCAGGTGCAGGCTACACTTGATGCATTGTTGCTGGGTGTTCCCAACATTCCGCATGAGTCAGTGCCTGCCGGAGCCGATGAAGAGGACAACGTCGAAGTCCGCCGCTGGGGCACTCCGGCAGAGTTCAGTTTTGAGCCTCAGGACCATGTTGCGCTGGGAGAAAAAAACAACGAACTGGACTTTGAAACTGCCGCCAAAATAACAGGCTCTCGTTTTGCTGTAATGAAAGGCAAGATTGCCCGCCTGCACCGCGCCCTGACCCAATTCATGCTCGACACCCATATTGCCGAGCACGGCTACACCGAAATCTATGTGCCGTATCTGGTCAATGCCGACTCACTGCTCGGAACCGGCCAGCTACCCAAGTTTGAAGAAGACCTGTTCCGCACACCGCTGGGTGATCGAAACTACTACTTGATTCCCACCGCTGAGGTCCCGGTTACCAATACGGTGCGTGACGAGATCATCGACGCGGCCCAGCTGCCACTGCAGTACACCTGCCACACACCCTGTTTCCGTTCCGAGGCAGGCGCTTCTGGTCGTGACACTCGTGGCATGATCCGCCAGCATCAGTTTGACAAGGTTGAGCTGGTACATGTGGTCGAGCCGGCAAAATCCTGGGATGCCCTTGAGGCTCTCACCGGGCACGCTGAGGCCATTCTGCAGAAACTGAATCTGCCC
>CEGC01000114.1_pt1 | contig 9678 bp, 10 predicted proteins | sample 302731 | NCBI WGS metagenome assembly CEGC01 (sample SAMEA2755656, study PRJEB7226) | microbial mat metagenome | biome: microbial mat; feature: hypersaline; material: grass silage | place: USA | collected 2014-02-19 | depth 0 m | reverse complement strand
CTTGATCCTGGGCTGGTGCGCCTTTCCCGCTCTCTTTATCGGGCTATTGTTGCAAGCGGTCTTTTTTGGCTTTGGCGGCCTAACAGCGCTTGGCGTTAACACCCTCAATATCGCCTTTCCGGCGGTGATTGTCGGCCTAATCTGCCGCCACGGCGTTTGTACGGCCTCGCCGCGTCTCGCAATGATCTGGGGCGCCCTCGCCGGAGCCGGCGCTATTGCCCTCACCACCATTTTCGTTGGTTTGGCCCTGTGGATCACCGGCGAAGCCTTTATTCCCGCCGCTAAGCTGGTGTTTGTCGCCCACCTTCCGATTATGCTGATCGAAGGTTTGGTCTGTGCGGCGGCCGCATCCCTCATTCGCCGCGTGCAACCGGGGTTATTTGGCACCCTCACCACGGCCAGCGCCAACGGAGCCCTGCAATGAAACAGCGCTCTTTTTCTCTGCTGGCCGCAGCGGTGGCCATTGCTCTGGCTGCATCACTGTCCTCCCCTGCCCTTGCCCACAAGGTCATTGCCTCTGGCTACGCCGCAGGCGACGCCATTGAGGGCGAAATTGGCTTTTCCAACGGCGATGTAGTGGCACAAACCACCGTCACCATCACCGACCCTAACGGCACTCCTCTGGGTGAAGTCAAAACCGACGCGGACGGCTTTTTTCGCTTTGTGCCGAGCCAAGCTGTGCCTCATATCTTTCGCAGCGATTTGGGTTCTGGCCATGTGGCCGAATTCCGCATGGAGGTCAGCGAGCTGCCGCACAGCCTACAAACCCTAGCCACAGCCGCCGCCATCGGAGCTCCCTCCTCCCCTGTCGCGCTTCCGGCAGGGCGAACCGGCGTTGAGGCTGCAGAGCTTCGAGACATGATCGCCCTCGCCGTCCGCGACGAAATCCGCCCCTTGCGACGGGAATTAATCACCAACCGCGAACAAGCATCGGTACAGTCCATTCTAGGCGGGCTAGGCACCATCCTCGGCTTGGTTGGCATGGCCTTTTATATGATGGCGCGGCGCAAGCTGGCCGAAGCATCGGCGCTAAAGGCTGACCCATCATAATGAACCGCGCATAATGGACAGCATCCTCACATCGACCTCAGACAGCGAACACCCTGGCTCCGCAGTAAAGGCACAGCCATCTCTGGTGCATCGCCTTGATCCTCGATTGCGGATTTTGGCAGCAACAGCCTTTGCCGTTGTCGCCGTGGCTTTGCATCACCTTATGCCACTGGGAATAGCGCTGGGAGTGGCGGCAATGGTCATGGCCATCGCCCGCCTGCCGCTGTGGCAAACGGTAAAGCGGGTAATAATGATGGATAGCTTTATCATCGTCATGTTGCTGATGCTGCCCTTTACCGTTCCTGGCGACCCCCTGTTTACCCTATGGGGCTGGCCTGCTAGTGCCCAAGGGCTGCACCAGGCAGGGATTATTGCCCTTAAAGCCAATGCCGTCGTTTTATGCTTAATGGCATTGGTTGGGACCATGGAACCCCCGACCCTGGGCCATGCCTTAGCTCGGCTGAAGGTTCCAGAACGGCTTATTCATCTGATGCTTTTTACCGTTCGCTATATAGAGGTCATCCATCAAGAATATCAACGCCTGCGCATCGCGATGAAAACACGCGGATTTCGCCCTAGAAATAGCCTGCATACCTATCGCAGTTACGGTTATCTTATTGGGATGCTCTTGGTCCGCGCCCTGGAACGGTCCGAACGGATATTACAAGCGATGAAATGCCGGGGCTTCACCGGGCGCTTGCCGCTGCTCGACACCCTGACCTATCAACGACATGACGTCATTGCCGCCCTGGTGTGGAGCGGGATCTTGGTCGCCTTACTCGGAAGCGATATTTTGTCTGGAGGGGCGTAATGTCCGTCTTATTAAAGGTATCGGAGGTTCATTTCTCCTACCCCCTACAAACACCAGTCCTCAACGGCGCCTCGTTTAGCCTGCATCCGGGTGAACGGTTGTCAATCAGCGGCGCCAACGGAGCCGGAAAAAGCACCTTGCTGCATCTGTTGGTTGGCCTATTACGCCCGACCCAGGGCCACGTTTGGGCCTTTGGCCGTGATCGCACCGTTGAAAAAGACTTCCACGAAGTACGCCAACGCGCAGGCTATGTATTCCAAGATCCTGACGATCAGCTATTTTGCCCCACCGTGGCCGAAGACGTCGCCTTTGGGCCGCTCAACCTGGGAAAAAGCCGTGACGAGGCCCTTACTATTGTTGATACAACGCTGGCGCAACTGGGGCTTAGCGCCTTTCGCGACCGGGTGACGCATAAGCTCTCTGGCGGTGAAAAACGGCTGGTATCCTTGGCCACGGTGTTGGCCATGCAGCCCGACGTTTTACTGTTGGACGAACCAACCAACGCCCTGGACGAGGCAACCACCGAGCGTCTTTTAGACATCCTGGGCACCCTGCCTCAGGCGATGATCCTCATTTCCCACGACGCTCATTTCCGACGGCGCATTAAGACCCGCTCTTTACGCCTGGAAAACGGGCTTTTGCGTGAGCCCGCCGCCACCTGTCGTCACGCCTAAATTGGTTAAAGCACTTCGGACCAACGGAGAGGCAAAGGATGGCGCCCCAAACGACTGCTAAGAACTCTAATCCGTAGTAATCGTTCCGCGCCGGGATGCGCACTCACCTGCGCTGGGTCTTCGATCACCTCGGCCTGGCCAGAAATCCACAGAATGTCACCACTGACATAGTCGATAAAAGCCAACCCCACCGCAGGATTTAGCAACAGATTGCCCAACGTATTGAAATACTGATTGCCGCTGTAATCGGGCACAATCAACGTTTGCGCATCAACCACCTGCACAAAACCTATTGGCCCCCCGCGATGCGATACATCGGCTCCCTCCTGCGGTCCCCGGCGCGCAGCCCCTGCCTGTTGCGGATACAGACTGGCAATGAAAAAGGTATCAGCCGTGACGATCATCTGCTGCGCCCTTGCCGACAAATGCGGAAGATCAAGGTGCTGGGAATCCAAAACCGGCGCGGGGATTTCGTCAAATGGCTGAAGCTGTGGCAAACGGCGATGAATAAACTTGCTACAGTTGCCATAGGCTTGCTCAACCGCCAGCAAAAATCCGCCTTTAGTTTGCGCCGTAATCACCCCGTTAACCCGGTTTCTTCGGCGGTTTTCGGCGATCATTCCCAGTAAAGCCACCGGCGCACCAGGGTGTAATGACGATGCCAGCGGATCATCAACCACCATCGCCCCAGACAGGGAAAGCAAATCTGAACGTACGGTCTGGATAAATCCAGGCGGCCCAAAACGCACCGAAGCCCAAACCCGCCCCTGTTCATCGCATCCGCCGATCAACACCAATGGCAACTGCGCAAAAAAGACTTGGTGTTGCTCCGTCAGAAAGGAGCGGATAAAGCGGTCTCCGGTTGCGGAAAGACGGTCACGGGACCCCACTTGGCCCTGTAAAACCAGTTCTCCGTGATGAAAAACCGTGCCCGCCATCGCCCTAGGCCACCAAACCGGCAGAGGTTTTAGGCATCGCAACAAATCCTGGCAAGGCCTCGACACGCTGCAACCACGCCAGGACATGTGGATAGGAATCTAAGGCGACATTTCCCTCGGGGGCATGGGCAACATAGGCGTAATTCGCAACGTCGGCGATGGTGGGCTGTTCACCAACCAAGAACGGGCGACTGGCAAGTTCTGCATTCATCACCGCCAGCAACCCATGCGCACGCGCAATGACTTCATCGGGATTAAACGAGGCCTGAAACACGGTAATCAAACGCGCCGCACACGGTCCATAGGCCAACAGCCCGGCAGAAACCGCAAGCCAACGCTGCACCTGGGCTGCCATCTGCGCAGACCGAGGAAACCACTGTTCATCGGCATAAGTAAGCGCCAGATAAGTCAAGATGGCATGGGAATCCGCAATAACAACCGCCCCATCCTCAAGAACCGGAACCTGACCAAAGCGGTTTAACGATAAAAACTTATCACCTTTATGCTCCGCAGCCATAAGATCAACATCGATATTTTCTGCCTCTAATCCCAAAAGAGAGAGAAAAAGCTGCACCTTGTGGCTATGTCCAGACCGTTCAAAGCGATAAAATTTGATGTTACTTTTCATCGAACTCATTACACGCGCTCCAATTACTTGTTTACGTTTCCCTGCCATCAACTGTGCATTATTGCTTATTTTGATAATAGTGGTATTTTTTGAACATCATAACTCCGAAAAATGGAGTAATCGGACGTGGACAAACTCAAAGCCATGGCAACCTTTGTCGCCATTGCCGATCATGGCAGCCTTAGCGCTGCCGCCAAATCCACTGGCAGCTCTTTGCCTACCGTGGTCCGGACCCTTGCCGCCCTCGAAGACACCCTGGGTATTCGCTTGATCAATCGCAGCACACGACGGATTGCCTTAACCGAGGAAGGTAATCGCTATCTCGAAAGCTGCCGCAGCCTATTACAAGATCTTGACGACGCCGAAGCGGCCCTGCGCGATGGCTCCCAAGACCCGCAAGGACAAGTCACCATCACCGCACCGGTGCTGTTTGGGCAGCTTTATGTTGGCCCGGCCATCACCCGCTTTGTTGCCAGCCACGACAAAGTGCGCTGCGTGCTCACCTTGTCTGATCATATGCGCAACCTACTGGAAGAACGCATTGACCTGGGCATTCGCATTGGAAATTTACAAGACTCTACCCTAATCGCACAAAACCTAGGAAAGGTGCGGCGGGTCGTGGTGGCCTCGCCAGACTATTTAGCCAGCAAACCCCGCCCACAGCATCCCCGCGATTTGCTCAGCACCTCTTGCATCGCCTTTTCCGCCGTGGTGCAAAATTGGTGGAGCTTTGAAGATCAAGGACGACAGTTTACCTTGTCCATACAGGGCAATTTGGAATTCAGCCATGTCGCCTGCGCAGTTGACGCCTGCCTTGCCGGAGCCGGATTTGGCATGTTCTTTTCCTATCAAGTCGCAGCCCACCTCGCCTCTGGCCGCTTGGTGGCAGTGCTCGAAAACTATGAGCTTCCCCCTCGCCCCATCAGCATTGTTTATCCACACGCCCGCCTGATGCCAACCCGCACCCGCGCGCTGATCGCTTGGCTGAAACACGATATCGGCGAACGCCTCGATCTGCTTTAGTCTAAGCCCGCCATCACAAGCGGTGTTCTTTTCGTCAACACCATTGATCCCCAGACAATAGAATGCCTATTTATAGCCATCCGATCCCCACGCAGCACCACAGGTCCCATGAGCCAGAGTCCCCTCCCCTCCCCAATCCGCCCCCGCGTTGACCGCCGCCTCTCTGTTGCGCCGATGATGGATTGGACGGACCGTTATGACCGGGCGTTTCTCCGCCGCCTCACTCGACACACGCTGCTCTATAGTGAAATGGTGGTGACGGGGGCCATTTTGTTTGGCAAGCGGGAACGGTTTTTGGACTTTGATGCCGAAGAACAGCCGCTAGCCTTGCAGCTTGGCGGCTCTAACCCAGCAGAGCTTGCCCAATGCGCCCGCATTGCCGAGGATTGGGGCTATTGCGAGGTCAACCTAAACGTCGGCTGCCCCTCGGACCGCGTCTCTGCCGGTCGCTTTGGCGCCTGTTTGATGGCCGAACCCGATCTGGTCGCCGATTGTGTTTCCGCTATGATTGGGGCAACGACGCTGCCGGTGACCGTCAAACATCGCATCGGCATTGATGATCTTGATAGCTATGAGCTGCTGTGTCGCTTTATCGAAAAAGTCGCAGCGGCAGGATGTCAAACCTTTATTATCCATGCGCGCAAGGCTTGGCTAAATGGACTATCGCCCAAGGAAAACCGCGAAGTCCCGCCGCTGCGCCATGACGTAGTGCAACAGATCAAGGCCGACTTCCCGCAGTTAGAAATTATCCTGAATGGCGGCTTACGCAGCATTCAAGACTGCTGTGGTTTGATGCCGTCGGTTGATGGATGCATGATCGGGCGCGCGGCCTATGAAACCCCCTATGTCATGGCCCAGGCCGACCAATTGGTTTTCGCCGACACTCATCCAATCCCTGACCGGCAGATGGTCATTGAAAGCTACCTGCCCTATATGGCGGAAAAGATGGCACAAGGGGTGCCCCTGGGCCGTATGGTGCGCCATATTTTGGAACTGTTTCACGGTCAACCCGGTGGTCGCCTCTGGCGGCGTCACCTTAGTCAGAACGCTTACCTTAAAGGCGCGGACCTCTCGGTGATCACCGATGCCCTCGCTATCACCCGCCAGGCGGCACAAGCCCGTGCGGAAAAAGAAGCCGCCCTAGGGCGCGGAGATGCCTAATGGAAGCGATCCTTGAAAGCCTGCTGCTTTTTTTGGGGGATATGTTTGGCAGAGAGTGGATTGAAATTACCGCTGTCATCCTCGGCTTTATCAATGTCTTTTTGATCATCAAACGCAGCCTGTGGAACTATCCCTTTGGCATAGCGATGGTGATCTTATACGGTTGGATTTTTTGGAACTCTAAACTGTATGCCGAATCTGCGCTACAGGGCTATTTCCTGGTGATTCAAATTTTCGGCTGGGCATGGTGGTTAAGAGGGCGCAACCAAGACGGCCTGGTTACCGTTGAACGGACATCGCGCCAGCAAGCAATGATCAGCCTGTGCGCTGCTCTGTTTCTGGCCGGTGGCCTGGGCACGGTGCTGCATCTTTATACGGATTCGACGCTGCCCTTTGGCGATGCCACGGTGGCCGCGCTCAGCGTCATTGCGCAATACCTAATGGCTCAGCGGCGCCTGGAAAGCTGGGCAATATGGATTGCGGTTGATCTACTCTCGATCAGCATTTATCTGACCAAGGGCCTTTATCCCACCGCCTTGCTCTATGGCGTATTCCTCGCCATGGCGACAATAGGACTGCTCAGCTGGCGCGGTGCCTATCAGCGCAACGAGATGGTTAAGGCATGAAGCGGGGCTTTTTGCTCGGTAAATTGTGGGTCTTTGCCGTACGGCGGCCTGCTTGATCATCACGGGTTACAGCGTATTTGCGAAAACAATGCTCCGCAGTTTAATTGAACGAGCAGGGTTTCAAATCCTTCATCACAACACCATTGATGGCACGACTCATGCCGGTGCCCAAGATTGTTATTGGTCCTTTATCGCCTCGAAAGTCAAAGCTGCATACAAAAGCGATTCCCCATGAAAGGTAATCATCAGAAAAATGCAGAAAACACGCATTGAGTGTCTGAATGGACACCATGCCCAATTTAGGTTTTGAAATTTCACCCCCTTAGCATCCAATGGTTATGCAGTAACTTAAAAACAACCAAGGGGTTTACCATGATCCGCACATCATTGCTGACCGGCCTGACCGTCGCTCTTGTCGCCGCTTCCAGCACCTTTGCCATGGCCGAAACCGGCACCGTCAGCGTTGACATGGCAAAAATTAGCGCTATTCAGATGAATGGCTCGCCTGCTCCGGAAAAAGACGCCGCTTGCCAGGAAAAATATAAAGGCATGATTGGCCAGACCATCAGCACCGCCTATGACATCAATCCCAAGACTTTGATGATGACGGCGACCTCGACCATTGATAAGACCCCGGTGCCGATGTTCACTCTGGGCCTGAGCAATTCTTATTCCTTTATGGCCACCGACATTCCGGCCGCGCTGCAACCGCTGGGCATCACCCGCGTGCTATTCAGCTTGGATCTGAAGTTTACCAATCCGCAGTCGACGCTAATGACATCCTTGGATGCAGACTATAACTGTGTTGTCGGTAACAAGTAAAATCTATGCGTATTTAGAGTAAAATTCCTTAAAATAAATATGGCATCGCAGAAAACGACCTCTGCGATGCCATATTTTATTATAAAAGAAACCTCTTTGGCATTTTTCGTCTTCAAAAATACCGAAAATATTACTCCACCAAGCCCAGCGCCAAGGCATGATGCCGCAGATGATCATCAATGAACGAGGCGATGAAATAATAGCTATGGTCATACCCTGCCTGCATCCGCAGCGTCAGCGGATGCCCTACACGGGTGGCAACTTCGTGCAGGATTTCGGGCCGAAGCTGCGTTTCTAAAAAGGCGTCATTATCACCTTGATCAATCAACAAGGGTAAGCGCTCGCTCGCTGTTTCCAGCAAGCAGCAGGCATCCCAGTCTTTCCACACTGTCGGGTCTTGCCCTAAATATCCCCCCAAAGCCTTTTCGCCCCATGGGCAGCGCGATGGGTTGACAATCGGGGCAAAGGCCGACACCGACCGATAGCGTCCTGGATTGCGCAAAGCGCAAATCAGCGCCCCATGCCCCCCCATCGAATGCCCCGAAATAGACCGCTTGTCGTTAACAGGAAACGAGCGCTCGATCAGCTCAGGCAGCTCGCGAACCACATAATCATACATGCGGTAATGCTCGTTCCAGGGCTGTTGGGTGGCATTGACATAAAACCCTGCCCCCAAACCGAAATCATACGCGCCTTCATCATCGTCGGGCACACCAGGGCCGCGCGGACTGGTGTCGGGGGCGACAATCGCCATTCCCAACACCGCCGCCAAACGCTGCGCCCCGGCCTTGGTAATAAAGTTTTCGTCGCTACAGGTCAGGCCAGATAACCAGTAAAGCACCGGAACCGGCGTTTCTGGGCTCGCCTGCGGCGGCAAAAAGATGGTAAACACCATCTCGCAACCCAGCACCGTCGAAGAATGACGATAACGCTTATTCCAGCCGGCGAATTGCTTATTTGCACTCACCAGGGTCAGGTCGGTATTCATGCCCTGTCCTCCTCTATTGGTCGAACAAGATCACAGAACGAATGCTTTTCCCTTGGTGCATCAGATCAAAGGCAGTGTTGATCTCGTCTAAGCCCATGGTGTGAGTGATAAAGGTATCGAGCTCGAACTCGCCTTTCATATAACGTTCAACGTATTCCGGCAGCTCGGAACGGCCCCGCACGCCGCCAAAAGCCGACCCGCGCCACACACGCCCCGTGACCAACTGGAAAGGCCGGGTGCTGATTTCTTGCCCCGCACCGGCAACGCCGATAATCACTGATTCCCCCCACCCTTTATGGCAGCATTCCAACGCTGAACGCATGACATCAACATTGCCAATGCACTCAAACGAATAGTCAACGCCGCCATCGGTCATATCGACCAACACGTCCTGGATCGGGCGATCAAAATCACGCGGGTTAATGCATTCGGTCGCCCCCAGCTTGCGGGCGATATCGAACTTATCGGTGTTAATATCAACGCCAATAATGCGCTCTGCCTTGGCCATCACCGCCCCGATAATCGCCGAGAGACCAATGCCCCCCAGACCAAAAATCGCCACCGTCGAGCCGGGCTCGACCTTAGCGGTGTTCATCACCGCCCCCATGCCGGTGGTGACACCGCAGCCCAACAGGCAAACTTTTTCCAGCGGTGCATCTTTGTTAATCTTGGCCAAAGCAATTTCTGGCAACACCGTATATTCGGAAAAGGTCGAAGTGCCCATGTAGTGGAACACCTCTTTGCCGCCGACAGAAAACCGCGTGGTGCCATCGGGCATCAGGCCCTTGCCCTGGGTGGCGCGAATGGCTTGGCACAGGTTGGTCTTCCCCGACAGGCAGAATTTGCACGTGCCGCATTCCGGGGTATAGAGCGGGATCACATGATCCCCCACCGCCACCGAGGTTACCCCCGGGCCAATGGCTTCAACGATACCAGCACCTTCATGGCCCAAAATGG
>CEGC01001075.1_pt1 | contig 9764 bp, 6 predicted proteins | sample 302731 | NCBI WGS metagenome assembly CEGC01 (sample SAMEA2755656, study PRJEB7226) | microbial mat metagenome | biome: microbial mat; feature: hypersaline; material: grass silage | place: USA | collected 2014-02-19 | depth 0 m | reverse complement strand
CCGCCATTCAAGAAGCAGAAAAGCGCCAAACCGCACTGGCAAATGATGAGAACCTGCATCGCTTTAAAGTCATTCTGGACCGTTACCTGAATGAAACCAACATTGGTTCAGACATGGTCCGCCATTACCTGGGGACCAGTCCCGGCAAGGCATTTCTCAAAGAGTATGTTGAGCGGCATAAGGCCACCCTGTTGTCATCCCATATTGATGAGATTGAGCGTGAAGGAAAACGTACTCGGGCACGTGCGGAAGCTGAAATCGAAAAGCTGAACCGTGAAGCTGCAGCACTGAAGCAGGAGGTTGAGCAGGCACGTAAGCAGGCTGATGCCGAGATTCAGGCGATTATCCAGAGCAAGAATACGGATATCCAAAGCCGCATGCGAGAGACCGAGGAAGAGTTGTCACGGAAGATCAGCGACAAGGAAGAACAACTGGCCAAGGTTGAAGGTGAGCTGAATCAGATACTGTCTGACCTCACGCTGGCGCGAAAGGTTAACGTGCTCACACAGGAAGTCACGAATCTTGAGGCGATGAAAACGGTGCTCGAACGCGCCGTCGAGAAATTTCAGGAACAGATGGAGAATCCGAATAAGTTGGCCGCCTCACTGGGTCAGATGGAGGCTGTCAGTCGTGCGATGCGCGGCGGCTCTGCACTGGTCCGCGAAGAGCGCCAGCGCGTCCCGGTGGTGTTCGCCAAGTCCAGGCCCAATACCGGTAAAGAGATTATTAGCCACATCCGCGGCTATCTCGACGACAGCGAGGGTCGGACATTCTCGCACAATGACATGACTAACCTCGTCGTATGCATGATGCAGTCCTTCCTGACGGTCCTTGCGGGTGACCCAGGCGTAGGCAAAACATCAACGATTATCCGGCTCGCTGAAGCTCTCCACTTGGGTGGCACGGATGGCAGCAGTAACTTCCTGTACGTTCCGGTGTCGCGCGGCTGGGTGTCCGGCCGTGACATCCTTGGCTCATACAACTCCCTCAACGGCGTGTACCAACGCGCTCGAACCGGCTTGTTTGATTTTCTCTCGGTGCCGGACGCCGGCGATCAGGAAGCGCTGCGCCTGATCCTCCTGGATGAAGCCAACCTGTCGCCGCTGGAGCATTACTGGTCCGACTTTATCGGTATGTGTGATCCTGAAGGGCGTCATCGTCCGATTGATACGGGTCATGCCGAAGCGAACAAGCGACTCTTGAGCGTTCCGGACTCTACCCGCTTTGTGGCCACGATTAACCGCGACAGCACAACCGAGCGGCTGTCACCGCGTCTGATCGATCGTGCTCCGGTGATCACCTTGATGCATGAGGTTGAGGATGCGGATTTGCCTGAGGTAAGCGTCAGTTTTGATGGCGCCATTCCTTTCGCACTGTGCAAACACTATTTCGTCAATAAAGACCACGTGGATATGCCGGATACCCTCAAGGAAATGTACCGCACCATTCACGAAATTCTGACGGTACGCAACGCCGACCACGGCATGCCAGTCAGTATCAGTCACCGGAAAGAGCGTGCGATCAACGATTACTGTGTGGTTGCGGGGAAGCTGATGGAAGACCACGAAGTCGCATTTGACTACGCAGTGGCCCAGCATATCCTGCCGCACATCTCAGGCCACGGGCCTCAGTTCCGTGCACGACTTGAACGTCTGCACACCCTGCTCAAGGACAGCAAGCTGCATCATTCTCAGCAGTTGCTGGCGCGTGTACTGGAGAATGGCAACGACTTTGCCGGCACCTACTCGTATCTGTGAGGCACGGCATGGAACTGAAATTAACGATACTCAACGGTACACGTCGTGGGCATGAGCTTCGGCTCTTGCCTGCGACTGCACCCAGCGATGGTACGCAGCAGTGGATCTGTAACAAGGAGATGTTTGAGGTTTCCCTACTGGCTCCCTTGGGCCTCTCGGATCTTGAGCTGCACTTATATGACTACTGTGAGCCGTGTCACAAGGTGACGCCTATTGGCTCCGACATGGCGGTGTACAGTTGGCAGCCGGCACGTTCTGTCAGTGATAATGACAGGGCTTTGTTTTTCAATTACTTCGGCATGGCCGAGATCCGACTTTCAGGTTTTAAGTCATCGGGATCACCTCTGGAGTGGGTGTTCGAGCCCCTTGAAGTGGTTGTCGATGAACGGGATGCCGATAAAATATCGTGCATGTTCGATTACCTGGCGCGCCAGTCGCCTGAATCGCTCTACCAGGCGTTCAGCGCCACTCAGATGGGAGCGGGTTACCAGTCTCAGTATGAGCGACCATCCCAGACTCTTGAGCGTCTTGAAGCTACACTGTCGCTCATGGCGGCAGCGTTCCCTTCTCTGATTCATCACCCGATCACACGACTGGTGCCGGAATCAACGCTGGTCAGTACCGGCGGACAGGAGCATCTTGATGATGCAGCGATTGGATGGTTGATGGAAAATATGTCCGTCCTCACGCCTGCTGAGTCTGCTGAACACAGTCATCTGCTCTATCAGGATCGTTATTACGTAGCCGAGCACATGGTGCTGCCGGTTTTGAGCGAAAGCACGGACCTGTATGAGAATCAGATCATTCACGGCTTTGTGGCACTGCTGTTGTCCCAGGCTAATGACCTGCTGCGTCAATACGCCGGCATGGGGCGCGCTGGACGGGCACTGGCGCGTGCGGTGACCCTGGCAGACGGGTACGTGTCCTTCTTTACCCAGATGAACCAGTTCCGCGACCACATTCTGGGCCGACACCTTGGGCGGTGTGAGGGCATCGTTCACAAACTACAGCAGCTTGAACGTGAGTTGCGCCAGCACCTGCCGGTTAAGATGATGCGCCGAGAGCGCCCCTACTTCACTCAGAAGGTACAGACACGACCGGCGTACCGTGAGATCTTCTCGGACATCATTCGCTGGCATGAGCGCGGGCAACTGGATTGGTCGGCCTTTGATAATCTGTTCTCGATTGAAAGCCTGCCCACCCTATTTGAGCACTATTGTTTCTTCCGTTCAGCCGAGGCCGTGACGCATGCATTGACCACGGACGATGAAAGCCGGGCGGTCAGAACCGATTTTTCATTACCGGATGGCACCGAGGTTCGTGTTCTACGCGAGCCGCATTATTGGATGCCGGGTCACGAGCATGAGCGATCTGACGGTGTTGTGAACAGCGAGGGCTTTTCGCCTGAAAAGGGTGAAGGCCGGACTGGTCGTTTGAATACGCGCAGCTCTAATACAGTGTATTCGCGGCGATCGCCCGATGTTGTGATTGAAGTCCTTAAACCAGGCGCGAAAGCGCCCCTGCTGTTGGTGATGGACGCGAAGCATACCCACCCTTGGTATGCCTTCACCCGAGATCTGCCCTCGCTCACGATGAAGTATGTGCATGGCATCCATACACGGGCATCCCGTACGCCCCCGGTGGTGTCGTTGACCATCCTGCATCCGCTGCAGGAAAGCACTGCGCTGCGCAGCTTCCACGGAGGTGAGTTTGACCTGTTCAGCGAACATCCCGTACAACCCAGCCTGCAGTGCCTGGGTGTCGACATTGTGGTACAGCCTAAGCCGGAGGAGGATGAGCTACACCGGTTGGTACGGCGGCTGTTTGAGGTGCATCAGGTCGGCCGTGTGCCTTCAGCGACGAACCGAGTCGCAAGCAGTCCGCGTGTGATCGTGCGGCCAACAGTGAAGGCTCACCACACGATCAGGGTGCATTAAACTACGCACCCTGTTCGCGGGGTGCTATTTTAAGTCTTGTTTCAGCTCAATCATGATCCCATCCAACGCGCTGATAGCTAGTGCTTTTATCGTTGCTAGAGTCGAACTTGGCAAGAGTGTTTCATATGCAGGGTGTCTTTCTTCTTGAACCAAGGGATCGAGAACACGTTGAACATGTGAAGAAATAAGGTCGCTCATGAGCGGATCGTCATGATAGAACCGATAGTCACCATCAAACGGTATGTAGTCAACCTCAAGATGGCACTGTAGAATTTCGTTAATCACAGCCCAGCACACATCATGGTGTTCAGCAGGATCTCTATATACATCCAGCTCAGACTCATGGGATATCCAATGTGCAGCCTCATGAGCAAGCACATCTGTCATCCTGTATCCAATTCCATCATATTCATCTGGGTTATATATATTTCCGAGCTCTGATGCTGAAAATACGACAGGCCAAGCATTACTTGGAGCATCGAAGAACTGTGCAATGTTGTTAAGTGATTTGCCTTTTATATGTGCTAGTGAAGGCACAACATACGCGAGCGCATCAGTATGAATGCCACTATCTGAACCCATTCCTTGATTCCACGCGCTTGCATAAGTGTTCAATAAAGGGAAAACCGGAATATCCTTAAGGAAATGTTCGAACATGGCGAAGGACGGCTCGAATCGTTTAAAATCTCCATGGATAAGATCTTTAAAACCTTCGGGCTTTTGGATTAAATCATCTCGTGCTGACACATAAATTGCGCCATGTAATCCCGAGTGTTCGATTGCGTACCTGTAGCGCGCTATCATTTGTTTCGTTTCTTTTGATTGGGGACCGAAAGAAACCTTTTCTACATGACTCCCGAGCACGCTGTATGAAAAGTACCGCGGCTGTGCATCCGTATTAGCTCGTAGTAATAAAAATGGGAAACGCGTATAGATGGTCTGCAAAGGCAGTTGATCGGTTCTTACAAACACGTCGTCCCAGATATAGATGTCGCAACCGTCATTTATTTCTGGTCTCGCATCTCGTAACGAACTGACTATGGTTTTCAAATCTACCTGTAGATGGAATGGCATAGGGTCGAATGCAACGACAGGACCATAAGATGCTGTTTCGACATCACTTTTAAATACGACATTAGCATTTAGGTCAATAATATACTCGAAGAAACCACTAAGCTCACTGTTAATGTGCTCAAGATACGTATCCGGATGGTCAATGCAAAGCCGCCACGCTGTTTTTTTCTTGCTGAAAAATGCATGGCCGCATGTTTTCAAAAGCTCGTTGACCTTGGGTGAATATTCAAAGTACAAGAAGGCGCCTGTATATTTCTCACCATCTTTTGTGGTAGGCGCATGATGGACAATACACACGTCAGTGACCTTGCAATCCAGGTCAGTTTTAAGTGCATCGAATAGGAGGCGTCGATCATGCTTAATATCGATGTTTAACCCATAGGCAATTAAGCTGTTAAAAGTTGGTGCAGCTTTATTTTTTGCATTGATGTGCTCGAGTGTATCAAATAGTGTGAGGTTGCTCATGCAGTCTTCCGATGTTTTTGTTGATGTTGGTTGCACGATTGCGCCCTAGCTGCTGCACTTTGACCGCTAGAGTTTGAAATTCCTTATTCCCTAACATGATGCGGTGATACGCTCATTGTTTATTTGAGCGCCGGAGTGTGCGCTTCAACCGCTGGAGCTAGCGGATCATCCGCTTCAGCTTCTGGTTGTGATGCTCGGCTCCGAGTAAAGGCCTCCAGACGGTTCTGAAGTTCCGCTGAAGGGGTAAACATATCCAATACCGGTAGCTCATGCTCAAGCATGAAGTCGACCCAAAGAGCGAAGTCAGAGGTTGAGAAAAACTCTGAACGTAACGGGTTGTCCGAGAAGATTGTGCCAGAGGTGATCATAGCTCGATTTGATGACCACACATGTACGTCATGCGATGTTGAGCCGTTCGGTTCTCGTTCGAACCTGGCATCAACATTATGGACAGCGCGCTTGAACTTGTGGTCATTCATAGCATTTGTCATGCGCTCTATATCATCGCGTAATTTGGCCGCATCTCTGACGTCAACCCACTTCAGATCGTCTCCTTCAAGCCGGATACGCAGCTTCGGCTCTTTTCCAAAGGCCTCGATTGGCATGTAGGATGTGTCACCGGTGTAAATCTCGCCTTCGAAATGATTGTCAGCCAGCTCAATGAACAACTGAATGATCTGATTCTCCACGTGAATGCGATCGCCACCTGTCGAGGCAATGCGGGTCATCTGCTTTGCGCATTCCAGCAGAGCCATGATGGACGACTCGGGATCCTTCAGCGTTGCATAGCAGTCGTAGTTACTGATGAAACGGCTGACATCCCCTTCAACCAGTGCCGTGGTATCGATCATCCGTCTGGAGTCCTCGGGCCGAAAGGCTTTTTCAGCCAGCATCTGGATGAACATCTTTTCGTGCAGCGTGTAGGTCATAGTGAAACCCTCGGAAAACACGTCTTTATCAACTACCGGTTTAACCGAATATAAATGACTGGCCTATTATTGTCTAACCCGAGCCACGCCTGCTGTTTTGCATCATCCGCAAAAGCAATTCCGCTGTTCATACATGGTATAATCAAAGCGACACTTTTTCTTCGATGGGGGGTATAGATGGATTTCACGCAACTGCTCAAAGTGATGGTCGACCGTGGCGGTTCGGATCTGTTCATCTATGCTGGCGCACCGCCCTCTATTAAGGTTGATGGCACGGTTAAGCCACTGACCCGCGAATCGCTCAAGCCCGAACAGGCGCGTGCCCTGGTGTACAGCACCATGAATGACAAACAGCAGGCCGAGTTCGAAGCCAATCGGGAATGCAACTATGCCATTGGGGCTCCGACCATCGGCCGCTTCCGCGTGAGCGCGTTTGTTCAGCGCAATACCCCGGGTATGGTGATGCGGGCCATCAACAGCCACATTCCCTCCTTCGAAGAGCTCAATCTGCCGCCGGTGCTGCGTGATCTCGCGATGACGAAGCGTGGTCTGATTCTGTTTGTTGGAGGCACTTCAACCGGCAAGTCCACCTCGCTTGCCTCTATGATCGATTTTCGCAATCGCAATCATGCCGGCCATATCATCACGATCGAAGATCCGATTGAGTATGTCCATCACCACCAGCGCAGCCTCGTGGTTCAACGTGAGGTGGGGATTGATACCGACTCCTACGGCATCGCCTTGAAAAGCTGTCTGCGCCAAGCCCCAGACGTGATTCTCATGGGTGAGATACGTGATGCCGAGACTATGAAATACGGACTGCAATTTGCTGAGACGGGTCACCTGTGCCTGGCCACGCTGCATGCCAACAATGCCAACCAGGCACTGGATCGCATTATTTCGTTCTTCCCTTCTGAACAGCACGATCAGACCTGGATGGACCTTTCACTGAATCTGAAGGCGATCGTCGCCCAGCAACTGCTCCCGACTGTAGACGGCGTTGGCCGGCGTGCGGCTATTGAAGTGCTGATCAATACCCCACTGGTTCAGGACTACATTCGAAAGGGTGCGGTTCATCAGATTAAAGACGTGATCAAAAAGTCTGGCAACCTTGGTATGCAAACCTTTGATCAGGCGCTCTTCAAGTTGCACAAGGAAGGTGTCGTATCTTATGAAATAGCCCTTGCACACGCCGACAGCGCCAACGATCTGCGCTTAATGATCAAGCTGGATTCGGATGGCGGCGTGACCAGTGACATCTACGGGATAAACGATCATGAGCAACGAGCGGACGCGGAGCCGGCCGCCGTGACGGAGCATGAAGCTGCGAAAGTTATCCCCTCCGAGCCGTCACCGGCGTCCACGCCGGTAACAGCGCCTATCGAGAAAATGAAAATGCCGGACCTGCCCACATTCACACTGCAGGATGAGGACGACTATCTGCTGCAGAAAGGGCGTGTGAACGTCGGGACGATGTGATATTCGATTTAACCAAGTATTGAGTTGCTTTCGCGGCTGTCCTACACTGGCTCAAAGATTGAATAGCTGAGGACAGCGATATGCAGCAGGTGTACGTATTTCACGGTGACCGCGACCATAAGACGGGGCAGTATAACAACGTCTCTCTGGTCGCACGAATGAACGTGGATCCCTCCGTTCACACCGAACCTGAACAGGCGCTGGAGCATGCCTACCGTTACACCAACAACGTAAACGGAAGCTGGTCACTTAAGATGGGTCATGATGCCCATCCTGATGTAACGGTCTTGTCGTCACCACATATCAATAATGGCCGATTCATGGGCCTGCGCAGCACCATGGTAGGTGACCTCATGGCTATCTCGGACGAACACGGACGCCTTAGTTGGTATGAGGTTGAGGGAGTCGGTTTTACGGCATTTGACCCAACGGACATGTCGCACACGTTTGAACGTCTAACAGGCAGTTTTCTCAAGAACGTGACACTCCCCAGCGTGGATGAATCCTTGAAAGCCTTTGAAGCTCCGCCCAGCGCTCGCCTGGCTCAGGTGGCTGTTTATTTTGGCGTCAAAGATGCCCATATGTGTGAACAGGCCGAGATCAAGCCCACCTTTGAATCACTGCTGTCTTGCCTCCAGTCTCAGGAAGGCTGTATCACCAAAGAACAGGCCGATGCGTCACTGGACCTGTTTGCGGCAGGCTTTAAAGGCGCTAGTCACGGTGCTCCCGGCTTCAATCAAGCGTGGCTTGATCAGCATGATGCCTCGGTTGCAGATGCGCTGAAAGCACTTACCGGAGCGTCAGCAGACGCCAAAGTTGACGCCGCCTATGAAGTGTTGGTTCGATCTGTTGTGTTGAAGCCCCAGTCCACTGAACTCGTTCAGTCTGAGCCCGCGCCTGCCGCTATTAACGACTTCCTCCAGACTCTGATGACTTCAGACTGCCAGATCACTGCCCTCAATGGTTGTCTGCATTTTGAGGATGGCTCTCAGTTGTTTGTGCAGGACCTTATTGATTCGCTGAATAACGTTCATATCTCTGCTGAAGCCGATGACCCGTTGGCGCTGACGCCAAGCAACTCACCTTGCATGGGCGCGAGCTAGGACTACAACACGGCGGACATTCGTCATTTCACTAAATTTGCAACAAAAATAGAACCCATGACGGTCAACACCAAGATCAAAGCCCGCTTCCCGGCTTACTTCAACATGGACTATAAGGGCTGTGATTACGCGGATATCGACGACCTTAAAGAGATGTTGACTGATGCCGAACGTCTGAGTGCTGTCATCAAAGATCATGGTCTGAGTGAAGCTCGCATCTACGGCGGAGCCGAGTTCGAAGATCAAGACGGCATGACACGCTTCAATAGCTGCGAGCTGGTTGTGGTTGACCACGGTGCTTACTTCCAAGACTGCCCCAAGTACGGCGATGGCATGGCTGAGACGCGTGGGATTAAAGTAGAAGATTTGCGCGAAATAGTGTCTTACTGTGAAGCCAACAACATCACTGAAGCGGATTTCACTGCACATTCAGAGGCTGAATTTGAAGGCTATGTAGCTTGGCTGGATAACCCTGTGACACATATCCCGTCCGATGATGATGAGGATGATCTGATACCAGCCGGCGGTCAATCGCCCTCACCTGGTATGTAATTCACTCGACGAAGGATGCCTCCAATGAACTCCAGCCTAGACACACTCACTAAAGACGAAGCTGAGGCGTACCTTCGCATGCTACCGCGAGAACTCGCTTATTTGCAGGACCGGCTAACCGAGTTGGACCTGCAGTGTAAGACACTCGATACCGCACGCCAGATTAAAAAGGTCCGTGAAGATATCGCCGCCCGCCAGATGGAAGCGCTCTACCTGATCGAGCGTCATGACCTGAGTGGTGTGCCTACCTCCTGTGAAGCAAAATTGGACAACGCATTAACCCAATCTCCGAAATCCTTCCACCAATGGCTCGATCATGCCGTGGCCGAGGCAGGCATTAACGAGGCGTCAGTGGCGGAAGAATACCGATCCATGCAAGAAGACGGGTACCAGAATTGCCATGATGAACTGCGCCGGCAGTTGGTTGACCAGATCACCTATGCACTGGAGCAAACCATGCCCTTGCCC
>CEGC01000463.1_pt1 | contig 9831 bp, 6 predicted proteins | sample 302731 | NCBI WGS metagenome assembly CEGC01 (sample SAMEA2755656, study PRJEB7226) | microbial mat metagenome | biome: microbial mat; feature: hypersaline; material: grass silage | place: USA | collected 2014-02-19 | depth 0 m | reverse complement strand
GTTGGTAAGGGGTGGGGGGCGGCGCTGCGTAGGGCATTAATGGTGTCGGTTAACTGCTGCGGATCGGCGAGGGCCAGATGGCGCATCCAGGCTTGGCGCTGGGCTATGGCGGTATCGGTGTGGGGCATGGGGTGGTCCCTTTAGACCTATGCGGAATTGGGGGAGAAATCTGGACAGGCGGTAAAATTTGTCTAGACATCTATCTCTTTTCTTTTATAAGCTGCGGCAACAGTGGCGGTAAAGGCGCGAGAAATGAAACTTTCGTGTCACTCAGCCCGTTCGTTCCGCTGACAAAAGGCCAAAGCCGATGACCGACCATCCCGAACTGCAGTTGCGCCGCTTGGCAGGGGTTTCTCTGTGGCGGCAGATCCAGCAAATTTTAGAAGAAGAAATCAGCACAGGGATCCGCCAACCCGGCGAACAACTGCCCACCGAAGCCCAATTGGCGGAACGCTTTAGCGTCAATCGCCATACGGTGCGTCGTGCTTTGGCCGGGCTCGAGGAAAAGGGTGTGGTGCGGGTGGAACAAGGGCGGGGCACCTTTGTGCACGAGCAGGTGATTGATTATCGCCTGGGGAAGCGCACCCGCTTTACCGAAAACCTTTCCAGTCAAAGTCGCTCTGCCTCGGGCAGTTTGTTAGAGGTCAGCGAAGAGCCTGCCGATGAGAAAGTTGCGGCGGCTTTGGGACTCGCCGTAGGCACAGCGGTGATTCGCTTGCTTAAAATTGGCGAGGCCGATGGGCGGCGGATTAGCATTAGCGACCATTGGTATCCGGCGGCGCGCTGCCGGGGGATTGATGTGCATTTTCGCGCCACCGGGTCGCTCAGCGAAAGTTTACATGCCCTGGGGATTGGTGATTACACGCGAAAATCAACACGCATTTTGTCGCGAATCCCAAGTGGCGCCGATGCGGATCATTTACGACAGCCGCGTTCTAGGCCGGTGCTGGTGACAGAGTCAGTAAATGTTGATGCGCAAGGGGGGGTGATTGAATTTGGTATTACCCGCTGGGCCAGTGATTGGGTGCAAATTATTGTTGATTAGCGCAAATGCATCTCTGCAAGTGTCCAGAGATTGTAGAGGACTATTTGTTTTAAAAATACGAATGAATGTGCTCTTATTTACCCATACTGTAGTTGTGGTGAAATAAATAATTCTCACGATTTAGGGTGCGTCTGCGGTCATAGTCGGGGTTCGGCCATTGCCCCCAAATTGGCTTTCCTCTTTTCTTGTTAATGCCGGAGACGACCGATGCCTCAAGCTCTTACACTTCGTGGTGGCCGGATTTTGCGCCCTGATGGCACCCTTGCCCACGGTGGCTTGCGCATGGCTGGAGGGGCGATTGCGGCGCTGTCAGCCAACCCCACCGTAATGGGGGACCGGGTGTGGGATGCTAAAGGAATGCTGATCTTGCCGGGGATGGTTGACCTGCACGGCGATGCCTTTGAACGCTGCCTGATGCCGCGGCCTGGGGTGCGGTTTGACACTGCAAGTGCGTTGTTTGAGGCAGATCGCCAGATGGTGGCGGCGGGCATTACCACCGCGTTTCATGGTGTTACTTGTTCGTGGGAACCGGGCCTGCGCGGGCTGGAGCAAGCTGATGATTTGGTCCGCACCGTGGCGGCGCTGCGTGGGCGCCTTAGCTGTGATACCCGGCTGCATTTACGCCATGAAATCGCCAACCTTGATGGCGAAGAGCGTTTGAGGGGCTGGATTAAAGATGGCCTGATTGGCCTGTTGGCCTTTAACGATCATTTAGACGGCATCGAAGACGAGCTTTTGGAAAAGCCGCATAAGGCGGCGGCCTATGTTGGGCGCACCGGCCTAAGCCAAACGGCGCTGCTTGACCGGATCGAGGCCCTACAAGCCCAGCGCCCGGAAATGGCGCAAGCGGTCGAGCGTTTGGCCGATTTGGCGCGGGTGCATGGTTTGGCGATGGCCAGCCATGACGATGAAACTCCCGAAGATCGTCGCGCCATGCATGGGCGCGGGGTTGGCTTGTGCGAATTTCCCGTTGATGCCGCCACCGCGCGCGCGGCGCGTGCCTTGGGGGATGCGGTGATTTTAGGGGCGCCGAATATCATGCGCGGCGGTAGCCATTGCGACCGCCTTAATGCTGCCGAGGCGGTGGCCGAGGGGCTGTGCACGGTGTTGGCGTCGGATTATCACTATCCATCGTTGCTGGGGGCGGTGTTCCGCTTGGCCAAAGATGACGTTGCTTTTCTGCCCGATGCGTGGAACTTGGTCGCGGCCAATCCTGCCGAGGCGGTCGGGTTGGATGATCGCGGGCGTTTGGAGCCAGGGCGGCGGGCCGATGTGATCGTCGTTGACGATAGCGGGCCCTTTGGCCCACGGGTGGCGGCGTCATTTGTGGCGGGGCGGTGTGTTTATGCCTCGATGGACCCGGTGGAGGCTTTGCAATCGGCCCCGACTTTGGTCGCGGTGTAAGGCGGGCAGAGGACTGCACGAGAGCGTTTTGCCTTTACTCTGAAACGCAAAAACGCTCTAAGATCTTGAGTGGTCGCATTGTTTTTGCGCAAAACCGGTACCCACTTTTGCGCACAATGCTCTAAAAAAAGGCCCCCCAGCGCAGCCGGGGGGCCATAGTTTTACCAAGTTCACAGCAAATCCCGAGCCTTATATTTCGAGCAGGCGGAGCCTGCGACTGTGGAAAATGCTTTAAGTCTTTGCATTCGTAAGCAAACGCTATTGCACCATGGCGTCTTCAAATTCTTCGTGCGGCATATGGTGCTTTTCGTGAACCGGACGCACCATCATGTTGGCGATCAGGCCAACCACCAGCAGGCCCGCCATGGCGTACATGGTGGTGTTATAGAGGGTTGCGGTGGGGTCAATGGTGCCAGCAGGCGCAATTTCCATCAGCTTGGCGATGGTCACGGTCTTGGCCGCCACCAGTTCGTTCAAGCGATCGACGCCCGCGCCAAACTTGGCCTGAAAGGCTGCGGGATCGACTTTGGCCGCTAGCTTTTCGATCTCGCTGGTCAGCGAGAACTGACGCAGTTGGGTGATGGCCAGCGGGCCGAGGACACCGGCGGTGCTCCAGGCGGTGAGCAAGCGGCCATGGATGCCGCCGACAAACTTGGTGCCAAAGATATCAGCCAGATAAGCGGGAATGGTGGCAAAGCCGCCGCCATACATGGTGAAAATCACCATGGTGGCGCCATAGAACATCACCAGCCACATCACCGCCGGGTGGGCGCTGACTTGTTGGGCGGCGAAGGGGATCGACATGTACAAGACGATGCCGAGAATAAAGAACACGAAATAGGTGTTTTTCCGGCCCAAAAAGTCCGAGGTCGAGGCCCAGAAGAAACGGCCTACCATGTTAAAGACGCTGATCATCAAAACATAGGTGGCTGCAAAGCCGCCATTGACGATCATCGGCAGGGTGGAGCCAAAAATTTCCCCCATCATGGTCTTAGCAACACCGATCACGCCAATACCCGCGGTGACGTTGGTGCACAGAACCAGCCACAGGAAATAGAACTGCGGGGTTTTCAACGCTTGGTCGATATGGACGTGACGTTGGGTGATCATCTTTTTCGCTGCCGTATCTGCAGCGGGCGGAGTCCACCCCTTGGGCAGCCAGCCTTCGCGCGGCACGCGGTAGGAGAAGGAGGCGGCAACCATAATGATGAAGTAAACGATACCGAGGGTAAAGAACACTGCCGAAGCGCCGGTCGAGCCGGTGCCAACCACATAGACGCCTTCGGCGCCGGGGATCGGCATCTTGGCGGCTTCGGCGGCGCTGGCAACGACGACTTCTTGCAGGGAGCCCGCGACTTCGGCAAAGCGCTTACCGCCTTCGGTGGAAAGCACCACGTCGCCGACTTTGCCCAGGTATTGCGGGGCTTCGAAATACAGCTTGAGCAGCCATTCTTTCAGCGGGGCACCGATCATCGCGCCGCCGCCAAAGCCCATGATGGCCATGCCGGTGGCCATGCCGCGACGGTCAGGGAACCAACGGATCAGCGTTGAGACGGGTGACACATAACCCAGGCCCAAACCACAGCCGCCCAGCGCGCCATAGCCCAGATAGATCAGCCACAGTTGATGATAGGCAATACCGATGCTGCCGATCAGGAAACCGCCGCCCCAGCAGCAGGCGGCGGTAAAGCCGACCATGCGCGGGCCGACTTTTTCCAGCCATTTGCCGCCGATGGCAGCGGACAGGCCCAAGAACACGATGGCGACGGAGAAAATCCACACCACCGAGCTGAGCGACCAATCGCCCGATGCGCTGGTGACAACGCCGAGTTCCTTGGTCAAAGCCGGGTTGAAAATGCTCCAGGCATAGACCGAACCGATGCACAGATGAATAGCGATCGAGGCCGGTGGCACCAGCCAGCGGTTATAGCCCTCAGGAGCAACAATGTGCTCCTTTTTCAGTCCCTCAAGAATATTCACGCTTTTAACCTCCCAATGGTCTTTGATCCTTGCTTTGCGCCGTTCCCCCATTTCCAGATGGTTCCTTATCTGGGTTTTGCTTTTCAGTTGGGGCGCAGGCAAGGGGTACGGGCCGTTCCAACCCGTGGTGTGTTGTATGGTGGTGTGAGAAAACTTTAGGCCGAGCGAACGCCTGTTCCGGCGGTGTCGTTTGCCAGTTCAGGCCGCCCCATGGCAGCGATTACGAGCGGATGCAAACTGTCCCCTCCCGTGGCCAGATAGTCACGCAGGCGGGCGCGCATACGCGGTTCCCAAAAGCTGCGGATGTGGGTGGCGACTTCGGCCTCGGCCTCGTCTTGGGGATAGGCGGTAAAGTAAGCGGCGATTTGGTTCGCCATACGCACCATATCTGTATCTTTCATCTCTCCCCCCTTAAGGCTCCTGTTGGGTTGCTGCGGTGTCTGACGCAGGCGGTGCGGAAAATAAAACCACTCCGCCGCCCCGGCTGCGGGCGGCAAGGATCAGGCCAGCTTCGGCGGCCAGATCCAGGGCTAGGGATGTGGGTGCCGAGAGGGTGGCGAGCAGCGGAATGCCGACGCTCACTGCCTTTTGCACCAGTTCAAAGCTGCAACGGCTGGTCATCACCACAAAGCCCTGATCAAGGGCGATCCCCTGACGCAGGCATGCGCCAATCAGCTTATCGAGCGCGTTATGGCGACCGACGTCTTCGCGGGTGAGCAGAATGGTTCCGTCCTGCCGACAAAAAGCCGCCGCATGGACCGAACGGTTTTGCGCATTCATCGGTTGGTGGTCGGGCAGGGCGCGCAGGGCGTTGGCGATATGCTCAGGCCCTGGCTGTTGATCGCGGGGGCGGTGATGCAAGGGGTTGGCAAGGGCGGCCAAGGGGCGCACCGCTTGATCCAGGCTTTCAACACCACATAGGCCACAGCCCGAGCGCCCGGCCATACTGCGCACTGGGGCTTTGATGGTGTCTAGAGCTGTTGGGTGAACCGATATCGCCGCCATCAGGCCGCGCCCCGAAACGATGACTTCGACCTCTTCGATGGCCGATGCATCGGTCAACAGGCCCTCGGCGAGGGTAAAGCCGATGGCGAAGTCTTTGATGTCTGTCGGGGTGGCCATCATCACCGCGTGCGATACGCCGTTATAGACCATCGCGACGGGGACTTCTTCGGGGACCATCCAGGTAATGTCTTCGATAAGGCTTAGGGTCCGATGGCCGACTCCATGCGCCGCCACCGACCCCACAGCACCAGTCCGGGAAAACTGGGCAGCAGGCGACGGGGACGCAGGGGACGAAGCTGGGCGCTGGGTGTCGGCCATCGGGAACTGGTCCTTATTCGGCGGCGGGCGAGGCGTGGATGCGCCGCCGTTCGCTGTCGTTATCAACCCGTTGCACTTGCCAATCGGACGATTGGTTCGACCGGGTTACTTGCACCGCGGTACGTTTGTATTCGGGGCAGTTGGTGGCCCAGTCGGAATGGTCAGTGGTGACGACGTTGGCACCGGTTTCTGGATGGTGGAACGTGGTATAGACCACCCCTTGCGGCATCCGTTCCGAGATTTGCGCCCGCAGGGTGGTTGCCCCCATGCGGCTGGCCAGGGAAATCATGTCACCGTCCTTAATGCCGCGTTGTTCGGCATCGTGGGGGTGGATTTCCAACAGGTCTTCGGGGTGCCAGGCGACATTTTCCGTGCGCCGGGTTTGTGCGCCAACGTTGTACTGGCTGAGGATGCGGCCCGTGGTCAAGACCAGCGGGAAAAAGCGCGAGGTGCGTTCATCGCTGGGGACAAATTCGGTGATCATGAACCGGCCCTTGCCACGCACAAAGCCATCGACGTGCATGGTTGGTGTCCCGTTGGGGGCATCGTCGTTGCAGGGCCATTGCAGGCTGCCTGCAGCGTCGAGGCGGGCAAAGGAAACCCCTTTAAAGGTCGGGGTGACACGAGCGATTTCGTCCATGATCTGGGCGGCGTTATCGTAATGCATGGGATAGCCCATGGCATTGGCCAGATCACAGGTGACTTCCCATTCGCTTTTGCCGGTTTTGGATGTCATCACCGGGCGCACGCGGTTGATGCGGCGTTCGGCGTTGGTAAAGGTGCCGTCTTTTTCCAGGAACGAAGTCCCAGGCAGGAACACATGCGCATAGGCGGCGGTTTCGTTGAGGAACAGGTCTTGAACCACCAGGCAATCAAGGGCTTCGAGGGCGGCGGCAACATGCTGGGTGTTGGGATCTGATTGGGCAATGTCTTCGCCCTGTACATACATGCCGCGATAGCTGCCTTCGACGGCAGCATCAAACATGTTGGGGATGCGCAGGCCCGGTTCTGGGTCAAGCGAGGTGCCCCAGACGACTTCGAACAAGGCCCGCACCGTATCGTCGGAAACATGGCGATAGCCGGGGAATTCGTGCGGGAACGAGCCCATATCGCACGAGCCTTGCACGTTATTTTGCCCACGCAGGGGGTTAATGCCGACGCCTTCGCGGCCAATGTTGCCGGTTAGCATCGCCAAGTTGGCCATACCAATCACCATGGTTGAGCCTTGGGAATGTTCCGTCACGCCCAGGCCGTAATAGATCGCGGCATTGCCGCCGGTGGCATAGAGCCGGGCGGCGCCGCGCATGGCATCGCCGGGGACGCCGGTCAGCTCGGCGACGGCTTCGGGGGCGTGGCGGGGGTCTTTGATGAATTCGCACCAATGGGCAAACGAGGCATCGTCGCAGCGTTCTTGGATAAAGGCCTTGTTTTCCAGGCCTTCGGTCAAGATCACATGCGCCAGAGCATTGACCAAAGCAACGTTGGCACCGGGCTGGAGTTGCAAGTGGTAATCGGCCTTAATGTGCGGGCTTTGCACCATGTCGGTGCGACGGGGATCCACCACGATCAGCCGTGCCCCGGCACGCAGGCGTTTTTTCAGGCGCGAGCCAAACACCGGGTGGCCATCGGTGGGATTAGCCCCGATCACCATCGCCACATCGCAGTGATCCACGCTGGCGAAATCTTGGGTTCCTGCCGAGGTGCCAAAGGTTTTAGACAAGCCATAGCCGGTTGGCGAGTGGCAGACACGGGCGCAGGTATCGACGTTGTTATTACCAAAGGCGGCGCGGATGGTCTTTTGCACCACATAGACTTCTTCGTTGGTGCAGCGTGACGAGGTTATGCCGCCGATAGAGCCTTTGCCGTATTGTGCCTGAATGGCTTTAAAGCGCTCGGCAGCAAAGCCTATCGCGTCCTCCCAGGATACTTCGCGCCAGGGGTCGGTGATTTTGTCGCGGATCATCGGGCTGGTGATGCGGTCTTTGTGGGTGGCATAGCCCCAGGCAAAGCGGCCCTTGACGCAGGAATGGCCTTCGTTGGCGCCGCCATCCTTGTGCGGAACCATGCGCACCACGGTTTCGCCCTGCATTTCCGCTTTGAACGAGCAGCCAACGCCGCAATAGGCGCAGGTGGTGATCACGCTATGCTCGGGCTGGCCGTGTTCGATGATGGAGTTTTCCATCAAGGTTGCGGTCGGGCAGGCCTGAACGCAGGCGCCGCACGATACGCATTCGCTATCAAGGAATGCTTCGTTGGCCCCCGGCGACACCTTGGAGCCAAAGCCGCGGCCTTCGATGGTGAGGGCAAAGGTGCCCTGGACTTCGCTACAGGCGCGCACGCAACGCGAGCAGACGATGCATTTCGATGCATCAAAGGTGAAATAGGGGTTAGAGGTGTCTTTTTCTTGTTCCAGATGGTTTTTGCCATCCATCCCATAGCGCACATCGCGCAGACCAACCGTTCCGGCCATGGTTTGCAGTTCGCAATCCCCATTAGCGGCACAGGTCAGGCAATCAAGCGGATGGTCGGAGATATAAAGCTCCATCACCCCTTTGCGCAGGGCAGCCAAACGCGGGTTTTGCGTGCAGACCTGCATGCCATCGGCAACCGGCGTGGTGCACGATGCCGGGGTTCCCCGACGCCCCTGGATTTCCACCAAGCACAGGCGGCAGGAGCCAAAGGGGTCTAGGCTATCGGTGGCGCAAAGCTTGGGGATGGCAATCCCGGCTTCCGAGGCCGCCCGCATCACCGAAGTGCCTTCGGGGACTTGCACCGAACGGCCATCAATGGTCAGCGTCACCAGGGTATCACTGGTTTTCGCCGGGGTGCCGTGGTCATGGTCTTTGATCAACGAGGTCATGGCGTCAGCGTCCTTATTGGGCAGCGGTGGAGACAGGGCGGTTAAAGTCTTCGCCAAAATGCTTTAGCGCTGACTTCACCGGCATCGGCGTCATCCCCCCCATGGCGCACATAGAGCCGTCGGTCATCAGTGTGCAAAGGTCGTCAAGTAAGGCACGGTTTTTGGCGCGGTTTTCCCCGGCGATGATCCGATCGATCACCTCTACCCCGCGTTGGCTGCCAATACGGCAGGGTGTGCATTTGCCACAGCTTTCAACGGCGCAGAATTCCATGGCAAAGCGGGCCATTTTCGCCATATCGACGGTGTCATCAAACACGACGATCCCACCGTGGCCGACCATGGCTTCTTGGGCGGCAAAGGCTTCGTAATCTTTGGGTAAGTGGAACATGCTTTCGGGCAGATAGGCCCCTAAAGGGCCGCCCACTTGCACGGCGCGAATGGGGCGGCCACTGGCGGAACCACCGCCGAAACGATAGATCAAGTCATGCAAGGTGACGCCAAAGGCCTTTTCGACCACGCCGCCATGCTTGAGGTTGCCCGCCAACTGGAACGGCTGCGTCCCACGCGAACGGCCAACGCCAAAGTCGCGGTAATAGGCCGCGCCTTTGGCCATCACCACCGGCACCGAGCAGAGTGACAAGACGTTATTGACCACCGTTGGCTTGCCAAATAGTCCCTCAAGGGCGGGAAGCGGCGGTTTGGCCCGTACGATGCCGCGCTTGCCTTCCAGGCTTTCAAGCATCGAGGTTTCTTCGCCGCAGATATAAGCCCCAGCGCCGATACGCACCTCAAGATGGAAAGAATGGTCGGTCCCGTGGATGCCGTCGCCCAACCATTCTTGCTGATAGGCCAAGCGGATGGCTTCGCGCAGGGTTTCAGCGGCGTGGGGGTATTCGGAACGCAAATAGATGTAGCCTTGCTGCGCACCAACGGCGAGGGCGGCAATGGTCATGCCCTCGATCAGAATGAACGGGTCGCCTTCCATGATCATGCGGTCGGCAAAGGTGCCGCTATCGCCTTCGTCGGCGTTGCAGCAGATGAATTTTTCGTCGGCTTGCGCGTCGTGGACGGTTTTCCACTTAATGCCGGTGGGGAAGCCCGCCCCACCGCGCCCGCGCAGACCGCTGTCAGTGACCTCGGTGCAGATTTCAGCGCCGGTCATGGTCAGCGCACGTTCCAGACCAACAAAGCCGCCGTGCGCCCGGTAATCGTCCACCGA
>CEGC01000849.1_pt1 | contig 9840 bp, 7 predicted proteins | sample 302731 | NCBI WGS metagenome assembly CEGC01 (sample SAMEA2755656, study PRJEB7226) | microbial mat metagenome | biome: microbial mat; feature: hypersaline; material: grass silage | place: USA | collected 2014-02-19 | depth 0 m | reverse complement strand
GTCAAGGTGAAGGCGCGGGCCACAAAAAAAAAGGCATTTCTATGACTTTAATCGCGCAAGATGTTTTTTTTGGCACGGAGGTTATTTTTACGGATTAAATACTTTAAATTCGGAAAAATATTTAATCCGATATTTGTTTTGGGTGCGGCATATGAATGCAGCTCAGGCAAAAACAGCCTGATAAAGCTGACCTTGGCTGCGATCAAGGGTGATGACGGGCGTTAGGAAGATGCCCCAAACCTGAGAGCCTTTGGTTTGAACCAAAAATTGCCCTTGGGGCATTGGTGGCAGCTCAGGCGCTGTGGAAAATACAAGACTAAAGGGAGAGCGAAACTGTAGAGGCCAATTTTTAATATCCATACGCTCAACTGCATTAAGCTTGATCGGGTAATCCCCTTGGATATTGACCACATCGAACATTTTTCCGATGTGAGGAGTTAGCATTTCATAGGTAATGACTTCGTTGCGATAAAGCTGCTCAGCGTGCGCCATGAATTCCCCCCTGTGTGATTTTTCTCAAGCGTGATGACGCGAAAGAATAGGCAATCTTACTGATCTACTTCGATAGTGATCGCCCAAAAGTCCCGTATTGATTTTGCTTTTATCGCTCTTGGCCGAAAGGGGCGCTGCGGTTTGCAAAGTGCAGAACTTTTGAGGTGTCGTAAAGTGTATAGGGGTAAATTGGATGTGCCAATAATTGCGGATATAAACTGATGCAATTAATTGGTGTTAATGCAAAAAAGTGTTTTCAATCAATTTATTACCGAAAAATTTGAATGCTAGAAATATTGCTCTATAGAAACATATGAGATGCATTTTGCAATTTATACAATTTTAAATTAAATTTGGGGCGACTGAAGCATGGACCTGTTCTTTAGTGTGAGTTAACGGGTATAGGTAATTGGAACTGTTTTATTTTAGTCGTGGCGAGCCAAAGCGTCGAAGTGCTTTTTTCAGGAATTTTTAGAACTAAAGCATTAGGAATGTGGGGAGATCACACACTTATTTATTGTTATTTACCGTTGCATTCCACCGACCGAAGAACGGACTCGATGCTTGCCGCAGTGACCATGAGGGCATGGTCGGTCAGGGTCTCGCCTACGACCATCAGCCCCACTGGAGCGTCGCCGGGCCGATGACATGGCAGGCTAAAGGCGCAGCGGTCTAGCATGTTGAAAAAGGACGGATTGCGCAGCATCAACAGGTTGGTGTCGCCATACAAATCGTCGTTGGTTTCTAGGGCTGCTAATGGTGCTGCGATGGTGGGCACCGTGGGTAAAAGCAAGGCGTCATAGTCCCGTGTTTGCGCCCAGGTTGCAGCGCAGAGACGGGCGCGAGCGGCCAAAAGATCAATGTAGTCAGCAGCGGATTGATCGGCACCTTTAAGGATGCGCATGAGAACGCGCGGGTCATAAAGGGCTCCTTTACTGGTCATGCGTTGGCGATGTAAAGCAAAGGCTTCTGCCCCTGCCAGACCCCCTTTGCTATTGAGCTGAGGTATTTGTGCCAACTCGCTTAAGGGGATGTCTTCGATGATTGCGCCGGCCTCTGAGAGCAGGGTTAGGGCGCGGGTAAAGGTTTCGGCGACAGTGCTATCCATCTGATCCAGAACCAGCGTCGTCGGCACGGCAAAGCGGCTGCCCTTTACTGGGCGCGGGGAGGAGGGAATAAAGGGGGCAAGATTACCGCTGATCACATGATCAATCAGGGCGCAGTCTTCGACTGACGCTGCTAACGGTCCGATGGAATCTAGGGATACCGATAGGGGGAAAACCCCGTCACGGGCAATGCGGCGAGCGGTCGGCTTAAATCCGGTCAGGCCGCAAAGAGCGGCTGGGATACGGATTGAACCGCCAGTGTCACTGCCAAGGGCAGCCATGGCCATGCCATCGGTGACGGATACAGCGGCCCCTGACGAAGATCCGCCGGGAATACGGCCTGTTTGCCGGTCCCACGGATTAAGGGGGGTGCCGTAATGGGGGTTTAGACCCAGACCAGAATAGGCGTATTCGGTCATTGTGGTGCGGCCAATGATGACTGCTCCGGCACGGCGTAGGGCGCCAATCACAGGAGCGTCACTTTTAGCGGGGCCTTCACCCTTGCTAGCGATAGAACCGGCGAGGGTTTCGATGCCTTGCTCATCGAAAAGATCTTTTACTGAAATCACGATTCCTGCCAGTGGCGGTAAAGGGATGCCGACGGCGCGCAGGCGATCAGTGGCACGCGCCGTTTCAAGGGCAGTGTTTTTGTGAATCTGAGTGAAAACGTTCTTTCCCTGACCTTCGGGGGCAAGTGTAAGGGCAAGGGCGTGCTCGGTTGCCTGTTCGCAAAAGGCGAGGCCTGCAGCAGTACGGTTATTGATGGTGTTTAAAGAAGCCATGATGAGGTAAATCCGTTGGTCATCGGCACAAAGGAAGCGGCGAGATCTTTTGGCACATTGAAATTATACCATTGCATATTTCGGGTAGTCCGGCATGATTTGCTCTAAGTGCTTTAGAGTAAAAAGCTGGTTGGCAACGGCGAACACGATATTGTTTTGCAGGGTGGCTAGTCCTTTCGCGATGAAGCCTCCGCTAATTAGGTAGCCTCAGTGTAAAGCGGGGAGCCGAGGGAAGGAATAGGGAATGCAGATGAGCATCTTCAGCGCGCTGCTATGCCAGATCAATAAGTTGCGTTTAAGGGGGGTGCTGCTGGCGTATTTGGGGGTTTTGATAGGCGTTCATGCTGTGACGGCACAGGCAAAGGACGCGGATGCTCCATTGGTTATTGGTATTAGCGGTTCGTCAAAGCCTTTTGCTTATGAAAATGACAAGGGAGAGCTGATGGGTTTTAATTATGACCTCGCTAATCTGCTCTGCGAGCGCTTGGCGCGCCCGTGTAAAGTTACGGTGTTGCCCTTTTCTGATGTCTTGACGGCAATTGGTTCGGGTGATGTAGATGTGGCCATTGCTAATCTTTTAAAGACCCCTGAACGCGATAAGGTGATGCTGTTTTCTCAGCCTATTTGGCGGTCAACAACGAGCTTCATCGGCGTTGCCGATCTTGAGCGTATGCCCGCGACCGAGGTGAAAAAACGCTATAAAATTTGCGCCATCGAGCGGAGTCGGCAGTGGATTTTTGTTGATGCTTTGGATGGTCCCAAAGAAAACGTTATCACCTTTCCCCGGATTGCCGAGTTGTTTGATGGTTTGATTGATGGTCAGTGCCAATTGGCAGTGATGCCGACAATTAGCGCCTTGCAGCTTCTCAGCAGTCCGCGTGGTCAACGCATGGACTATTTTGGTGCGCCTTTAACAGATCCCCTGTTATCAGGAACCGTTCATATTGCGGTGTCCAAAGAAGCCCCGGAACTGGTACCTATGATCAATGCGATCATGGACGCAGTGCAAAAAGATGGTACCTACAGAGGTCTGATTTTCCGGTATTTCCCCTTTGATATACTCTAAGCCCAAGACATCTCCGCCTGATTTAGGCAACCAGCCTGACCCCGCTGCTGATATAAATGCGCAGCGGGATTTGCCGTCTTTGCGCCGTCGCCTTTATACTGGTCTTAGTGGCGTTGTCCGCCATTTTGTTGATCGCCCTGGGGGCACTGCTGGTCAAGCAAAGCGACGTGCGCGATTTGGTGCGCGAAACCAATCAAAATACAGTTCCCGCTGTTTTGGATCGCCAGCAGGCAGCGGCAAACCTGGAACGGATGTTGCGGTTTGGGTGGATCGCCGCCACCGCCGCTGATCCAGGCGACTGGCGTCCGGCGGGGCGTGCAGCTCAGGCCTTGTCGTATCATCCGTCCTTGGCAATGGAGGGGAGGCTGCGCGATAGCGTCCGTACCTTGTATGGTATGGTGCGCGAAGTTCTCTCGCTCCGTGAAGATGCGCTTGCTCTGCGGTTACAGGTGAGCGCGGAACCAACGCCTAACGCGCGGGAAGAATTGCGCCGCCGTGCTGATGCCCTTGACCATAAAGCGCGCGCGCTGTGGGCACCGCAGGATTCTCTGCTGCTTGATGTGCAATCGTCGCTGGCTTCTGATGTGTCGCGGATGACGGTAGAGCACTTTAACCGCATTGACCATATCGCCAGCATCACCCAGTTCGCTGGTTTAATTGTGGCAGCCGTAATGCTGTTGTCTTTAGGGGGGGCGGCTTGGATTGTGCGCCGGGAGCTGATCCGCCCGGTCTTGCAAACCAGTGATGCTTTGCGTTCAATCCTCGACCAGGGGGCGAGCGCCAGGGTACCCTTGCCCGTAGCAACGTCTACTGAAATGGCTACGATTCAAGATGCGGCGATCCGGCTCAAGGGGGCGTTAGAAGATATTACCGATCAGGCTCGGGCTTTGCGCGATAGTGAGCATCGCTTGCAAAGTATTTTCAGTACGTCCGAAGCCGGGATCGCTATTGCGAACGCGGATGGGGTTGTTATCCAGGCCAATGCAGCTTTGTCGCGGATGACAGGAATGGCCGTTGAACTCATGCGCGGCGTGGAATTCGGCGGCGCCACCCACCCCGAAGATCAGCAAGTCGAAAAAGAGCTATTAACCGCCACCATGCACGGAATGCGCAGCAGTTTTCGGTTGGAAAAGCGCTTTGTTCATCAAGATGGGGCTATCGTTTGGGTCGATATGACTGTGACGGCCCTGCGCGAAGATAACAACTGTGTTAGTGGTTTGGTTGCAGTGATCATCGATACCACTGAACAGCATCATGTTCGTCAGCAAATGCTGTTTACTCAGTCGATTATCGATAAAAGCAGCGAGCCTATTTATTGTTGCGATCCCGCGGATGGGTTCCGTTTTGTCTATGCGAATGCGGCCACAGGGCGTCATTTTGGCATTTCATCGCAAGATCTGCTTTCCCTGCGTGCGAATGAGGTCGGCGCTAACCTTGAGGATGTTTCCGAACGCCTGAGTACTTTTGGAGCCCCGCCGCCTAGTGATCCACTGATTATCGAAGGTGTTCACACCGTTACTGGGGGAGCCGTGCGGCCTGTCGAAATGTCGGTGAATTCGTTTATTCATATGGGCCGTGATTATGTCGCCGGATCAATCCGCGATATCACTGAGCGCAAACAGTGGATGGACGAGGTTAAGCGTTCTAATCAAGAACTGCAGCAATTTGCCTATGTTGCGTCGCATGACCTGCAAGAGCCTTTGCGCATGGTAGCGAGCTTTTTACAGTTACTCAATCAGCGCTATTCAAAAGACCTATCGCCAGAGGCGAAGGAATATATCTCCTTTGCCGTCGATGGGGCGGTACGGATGAAGCAGATTATCGAGGATCTGTTGCAATATTCCCGTTTGGAAACATCGCGGCGAACCCTGGTGCCGGTGGATATGGCGCTGGCCTTTGATAGTGCGATGCTCAATCTGCGCGGGGCCATCAACGATAGCGGCGCAGTGGTTGAATGTCAGTCAAATTTAGGCTGCGGCATTGCGGATCAGGGGCAAATGGTGCGCCTGTTACAAAACCTTATTGGTAACGCGATTAAGTACCGCCATGCCGAGCGTATGCCGCGGGTGGTGGTGTCAGCAAAGCAAGATGATGAATGGTGGACTATTACTATTTCTGATAATGGCTTAGGCATCAGCGATGAGTATTACGAACGGATTTTTTTAATTTTTCAGCGCTTGCATTCCAATCGCGAATTTGTTGGCACAGGCATCGGCTTAGCTATCTGTAAGCGGATTGTCGAACATTGGGGTGGGAAGATTTGGGTTACTTCGGTCGTTGGTGAAGGATCAGCTTTCCACTTCACTTTGCGCCGGGCGGATGTGGATCAGCAAACCCCCAGCAGATGAGCGCGACGTAGTACAAGAGCCAAGAATGCCCTAGTCGCTATTCGCGGTGCAGGCTTGTGGCGGCGTTTGCGCGGTGCGATTTTTGCTGCTCTCGGCCAGCAGGGGCGCTACGGGCAGGGATATGCAAACTGTTGTGCCTTGCTCGGGCTCGCTTTCTAACCAGATGCGGCCTTGATGGCGACTGACGATTTTAGCGCACATGGCTAACCCCATGCCGGTACCTTGACAATCGAGGTTTGGGTGTAATCTTTGGAAAAGTTGAAAGGCTCGCTCCAGGCTTTTCGCTTCGATGCCGACACCGTTATCAGCCACGCGCAAAACCCAGCGATTGCCGTCTTGCTGTGCGGTAATTGAAATTTTAGGTGGACGGCCAGGCATTTGGTATTTCAGCGCATTATCGAGTAAATTTTGGAACAGCCGGACCATCTGGGCTTCGATAGCCTGTACGGTCGGTAACGGGGCGACGTTAATTTCGGCCTGCGCTTCGGCAATGGCCAAGGCAAGCATCTGTTGTGCCTTTTCGACTGTTGCCGATAGGTTAACAGGGGCCAAAGCCGTTTCCATACGACCTACCCGCGAATATTCAAGCAAGTCGGTGATCATGGCCCGCATGCGCTGCGCCCCATCAACCGCAAAGCCAATGAATTCGTGAGCATTGTCGTCAAGTTTATCACCATATTGGCGGCGTAGAGCGTCTAAAAATCCACTCACCATGCGTAAGGGTTGTTGCAAATCGTGTGACGCGGCATAGGCAAATTGCTCAAGTTCTTGATTGGATTGATGTAGCCGTTCACGTTCTTGCGCTAATTCTTGGCCAAGAGTTTGTAGCTGTTTAACCTGCTCTTCCAGGTCGTTGGTATGAACCATCAGCTTACCTTGCAAGGGGCGCAAGACGAGCAGTAAGCCAATGCCAACGGCACTCATTAGTACCAGCATGGCCAAGCCCGTCCGCAGTAACACCGATGTGATCGGTGCCGATAGTGTTTCTGACGGTGTCATGACCAGCAGGTACCAAATGGGCCCGCTGTTCAGGGTTAGTTCCGGCGTGCCAACGGCAGCAAAGGAGTAAGCCCACTGCGGTGTCGAGGTGACGATCATTTGTTGATGATTGGGTGTGGCAAGATCAATGGGCAGCGGTTCAGTCTGCAGCTTTAAGTGCGTCTTATCGGCGGAACGTTGTGATAATAGCCATTGCCATTGCGACGGGGTTGCCGTGTTGGGGGTGCCAAAACCGATCATGGTTTGATAAGGGGTGGTGTGACCATCATGTTGGCCAAGGATAGCGTTTAGATCTTCTAGGCCAAAGGCAAGCAGGTCGTAACCGATGACAGGGGCTTTTTCCCCTGGCACGGACGGTTGTTCTTGTATCGGGCTGGCAACTAAAATGTAGGGGACATCGTCTTTTAGCAGTGGCGCGCTGATCCACAACTGACCTTCGGGGCCATTGAGAAGGGTTGCAAAGCTAATCTGTTGTTGTTGGTCAATGGGGTCACCAACACGCAGTAATAGGCTACCCTTTTTGTCGTAACGCGCAATCATGCGCAAAGACGGTGTAGAATTGAGGGCGTCGATCAACTTGCCTTCGCTATAGGCGATTAATGCCTCTGTCGAGAGCATGCCTTGGGCGTGTTGGCTGAGGGCTTTTCGAATGGTGGTCCGGCTGGCGACTTGCCGCGCTGTATCGGCGATGGAGCGGGTGAATTGTCCGGTGCTCACCCGTTGCACGGCGTAAACTTGAGTGAGTGTATCTAAGGCGCTTTGCTTCAGGGCACGCGCCAACGGCCATATGCCCGCCACCGAGACCAAGAGGCCGGTGATGAACACTGCGAGGAGGGCCAAGATAAGAACCCGGCGCTGCAGTGTGAGAGTCGAAAAGCGGGTCATACTGCCAATCACCTAACGCCGCTGCTGTGGTGCGTGTTTAGGTGCCCCTCTGCGCATTAATAAGATTTTTCTATTATGCGCCGAAGGGTCTATGTTTCCTAGGACTACTCTTATTTCTATACGTTCGAATAGTATTGTAAACATCTAATGTGAAGCGCTTATGAGTGCTTTGCAGCATCGCGATCCAGGTCGATTTGGGTGCAAACTTGATTGCGGCCAGAGCGCTTAGCAAGATAAAGGGCTTCGTCTGAGCGTTCGATAAAGGTACTCAGGGCTTCGCCTAAAATATATTCAGAAACCCCACACGACAGGGTTATGGCTCCTAACTCAGCACCGCTTTTGCGGTTGCGCAAAATTTTGGAGCCGACAGCTTTGCGAATGGTTTCGCCAATTTGCTTTGCTTGCTGCAGGCCGAGCTTAGGGACCAGGACGCAAAATTCCTCGCCCCCTAAGCGCGCGGGCAGGCAGCCTTCGGGGACTGAGCTTTGCATGGTTTTGGCAACTAATTTCAGCACTTGGTCGCCGGTTTGATGCCCGTGAGTGTCGTTGAATTTTTTGAAAAAATCGATGTCGAGCATCAAGAGGCACAAAAAACCGCCGCGCTCGCCAGCTTCGATGGCACAGTTGCGCAGGGCGCTGTCAAAGGCCTTGCGGTTGGCAAGCCCGGTTAGGGCGTCGGTGGTTGCTTCCACCCGCACTACTTCCAGGTCTTTTTGTAGCTGGGCGATTTCTCCTGCCGATTGGCTGAGGCGTTCTTCAAGCTGCCGGTTCATATCGGCCATGCGGTTGGTTTCGCCTAAAACCATATTGACCAGATGCCCCAACTCCATCTCGCCATGGGTGGAAAGCTCGCCCGATAGGGTCGTCAGGGCTTTGCCATAGCTTTGGGCGCCTTGCTCGACTTCGCCGACATTTTCCATCAAGGCCCGCATAGCAGCTTCGATTTTGGCGGAAACAGCGGCGAGGCCACGGCGTTCGCGGCCATTTTTGAGAAAGCTTTCATGGAGCCGACTGGTATTTTCTGGGGTCAGGTTACCCGCTTGATCAAGCTTTTGAATTTCCGCGCAAAGTTCTGGATTGCTGCCGGCAAAAAAAGCATACCACGTTGCATAGTTCTCCGGTGTCGGTGTGACGCCTAGATCCTGCATCTTACGGAAAGCCTGTAAGGCAGTAGCTCGGGACTGATCAACTGCAGTGGAGGCCTGAGCCATGGAACGTGATCCTTACATGCCATCGCTCTGTGGCGAATGCGGCTGGGGCTTTGTCGGGTGGTAAGGATAATCGCAAAGAGAGCGATAATCCTCAAACATTGCTACTTAATCTAGGGTAACTGCAGAAGAGTCTTTAGCTCACAAAAAATAGGCTTAATGACAGTTTTATTCAAGCGTTTCTGAGCTAAAAATGGGTAAAAGGTATCGGATCTTGTGGCCTGATTTTGCCTTTGTGGTTGTTTCCTGATGTCTTGATCCTTGGTGCACAGTCTTGATGGTGCATCTGATTTTAATGTGCCTTAAGGGAAGGCCCGCAGTGCAAAATATACTGGATGAAATAGCTTTTTGCACTGTACGATGCAGGGCTAATTAGCTTTGGAAAGGATTGGATTTAAACCATGGCTTTTGTGGAAATTTACCTGACTCCGACCTGTCCGTATTGCCAGCGTGCGCGGGCACTGCTCGACCGCAAAGGGGTGGCTTATACGGTGATCGATGTCGCCAAGCAGCCGCATTTGCGCGACGCGATGGAAAAACGAGCCCGCCGCCATACCGTGCCACAGATTTTTATTGATGATCGTCATATTGGCGGTTGCGATGATCTTTATGCGCTTGATGGCAAGGGGCGCTTGGATCCGTTGTTGAACGAGCAGGATCATTGATGGCCGAGCCGTTGGCAATGCTGGGTTCGGGCCCGGTAGCAGCGCCCGGTTTTCGTGCAGGGATGGTGCAGGTCAATGCCAGCACCGACCTGCAGGCTAATCTTGCCGAGGTGCGTCGGCAGGTGCTGTCGGCGGTTGGGCAAGGGGCACAGATGGTTTTTATGCCCGAAAATGTGGCGATGATGGAGTGGGGGCGCGATAACATTATCGCCAAAGCCGCTCCGGAATCTGAACATCGGGCTTTGGCCGCGTTTCGTGCCTTGGCGAAAGAGGTCTCCATTTGGCTGCA
>CEGC01000429.1_pt1 | contig 9861 bp, 9 predicted proteins | sample 302731 | NCBI WGS metagenome assembly CEGC01 (sample SAMEA2755656, study PRJEB7226) | microbial mat metagenome | biome: microbial mat; feature: hypersaline; material: grass silage | place: USA | collected 2014-02-19 | depth 0 m | reverse complement strand
ATTGTTTTTGCGCAAAACCGGGACCCACTTTTGCACACAATGCCCTAGCCTGTGTCCGCGAGCATTGTGTTGTGTTAAGCAAATACGCCGTCGTAGATGTAAGCATCTATGACGGCGTATTGATTTTAGTCCGAGATTTTAGCCACTGCGGCCAAGCCACGATCGACATCGGCGATCAGATCGGCGATGTCTTCCAGGCCGACGGAGAAGCGGACCAAACCGGGGCCAATGCCTTGGATGGCCTTTTCTTCGTCGCTGAGGCGTTGGTGGGTGGATGTGGCGGGGTGGCAGGCTAGGCTTTTGGCGTCGCCCAGATTATTGGAAATCTTGCTAATCCGCAGGGCATTTAAAAAGGCAAAGGCCGCGGCTTTCCCACCGGCAAAATCCAGCGCCAAAACGGTGCCGCCGCCGCTCATTTGAGCTTTGGCCAGGGTATGCTGCGGGTGGCTTTCCAGGTCGGGATGCAAGACCCGGTTCAGGCCGGGCTGACCTTCTAAGTGGCGGGCCAGGGTGACGGCGTTTGACAGGTGACGTTCGACACGCAGCGACAGGGTTTCTAGGCCCTTGAGCAAGGTCCAGGCATTGAACGGGCTGAGCGCCGGGCCGGTATGGCGCAAGAACGGGCCGCAGATGTCTTCGATAAAGCTTTTGCTGCCCAGGATCGCGCCGCCCAAGCAGCGGCCTTGGCCGTCGATATGCTTGGTTGCCGAATAGACCACCACATCAGCGCCCAATTGCAGAGGCTTTTGCAGGATTGGCGTGGCAAAGACGTTGTCAATCACCACCACGGCCCCGGCGGCATGGGCCAGGTCGCAAACCGCTTTGACATCAATCAGCGACAGGCCAGGGTTCGACGGGGTTTCCAGCAAAACCACCTGCGCCGGGGTGGCTAAGGCGACTTTCCAGGCATCCAGGTCGGCACCATCAACATATTCGGTGGTCACGCCCCATTTTGGCAGCAGTTCACCGGCAATCCACGAGCAAGAGCCAAACAAGGCCCGTGATGACACCAGCCGGTCGCCGGCTTTGAGTTGGCAGGCGAGGGCGCCAAACACCGCCGCCATCCCCGATGCGGTCGAGCGGCAGGCTTCGGCGCCTTCGAGTAGGGCTAGGCGGTCTTCGAACATTTGGACGGTGGGGTTGCGAAAGCGTGAATAGACATAGCGCTCATGGCTGCCGTTAAAGGCGGCTTCGGCTTCTTCGGCGCTGCCATAGACATAGCCCGAGTTCATGAACACTGCCTCGGCAGTTTCATCAAAGCCGCTGCGTAAAGTGGCGCCGTGGACCATCAGGGTCTGGGCTGCGCAATTGGTCGGCAGCCCCTGGGCGGCGCCGCCAAGCGGGAAAATCGGGGTTGAGGAGGGTGTGCTATCGCTCATCACGGAAGGCCTTTTTGCCAAAATCACAACCGGCGCGATCTGGACCATAGGATATCCCGGGCCAAGACCTTTTAGCGCTTATTTTTACCGTGGCCGCAAGCCGGTCGCCAAATCACCACGTCTTTCTCGTATAACGGAACTATATTTCCAGTTCAACCCTGTTCGATGTCAGCGCAGCTATGCGCGCCCCTACGGAAGGTAATCAAGGGGCGGCAGTCAACCGCTACAGCTGGCCCCGCCCAGTACACAGAACTTCGCGCAATGGGGGTGAGCGAGGGGAACCGGGCGCAAAGAGTCAGTCAGGGTTGCCGCCAGTTCAAAACGCGGGTCATAGGCGATCAGGGTGCAGGCTAAAACCGTGGGCTTATCTGCTCCTGCGCGGCGCACCACCATGCGGGCGGAGGCACACATCAAGGCGTCAGGCGAGAGGCCCAAAATCCCCCAGCAGGCGGTGGTGATTTCGGGCACGCTGGCGGCTTCGAGGGTGGGGTCTTCCATTTCGGGAAATAAGACCAACTGCGCCGGATTAAAACAATCGAGCGGCAGGCTGTAGTCAGCGCAAAGGGCGGCATAGGCGGCGCGCGCGCTGGCCTCATCTTGGCCCCAGCAGCTGCGCCCAGCGAGGGAAAGGCCAATCGGCAGGGTGGTCAGCCACTGCGCGGTGTCGAGAACCGGGGCAAAGGTTCCCAAGCCACGCATTTGTTCGTGCTTTGCGGCCTCGGCATGGTCAAGCGACAGGCGCACGGTTAAACGCTGGGGGAAGCGTGCGGCCAGATCGGCAAGGGCTGTGCGATGGTGACGCAAGGGCGTTAGGCCGTTGCTTAACACCAAAACAGCGGCGCCGGTGGCCAGGGCCATCTCAAGCAGGTCAAGGATATGCGGGTTCATAAACGGTTCGCCGCCGGTAAAGCCGATGGTGCGAACGGGCAGCGATCCCTGATGAATTTCATCCAGATAGTGCCGCAGGTCATCGGGCTGAAACCAAGCGAGGCGGTCATTGCGTGGCGAGGATTCGATATAGCACCCGACACATGCAAGATTGCACAGGGTGCCGGTATTAACCCATAGGGTTTCCAGCGCGGTGACGCAAACCGTCGCGCGCGGCTGCCCATCGGCGGTGTGGGCAAGGTCGGAAAATTTGGCTGACGGCTGGGCAGCATCAAGCATGGCGGCGGGGGACCTATCTGGGGGGACGCGCTTTCCCCCATATAACGGCTGTTCCGGCTTGTTTACAGGGCGTCCTTAAAGGACCCAGCACGTTTTTTGACCATTTTGGCGATATGCTTGCGGTCGGATTTTTCTGGAAGGGGGCGAGGGGCAATGTCGCTTTCGATGCGCGCTCCCTGTTCTCCCCAGGCGACGGCCAGATCATAGGATGCCTGTAAGGCCATCCAAAATTCAGCGGTCGTTCCCAAATAACGCGCCAAGCGCAAGGCGGTATCAGCGGTGATGCCGCGTCTGCCACGGACCAATTCGGTGATGCGCGGTGGTGGAATACGCAAGGCCATGGCAAGGGCGTTGCTTGACAAGCTCAGGGGCTGAAGAAAATCCCGGCGTAAAATTTCGCCGGGATGAAAGACCGTGCTGTTGTCGCTGTCGTCGTCAAGGTCGGGGGCCTGCGGGTTTTCTGTGTTTGTGCCGGGCATTGGCCCCTCCCTTTGATCGAAAAAAATCAGAGTAACACAGACGGGATTGTTTGTGGTGACGTTATACGCAATGCGTTAAATTCTCTAGTCTCGGCCAATGGTTTTTAAGCAGGTGTCTTTGTCCATCGGTGAGCCATCAAGAGCGCGGCTATCAAGCCATTCCGCCGATAGGCTGCCGGCTGCGTTGGGGTAATAAACCACGTCGATGACACAGCTATGGCTGCTGTACTGCCAAATTTCGGCGGGCGGTTCCTTGCGGGTTAAGGACGGCGCTCCCAGGCGGTTGCGGACTTCGGTGGGGGGTTGATCCTTGATCATACTGACGGTTGCCACCGGCAGACCGCGGGCGCTGCGGCCTGTGGACGGGCTGGCCCCGCCAGCGCAGCCACTGAGGGCGCTGGCAAGGCTGAGGGAGAGCAATAGCGATGCAAAAAGGGCCGAAGACTTTGCCATCGTTCGCATGACGATTAGACCCCTACGGTGGTGGTGCGCAATGGCTGGTTGGGTAGGCCGTGGGCCAAGTGGACCATCGCCGCCGCCCCAATAACGGGCGCGATCAGGTTGAGAAAAGGAATGGTTAACATCAAAGTGGTCAGGGCACCGGCACATAACAGCTTGCCAGAATAAGCCCCGCGCAGGCGTTTTACGTCACGAGACGACAGGCGGCGCAAGGCGACCAGTTCGAAATATTCCCAGCCAATGAGATAGCCGTTCACCAGGAAAAAGCCAATCTGCCCAACCAAGGGGAACAACAGATAAAAGGGAAACAGCACAAGGTTTAGAATCAGGGCCAGCGCCAGCAGGCGCATGGTGCCAAACAGCACCTCAGCGATGCCCTGGGGGCGGGGAACCAGCAGGCCGGGATAGTGTTTGTCTTCGACGGCGCTCACCACTTCATCAAGGAACATGCCGATAAACGAGGAAATCACCACCGGGAAAAACAGCAGGGCGGCGATCGGAACCACAATGATTGCGGCCCAATCAATCACCGTTTCCCAAAAGGGGAGCCCCTGTAACAGGTCGGTGCCAAACATAACACCCGCCAGGACGGCACATAAGGCCAGGTAAACGGTAATCGTCATCACCACCGAAATCATAATGATGCGGCGAAACCGGGGGTCAGGGAGCTGGGAAAAGGCTTTGCTAAAGGCGGATAGCACGGGCGAAATCTCCATCTGCGGCGTTTGCCGCATTTGCGGCGCATGGGACGGGGTATCTTTGCGCCCAGCCTACCGCAAGGACGCTAAAGGGGAAATGGTTTGCCGTTTGATTCTGGCAAGGGGTAAAATATGGTATAGTTGGAAGCCGTTATTGCCTGCTTAGCTTGTAAAGTTCGCGCTTTCGGCATGGTGCAAGGCGGCAAGGGGGCAAAATGATTTTAAAGAACAGCGCTCGCTAGCCTTGTATCAGCAAAACGCAGCGCTATACTGCGGCCAATTCACTATGGTGAGACCGCTGGTGCCCAAGAGGTGCTGCGCAGGGGACCCGTCCTCCCCGCCATGGGTCGTACCCCATCAGGACGCCTTGCCACCTCAGCGCAAGGGAAGCCAAAGCAAGGATAGCCTAAAACCATGGTGGAAACCCGTTATGATGTCGTTGCCATTGGGAACGCGATTGTTGATGTGTTGGCCCATGCGTCAGACGATTTTCTAGCGCAAAAAGAGCTTCCTAAGGGCGGAATGGTACTGATCGGATCCGATCAAGCCAACGCACTGTATGGGGAAATGGGCCCGGCGATCGAAGCATCGGGCGGGTCTGCGGCCAATACCGTTGCCGGTGTTGCCTCGTTGGGGGGCAAGGCTGCGTTCATTGGTAAGGTTGCCGATGACACCCTGGGGACTGTGTTCCGTCATGATATCACCGCGATTGGCGTTGACTATACGACTCCGCCGCTGACGGGGTCTTTGCCGACCGCGCGCTGCTTGGTGTTGATCACTCCCGACGCTGAACGCACCATGTCGACCTATTTGGGTGCTTGCACCGCCCTAACGCCCGCCGATTTGGACGAAGACATGGTCCAGTCAGGGAAGATTTTGTATATCGAAGGCTATCAGTGGGACCAGCCCCAAGCCAAAGACGCCATCATGCAGGCGGCCTGCGCTGCCAAAGAAGCGGGCCGCAAGGTCGCTTTGTCTTTGTCCGATTCGTTCTGTGTAGACCGCCATCGCGGCGAGTTTCTGGAGCTGATCGTCGGCTTTGTTGATATTTTATTTGCCAACGAAGCCGAGATCTTGGCCCTATACCAAACCGATAGCTTTGAGAAGGCCGCCGCACAGGTGGCCGAACAGGTTGAAATTGCTGCTCTAACCCGGGGTGCGCACGGCTGCGAAGTGATCACTGGAACCGACCGTATCAGCGTGATTGCTGACCCCGTTGGCACCGTTGTTGACACCACTGGCGCGGGCGATTTGTTCGCTGCGGGCTTTTTGTATGGGCTCGCACAAGGCAAATCACTTGCCGAATGCGGCCGCTTGGGCAATATCTGCGCAGGAGAAGTCATCTGCCATGTTGGCCCACGGCCGAATGTGGCACTGAACACACTGGTCGCCGAACGGATGGTTTCGTAAAACCTCATCGCAAGGCGGATTTTCGCGCTGTCTTTCTGGTTCTTTGCACGCTGGTGCAGGGGGTGAGGGGGGCAGGCGCATCAGGCACTCTCGGGCGCCGGGCCCGGTAAGGTCGTTACGGTTTTATGACCGAAGCGGGCTTGCCGGGCCCGGCGTCTGTTCGGCTTACGTTAACTTTGGAATTCACATGGATCTTCGGAATATCGCGATTATCGCGCACGTTGACCATGGCAAAACCACCCTGGTGGATGCCATGCTCAAACAATCTGGCACTTTCCGCGACAACCAACGGGTTGCCGAGCGTGCTATGGACAGCAACGACCTGGAACGCGAACGCGGGATCACCATCCTTGCCAAGTGTACCTCGGTGGAATGGGAAGGTCATCGCATCAATATCGTTGACACCCCGGGCCACGCCGACTTTGGCGGCGAAGTGGAACGGATCTTGTCGATGGTTGATGGCGTGGTCTTGTTGTGCGACTCGGCTGAAGGGCCGCTGCCGCAGACCAAGTTCGTGCTCACCAAGGCGTTGAAATTGGGCCTGCGCCCGATTGTGCTGATCAACAAAGTCGACCGTGGTGACGCCCGTCCGCACGAAGTCCATGACGAAGTGTTCGACCTGTTCACCGCCCTGGAAGCCGACGACGACCAGCTTGATTTCCCGACCCTGTTTGCCGTTGGTCGCGATGGCTGGGCCGTCGAAGATCTGGAACAGGCACCGGGCACCGACCTGCGTCCGCTGTTCGAGCTGATCTTGCGGCATGTTCCGCCGCCGAAGCGTGACCTGAACGCGCCGTTCTCTATGCTGGCCACCACCCTGGAAGCCGACCCCTATTTGGGTCGTATCTTGACCGGGCGTATTGCCACTGGCCGCGCCAAGCTCAACATGGCCATCAAAGCCCTGTCGCGCGATGGTCAGTTGCTGGAACAAGGCCGTGCCTCCAAGATTTTGGCCTTCCGTGGCTTGCTGCGGGTGCCGGTCGAAGAAGCCGAAGCGGGCGATATCATCGCTATTGCGGGTCTGGCCAAGGCGAACGTTGCGGACACCATCTGCGTGCCGGAAGTGACCGAGGCGATTTACTCGCAGCCGATCGATCCGCCGACCCTGGCGATGACCTTCCACGTCAACGATAGCCCGCTTGCCGGGACCGAAGGCGACAAGCTGACCTCGCGCGTGATCAAAAACCGCTTGGACCGCGAAGCCGAAGGCAACGTTGCCATTCGTATCACCGAAAGCGCCGATAAGGATTCCTTTGAGGTTGCTGGTCGTGGCGAATTGCAGTTGGGTGTGTTGATCGAAACCATGCGCCGCGAAGGGTTCGAACTGTCGATCTCGCGCCCGCGTGTGTTGTTCACCACCGATGAAGACGGCAACCGCTTAGAGCCGATCGAAGAAGTCGTCGTCGACGTTGACGAAGAATTCTCTGGCTCCGTGGTGGAAAAGCTCAGCCTGCGGAAAGCCGAAATGACCGACATGCGTCCGTCGGGCGGTGGCAAGGTGCGTATCACCTTCTTGGCTCCGTCGCGTGGCTTGATCGGTTATCACTCGGAATTCCTGACCGATACTCGTGGCACCGGCATCATGAACCGCCTGTTCCATGGGTATGGTCTGCACCGTGGTACCATCGAAGGCCGCCGCCAGGGGGTTTTGATCTCCAACGGCACCGGCGATGCCGTGGCTTATGCTCTGTTTAACCTGTTGGATCGTGGCCCGCAGTTTGTGGAACACAACACCAAGGTTTATGAAGGCATGATCGTTGGCGAACATTCGCGTGGCAACGATCTTGAGGTCAACGTCATGAAGGGCAAGCAATTGACCAACATGCGGGCTTCGGGCAAGGACGATGCGGTTAAGCTGCCGCCAATCCGCAAGATGACCCTGGAAGAAGCGCTGTCTTACATTCAGAGCGATGAGCTGGTGGAAGTCACCCCCAAGACCGTGCGTCTGCGCAAGAAGTTCTTGGATCCGAACGAGCGCAAGCGTGCGTCACGCGCCGCCCCGACTGAGGCCTAAAATAGGCTCTGACCAGCTCCCGAGATTTTGGGGGTAGGATAGAGTAGAACGGGTGATGTCTTTGGTTCATTCCAAGGGTGTTAACGTTAGAAAAGCCCCCGAACCGCTGTGATGTGGTTCGGGGGCTTTTTTTGCTGTGAAGGCGACAGGATAGACAGAATTGAACCGGCAGGTGGTGTTGTTATCAGGAAATAGAGACAATTGATCGCAGTTAAGCCAAATGCCATGTAATAAAGGTGAATTACCCTCACTGTTTTGTGATCTAGAAAGTGCGAATAGATAGAAGAGATCAGTAAAATCTGCTTTTTCCCCGGGGCAATACCTTTTTCCAGCGATAGCAATCCTTGGGAGTGCCTTGCAAGATGGCTGAAAACGGCGTATCCCAGGAGTTGAATAGGGTCACAATGTACCCACTCCACCATTCATAGAAGTGGTTCGCCAACAAAGAAACCACAAATGGTGAGAGATCAAAAAAGAGACCTTAAGAAATAAGGTCGCACGCGCTCGTGACGTTAGATCCCTGGATCTAGGAAAGGATACTTCATGCTTATGGTTGCAGAAAAGCCATCAGGAACACCTGATAAGCCGACAAACCGCGCCACAGATACCGACCGTTATGTGGGGGCTCGTATTCGCGAGCGCCGGATTATGCTTGGTTTATCCCAGCAGCAAATGGCTGATATGATTGGCGTTACCTATCAGCAAGCGCATAAATACGAACGCGGCATTAATCGTATTTCTGCCGGGCGACTTTATGAAATTGCTCAGGTGCTGAATGTGCCGGTGAGCTATTTTTATGAAGGATTAGCAGAAAACGTGCAGCACGACGTTGGCCCGCGCCAACGCATGTGTTTAGAGCTGGCACGCAATTTTTCGCAGATCAACAGTGAACGCCATCAAGAGGCGTTGAGCCAGCTGGTGCGCGCTTTAGCGGCGGAAGAATAAAGCAAGGTGAGTGCTTGCGACACCGCATGTGCTCGAAGAAAAGTGGCTCTAGGGTTTTCGTTTGGGCCGCAAGAGATGTGATGCTTTACGTGCACCGTAATGCATAGAACTGGCTGGTGCGCGTTAAGGACATGTTATGGCAAGGGGCGCTTTCCGATCCGTCAGGGTTGGGGCGCCCTTTGCTTTATTGCACTGCAAAATATTAGAACAGGTCTAATTCGCAGTACTGGACGCGGTGAAGGAAGTCCGCTATAATCATCGTCTACCCTTGTAAGGCAAGGGGGGACCGCCCACGGGTTGAGGTCATATAGATTAGGTCAAGGGGGCCATTATGTTCGCCGATAACACACTGACGCCACGCGAAGCAGTGCGCCTGTGCGCTTTGGGGACCATTGCCGAAAAGTCCCTGCATTATTCGCAGCTTGCGGCATCCATTCGCCATTTTATCACCCGCCTCAGCGGTCCGTCCCTTGATTTGATGGGGTCGTCGATTGAGCTGTTGCGCTATGAAGGCTTGATCGATTCCACCGATGGTCTTGCCATGGAAGAAGACCCGGTCCTGGTCATCACTGACAGTGGACGTTCGGCCTTTCAGCATCTGATGACCGCACCCCTGCGGCCCGCAAGCGATCTATCAAAACTGGTAACAGCCCTTAAATTTCGCTTTTTGCATTTATTGTCGCCGCAAGATCAAGCCAATCAGGTGGATTTGCTGATAGATACATCCGAAACCGGCCTAAACCGGCTGTTGGATCTGCGCGATAGCATGGTCAGCGAGCCCGGCTATATGGTCGATTGGCTGAATGACGAAATCACCCGTGCCGAACAGCGGCAAAAATGGCTGGAAGACCTTCGCACCCGCGTCGAGCTGTAAACTTTTATATGTCGGATTGTACTTGCCCTTGCGGGCAATGTCTTGGCAGACGGCCTTTTCGCGGGGCACGGCCCCGCACCCGGTCTGTTTAGCCACCCTCTGCGCAGCCTCTCGGCATCGTAATGGGTGGCTAAACAGACCGGGGTTTGGGGCCCGAGGCCCCAAGAAAAGCTGTCCGCAGGACCTGCCCGCAAGGGCAAGCACAATCCGACAATAAAGGCTCTGGGCGATTAATTGCTGCCGTCGCATTGACGGACGGAAATGCAGTTGGAATCCCCTGGGCCATCACACTGCAGCACCCAGGAACAGGCACTTTCATTATTTTGGCGGCTTTCACCGCCAGCGCGTTGGCGTGCTGGCGGGCCAGAGCTCGCCGCTCGCTTTGGCGGTGTCGCGGCTTTTTCGGCGGCGATTTTCTCAGCGGCAGCTTTTTCGG
>CEGC01000733.1_pt1 | contig 9889 bp, 8 predicted proteins | sample 302731 | NCBI WGS metagenome assembly CEGC01 (sample SAMEA2755656, study PRJEB7226) | microbial mat metagenome | biome: microbial mat; feature: hypersaline; material: grass silage | place: USA | collected 2014-02-19 | depth 0 m | reverse complement strand
CCGACGCCCCGACGCCCCCAGCCCTTGAGCACCTATTTAATGCTCAGGATTTACAGCGCATCCGCCTTTTATTTTGGCAGGGGTTGAGCGAACAAGCAGACCTGCTGCAGCAAGGTGACATCTCAGCGCACCTTTTGCAGCAGGTTGCCCACCGGGTAAAGGGATCGGCTGATAACATGCAAGATCACACCCTCGCCGCTGTTGCCGAAACAGTGCTACAAGCGTTATGCGCGCGACAACACTCCCCCGTCGCCAGCCTATGCCAAGACCTCTATTGTGCTCTGCGCCAAGCGATCCCATCCCCCGCCGCTCAAGGACCCGTTTCCGATGTCTCATAATTCCATCTTGGTTGTTGACGACGCCCCGGACCAATTGGAAACGGTAGCAAGCTACCTCGAAAGCCAGGGACTGACATGCCTTCGCGCAGACTGCGCCCAGAAAATGCGCGACATTTTACGCCACACACAGCCCGCGCTGATTATTTTAGATGTGAATTTACCAGATCAAGACGGTATCGAACTCGCCCGTGATCTTGGGCTGGCGCATAAAACCGGCCTTATCTTTTTGACCAGCCGCACTACAGACCAAGACGAACTGGCTGGCCTAGAAACCGGCGCCCATGATTATATCGCCAAACCAGTAAACCTGCCGATCCTGTTGGCGCGGGTAAAAAGCGTCCTCCGCCGTTCGGCTGAAACGGTGGTCGTCTTTAACGGTTGGATCTTGGACCTAATTCGCCGCGAACTGTTCCAGCCGAGTGGTCAGCTTTTGCTCCTGACCTCTGGCGAGTTCAATATCCTCAGCGCCCTGGTCGCACAGCGCCCACAGCCCGCAACGCGGGACTTTCTTTTAAACGTCATCAGCAACCGCGATCCGCGCGACGTCAGCAATTTTACCGTTAACACCCTGATTGCCCGCCTGCGTCGTAAAATGATAGACGCCGCCGGTCATTCGCCAATCATCACCATTCGCGGGATCGGCTATGCCATCGATTCCGACTAAAAAGCTAGGGCCTTTTTCGATCACAGCAGATCACGAAAATGGCCCTAGCCCTTTATTTTACCAGCAAATACGTCGTCACAGGCGTTTCACGCCTACAGACCGTACTGTTCGGCCATCACCGGGTCACGCTCTGCAACACGCTTTGCCAGGTCGACGATAACCTTTGCCTGTTTCCAGGTGGCGTCGTCTTGCATTTTACCATCAATCATCACCGCGCCGGTGCCATCGGGCATGGCGTCCAGGATCTTTTTAGCAAACAGAACTTCATTCACCTCGGGGCTGAACACCGCTTTGGCAATGTCGATCTGGCTGGGGTGCAGGCTCCAAGCGCCTGCACAACCAAGCAAGAAAGCGTTGCGGAATTGTGCTTCGCAGGCCGCAGAATCGGAAAAATCACCAAACGGGCCATAGAATGCCTTAATCCCCGCCGACTGGCAGGCATCAACCATCTTAGCGACGGTGTAGTGCCACAGATCTTGTTGGTACAAAGTCCGGGCGGCGCTGTCAGTCCGGGGATCTTCGAGCACGCCGTAAGACGGATGACCACCGCCAACGCGGGTGGTTTTCATCCCCCGGCTGGCCGCCAAATCAGCCGGTCCCAGGCTCATCCCATGCATACGCGGCGATGCCTGAGCAATGGCGGCAATGTTATCAACACCCAAAGCCGTTTCCAAAATAGCATGGATCAAAATCGGTTTTTCGACGCCATGCTTAGCTTCGAGCTGCGCCAAAAACTGGTCAAGATAATGAATATCCCACGGGCCTTCGACCTTGGGCAGCATAATGACATCAACCTTGTCGCCCACTTCGGCAACAATTTGGCTGACGTCGTCAAGGAACCAGGGGGAGTTCAGGCAATTGACCCGTGTCCACAAACCGGTCGAGCCAAAATCATTGTCGCGCACGGCCTGAATAAAGCCCGCACGTGCTGCATCTTTTTGATCAGCAGGAATGGCGTCTTCGAGGTTGCCCAGGATCACATCGACCTGCGCAATCATGCTCGGCAGCTTTGCCCGCATTTTTTCCACATGCGGCGGAAAGAAATGGATCATACGTTCCAGCCGCGTGGGCAGCTCGCGGTACGGCGCCGGGGCACCAATAGCAAGCGGTTCAAAGAATTTTCTCGGCGGCTTGGTCGTCATTTCACGCAATCCTCTTACTTAAAATAGGGTTCGATGGGTAATAATGCTTCGCGCATTCGCATTGCACAAGAGGCAATTCACCCTTTTCGTAACCTTTCCCCCGACAGCTAACCGCAAAACGGCTCTGCCCCGGTGCCGAAAGGCGACACCAGGGCAGAGCCTTAAAGACGGCCTAATAAACAGCTTTTACGCTTTATGAGAGGTCTTCAACCTGATCAATGATAGGGCCCATCATGCCTTTGCATTTTTCCAACATAATGGCTGCCACGCGGTCATCAAAATTCTTCGCAATAGCCTCATAGCACTCAGCTGCTTGGCCGTAGTCCTTGCCCAAAAACAGGTTATAAGCGGCACGGGTCAGCTCGCACAATTCGCGGTCCCGGTCTGTAACAGCCACTTCGGGATCACCATTTTTGACCCCCAAAAGTTCGTAAATCGTCAGCTCACCCTTGCGGCCCTTCACGGTGATCGCGTCAATAGGCCGCGTCCACAGCAGTTCGCCAGCCTCCTTATAGGTTGCGTGACTAATGCAGGTCCTGGTGTCGAATTCCTTGTTGATCCCCTCAAGGCGAGAGGCAATGTTTACCCCATCCCCCATCACCGTATAGCTCATACGTTCCAAGGACCCAATATTACCCACCAGAACCCCGTCAGAGTGGATACCAATACGAACCACCAACGGGGGCAAGCCCTCGGCAACCAAAGCTTCGTTGAGCTGCACCATGCGGCGCTGGGATTTCAATGCTGCGACGCAGGCGTGATAAGCATGCTCTTGATCCCAAAGCGGTGCACCCCAAAACGCCATCACCGCATCGCCAATAAACTTATCGACCGTTCCCGACTCTTCTTTCACCGCATAGGTTACAAGTTCAAGATACGAAGAAACACATTTCAGCAAAACCTTGGATGGCGTCACTTCGGAAAGCGAAGAGAACCCCTGAAGATCGGTAAACATGATCGTCAGATAGCGGCTCTCCCCGCCCAAAGAGATCTCGTTCCCCGAGCGCAAAAGGTCACTGACCAGATCCCGAGGAACATAGGACGTAAAAGCATACAAAGTGTTGCGCAGCTTACCAACCGCACCCGACAAAATGTTTATTTCACGAATATTAGAATGGACTGAAGGCCGAGTTTTGAAATCCATCAGACCATCGATTTCCTCGGTTAGGATTTCAATAGGCCGCGAAATGGTCCGTGACAGCACATAGGTGATTGCCACCAGTAAGATGCACGCGATACCGCCAAAAAGTATCAGCTTTCTATTGATTTCATTCAGGCCCGCCAGAAAATCGGCCACCGGTGCCAGGGTAAAAACCTGCCAATCACTGCGCAGGGAATTGGGAAAAGTGTTAAACTGCGCCAAATAAACTGCCCCAGAAAGCGGATCTTGAATTTCAAAGCGCGATTCCCCGGTTGCAAAGCGATGCTGTGCCGCAAGGGTGACTGCCGCCACATTGCTTTGCAAAAGCGTTCGTTTGGGGATCGTTTTCCCATCCACATCCGTATTGGCGTCTGGCCCGGTGGCAACCAGAATCTCGCCTTTTTGATCAATGACGTAGGTAACGCTGTTATCGCTGATCTGAATGCCGGTTAGAAAATCTCGGATCGTCGCAAGCTCGAAAGACTCCCCGACCATACCGCGAACCTCACCGTTAATAAGGATCGGGGTCGATACATTGATGGTCGGCTGCTTGGTGCTGGTGGAAATATAAGGCTCATCAATCAGAACATAACGATGACGGCTTTCTTCCGGCAATTCCTGATATTTTGCCATCAGCGCTTTGTAAAAAGGCCGTTGCCGGGGATCGTAATTGTTAGGGATCGCATATTGATCAATAAGTTGATTATATTCATCAAAAATCGAAAAAACAGACTCAACCTTTGTTTGCACCAGCGCCGCCGCAGACGAATGGTCAACATTCCAAATGTTATATTTCGCAGTATAAGGAGCAACACGCCCTGCAATCACCATATTGGGCCGCATACGCTGAACTTGATTGAAATTACCCTGGTCGGAAGCAGTAAATGTTGAAACTAAATTCGGGTTATTCTCCAAATGCAAAAGCATTGTTTCATGAAATTTTCCAACTTCAAACAGCTCTGGGTTATCTTGGACCTGTTTAGCGAGTGAAAATAACGAATCAGAAATAGGATCAAGAAGAGCTGAAAATTCACTAACAGCTTGATTATTATAGGCAACGATCAAATCTGCCGCATTTTTTTTATATATTTCGTAATTCGTCTTGTACATATACGTCGCAAATACTGCGAATGCTGGCAAAATCATCGCCAGAAATAACGTACTAATACTTAAGCGAAGCCGGATCGATAAACGGGCCTTGGCTTTTGCAGCCTGCTCCTCTGACACGTCCTTGAATACCATGCTCGTTCCTAACTTTTTCTCGTCAAAAAGCTTTAACGCTCCTGAATACGACAAATAAAAGCGTCCTAAAGCACCCAACAAGGGCCTTATCATCAGAGCACTATCCGACCAATCGGAGGCGTAAGACTGCCCTCGCTTTTGCTTATCTATTCAGCCTGTGCCGCCCACTTCTGTGGAAGCGATTGGACCAAAGCGCTGCGTCGAAACATTTTCATAAATGTCACCCAGCACAAACACCCCAGCATGAAAATCATCGCTGCATAGAGATAGATCGCCATCATGTTCGAGCTATCAGTGGCTGCAATCAACGTATTACACCGGCTGATCAGCTCGCTCACACCAACCAAGGACGCGGTGCTAGAGGCAAGAAAGGTAATCAAGACACTATTCCCCCAAGTCGGCAAAAATAACAGCGCCGCACCGTATTCTCCCCTGGCCTTAGCCTGACGCGCAATCAAAAGGCTTTCGGATGTAAACCCAATGATTGACGGAGAAAGCCCAAGGGCGGCCTTAAACCAAAGCGGAATTTCGATAACGTGGTCAGAAATCTCAAAATTGCGCGGCAAAACAAAAACCGCCGCGAAAAGAAATGCCAAAGTCGGCACATTTCGGAAAACCTTTGAGATACCAACACAAACCCTATTTCCCAAACGCGATTTGCCAAAACGAATACTGGCCAAATAAGCGCCAATCAGCGTTCCAATCGCCACCGCAAGGGCGGTAACCACCAGATTCCACACAAAGCCGACCAATAGGAACGGCGTCCAGGTTATAAAAAAATCTACATCGATCATCGCGACCTTGCTCCGGCTTTGCTTTTCCCCTGGTAAAGGACATCTTCCAGCACGTTGAATGCCCAAATCCAAAAGGCCGTTATCAAATAATAAAGCACAACCAAGGTGACCATCATGACCAGAAAATTACCTTTGTCTGCCATGATAAAGCTGGTCGCACTAAGCAATTCAGGGACGGCAATGGCCGAACAAATCATCGACATCTTTGTCCCATTGATTAATGCCTGCTTGATGGGCCAGCGGGAATATTCGATAGCTTGGCTTAGATTGGAAAAACGCAGTCGAAATAAAGGATCTTCTTTTCGTAAATAGTCTGCCGCATCGCGCAAGGCACTAACAATAATGCCTGCGGTATAGATGGACAAACAAAAGACAGCCACCACAATGGCAGGGATTCTGACGTGATACTGGGTCAGTAAAATTCCACCGACACCAAAAAACAGCAGGTACATCATCAGCAAAGGGGGATTATAGCGCAAGACAGCCATGATTGCGGCGGTCGCCCAGCTAAACCCAGGGATACGGGCTTCGACGACGAATGCGCCAAGAACGCCGAGCAACAAAGTACACACGATGCTCGACATAGTGATTAAGCCAGTATTGAGGAGCCCAGTAACAAGCTGCCAACGATCATAATGATCATAAACGTATGATAAATCGATGCCGAATTGTTCTTTAATATTAAGCCCAAAGGCTTCGATACCCGAAACATCGGTCGATGTAAAAAACTCTTTTAACCGGCACTCAGCAGGCCAACGGCCATTCGCATCACGCTTGCAGACATAGGTTCCGTCGGCATTTTTGCGATTCCACAGTTCCACCTGCGGACCGGGCCAGTCAGCCCCAAACTTGACACCCCATTTCTCCGCCCCGCGGGCAATAAAGCCGTCGCGATACCAACCCGCAACCATATTACCAAGGGTGATATCAAGCTTAGATCCCCCTTCAGACTTTGCCACAAAGATAGCCCAGGGTGTGATGAGCACGTCAGGAAATGGGGCTGTAAAGTCGGCAAACTCAGGCTGGCTCAAAAATCGCTGAATGACAGGGCGATTGTAAAGATAGCCATCGCAAAGACCATCTTTGACCGCAAGCAACCCATCACGAACCGTTTTATAGGTTTGCAGGGTTAAAAGATGCCGTTCTGCGATAGGCCGATTAAAGTATGCCCCCTGGAGAGCACAAATCGTTTTACCCCGAATGGCATTCCAGTCTTTGAGCTTAAAATCCGGGCGCAGCATAACGGTGACACCCGCTTGAAAATACGCGGGCTCAATGGCGGTCGCAAGCTTACGCCGTGCCAGGGAGTCACCAACGGTGGCGATCAGAATATCGACCTCGCCCAGCTCTAGCTTTTGGAACCGGTTTTCCGTACGGACAGGAACCTTAACCAGCTCGACGCCCAGCACATTGGCGATTTCCTCCGCCATTTCAATTTCAAAGCCAACCGGCTGCCCGTCGGCATTCATAAAGCCAAACGGGTGAACGTCTGTCTTCACCCCAATGCGAACTTGGCCAGATTGGCGAATGCGATCCAGCACCTCGCTATACCCTGCATCGGCCTGAGCCGTGGCGCCCCCAAGCATCGTAAACAGCGTGACAAACCACAGCAGGGAGACGAGAGCAAAGTTACGCATAAGCTTTCCGATCCATCTCAATCAGCGTTGAAAGCTTTTGGCTGGCCAACTGGGCCGCAGTAAAAGCCGTGATTTTATGCATATCAGGCACAGAACATCCCTTGGGGATGGCGATGCGATCAGAAATGGCAACGAATGGACCGGTGTCAAAGCCTTCGTCAACTTCGTGCATGACAACACAGGAATAGGTTTTTCCATCGCGCATCAGGGCATCAAAAGGGTTTCCGCCAATGTATTTTGACGGCCATGCGTCATCGATACAAGGATGCAGATTAAAGAATCCAAGACGAGGATAATCAATCAGCCGTTTCTTTATCCGCTGGCCAAACGTCCCCATGACACAGATGTCGGGGCGCCATTCTTCCTCGATCAGCCTGTGGAACGGATCCGTATTCACCCGACCCTGATAAGCATCCAAACCGTGTTCCGACGCCAGATCGACAACCATTTGCTCTTCATGCTGGGTATGGGGGTATTGCCAAACCCGGGTATCCGCACTGATCCAAGAAGATTGGGGATCATCCGTTGCAACCCCGACCACCGTGATCTGGTCGCGTAAAGGCCCATGCAGCATTTCATTTAGCAGGTAAAATCCCCGATAGAAGCTACCGAATACAGCTAAACGGATAGGTGGCTTGTGCATATCCCCTCCTTTTGAAAGGATGCCTAATGATTGCGAGATTTTGCTATTGCACAAGGCCGAATAGCACAATTGGAAATAACGATTATTCAGTCGTATTCATCATTATGCATAGTAAAACTATTCTGCCTGAAAAACAACAAACACACTATAAAATATGTCCGTCTGGATAGTTTTTGGACATATGTAAACAGGCGTTTCTAATTACCCATTGCCGTTAAAAAAGCTTCCGAACGAAAGCCCCCCAAATTTAAAAGCGCCCTAGATCTAAACCGGTAATTCCGTAACGGGCAAGATGGGCTTTTTCACTTCCTGGCCCAATGGCTCGCCGCCCTTGATCTCATGTTGCAATCAAAGTCGCCCTCCTTTCTGCTGACAGCTTTAACGAGAAAACAGGCTTTTCAACCAAACCCGCTAGATTCAGACTCCAAGTGCAACACTCAGCTATGCTGGGTTTGCGATGGAACACAGATATTCACACCTGACACTTGATGACCGATGCGAGATTTATCGTCTTCGGGAAAATGGCGCGTCTTGCCGGGCAATCGCCCACGCTTTGGGGCGATTAGCCTCGACGCTCAGCCGCGAACTCAATCGCAATAGGCTGCCGAGATCTGGCTACAAGCCCACTTCAGCCTCTCGAATGGCTCAGGTTCGCAAGCAGCGTCTCCCCAAGATTGAGCGCGTGAGCCCACTGAAGGTAACACAGCCCTTCGCCGGCAGGCTCACGCTGGAGCAATTGAGCACACAGTCAGCGTCGAGGCACTCTATGCCTGGATTTATGGCCCCCATGGGCGGCGCCAAAAGCTGCACCGCTTGTTGCCAAAAGCCAAGGCGCAGAGGGGACGACGAGGGCGAAAACGTCGAGAAGATCCTCCAATTCCAGACCGTTGGCCAATCCACGCGCGCCCGACAAAGGCTCATATTCGGGCTGAAATTGGTCACTAGCCGGCTGATTTGATGCACTTCCGCGGACAAAAGGCTTGCCTTCTTACCTGCCAAGACTTTGCCACGGAAGAAAAAACTGTCGAATTCCTCACCCCAGGACATTGACGATATCGTTTGGACCGATAACTCGACACCGCGGAAATGCTTCGGGTTTTATACCCCTCTGAAGGCATTCGCTAAATCAACAGGTGTTGGACTTGAGATTTGAACCCAGCGGGTCCAGGAACAATAACGACCGTTCTTTCCGGGAAAGTCTAAAATGCAGCGGCTAATCGGGGGAAAACACCACCAGGCTGTTTTCGTCATTCGGTGGCTTGAGGTCGGTTATTTTGCGGTAAAATACCTGGCTGCGGTTTCCGAGTTTTTTTTGTAATTTATCACAAAGTTCTATTCCCTTGGCGTGGAAACCCTCCCAGTCGAAAGTAATATTTTCCTTAGGATCAATACTTACACCGCCTTCATATAGATCCTGCCAAGCGTCAATTTCGGCAGCAATGGAGAGTAATTCTTTATCTTCTGGGGTATATTCCGAAAATAAATTAAGCGCATCACCCATTGCGCCGTTTTCCTCTTGAATGCAAACTCCGCCAAAATCAATGCAGATCACAATCTTCTCAAAAGATTTTTCGGAAGTATTTTTCACCCATTTTATTTTCTTATTTCTCTCAGAGGTATAGGGATAGCTTTTATACAGCTCGAAAGAGATAAATTCCCCGCTGGGAAAGACTGCATCCAAAGAGAGCTCTGCATTGGTGGCTTCTGCTGCAAAGGCCATATTTGCGGGCAGGGGAAGAGGCAGCCTTCCTTCCGCGATTTGAAAAATAGCATAGCTGCTATCAGAAAATTTATCATAGGAACTGCAGACAATTCGTAAATTTTCGAATGAAGGTGATGATAAGGTTATGGATATTTCAAATTTTTCTGAGGTCTTGTACATGGTTTTCACTTTCGATTTATATTGTTTTCCTGTGTAGAAATAAAAAGGCGCAAAATTTTTAATTTAGATAACGCCTTTTGTGATCCGCAAGAAATAATTTAATGCATAACTATTCCATATTTTCTAGCCGACCTTTTAGTTTTCTGACTCTTCCATCGTTGACTATGTGGGCGGTTATTGGTGTTAACTCACCTTTTTTTGCTATCAGATCAACGACAAAGACAATGTTGTGACCGGTTTCTGGATCCTTCAAGAGAAATGTTGGTCTGTGCGGTCTGTTTGGGCTTACGTTAGGGTAAACCTCCGCCTTAGACGGAAATTCTGGCAGCCGTTGCAGTACATAGTCCATATCGTTGAGGTGGCTTTTTTTGAGATGCGTAATGAAATTGGGGTTTGCCCTTAGCAT
>CEGC01001353.1_pt1 | contig 9909 bp, 8 predicted proteins | sample 302731 | NCBI WGS metagenome assembly CEGC01 (sample SAMEA2755656, study PRJEB7226) | microbial mat metagenome | biome: microbial mat; feature: hypersaline; material: grass silage | place: USA | collected 2014-02-19 | depth 0 m | reverse complement strand
GGTCAGGACAGTGTAGCAGCAAAAGAGTGGCAAAAAAGTTAATCGGTCGCAGAAATCCTCCAACAGCGAAGGATCACATCCAGCGGCGCTAATAAATATATGCGATAATCATGCCAAATCAAAACCCCCACCGAAAAAACCAACCACAGCCACCCCTGCGCCGAGGAGCATCATTAATTTTCATTTATAATCAAATAGATATCACTAACTGTTCTACTCCCCGCCCCACGATGCACCGGCATTCAACAGCCAAACACCCGTTATCGCCGTCTTTAAACTCTGCTATTGGGCAGTTTCGACCCCATCAGGGCGGCAAATTATGCCGCCCTGCACAGCGGCCTTTTCCCTTTATTGCTCAAGGCGCAAGCCGTAAACTATAAACCCTGAGCTGCTGGTCAGCTTTGTTGCAAAACAAGCCCGATCAGATGTTATAATTGACGATACTTTATTTGGCCGTTCCCTAGCCTAACCGACGGCTTCCCTCACACTCAGCTCAGAGCAAAGCGAGCACACCCGATGAAAGTTTCCGGTACAGGCCGATCCTCTGGCCCCTCTGCGCCCCGCCGATCTGGCAAGGCACAAGGCAGTAGCGGCAACGGGTTCGCCAGCCACCTCCAAAACTCCACCATTGACGCCAGCGACTCCACTCACGGCATTGATGCCCCCCAGGCTCTTAGCGGCATCGAAAGCCTGCTGGCCGTTCAATCCGTCGATGAAGACGGACAAGGACGCGGCAAAAAACGCATGCTGCAGCATGGCGAAGAAATGCTTGATCGCTTAGAAGATATTCGCCGTGGCTTACTGCTGGGCACCATCCCAAAAAGCCGCCTCAGCCAGCTCGCGCAGATGGTCAGAAATAAACGCGACGCGGGTGCAGACCCCAATCTTTCAGCGATCCTTGACGAGATCGAATTGCGCGCTGAGGTTGAGCTGGCAAAGCTATCACGGTAAAATCAGCCCCCTTAAACCCACCTTTATGCCGCTTAAAAGGCGATCAAACGATCAAATTGGGTCAAAGCGGCTTGCGGTATGAAATCCAGACGCCTATAGTCCCGCCCAATTTTGGGAGGCTTAGGGACCGTAGCGCGACATGAACATTACCCTTCCGCCGGATTACCGTCCTTTGGATGACGAGCCGTTTATGAATGAACGGCAACGGGAGTATTTTCGCCAAAAGCTGTTGCTTTGGCGGTCTGAACTCTTGCGTGAATCCGAAGAAACCCTGGAGCATCTGCAAGAAGGTGGCCTGCAGGAACCAGACATGGCAGACCGAGCGTCTGCAGAGATGGAGCGATCGTTCGAACTGCGAACCCGGGATCGGGCGCGCAAACTGATTGCCAAAATCGACGCAGCATTAGAACGCCTGGAAGCAGGCACCTATGGCTACTGCGAAGAAACGGGCGAGCCTATTTCGTTGCGTCGCTTGGAAGCACGGCCCATCGCCACGCTTTCCATCGAAGCTCAAGAACGCCACGAACGCATGGAACGCACACACCGCACAGACTAGCGCCCTAAAAATACCGTTCAAAAAAGTGAGGAATATTTTTTCACTAACGACGGTATGCCACTAAAAAGTGGGCGTAAAATCCTTTGTCGACATGCATGAGCTTTGGATAAGGCTTTAAAGCGGCTTTTGTGACCATCCGGGAACGAAAGCCGCTTTAGTTTATGGAAAGTGAAAAAAACGCTGACGAGGATCCCCCCTACAGCCCATTGACCGTTTCGCTGATCAGCATATCAACCACCGCCCGCAAGGCCTCTGGCCCCGAGGCCCCAGTTCCTAATGCAGCTTCATAAACGGCAAGCTGCCTGTGCGCCGATGTGCCACGATCAACGATGGTCCGCACATGCGCCAATTCAGCGGCACACCCCAAAGCTTCGGCGTCTTCGGCAACCAGGGCAAAAAGCTCCTCGATCAGCTCGCTGTAGGCCACTACCCTGCCCTGGCCAAAATCAATCAACCCGCCATCAATACCATAGCGTTGCGCCCGCCAGCGGTTTTCATCGACCAGCATGCGCGCATACAAACGCCAACGCTGATTGGCCCGCCGCAACCGCCACAGCATACGCAAGCAACAGACAAACAGGGCGGCAACAGCCACCGCATCATCCAATGATGTGCAAACATCGGTAATGCGCATTTCGATAGTGGGAAAGCGTGAGGAGGGCCGCACATCCCACCACAGCTTAGAAGCATCCTCGAGCACACCAGCACTCAGCAGCACATTCACATGCCGTTGATATTCACCAAAGCTGGCAAATTGCTGCGGCAGGCCAGTACGGGGCAATTCGTTAAAGACAGACAGTCGATAGGATTTTAATCCTGTATTCGCCCCGCGCCAAAACGGTGACGAAGTCGATAACGCCAAAAGGTGCGGCAAAAAATAGGTGACTTGGTTTAGTAGGTCCAAGCGCACCTCGGGGTCTTCGATCCCAACGTGAACATGCATCCCGCAGATCACCAACCGCCGAGCAACCGCCTGTAAATCCTCTGACAAGGTATGATAGCGGTCTTTGTCGGTATGCTTTTGCTGATCCCATTGGGCAAAGGGATGCGTCGAGGCCGCAATCGGGGCTAGGCCATGCTCGGCTGCCACATCGGCGACCCGGCGCCGCAACCCAACCAAGGCCTGACGAACCTCGGCAACAGTGGCAAAAGGCAGGGTTCCGACCTCGATCTGCGAACGTAAAAATTCGGGGCTAACCGTACCGCACCCCTCCACCACGCCGCAGGCATCGACGACATCGGGCGGCACATCAACCGCCAAATCACGGCTTTGGCGATCAACCAGCAGATATTCTTCCTCAATGCCGATGGTAAAGGCCGGCTCCCCAGGCAACAAGTGGCGGCTCATGGGTGTTTCGTTATCCAAAGAGGGGAAAAATCAGTAATGTTCGACGCGGTGCATCTCGGGCACGCCTAACAGGCCCTGTAACGCTTGCGCCATATATCCAGCCCAAGCAGCAGCCCCCTGCTGGGTGCTGATCAAATCTTGCCGGATCTCCACCGCCACATGCGGCAACCCGGCGGCGGTGGCATGGCTATCAAGGGTGTAGGCAATTTCGCGCCCCGAATAAGGTTCGTTATCGCCAACAGACCATCCTTGCTGCCGCAAGGCCGCCATCATCGGCACCATCATGCGGTTGTCTTGGTTCCACAGCAGGCCAACATGCCATGGCCGCGGCGCGCCATCGCTCAGACAAGGGGTAAAGCTATGCATGGCTATCACCATCGGCGGCCTATCGGGCTGCTGTCGCCATAACTGCGCCAAGGTATCGCTGGCCGCCCGATGATAGGGCCAAAAAATCGCATCGGTACGCTGCTGCGCCGCCTCTTGGCTCAGGTTTTGGTTGCCGGGGATAACGGTTTCATCGCTGACCGGCGGTATGGCCGTCGGATCACCCGGTTGGCGGTTGCAGTCAATCACCAAGCGGGAATAGCCACAAAGCACCGCCGGACAATCGAGCATCGCCGCCATTTGCCGACACACCTCGGCGGCACCGATATCAACGGCGATATGCTCCCCCAAAGCATCGGCAGGCAAGCCCAGACCGGCAAGGTGCCGAGGAATGGCATTACTGGCGTGATCACACAACAGCAACAAAGGCGTTTTCCCCTGGGGATTGATCACCATTGACGCGGGTGGATCACTCTCATCAAGCAGTGGCGGCAAAGAAGAAGCTAGGCGGGTCATAGCGACGGGAGCCTCGCGGTCAAAATAAAGACATCAAGCGAATATCTAAGATCGCACGAAAGACGCTCGGGTGCAAAGCGGTCGCGCCATTTCCCCTTCTCTACAAGACGATTCCGCTAATATATCCACATTATTAATGTACATTCCCCACCAAAAACCCTTTTCACAGATCATCTCATCAAAATAGGCCTATCCCCATTGCCTGCTCTGGCGTCAATTTCAGACGCACGGTATCTGTGGTTCTCTGACCTGATCCTTTTACCCCGTGGTGCTGTTCCATGTCCTCCGCCGCTCCGCTTTCTGCTGCCGCTCGCCTTGCCCTGCCCGCCTTGTTGCTGGGCGCTACCGGCATCGCTTTTGCCCCCATCTTCGTCCGCCTGTCAGAAATAGGACCGGTATCAACGGCAGTATGGCGTTTGGCCTTGGCCTGGCCACTGTTATGGCTGTGGATGGCGTGGGAAGACCGCAGCAACGCCCGCGCGGGGAAACCATCACGCAAACCAACAACTGTTGCCGATTGGGTCAAACTCAGCCTGCCCGGCCTGTTTTTCGCCGGCGATTTGGCGATATGGCACATATCCATCACCCTAACCACGGTGGCAAATTCGACCCTCCTCGCCAACTTTGCTCCAGTCTTTGTCACCTTGTTTGGCTGGATTTGGTTCCAGTTCCGCCCCAACCGTCAGTTCCTATTCGGCATGGCGTTGGCAATGGGCGGGGCGATCATTCTGATGGGTGAAAGCCTCACCATATCGCCCGACCATTTACTCGGCGATAGCCTAGGGATGGTAACCGCTGTCTTTTATGCTGCCTATATCCTTGCGGTAGGCCGCCTACGCTCCACCTATTCAACCGCCACCATCATGACCTGGAGCGCCGTTTCCAACACGCTGATTTTGCTGGTGGTCGCCCTGGCAATGGGCGAACAGCTTTGGCCGCAAAGCACCTATGCTTGGTCGGTATTGGTGGCGCTGGCAGTGGTGTCGCATGTGGGCGGGCAAAGCCTCATTGCCTATGCCCTCGCCCATTTGCCCGCCGCCTTTGGCTCGGTCAGTTTGCTGTGGCAGCCCGCCTGTGCCGCCGTCTTGGCCTGGGCCTTGTTGGGAGAACCGCTCAGCCTGTGGCAAGGGTCGGGCGGCTTGGTGGTGCTGGCTGGTATTTTTTTAGCGCGACGCGGCAGCCGCAAAGCCTAAGCTGCTCTTTAGATTCCGCAGAAAGCGAAACAATCTTGCGTCAAAGTTGGGGGAAACAGGCTTCTTTTCCGCCATTTCCCCAATACCGTGAAAAAAGCCGTAATTTTTTACCCGCACCCCTACTTGGAGCTAGAGCTATTCCCCAAGGCATGAAATCATAGCCCGGTTATCGTTTTTTCGTCGCTTCAAATCAGCTTCGACGAAAAAAGCACCAAGACGTATAAGGGCCTTAGGTCAATTTTGACCGACCGGCAGACCGGCTCACTTTCATAAAGGGACATCGGGTTTTTTCGCCATGAGACGCACCAGAAACGCTAAAATCATTGCCACCCTCGGCCCCTCTAGCAGCACCCCGGAAAGCATCGAAAGCCTGTTTCTCGCCGGTGCAGACGTGTTCCGCCTAAACTTTAGCCACGGCACACACGAAGATCATAAAAAACGTTATGACATGATCCGCGCCATCGAGGCCAAACTACAGCGCCCCATCGGCATTTTGATGGACCTACAAGGCCCCAAGCTGCGCGTTGGTACCTTTGCCGAAGGCCGCGTTGAATTGATTACTGGGGCTTGCTTCCGCCTGGACATGAACCCTGCCCCCGGAACCGCCGAACGCGCCTGCCTGCCCCACCCTGAAATTTTTGCCGCCATGCGCGTGGGTACCGAACTCCTTGTCGACGACGGGAAGATTCGCTTGCGCGTCGAAGACCACGGCGGCGACTTTGCCCAAACCCGCGTTTTGGTCGGCGGCATGCTGTCTGACCGCAAGGGCGTTAACGTTCCCGGCGAAGTGCTGCCGATTTCGGCTCTGACGGAAAAAGACCGCCGCGACCTGGCCTATGGTCTAGAATTAGGCGCCGACTGGGTTGCCCTGTCGTTTGTCCAACGCCCCGAAGATGTTGCCGAAGCCCGCAAACTGATTGGTAACCGGGCGACGATTATCTCCAAGCTGGAAAAGCCTTCGGCCATTGACCACCTCGAAGCTATTGTCAGCCTTTCCGATGCGGTAATGGTTGCCCGTGGTGACCTCGGCGTCGAAATGCCGCCGGAAATGGTGCCGACCCTGCAAAAAAAGATCATCGAAGCCTGCCATCACCACGGCAAGCCGGTGGTGGTCGCCACGCAGATGCTCGAAAGCATGATCACCGCCCCGACGCCCACTCGCGCCGAGGCCTCTGACGTTGCCACTGCCGTTTATGATGGTGCCGATGCGGTGATGCTGTCTGCTGAAACTGCCGCTGGTAAGTTCCCCCTGGATGCGGTGCAAATCATGCACAGAATCATCCAGACGGTGGAAAAAGATGCCGTCTATACCCGCATTCGCAACAGCGAACGTGAAGACCCCGAAAGCACCGCCGCCGATGCCATCGCTGCCGCCGCCTGTCAGGTTGCAGCCACTATTGACGCCAAGGCCATTGTGACCTTTACCTCGTCTGGGTCAACGACCTTGCGCGTTGCCCGCCAACGTCCAACCGCCCCCATCCTGTGTCTCACCGCTGACCGCGCTGTTGCCCGGCGTATGGCGCTGGTTTGGGGGGCGCATTGTGTGGTAACCGACGATATTGCAACCTTTTCCGATATGGTTAAATTTGGTTGCCACGTCGCCCGCATTGACGAACTTGCCACCCCTGGCGAGCGATTGGTTATCTGCGCTGGGGTTCCCTTTGGCACCCCAGGAACAACCAATATCCTGCGCATTGCCTGGGTTGACGACGAAGTTTAATACATTCCCGTATTGCATAATGCTCGAAAGGCCCCTCCTTCACGAAGGGGCCTTTTTGCTTGTTTTTCATGCTGGAGACGAAATTTTTGTGCACTGCACAGGCCCCATGTGCAAAACGCAGTTTGGTCGTTGCGCAAAGACAGTTATACTCAGCGGACCAAGCCTTCGGCTGCTCCCCCAAAAATGTAGCCCTTTGAGTGGAGAAAACGGATGCAGTCTGTTGAGCAGTTCCTCGTCTATGCAGCACGCCTGGAACAAGAAGCAGCCTTGCGCTTTGACGAACTGGCCGACATGGCCCAAAGCTTTGAGAACAAAGAAGTTCAAGACTTCTTTCGTCAGATGGCAAAGTTTTCGCGTATGCACCTGGAAGAAGCCAAAAAACGCGGCGGCTTCCGTGACCTGCCAGAAATCGGCAGCGGTGATTTTGACTGGCCCGATCTCGAAAGCCCCGAATCCGCCGCCATCTGGGGGGCTGACCCCAATATGGACGTCAGCCAAGCCTTGCAATTAGCCCTGCAAGCCGAAGAAGGTGGCCTCGCCTTTTATGCCAATGTGGTGGCCAGCACCTCTGACCCCGAAATCAAGGCCATGGCCCAAGAATTCGCCGACGAGGAAACCGAGCACGTAGAAGCCATCCAGAAATGGATCGCTCGCTACGCTGCCGCTGCCTAGAGCATGTGTTTACTAGATCATTTGCTGTTGTCTTGCGATCACGGAAAATGACCTAATAGACGAAAAGCCCGGACGGCTCTTAGCCTTCCGGGCTTTTTTACGGCAATACCAACAAGAGTGTCGCTTTCCTCTGCTATGGCAGATCCAGCGCGAATAATCCCATCTGCTCGGATCTTACCCTAAATCGAGCCGAATTCACCGCCACACACGCGGTTTCGCCCCTGATCCTTTGCCTGCTGCAAATAGCCGCGCGCCACCGAAATCAGCTGAAACGGCATCATATCCATGCTGGGAACCGAGGCAACGACACCGCAAGAAATACTGACCCGATCACCGGCCAAAGAATTGGGATGGGGGATAGACAGTGCTTCAACAGCGGTCCGCGCTTGCTCTGCCAATTGAATGGCACCTTCCAATTCAGTTTCAGGCAGCAACGCCATGAATTCTTTAGTGCTATAGCGTGCAGCCATATCACCGGGGCGGCATAGATAGCCAGCGATAGTCCGCGCTACCTTTCGCAGACACTCATCCCCCTTAATATGGCCCAAAGCTTCGTTGTACTGCTGCAAACAATCAACACTCAGGATAAACAAAGACACCGAAGCCCCAGCCCGCTGGCAACGGCGCCATTCGCTATCTAGGGCTTCATCAAGGCGGCGCTTATTGGCAAGCCCAGTCAAACCATCCACCAGGCTCATATCACGCAACATATCGCGTTGGCGTTTAAGTTCCAGGTGGTTGCGCACACGCATCCGCACAATCGGCGGGCTCAGAGGTTTGACAAAATAATCAATCGCCCCCATTGCCAAGCCCCTCTCCTCATCTTTTTCTTCGCCCAGGGCGGTAACAAAGATAACAGGAATATCGCGGGTCTCTGGCATTTCACGCAACTTAGCGCAAACTTCATACCCATCCATGTCAGGCATCATAATATCGAGCAAGACCAGATCCGGCTGACGTTCACCAGCCAACCGCAATGCGTCGGCGCCGCTGGTGGCAAAGAACACATCATGCTCATCACGAAGGATATTGCTAAGCATATGGATGTTTGAAGGGACATCATCAACAACCAAAATGCTGCCACCCGAGCGCACAGGGGATGCGGTGTTTTGCTCTGTATACATGCTCAATACGTGCTCTCGCCACTTTTCCTAAAACGAAACGCCCGACCTGTGGGCGAAAGCCCTCATAGTTTGGCGCACGACTTTTATGCCCATCCTTACACTGATGACGCCCTACCCTGGTCCATTTCTTCGCCATTGACAATCTGTTTCAAAGCACCGAGCGCACCTGAAAAGTCCAAACGCTGGATCCTCTTGCCCAATTCAGCCACCAGCCCGTGGCTACAAACAGCTTCCAGAGCTGACTGTAGATTTTTAAAGGCGTCCGCTGCGGCCATATTATTGGAATTCAACAATCCCTCTAAAACTTCAAGGTGTCCACACAGGCTCGCACGATCAATGTTTACGTCCCTGGTTACCAAAGATGCCGACGCCTGCAGCGCGAGTCGAGGCCGCAATTCGTCAATATCACGTAACACCGCATTCAATTGACGCCGAACCCCAACCAAAAGCGCTAACGAGCCCTCACTGTCTTGCGCCCGGGCCGTTCGCACCAAATTTTCGCTCGCCACCGCCAAGGCTTTTGCCCCTAAATTGGCGGCAGACCCTTTTAAGGTATGAGCCAAACGCGCCGCGTCTTCTAGGTCGCCTTGGTCAAGAAAAGACAACAAGTGTTGCGCACTCGCCGCATAGGATTCTGAAAACTGCCCCAAAAGCTCGCACAGCAATCCCTTATCGCCGTCAAGGCGCTCTAAAGCATCATCAAGATCAATAGCTGTCGGCAAAACCTGTGATTTTATCTCCGCATCGCCCTTTGCAGGGTGCGCAGGGTGCGTGCGACCATCGGCAACAGCAAGCGGCATTAATCGGTGATCTGCGGGAATGTTTGGCAGCTCATCTTCATCAGCCACGCAAAACGGCAAAACGAAAGAAAACGTTGTCCCCACGTGTTCCTGACTTTCGACGTCTATTTTTCCCCCCATCATTGCCACCAACCGTGACGCTAATGCCAACCCCAACCCCACGCCACCATAACGGCGCGTCAGCGATGTATCGACCTGATGGAAAAGCTGAAAAAGCGCATCCTTTTGCTCGCTCGCAATACCAATACCTGTATCAGAAACCTGAAAACACACAAACACTTGCTCGCCTTGAACCTGGTGGCAAGACGCCAACAGCTTCACCGTCCCCTGGGGTGTAAATTTAATCGCATTTCCCAATAGGTGAATGAGAATTTGCTGCATCCTAAGGCCATCAGCCTGAACCACCGCTGGAATAAGCGGATCAATTTCAGCGATTAAATCCAGTCCTTGCTCATGAACCAAGGGCCTAAGCGCAGTCTCTAGGGATAAAAATAACTCACCCAGATGGACCGGCGCCAAAGCTAAAGCAAGGCGTCCAGTTTCTAGCGCCGCGACGTCTAACACATCATTCAAAATACTCAGCAACGAATGAGTCGAACTGCGCAGACGCTCTACCACTTCGCGCTGGCGGGCCGACAGGCGGGTCTGCTCTAAAAGATGCGCTAACCCTGCCAAAGCATTCATTGGCGTGCGAATTTCATGGCT
>CEGC01001662.1_pt1 | contig 10231 bp, 13 predicted proteins | sample 302731 | NCBI WGS metagenome assembly CEGC01 (sample SAMEA2755656, study PRJEB7226) | microbial mat metagenome | biome: microbial mat; feature: hypersaline; material: grass silage | place: USA | collected 2014-02-19 | depth 0 m | reverse complement strand
TATCGAGGTCACACGCGCATCAAGTCTGAAATGGTCGCCGATTATCTATTTAGTGCGCGCGGGTTAGGTCTTAAGCCATTATCCTACAGCCGGAAAACGGGCAAGGTACTAACGAACAAGAGCCACCTTAATAACTTCAATGACCGTAACAAGTACCCTGAAGCCGCCGAGTTTATCGAACTAGTCGGGCTATGGAACCAAGCCGATAAAGCACAGGGTACATATTGCCGAGGGTTTAAAAAGCACTTACGCGCCGACGGAAGATTTCACCCTAGTTATATGCTCTTTAAAGGTGCGTATGATAACGCCGACGGTAGCGACGACAGCGGGACGGTGACGGGACGCCTAGCCGCAAAAGACCCCGCGATCCAAACACTACCAAAAAAGACCGCCCTAGCTAAGCGGCTACGATCATGCTACGAACCGCCAGAAGGTTACAGCATTGTTGAGATCGACTTCTCGCAGGGTGAGTTACGTGTTTGTGCGGTTATGGCTAACGAGCCAACTATGAAAAAGGCTTACCGTGAAGGGATGGACTTACACGCCTTAACAGGCGGCGGAGTGGCTAACGTTAGTTATGAAGATATGCTCGTTTTAGCCAAGGAAGACCCCAAACGACACAAAAAGATCCGTGATGGTGGTAAGCCCGCGAACTTCGGTCTTTTATATGGTATGAGTTGGGGCGGGTTCCAAATCTACGCTAAAGACCAGTACGGGGTACACCTAACCGATAAAGAAGCCCGCGACACTCGATTTAATTTCTTTGAGACTTACTGGCGTCTACCGGATTGGCACGAAGAAACGAAAGAATTTGCGCGCCGTAATGGGTATATCCGTTCACCGCTAGGACGCATTCGTCACCTACCCCTGATCAATAGTTACGATAATTACATGCGTAGCCAAGCCGAGAGACAGTCTGTTAACTCAGGGGTGCAGTCTACGTTATCCGATTTGCTTATTTATGGTATGGCTCGTTTTCAGCAGCAATATAAGAACCCCGATGAAGTCAAATTTATGGCTATGATCCATGATGCGCTTGTGTCATACATCAAAACAGACCAATTAAGTTATTGGATACCGATCATTAAAGGTATTATGGAAGATACACAGGTAATTTATGATGTGTTCGGTTGGGAGATTGATATACCATTTATCGCCGACGCGGAACACTCCGAAACCAACTTTGCAGAAATGAAAGAATTTGCGGGGGCATAATGTCAGAACAAAATGAAACGGTAGACGCGCCGGAAAATACAAACCTGAACGTGCAGGTTATCAAGGGGGACGACACCAACCCATATGATAGCCTTATCTCAAATAGTGAGCATAAAGCCAAGCGAGACGAGTCCAAAAAGGGCGAATTGAGTGGGGGTTATACTGTCTCAATTAATAGCGGTAATGCAGGTGCGGTTATCGTGCCAAAGTACGATCCTATCTTGCTAGCCGCGTTTGCTGAAGAGTCTAGCAGTCTTAACCCTTGTATTGCAGCTATGGAAATCAACATCGACGGGACAGGTTACGACATTATGCCCGTCAATGAAAAAGAGTGGCTAGATTCGGCAGGTAACGACTCAACACACCGAGAAGACCCGATTTATCAGTCTATTGTAGATTTCTTCGAAAACCCACACCCTAACGAGACGCTAACGGGTATGCGTCGAAAGGTTCGCCGAGACTTGGAGCAGTGCGGGAATGGCGCGTTAGAGGTGTTATTAGCTAAAGACGGTACGCCCCTATTTATGAAGTATCTAGACGCAAAATATTTGCGCCTAATGGAGTACGGCGACCAAGATAACGAGACAGTCCAACGTGAAGTAATGCGCGCGGGCAAGAAAACAAAAGCATCCCTGAAGATGAAGCGCCGCCGTTACATGTATCGTAAAGGTAAAACAACCCGATACCTAAAAGAACTAGGATCAGAACGAGAGCTAAACGCTGTAACAGGGATGTGGGTCGAGCGGGGTAAGAAAGTTGTTAATAACCAGCGAGCAAGCGCGGTAATTCATTTTAAACTTGATAAGGACGCGAACGACGAATACGGCTTACCACGTTGGATCTCTAAAGTTCGCAGCATGAAAGGTGAGCTAGAAGCCGAAAGCCTTAACTTGAATTACTTTGAAAACGGCGGCATTCCTCCGGTCATTATCTTCTTACAAAATGGTAAGGTCGAGTCGGGATCTCTACGCTCATTAAATGCAGCCTTATCCGGCAAAGCAGAAGGTAAGAGCAAGGGCGTAGTGGTTGAGACTGAATCGACAACGGGGTCACTCGATAAAGAAGGTAAGGTCGATGTTAAAGTAGAGCGCTTTAGTAGTGAGCAGACTAAGGATAGTCTTTTCGGGGGCTACTTGGATAAGTGTTCTAAAGAGATCAAAGGCGCGTATCGTTTGCCTCAATTGTTTTTAGGTAAGTCCGAGGATTACAATTTCGCGACGGCTTACGCGTCTATCTTGGTAGCCGAGGCGCAAGTCTTCAAACCAGAGCGTGACGAATTTGACGAGATTATCGATCTACGCCTAATGACGCATTTTAGCGATAAATTCACATTCAGATCCCGAAGTTTGTCCGTTGTGGATACCGAAACCAAGACCGCTATGTTACTCAACCTATCAAACAACAAAGCGATCACTAATGAGGAATATGTGCGCCTTGCTAACACTATAACCGATATGGATATTCAATACTCAGGGGTTGAGAATACTAACCCCCTAGGCGGGATACTGGATAACCTAGCACCCGCAGACTTGACGCCTAACAGTGATAGCCCTAGCCAGTCCGAGGAAAATAACGAGATTGACGAGACGACGAAGCGCGAGAACTTATTTACACCCCAAAAGGTTGATGATGTGGCGAGCACATTAGCGCGCATGATCAAAAATGAAGAAGTTAGCGAAGACGAGTTAAAAGAGCTACGCAGTGATCTAGCGGGTATGACTGAAATTCAACACAATATTGTGTCCATCAAGTTAGCGCGAGAGATTGACCCTGATAGCACCACCCTAGACGCCCTAGGGAAGTTAAACGCCGCCGCTAACGCTCTATTACTTAATAAGGCACTGTAACTATGACTAGCCTAGATAGCGCGCTATTTAGTCTAGGCGAACGGCTAGCGGAATTATATTTAATATCCGTTAGCGCGTTCGCTGACGAGTTAGCCGAGTTTGTAGACCGCGAGGATTACGAAGGGCTAAGAGCGCACATTGACGATCTAACGTTAGAACCTCTCTACGAGACTAACAAAGAAACTATTGAGGCTTATCACGTCGCGTCTATGTTTTACGGCGCGGAGTCTATTAGCCGCAACCCGATCAGTAAGGTCGAGGGGTTAGTCCCCGATATTGTGCGCGCAGCCACAGAGCAAACAGGGGTAATGCTCATCGACTCCGCCGACACTATAAAAGGTTTTCTTAACGACAAGCTCGACAAGCACCTAGAGAACCTATCAAGTCGAGGCTTGAAAAATGACGGGGGCAAACAACGGATACTTACCCAATTTAAAGACGGGCTTAAAAAGACCGCTAAGAGTCGGGGGTCTAATTTAGTAGACCTAGTATCTAGCCTTAACAGTACGCGCCTAATGAGCTACGGCTTTTTTAATGAGTGTGCGTTAGTTGGGATCAAGGCGTATCGTTATGACGCGTTGCGTGACGTTCGGACAACGGAATTTTGCGAGCATTTAGACAACAAAGTCTTTATCATTGACAACCAACTTGAGCGGCTAGACACCGAGTTAAGGATCAATGATAGCCAACAGATAAAGGAGTTCGCCCCGTTCCCACGTTGGGATCAGCTTGAAGAGTTTAAGCAGATGACCGACGAGCAATTAATTGCGCGGGGATGGTGTTACCCTCCTTTGCATTTCTACTGTCGTAGTGTCTTACAATACGTTGAGGGCAACATCCAAGTTGCAGGGCTTGAGATCCCAACCGCAGAGCAAGGGTTACAGGAGATATTAAGCCCAGTAGAGATCCGCGCAATGTTAAACATGGTCGGAATAACCAACAGCACTATAAACCTTGCTAGCGCGTCAATTGCCGCGGGAATGGGTGCGCTTAGCATAATGGAAACTTTAGGGATCAGCGGCGAGACGTTGAGCCTAATTACCGCAGCAATTCAAGCGGGATTGATAGGATAATTAAAAATGAGTAAACCTAAACACGAGTATATTAAGCAGGGGCTAGAATCAAGTCGAGATATTGACGTTGGAGGGGGTCTAATACTCCGAGATTTTCCAGTAGGTCAATTTGATTTAATTTACCTCGATCCGCCGTGGCAATACGACGATAAAAATAGTAACGGTAAACGCGGAGCGGCGCATAAGTATGACACTATGACCCTAGACCAATTACGCGCAATGCCTATCCCTGAACTACTAAAACCACACTCAACCGTATGGATGTGGCATACAACACCTTTTTCATTCGAGGCTATGAAATTAGCGTGTGAGGCGTGGGGCTTGGAATTAGTAACGCGCGGGTTTTTGTGGGAGAAGATCAACAAGACAAATAACAAGCCTTTTAAGGGTTTGGGGCACCACACACGCGGCAACCCTGAAGACTGCTATATTTACCGACCTAAAGGCTCAAAGATGAAGCCAGCAGGGGAAGCACCCGACGAACTTATCCGCGCACGTATCCGAGAGCATAGCCGAAAGCCGGACGAGGCTATCCAACGCATTGAGCAGTATTGCGGGGATTTCTACCAAGATAAGCTTGAGTTATTCGCGCGACAGTCTCGCCCCGAGTGGGTAACGTGGGGTAATGAGGGGACTAAATTTGACTAATCTCACGAAAATAGTATTATCGTTTCTGTATCTACCGTAAAACTTACGGCGGGATCAATGTTCACGTTTGCCTATGATAAAAGCCCGCTTTATGCGGGTTTTTTATTTGCTTATTGGCTCATACTTTAGTTAATATCTAGCGGCTAACTTAAAAAATGTGCGGGGCTATCATGGCTAACTTGTTAAGCGATAGAGAAGACACAGCGCAACTATGGTTAGTGAGGCTAGTCGGTTTTTTAATTGTGGTTTTAATCGTTGGCGTTGGCGGGGCAGTCGTGACGACTACTTTTAAAAATGACAATGAGCTGCAATTACTAAAACAACTAGTTAATGTTAACGAAACACAACGGCAAGAAGAGTACGCCAAGTTAACTAAACAACTATCCGAAGTTGCCGACAGTTTAGTCGAAGTATCTACAAATTTAGCGGTTTTAAGTGGTTCACTTTATACGCCGGAAGAAGCTAAGCGCGAGTTTGATAAGCTAAGGCAAGAGCTAAAACAATTAGAACGTGAACAAATAGAATTGAGAATTCAATTAAAAGATCACGAGAAAAACACATAACACCCTAACTATTAGCGCGAGGTCTAAAAAATGGGTTTTAATTTCACCAAAAAGGCACCGAGTACGCCTAACACCGATCCACGCTTACACGTAAAAGAGATCCAACGTGCAAGCGTGGACGACATCCCTAACTATAAGTTTGATTCGTTCGGCTTCCCTGTTTATCTGTACCTAGCAGCAAACGACGATATAACGCGCACTTACTCAGTTTATGCGCAAGGTTGGTTTGTTGGTTATCTAGTAACAGGGGGCGCAACCGCCACAGCTTGCAAGGTATCGATCCCGTCCAATTACGGCGACCTAGGCGGGAAGCCAAAATTCACACCTACAGCCCCTAATATGTTCGACGGTATCGCAAAGCTACTTAAAGCCGCCAATATAAACGCCGATACGTTAACGCGTGAATTGCATAAAGCTAAAGTCAAGATTGTGACCGACTAGCAAAAATACCAATTGACACCCGCCAAGGCTCCTAATAAACTTTATGGACAAATAACGCTTAGGAGCCAAAACCATGAAATCGAACTTTCAAGCCATTATCGCGACTTACTCAAGTTTAGAGACGCTAGTCCTCGCCACGGCTAACCACAACCTAAAATCAGACCTTGCCAAAGGTGAAGACATTCACAAAAAGGCGGCGTGTGCTATTTTCGGTCTAGCCCCTATCGACGTTAGGGAGAAACACCGCCGCTTTGCCAAATCAGAGAACTATCACCAATTGTACAGCCCTGATTTTTCAAAGACGGGCGAATTACAATTACCGCTAACACCAACACATTGCGCTTGCTGTCTACGTCCCCTAGCGCTAGGGTGTAAATGTTATGAAGGCTAAAAGCCAATACACGCAGCACCTAGAACGGGTTCGCGTTGAACACGCCGCCGAGCTGATAGAATACGCCGAGATCAACGGGCTAATAGACGTGGGGGACGTGTTCGGGTGTAGGAGTAAATTAGGCTATCTACTGATTTACGATATTCTAGGCTTTTTCATTAATGGTTATTCGAGCCACTACGCCTACAATTCGAAATACGCAAAGGGTCACGCTATGGTCGCCTATCTCTTACACGGCACCATTAGAACCTACCCCCTCATGAAGTTTTTACACAATGACGCAGGGACTAAACACGTCTACCGTCAATTAATATACCGTCCTTATGGAGTTCAGTTAAATGTATGAGTTAGTTTACAACCTGTTGATCATTGCCGCCTTGCTGGTCTTGCTTAAGTTGCTTTACCCAAGTTTGGGTCTAGTCCGTCAAGACTGGAAGAACAAACAGAAAGCCTTAGCCGCGGCAACGGTAAGCATCGCCCTGATCATTTTATGGTTAGTCACCGAGACGACCCTAAAAGCCTTAGACTATATTGAATGTCTATCTCAAGATATTTGTGTTCATAAACCACAGTTAACGGAGTTTCTACAGTGGATCTTAAACTAATAGCTTTGCATGAAAACAAAGCACACCTAGAAAGCGTGGCGGCTACGCTTAATACCGCCGCTAACAAGTTGCTAAGCCTTTCAATATCCGGCAGTGAGACGACTAAGGCTCTAAATACTTTAAAAGCCAACCTAGCGAGCATTGACGACGCTATCAGCGAGACTAGCGCCCTTATCGCAGGGGGCGGGGGCGAGGATGACCAACCAGATAACCAGATTCTAGAAATAGATTCTAAAGATGATCGTATTTTCGTTATTGCGGTCAAGCACATGGTAAGACGTGCCGAACAAAATAGAAAAGCCCCTTTAAAATCGGCTATCACTTGTCCGGTATGTCTAACCAAACTGCATAAATTAGACCGTAAGACTGTTTTTTGCTCTAACAGCGGTGCGGGCAACTGCAAAAACCGATATTACACCAAAGTAAGATCACCTCGATTTGTTCGTTTGAATACACTAGAAGGTTAAAGACCGTGAATATTAAATCTATCCCAACCAATGAAGTTAAATTACTGTCGGTTTACTTAATGGTCAGTAAAGACACCATGTTAACCAGTGAGGGTGCATACCATACCGTGTGCATTGGCGCACCCTGTTTAGACGAAGACGGCGAAGACGTTGTTTTAATGCTTTTAGGGGACGAGGAACCCCGCGAGCTTGAGGACTTCATTTTTATTAAAGAGTTGCATAACTTCGATGACTACCCCGCCGTAAGTCCGCACGACTTTATCAAGCTATGCCAAGGTGAAGAGATAGAACTAACAAAAATCTCTATTGACCGTTAAGAAATCTTAGCCTATAATCACTGTACATTGATTGCTTAGGAGCACAGAACAATGATTGCAGATTACCAATACATCAACACATCAAATCCTTTTCATGTTGTACGTTTAACACTTGACGGGGATTTTGTTGAAGTGGGCTTTAATGATGGTGAAGAGTGCGACGCTCAAACCATTAAAGCTATGGCTAACATGGATGACGTTGACGGCTTCACTTTAGACCCTCTTTAAATCGCAAAGGGGGTTAATCACCCCCTAAACCTATCAACTAGGGGTACGCAATGGATCACAAGTTTTATCACTTTTCTAAATGGCTCTATAAAGAGTTTTCCGACACGCTAGTCAAAATCAAACAAGCCACCGACGCGCAGGAAGATCCCGATCTTCTAGGGGCTAAGTCTAAAATGTTAGATTGCCACTTGGGGGATCTTAAAGCCTACCGTAACGATTGTGTTACCGCGCTAGAAGTCCTAAACGTCTTACCCAAGTGGGACGATCTAAGCGAAGAGGCTAAGAGCAATATCAAAGGCAATGAAAAGCCTAACGCCCTGTTATTGAGCTTGTACGTAGAAATTCAGAATGTCGCGGGAATCCGCCGCCCTGTACGACTTAAAAATAGTGCGGGCATTGATGCTACCCAAGAGATTGAGTTATCAAAGTATAACCAAGAGCTTTATAAAAGCTATGTCTCAGGGTTCAACGCCCTTTCTAGCTTCCCGTGGGCGGTGACGGCTAATGCTGGATAAAAAGACTAATGACTATCTTCATAGCCGCCTAGTTAAGTTAGGCGATAAGTGATCAAAAGAGGGCTAAGGCACGCAAAAAGCGCAAAGGTACAGGCGGCGATGTTACCCTAGCATCAAGCGATATTGATGATGCGGTCGCCGTACTTAATCGGTCTTTCGCCCTGGTCTTAATGGGCGATAAGACTTTGATATTACGGGAGTATGAGGATGATGAAGGCCGCCCGGCGGTTGGCTTTATGCGGCCTATGGATTTCCGTTTGTACAAAGACAACGAACGGTATTTTGAGGGTGATCGCGAGGTCGGCATCGGTGATTTGTGGCTGCGGCACCCTGACCGGCGCGATTACAGCGGCATCGTTTTTGCCCCGGCGGGGTGGGGCCCTGGTGGGGCAGTCGCGCCGGATATTCCGCCGGCGTGGTACAACTTATGGAAAGGGTACACCGTCGATCCCGCGCCGTTTTATGATGACCCCCGCGACCACGCCCGGCACTTTCCGACGCTGTTTGACCATATCTTGCGGAACGTCGCACGGGGAGATCGAGACTTAGCCCGCTATGTCTGGGGCTGGTTTGCCCACATGATCCAGCGCCCCACCGAACGCCCAGGCGTCGGGTTGGTTTTGCGCGGTAAGCAAGGCTCGGGAAAGACATCACCAGGGGATATTATCGGCGGGCTGTTGGGCGAGCATTATGTGCTGATTGATCACCCCGAGCATCTGGTGGGCAAGTTTAATCCCCATATGGTCAAGTGTTTGTTCCTCCAGGCTGATGAAGGCTTTTGGGCCGGTGATAAGACCGCCGAGGGGCGGCTAAAAGGGATGCTTACAAGTCGGTCGCACCAGATCGAAAAGAAGGGTGTAGACCCGGTTTCGATCCGCAATTATATCCGCCTGTTGGTGTCGTCTAACAATGCCTGGGTGGTGCCTGCGGGACTAGAAGAACGCCGCTGGGCGGTGCTGGATGTGGGCAATGACAACATGCAAGATCGGGCGTTTTTTGCCCAGATGTACGGCGAGATTGAGCGCGGCGGGCGGGAGCATCTGCTTTCGTATTTGCTGCGATTTGATCTCTCAAAAGTTGTGTTGACCGATCTGCCAAAGACAGCGGCGCTGTTTGAGCAAAAGGTTGCATCAATGAGCGAGGTGCAAAGCTGGTGGTTTGAGCGCTTACGCGAGGGTGTGGTGTTGGAGACGGATGACGATTGGCAAAAAACCATAGCAACCAAAGCGCTTTACGACAGCTATCGCACCTATGCTGATAAGTTGGGAAAGATGCGTAAGCTAACGGTTGAGCAGTTCGGGATGCAGCTCGGCGACCTGATGCCAGAAGGGTTTGCGCGCGGCAAAAAGATGTGGGAAGATCGCTTTGAGATCGACCCGTCTACCAATGAGCGGATCAAATCCCGGAACTATGACGGGTCTTGGTCGCGCAAGCGGGTAAACTGCTATCACCTGCCCAGTCTGACAGCCTGCCGCGAGCACTTTTGCGGTCTTGTGCGCTATCAGGTCGATTGGGGCGAGGGCGAAGCAGACGATGGGGCAGCGGGCAATCTGGGCAACGAGTGGGTGCCAGATGATCCATTTGCCCTGTGATCCTTCATCGCGCATGTCCAGCCTGTCCAGGCGTGGGCCGGGCGCTTGGACAGCCGAAACCCTAGGGTTTATGCGGGCTGTCCAAGCTGTCCAGGCTGTCCACGGTTTGCTCTCGTACGTGTGTGCGCACCCGTATGCGTGAGCGGTTTTGCCTGGACGGACAGATATAAAAAAATAAATACATTCAAAGGGTTATAATCATGACTGTACTTGGACAGAGCTTAGACTGCTTGGACAACGGTACGGCGGCGTGGGTGGGCACAATCGAGGATGCTTTGACCTGGGCTTTCCAGGTCGAAAAAGCCGGGCGCGGTGGGGTGGCGCAGAGG
>CEGC01000734.1_pt1 | contig 10262 bp, 6 predicted proteins | sample 302731 | NCBI WGS metagenome assembly CEGC01 (sample SAMEA2755656, study PRJEB7226) | microbial mat metagenome | biome: microbial mat; feature: hypersaline; material: grass silage | place: USA | collected 2014-02-19 | depth 0 m | reverse complement strand
CCCCAGCCCCGGCCCCGCCGGTGCCTGCGGCCAAAAGCACTCCTCCGGCCAAAGTTGCCCCGCCAGCAGCCAAACATGACGATGCCCACCATGGTGGCGCCAAGGCTGGTGCGGGTCCCTCCAAGCCCGAATCGTCGATTGCCTCGCAGTCCATCCGTGTGAACGTCGAACTGCTCGAAAACCTGATGACCCTGGTTTCCGAACTGGTTTTGACCCGCAACCAGCTGCTGCAGATGGTGCGTGGCCGCGATGACAGCGAATTTGCCGCCCCCTTACAGCGCCTGTCTCACATCACCACCGACCTGCAAGAAGGGGTGATGAAAACCCGCATGCAGCCGATTGGCAATGCCTGGGCCAAGCTGCCGCGTATCGTGCGCGATCTGGCCATTGAAACCGGCAAGAAAATCGACCTGCAAATGTACGGGGCGGAAACCGAACTTGACCGCCAAGTGCTAGAACTGATCAAAGACCCGCTCACCCACATGGTGCGCAACTCCGCTGACCACGGCCTAGAAGACAACGAAGGCCGTCGCGCTGCGGGTAAGTCGGAAATGGGTATCATCAAGCTGAACGCCTTCCACGAAGGCGGTCATATCATCATCGAAATCTCGGACGACGGGCGTGGCCTTGGCCTGCAGCGAATCCGCGATAAGGTGATCATGAATAGCTTGGCCACCGAAAGCGAATTGGACAACATGAGCGATCAGCAGATCGCACAGTTTATCTTTAAAGCGGGCTTCTCGACCGCCGAAAAGGTGACCAGCGTTTCGGGTCGTGGCGTCGGCATGGACGTGGTGCGCACCAACATCGAAAAGATCGGCGGCACCGTCGAACTGAAAACCTTCGAAGGCCGCGGCACCACCTTTACCATCAAAATCCCACTGACCTTGGCCATTGTTTCGGCCCTGATCGTTGAATGTGCGGGCGAACGCTTCGCCATTCCGCAAATTTCGGTACTTGAGCTGGTACGGGTGACCGCCAACAGCGAAACAGGTATTGAAATGATCAACGATGCGCCGGTTCTGCGCCTGCGTGATCGTCTGTTGCCGCTGGTCAGCCTCGCCAATCAGCTTAAGCTGCGCAAAGAGTCGACCGAAAAACTGGCCGAAGAAATCTCGGCAGCCCAGGAACGCGTGCGTGAACTGCGCGCCAATGGCGACAATGCCGACGCCATGGCGATGGCCGCCAGCGTTGCCGAAGAAATCCAAGAAACCTTTATCGTCGTCACCCAGGTCGGCACCTATACCTTTGGTATTATCGTTGACCGGGTGTTTGATACCGAAGAAATCGTCGTCAAGCCGGTTGCCCCGATCCTGCGCCACATCGCCATGTTCTCGGGCAATACCATCCTTGGCGATGGTTCGGTGATCATGATCCTTGACCCCAACGGTATCGCTTCGGCAACCGGGGAAGTCACCATGGGCACCAACGCCGCCGGCGAAACCTCTTCGACCGTCGAAGGCATTCAGGCCAGCGATGACCGGACCAGCCTGCTGATCTTCCGCGCTGGCTCCAAGGACCTCAAGGCCGTGCCGCTGGCCCTGGTCGCCCGTCTGGAAGAAATCGAACTCGATGGCATCGAACATTCCTACGGCAAACCAGTGGTGCAATACCGTGGCCAGCTAATGCCCCTGATTACCATCAACGACCGCTATGAAATGGCCACCAAGGGCCGCCAGCCGGTGCTGGTGTTTGCTGACCGCGACCGGTCGATGGGGCTGGTGGTTGATGAAATCGTTGATATCGTCGAAGACCGTCTGCGTGTCGAACTCAAAGCCGATAGCGAAGGCGTGATTGGAACTGCCATCATTGGCAACAAAGCAACGGACGTCATCGATACCGGCTATTACCTGACCGCAGCCTTTGGCGATTGGTTCGGCAATAACGACCAATCCGCCCCCGAAGGTGGCACCCTGGCGCGTGGCCGGTCGATCTTGTTGCTCGACGACAGCCCGTTCTTCCGCAACCTCCTCAGCCCGCTGCTGAGCGTTTCCGGGTACGATGTGACCGCAGTCGAAAGTGCAACCCGCGCTCTCGCAATGCTGCAAGGCGGTTTGACCTTTGATTGCATCATCTCGGACATCGAAATGCCCGAAATGGATGGTTTCCAGTTCGCTGAAACCCTACGCGCCGATGATCGTTGGAAAGATGTTCCCCTGATCGCCCTCAGTTCACATGCAACCGAACGTGACTTTGAACGAGGCCGTCAGGTTGGATTTGATGACTATGTCGCCAAATTTGACCGCGATAGCCTGCTTGATACCTTGCACCACCTGATTGGGACGGGGGCGGCCGCTTAAATATCGGTCCCTTAGCCCTTGTTTTTGCAAGGGCTAAGGGCTTTTAGGCTATTAGTCCTGACTGTGTGTGCATAAGGAATAAAAATCCGTCGAATTCGGCAAAGGGTCGTGCTATCGCAGCGCAGCCGCACTACGATGTCGGAGTCGGTACCTAAACGACAAACAAGAGATCAACCCGCTTGGGGGCATAGAGTGGTATGAAGTCCTGTCTGATTGTCGATGATTCCAAGGTCATTCGCATGGTTGCTAAAAAAATCCTGCACGAACTGCAGTTTGGCACCGTCGAAGCCGAAGATGGCAAAGTCGCCTTAGACGCCTGTATCCAGGCAATGCCAGATGCGGTCCTTTTGGACTGGAATATGCCGGTTATGAATGGCATCGAATTTCTACGCGAGCTGCGCAAGTTGCCCAATGGGGATAAGCCTGTGGTCGTGTTCTGCACCACAGAAAACGATATTGAGCATATCCAAGAAGCCATCGAAGCCGGCGCTAACGAATACATCATGAAGCCCTTCGACAGCGAAATTCTGCAGGCCAAATTTTCGCAAGTCGGCCTGATCGACTAATCCACACCCGCCGCCGAGAGGGAGTATCGCCTTGTCCTTCACTAGGGACACTTCAAAAGCGCCAGAAACACCCGGCGCCACAAGCGATCCGTATCGTGTGATGGTCGTCGATGACTCGGCGGTTGTCCGGGGTCTGGAAACACGCATGTTGGAATCCGATCCAGCCATTAAGGTGGTTGCATCGGTTGGCAATGGTCAAGCGGCTGTTCAAGCCCTAGATCGCCACGAAATCGACGTGATCGTGCTCGACATCGAAATGCCGGTCATGGATGGCCTGACAGCGCTGCCAAAAATTTTGGAAAAAGCGCCCAAGGTCAAAGTGATCATGTCCTCGACCTTGACGCAAAAAAATGCCGAGGTCAGCCTAAAGGCGCTGGAATTGGGGGCGACAGACTATATCCCCAAGCCCTCGTCTTCACGCGAACTCACTGGGGGCTCGGACTTTAAGGCCGAATTGGTCGAAAAGGTCAAAGCGCTGGGTGCAGCAGCCAGACGGGCAAGCGGCGGCGTACGCAGAACCCCACCGCCAGCAGCGGGCGGGATTTCAGCCTTTACCCGCCGTCCCAGCACTGACACGGCCCGCCCTGCAACAGCCGCGACCGAACCTAAAAGTGGTAGCTCTCTGTTTCCCGCAGCCCCTAAAGTCGTCTTGCGTCAAGCTGGAACCGAAAAGCCCGATATTTTATGTATCGGCAGCTCGACCGGCGGCCCTCAGGCTTTATTCACCCTTTTGGGCGGATTGAAAAAAGCGGGCGGTGTCACGCAACCGATTTTGATTACTCAGCATATGCCTGCGACGTTTACCACCATCCTTGCCGAACATATTTCGCGCTTATCTGGCTTTCCTGCCAAAGAAGCGCAAACCGGCGATGTTTTAGAAGGTGGCAAGGTATACGTCGCACCAGGCGACTATCACATGTTGGTCGAAGTACGTAACGGCAACAAGGTACTGCGCCTGGACCAAGGGCCCGCAGAAAATTTTTGTCGCCCCTCCGTTGATCCCATGTTTCGCTCCATCGCCAAAGCCTACGGGCGCAAGGTTCTGGCCTGCGTTCTGACTGGCATGGGCTCTGATGGTGCCAAGGGCGGCAAGGTTGTCGTCGAAGCAGGTGGGACCGTGATTGCTCAGGACGAAGCGACTTCGGTGGTTTGGGGGATGCCCGGCGCGACGGCACATGCAGGCGTTTGCTCTGCTATTTTGCCGCTCAATGATATCGCTGGGTGGATGTATAAGTTCGCAAGCAGGCGGGCCTGATTATGAAACCGGATGAATTCGACTTCCTGGCCAAGATGCTCAAGGACCGATCGGGCCTCGTGCTGACCAAAGATAAGTCTTATCTGCTTGAAAGCCGCTTGATGCCGGTCGCGCGTAAGCGTGGCTACAAGGGGTTAGACGAGCTGGTGGCACAACTCCGCCGCCGGGACGAGGCATTGGCAGCCGACGTCACCGATGCCATGACCACCAACGAGTCCTTTTTCTTTCGCGACCAAAAGCCGTTTGACCAGTTCCGCGATGTGGTTCTGCCCAACCTTTTAAAAACCCGGGCCAGCAAGCGCAGCTTTCGCATTTGGTGCGCTGCGGCCTCGTCGGGGCAAGAACCCTATTCCTTGGCCATGCTGCTCAAGGAACATTCGGCTAAGTTAGCGGGCTGGCGAACGGAAATCGTTGGCACCGATATCTCGCGAGAGATTTTGCAAAAAGCCCGCAGCGGCATGTATTCACAATTCGAAGTGCAGCGCGGCCTGCCAATTCAGTTGTTGGTCAAATACTTTAAAAAGCGCGATGACCAATGGGAAATCGACCCGTCAATCCGTTCGATGGTCCAATACAAAGAATGGAACCTGCTGCAGGATCTGAAAGCCCTGGGGCAATTTGACGTCGTCTTTTGCCGTAACGTGCTGATTTATTTTGACCAACCCACTAAGTCGAAAGTACTTGAGGGGATGGCCAAGCAGATGGCCGATGATGCGGTGCTGTACCTGGGTGGTGCAGAAACGGTGTTGGGAATTTCCGACAAGTTCAAACCGATTCCCGGTCAGCGGGGCGTTTATGCGGTCAACCGTCCGGCCTTTACCGGCACCAGCTTAGGCGCACAAAGCTAAAGCACATTCTACGCAGTCCCGTAAGGAACGGCGACGACGCATATCTCACGAAAAAAGGCGCTGCATTCAAGGTGATGCAGCGCCTTTTTTTTTCTTGAGACATGCTTAACTCTCTGTCAGCTCTCAGCGCGCAATTTCTCCTGCACCGACAACAGATCCCGCCAGGCGAGCCGTCTTTGCACTGGCTGGCGCAACAGAAATTCCGGGTGCAAGGTCGCCAAAGTCGCAATCGGATGCGACAGCCCAGCGCTTTCATACTGTCGCCAGACGCCACGCTGACGCATGATTCCTTCGGGGCGAGCAAACAGAATCCGCGTCGGCAACCCTCCAAGCAACAGAATCAACCGTGGCTGCACCAGTTCAATATGGCGGCGTAAAAAGGGCAAACAGACCGCGACCTCTTGATCGGTAGGGGTGCGATTCCCTGGTGGCCGCCAAGGCAGCACGTTGGTGAGATAGCACCCGTTCCGATCCAGGCCGATGCTGGCCAACATCTGATCCAGCAAACGACCACTTTCGCCGATGAAAGGCCGCCCTTCGCGATCTTCATCGCGGCCAGGGACTTCGCCAATCAGCATCAACGGCGCCTTTGGATTCCCATCGGCAAAAACCGTTTTGGTGGCCGTCACCTTCAGCGAACAGCCCTCAAACTTTTCCATCGCTTGGCGCAAAGCCTCTAGGCTGTTACAGCCAGAAACCACATGGGCGGCGGTTTCGCGCGCTTGCTGCGGTACGCCAGCCAACCCTGCGGCGGCGGGGCGAACCAGGCCATCGCCACCCGGGGCGCGTTGCCCCCCTGGCCCCGCCAACGCCGGGCGGGACGCGGTTTGGCTGCGGGCTTGCCGGGCGGCGGCCAGCGCCTCCGCCGACAAGGCATAGCGATCCAAGGCCTCGTCGCCGATAGTTTCATCGACCCCGGCATCGGCATACCACTGCAATAGCGCCGCCAAAGGCAGCCCTGGATCGTCAAAAAAGGCGTTCTGCGAAGGGGTTTCCATCATCAAATCCACTGCTGATGGCCGACAGTATCACGCGGCTCTTTCCCTTTATAGCCTCTCCCCCTATTCTATGCGCCTGAATCACCGCGGCCAGGGGCAAAACGACCGCACCGGAGGAGTTATGGAACGGGAATCGATGGAATTTGATGTCGTGATTGTGGGGGGCGGTCCGTCTGGCCTGTCCACGGCAATCCGGCTGAAGCAGAAAGCTCAGGCTGACGGCCAGGAGCTGACTGTTTGCGTGATTGATAAAGGCTCGGAAGTTGGGGCGCATATTTTATCGGGGGCGGTGATTGAAACCCGCGCTCTTGATGAACTGATCCCCGATTGGAAAGACTTGGGCGCACCGCTGACCACGCGCGGCACCCAGGATGAATTTCTGTGGCTGAGTGAAAACGGCGCTCGCAAGATGCCGACTCCGCCACAAATGCATAACCACGACAACTACATCGTCTCTTTGGGCAACGTCTGTCGGTGGCTGGCCGAACAGGCCGAGGCCCTGGGGGTGGACATCTACCCCGGCTTTGCCGCTGCCGAAGTGCTGTTCCACGAAGACGGATCGGTCAAAGGCGTGGCCACCGGCGATATGGGCGTTGACCGCGACGGCAACAAGATCGACGGCCTGTACGAACCGGGCATGGAACTGTACGCCAAGCAAACGGTGTTTGCCGAAGGCTGCCGTGGATCGCTGTCTAAGCAACTGATTGACCAGTTCAATCTGCGCGCGGGCAAAGATCCTCAGACCTATGGTATCGGCATCAAAGAACTGTGGGAAATCGACCCTGCCAAGCACAGCGAAGGCAAGATCGTCCATACCATCGGCTGGCCGCTGACCAGCGATGTTTACGGCGGTTCGTTCCTCTATCACCTGGACAACAACCAGGTGGCGGTGGGCTTTGTGATTGGTCTGGATTACGCTAACCCGCACCTGTCGCCCTTTGACGAGTTCCAGCGCTTTAAAACCCATCCGGCAATTCGCTCCACCTTTGAAGGCGGGCGGCGGATTGCCTATGGCGCGCGGGCCCTCAACGAAGGCGGCTTGCAATCGATCCCCAAACTGACCGTTCCCGGTGCGGTGATCGTGGGCTGCGCCGCTGGTTTCTTGAACGTGCCCAAGATCAAGGGCACCCATACCGCCATGAAATCGGGCATGGTCGCTGCCGATACACTTTATGACGCCATCAAAGGCGGCATTGGTAACGGCGCCGAAGTCACCGCCTATGAAGACGCCATGAAGGCATCATGGGTTTGGCCCGAACTGCATGCGGTCCGCAACATCCGCCCGGCCTTTCACAAGGGTCTGTTGTGGGGTCTAATCAACGCTGGCCTTGAAACCTATATCTTCAAGGGTAAGGCGCCGTGGACCTTGCACCACAAGCCAGACCATTCGGCGTTAAAGCCCGCCGCCCAGATGCCCAAGATCACCTATCCCAAGCCTGACGGGAAGGTGAGCTTTGACAAGCTGACATCGGTGTTTATTTCCAACACCAACCACGAAGAAGAACAGCCCTGTCACCTGCAACTCAAAGACGCCTCGGTGCCTTTGGCGGTGAACTTGGCCGTGTACGACGGGCCGGAACAGCGGTTCTGCCCCGCCGGTGTTTATGAATACGTCGAAGATGAACAGACGCACGACAAGCGTTTGCAAATCAACGCGCAAAACTGCGTCCATTGCAAAACCTGCGATATCAAAGACCCAACCCAAAATATCAATTGGGTGGTGCCGCAGGGTGGCGGTGGGCCAAATTATCCCAATATGTAAGATTGGGCCTACGAAAAGCGGTGCGCTCTAGCCTTTTGGAGCGTACCGTTTTTTCGCCTTTGGAACAGTTTATGAAAGCCGCCGCTGTGCAAAACCAGACCTCTCGCCCACTGCCCTGGTCCCGCCGTCATCTGGCGGGGGCTTCATGGCATCGTCCCACTTTGACCGCGCTGTGTGTGGCAAGCCTGTTTCTGCCCGCAGCCTGCGGTGGCGAGACATTGCAAAAGCCTGCCGCCCCCCCCAGCCTAACCCAGCTCGCCCAGGCGTCCGAAGCGACAAGCCCAGCGCCAAAGGCCGGAATGGGCCTGGGCAAATATTTGGCCGGGCGGCAAGCGCAAATCGAATCCGACCATAAATCGGCTGCCGACTATTACCTGCATGCCCTAGAGGCCGACCCGACCAACGTGATGTTGGCGCGGCGCACCTACACCTTTTTGCTGGCCGAGGGCAAAGTCCGCGACGGCATGGACGTTGCCCGCCGGGTTTTAGAACTTGATCCCAAAGAAGACTTTGCCCCGCTGATGCTGGCGGTGGACGCGGTTAAAGTCGGCAGCTATCAGGCCGCCATTGACCGCCTGGACGGGCTCAGCGACAAGGGCCTCAACATGCTGATGCTGCCGCTGATCCGCGCCTGGGCGCTGGCAGGAGCAGAACGCTGGGACGAAGCCTTAGCCGCCCTTGCGCCGCTACGCACCAACCGCGAACTGGTGATGCTGCATGATTTCCATGCTGGCTTAATCCTTGAACTGGCCGGGCGCACCGACGAGGCGCTCAAGGTTTACTCCGCCAGCCTGACCGGCGAACAAGCCCCATCCGTACGCGCCGTACAGGTGGTCGCCAGCTTTCTCTACCGCAACGGACACGAAACCGAAGCCCTTGAGCTGATCGACAGCGTGCGCCGTGAACAAAATCGCTCGCCTTTGATCGAGGCCCTGTTTGGCGCCGCAGGCACCGGCGATCCCAAAAAGGCCGCCGGGCGCAGCCTGCCGCAGCCGGTGACATCGGCCCGCGAAGGCTTGGCCGAGGCCCTGTTTGGCGCCGCTAGCCTGATGAGCACAGCCAATATTCAAGACATGGCCATGATCAGCGCCCGCTTGACCACCGATCTGCGGCCTGATTTTCCCTTTGGCACCTATATGATTGCCTCGATCCTGGAAAAGCAGGAACGCTACGAGCAGATGATCGCGCTGCTCAAGCCGATTCCGCGCAGCAATCCCGCCTATTATCTGTTGCGCCTGCGCTTAGCGGCGGCCTATGACCGCCTGGACCGTCAGGACGAAGCCATTGCCGTTCTACGTGACCTGACCAAAACCTACCCCGCGCAAGTCGATCCGATCATTGCCGAGGCTGGCTTATTCCACCGGCAAAAGAAATGGAAAGACGCCGCCCGCCTGTATCAAAAAGCCATCGACACCTTTGCCGAGCCCGCACCGGCACAGTGGAATTTATACTATGCCCTGGGCATGTGCCTAGAACGTGGAGGCCGCTGGCCAGAGGCCGAAAAGGCGCTGAAAATGGCCCTTCAGCTCAACCCAGACCAGCCCTTAGTGCTTAACTACCTGGGCTATTCCTGGATTGATCGTGGTATGAACCTCGACGAAGGCAAGGCGCTAATCGAAAAGGCCGTCGCCCAAATGCCGACCGAGGGCTATATCATCGACAGCCTCGGCTGGGCCTATTACCTGACCGGCGATTACGACCGCGCCGTCACCGAACTTGAACGCGCCATCGAATACACCCCCGCCGACCCGACCATGAACGAGCATCTCGGCGATGCCTATTGGCGCGTTGGCCGCCTGAACGAGGCCCGCTTTCAGTGGCAGCGCGCCCTGACCCTGGACCCCGAACCCGAAACCATCGCCCCGATCAAAGAAAAGCTGAAAAAAGGCATGCCCGCCGCCAAGCCCAAAGGCAAATAAGCCCCCGGCCTCCCTCTCTCGGCCCAACACCCCCGAAGCAAAACCCGGGGCGCTCTGTCGAAAAGGATCTCCGTATGGTTGATGTTAGCCTCTCCCCCGCTCTGCGCCCCGAGTCTTTGGCACCACAGGTGATTCGCGTTGCCGCCCCGGCAAAGGTTAACCTCACCCTACAGGTCACCGGCAAACGCGACGATGGCTATCATCTGCTGTCCAGTCTGGTGGTTTTTGCCGGGGTCTTTGACCGCGTGCTGATCGAACCCAGCGACCGCCTCAGCCTGGAAGTGGTCGGCCCCAATGCCTCCGCCCTGGCCGGAGTCGCCAGCGCCGATAACATCGTGCTCCGCGCCGCCTGGGCCTTGGCCGCCGCCACCGGCTCTAGCAAGGGGGCAAAAATCACCCTGCACAAAATCCTGCCCGTCGCCGCCGGACTGGGCGGCGGCAGCACCGACGCCGCCGCCGCCCTGCATGGCCTGATGCGCCTGTGGAATGTCGCCCTGCCCCGCGACCGCCTGCTCGCCCTCGCCGGTGGCCTGGGTGCCGATGTGCCGGTCTGCCTGCGCGGCCAGCCGATGGAAATGGGCGGCATCGGCGAAATTCTCCACGAAGCCCCCCCC
>CEGC01001579.1_pt1 | contig 10396 bp, 8 predicted proteins | sample 302731 | NCBI WGS metagenome assembly CEGC01 (sample SAMEA2755656, study PRJEB7226) | microbial mat metagenome | biome: microbial mat; feature: hypersaline; material: grass silage | place: USA | collected 2014-02-19 | depth 0 m | reverse complement strand
GATATCGGCAGAGTCATGGCGTTCCTCGGAATTTTTTCTTGAAAAAAGAAAGGGGTATTGTGCCGATCCGGCCTAGAGCGTTTTTGCCTTTAATCTGAAACGCAAAAACGCTCTAAGATCTTGAGTGGTCGCATTGTTTTTGCGCAAAACCGGTACCCACTTTTGCGCACAATGCTCTAGGCTGCCGCCTGTAAAGCGTGGTCGCGTGAGCGCACCCGCATTTCCAAAAGCGCCATCACCGTCCGCAATGTTGGCACGGAAACAGCGGTTCGCTCGGCCAGCTCGATCACCGAGCCAATGATTGCTTCGACCTCTAGGCGGCGACCGGCCTCATAATCTTGCAGCATCGAGGTCTTAAAGTTCCCCACACCGGCAGCCATTTCAATCCGCTCGTCAACGCTCGACGCAAAGACAATTCCCAAACGTTCGGCAATTTCCTTGGCCTCAAGCATCATCGTCCGCCCCACAGAGCGGGTTCCCGGATCATGGCATAGGGTATCAAGCGCCGCCCCGGTCAAAGCACTCAGGGGGTTAAAGCCCAAATTGCCCCACAGTTTGACCCAAACGGCTTCGCGGATGTCATCGGTTGCCCGGGGCTGAAAGCCCGCCTTGCCAAACAGCTCGACGATCCGATCAACCATCGCCACCGTATGGGGGTTTTCATCGCTGATCGCCCCAAAAACAAACCGCTGGTCAGAAATATGATGAATACGGCCAGGGCCGTCATTTTCCACCGCGACAAAAGTCGTGCCGCCAACGATCTGCCCCGGATTGATGCTGTTCCACAGCACCCCCTGACCATCAACCGAAGTCAAAGGCTTGCCGTTGAGGGGCGAACCCTGACGGTAGGGATACCACCAGGGCACACCGTTGATCATCGGCACGATAACGGTTTTGGGCCCGGTCAACAGGGACAAGTTATCCAAAACACTGCGCAAGGCATGCGCCTTCACACAGATGAAAACCACGTCTTGCGGGCCCAATTCATGGGCATCATCGGTCACATAGGGTTCGGCCTGCACCACGCGACGCAAGGGAGTGACCATCATAATTCCCTGACGGCGAATGGTATCAAGAGCTTCGCCACGGGCCAATAACGAAACCTGCGCTGGCGTCGCCGCCAAACGCGCTGCCAACAAGTTGCCGACAGCACCGGCGCCAATTACGGTGACTTTCATGCTGCGGCTCCTTCTGCCTGCACAAGATGATCGGGGATTTTCCATCCCCGGCCTGGAATCGCGTCAATCAAAGACTGGGTATAGACGTGCTGCGGGTTGCCAAACACCTCGGCTGCGGGGCCGATTTCAACAATCGTCCCGCGCTGCATCACCGCAATGGTGTCGCAAACCCGCGACGCCACCCGCAAATCATGGGTGATGAACAACATCGCCAAATTCAGACGATGGCGAATATCATCAAGCAATGCCAAAACCTGCGCCTGCACCGACACATCCAACGCCGAAACCGGCTCGTCAGCGATCAGCAACGACGGCCCCATGGCCAGGGCGCGGGCGATGGAAATACGCTGACGTTGCCCGCCGGAAAACTCATGCGGATAACGCCCCGCCGCCGATGCGTCCAAGCCCACCAGGCCCAGCAATTCTTCGGCTTGGCGCAAGGCTGTCTCGCGGTTTTCACCAAAGGCCATTGGGCCTTGGGCAATGATCTCGCCCACCATCCGCCGTGGGTTCAACGACGCATACGGATCTTGAAAGATCATCTGAATATGCCGCCGAAACGGGCGAAAGCTGCGGCGATCCAGGGTTAACAAATCCGTTCCCTGATAAAAAAGCTGGCCGCTATCTGGTTTCATCAATCCAACGACACTGCGGCCAAGGGTCGATTTCCCTGACCCTGACTCTCCCACCAAGCCGACCGTTTCGCCGGGGTGAATGGTCAGGGAAATGTTATTGCCCGCAACCACTTCCTTGCCTTTTTTGAACAGACCGGCGCCAACATGAAAGGTCTTGTTCAAGGATTGAGCCGCCAACAACGGCTCGCCCTGACGTTCAAAGGGTGCACGATCGCCCATCGCATGGGGAACCGACGCAATCAGTTGGCGGGTATAAGGGTGCTGGGGATTGTTCAACACCTCTTGCGCGGTCCCGACTTCGACCAGCTTGCCATGGCGCATCACCGCCACCCGGTGGGCAATTTCAGCCACCACGCCAAAGTCATGGGTAATAAACATTACCCCCATGTGACGTTCAGCCTGGATGGTGCGGATCAATTCCAAAATCTGTTTTTGCGTCGTCACATCAAGCGCGGTGGTCGGCTCGTCAGCGATCAACACATCGGGTTCGCAGGCTAAGGCCAAGGCAATCATCACCCGCTGACGCTGCCCTCCAGACAAGCGGAACGGATAGCTGCGTACCAGCTCAGCCGGGTTAGGCAGGCCAACCTGATCAAACAGCTCGACCACCCGCGCCTTACGCGCTGCCCGATCAAGCGGAGTGTGAATGCGCAGACTTTCTTCCACCTGATCACCCACCCGCATCAACGGATTCAAGGCGGTCATCGGCTCTTGGAACACCATAGCCACCCGGCCACCGCGCAGATTGCGCTGTTCGGGCTCGCTCATGGTCAAGACGTTTTGCCCCTTAAACAGCAAAGCGCCAGCAGCAACACGGACAGAGGGCACCGGCAACAAGCCCATCACCGCATGAGCAGTCATGGATTTCCCCGACCCAGATTCCCCAACCACGCACAGAATTTCGTTCGGGTTCAGGGTAAAGGTCAGATTATCAACGGCAAATTCACGATCTGCCGACGGCGGCAGGGCAATCGTCAACCCCTTAACATCCAGCAGAGGCTGCACAGCCGTTTCAGCGCCACCAGCAGCGGAATTATTGGGGGAGAGGACAGGAGCGGTCATGTGCTTAAGCCTTTCCTTTACGCGCCATGCGCGGGTTCAGCGCATCATTCAAGCCTTCGCCGATCAGATTAAGAGCCAACACCGTCAGCAAAATCGCCAGACCGGGGAAAAAGCTCATCCACCAAGCTTGCCGGATCACTGTCCGCGCCGCGCCAACCATGTAGCCCCAACTGATGGCGTTGGGATCTCCCAAGCCCAGAAAGCTGAGCGAGCTTTCTAAAAGAACGGCGGTGGCAACCATCAGTGACGACGAAACAATCAACGGCGATAGACTGTTGGGCAGAATTTCACGGAAAATAATGGTCCAAGTGGATTGGCCGGTGGTGATCGCCGCCTGCACAAACTCACGCGACCGCAAAGCCATAAATTCGGCGCGGGTTAAACGCGCCAGCGGCGGCCAGGAGACAATGGCAATCGCCAAAACAATGCTGCCTTGACTGGGGGTAAAGATCGCCACCAAAACCACGGTCAGCACAAAATTAGGAATGGTTTGAAACAGTTCCGTAAACCGCATCAACGCATCATCGACCCAACCACCGAAAAAGCCTGCGACCGCCCCTAACGTGACCCCAATCACCAACGCCACAGCGGTAGAGGTCAAACCAATCAGCAACGAAACCCGCGCCCCATATGCGATACCAGCCGCAACATCGCGCCCCAGGGTATCGGTGCCGAGCAACGAACCGTTTTCCAACGGCCCCAGGAATGGCGCATTAACCATATCCCACGGGCTGGCGGGGAAAATCAGGCTGGCACACAGGCCAACAACCATCACCACAGCCATGATGAACAGACCGAACACCGCCCCTTTGTTGCGGCAATAAATCCGCCAGAAGGTCATGTTTTGCATGAAAAATCTCCGTCCTTACCGGCGGTTAACGGGCCAAGTCGATACGCGGGTCGACCAGGCTATAAATGATGTCGGTAATGATGTTGAAAACGATCACCAACACCGAACTGATAAAGAAGATGCCGAGCAAAACCTGATAATCGCGCTGCAACACCGCCTCAAAGGCCAAACGCCCCAGACCCGGCCAAGCAAACACCGTCTCGATCAAAATAGAGCCGCCGATCAGATGCCCCGCCTGCACACCAGCAACGGTGATCACCGGCAAAATGGCATTCCGCAGCACATGGCGAACAATAATCGAGCCGTGGCTCAGGCCCTTAGCGCGAGCGGTCTTTACAAAATCCATATCGCGGACTTCAAGGATTGAGGCGCGCGTCATGCGGGCATAAACCGCCATGTAAAACATGCCCAGCGTCAGAACCGGCAAGATCAAGTGCAAGATAATGTCCCAGATCCGCGCTAACCCTGTCAGGCCAGCCCCAACCGATTCATAGCCAAAGGATGGCAACCACCCCAACTGCACCGAAAACAACAACATCAGCATCAAACCAACCCAGTAAATCGGGGTGGCATAGGCCAACAGGGCCAAAACAGTAATCGCCGTATCGCCCAGGGTTCCGGCGCGCACCGCAGCCAAGGTTCCCAAGGTGATGCCCACAACCAGGGCAAAAACAAAAGCCGACAAGGTTAGCACCAAGGTGGCCGGCATCCGGGCCATCAACAGGTCCCAAACGCTTTGTTGCTGGCGATAGGAATAGCCCAAATCACCCATCGCCACGTTGCCGACATAGCTTGCCAACTGTTCGTACAAGGGTCGATCCAGACCAAACTGCTCGCGCAGCTGCTCGATGAACTTAGGGTCAGCGGCGCCTGCTTCACCGGCCATAACCATAGCCGGATCGCCCGGTGCGGCATGAACGAGGAGAAAATTGATCACCACAATGGCGAACAAAATGGCGATGGCCTTGACTAAGCGGCCAGCGAAAAAACGCGGTAGTCCCGCCATAGGATGATCTCCTGACCAAAGGGGAAAAAAGAAAGCCGACCTGAACCAAGGGGAGTCAGTCCCGGCCCAGGTCGGCCGCATGACAAAGCGGTTAGGGCTTGGTCATGTAAACGCTGTCGTAGCTTTCGTTCACGCCGATACCAGTGGTGATAACATTGTGGAACTTAGCACTGACAAACGTCGGGAAATTCATTTCCAGCAACCACACCACCGGAACGTCATCAACCAAAATGCGCTGAACGTCGCTGTAAAGCGCCTGACGCTTGGCCGGATCGACTTCCTTAACCGCAGCATCAAACAGCTCGTCCACCTTGGGGTTGGTATAACCCATGGTATTGGAGAACATCACACCCTTACGGATGTTGCTGCTGACATAGGTCCGCGACACACCCAGGGCCGGATCACCGTACTGATAGGTAAAGTCGGCAGTGATGTCATAGTCCCAGTTGGAAACCTTTTGCACCCACCCGGCAACATCGGTGTTTTCCAGGGTCACTTTAATGCCCACAGCCCCCAGAGACGCCTTAACGTATTCGGCCAAACGCTGCCAGGTTTCGCCGTAAGGCATGACCAAGAAACGAATGTTGGCACGCACGCCGTCGGCATCAGGCTTTAGACCCATTTCGTCAAGCAGAGCCTTGGCCTTGGCTTGGTCTTGGGCATACTTTGGCAAAGTGGCATCAAAATATTTGGTGCGGCTGTTAAACGGCCCGGAAGCCACGTCACCCAGACCAAACCAAATCTTGTCACGGATGAACTCACGGTCCAGCGCGTACATGATGGCCTTGCGGAAGCGCTTGTCATTAAACGGAGCGTTGCGATTGTTGATTTCCAGCCACGACACCGGCGCCACGTATTCATAGCCTTCGGTGGTGAAGGTCAAATTCGGCTGCGCTTTCAGGCGCGCAACGTCAAACGGTTCGATATCGTTGTACTGGCTTTGATCGACCTGACCGCTTTCCAACGCCAAAGCCCGCGATGCAGCATCGGGAATCACACGAAAATAGATATCGTCCAGGTAAGGCAGGCCGGGCTTATAGTAATCGTCATTGCGCACCAGGTGGATAAAGCTACCCTTAACCCACTTGTCGAACTTAAACGGCCCGGTGCCGATCGGGGTGGCATTGGCCGGATTGGCTTTATAATCAGTGCCTTCATAGATATGCGCCGGAACCATTGGCGCCGAGGCAACTTCAAAAGCGGTGATAAAAGCAGCAAACGGCTCTTTTAGCTTAAAGACCACGGTATAGTCATCGGGCGCAGTGATCGATTCACAATGGGCAAAATTGGCCCGTGCCCGCGGATGCACTTCGGGCAAAAATTTGCTGGTCGAAAAGACAACGTCTTTGGCGGTGAATGGCGTGCCATCATGCCATTTCACCCCTTTATTTAGGTGAAACGTATAGGTCAGGCCATCGGCAGAAACATCCCAACTCTCGGCCAATGACGGCATCGGGTTGAGCTTTTTGTCATAGGTCAGCAAGCCCTGATAGATCTTACCGCCCACGGTCTGGGTCGGTCCTTGCTGGTTGAGCCCCAACATCAAGATCGGCGGCTCGGGCTGAACAATAATGTTCATGGTGCCGCCACGGGTCGGCGTCTCGTCAGCCATCGCCGGGGCAGAGGTCACAGCACTCACCGCCGCCAGGGTGGGAACACCCAGGGTTACGGCCATCAGACCAGCGGAAACAAGGTGACGAAAACGATCACGGTAACGACGCTGTGAGGGAGGGTTGATCCTCATGGGCTTCTCTCCTGATCTATTGAAAAATTTGATATTATGAACGAACTCCGTAAAACGTATAACGGTCTACGCAGTATTGTTCATATTTGCTCTCTAGCTCTTTGCTTCACAAGCAAATGCGTCGTCGCAGATGTTCCCATCTGCTCGGGATTTGCTAGGCCAAATATCCATCGCCGTCCTCATGCACCAACCAGCGCACCAAAGCATCCCATTCCAACACCCCAGCGCGGGGATAGTTTTCGCTATATTGGCGCGCGGTGCGTTCACACACATCGTCAGACGGAAGGACCAAATCACGGTTCCCCGCCAAGGTCGCCACTTGGGTCCGGCAAGATTGCTCCAGGTAGTACATCAGCACAGCCGCCTCTGGCACATCGACGCCAACCGTCAATAAGCCGTGGTTGCGCAAAATCATCGCAGTGTGATCGCCCAGATCCTTTTGCAACCGCTGACGCTCTTCTAGATCCAGGGCAATGCCTTCATAATCATGATAGGCAATGCGATTGTACCACCGCAAAGCATGCTGATTGAGCGGCAACAAACCATCGGCCTGGGTACTGACCGCCATGCTCGCCGTGGTATGGAGATGCATTGCCGCCCCAGCATCGGGACGGGCGCTATAAATGGCGCTGTGAATGGTATAACCCGCTGGATTACATCCATAATCAGCCTCATCAACCACTTGGCCATCCATATTGACCTTCACCAAGGATGAGGCGCTCACCTCGTGGAACATCAGGCCATAGGGATTGATCAAAAAATGTTCCGGCTCACCAGGAACGCGGGCCGAAAGGTGGGTATAGATGGTGTCGGTCATCCCCCACAGGTGAAACAGCCGGTGGGCGGCGGCCAAATCCAAGCGAGCCTTCCATTCTTCTGGCGAGCAACGGGCTTGGGTCTTTGAAAGGACTGCGGTCATTCAATCATCTCCAACCTTGGAAAAACACCAATCAAACAAGGCACGTGCGGGGGGAGTAGGACTTATTCAGCTGGCGACACAGGCTCTAGGCCACACCAACCAGCGATAAAAAGGATCAAAACGCGGGTCACATCGCGCAGGCTGTCCAGCGACACCGACTCATCAATGCCATGAATCCGGCTGGCTTCCGGGCCATAGCAGGTTGCAGGCGTATCGCCGTACAAAGTGAAAAAGCGGGCATCGGTGGTGCAGGTCATCGCCACCTGCTTGGCTTCAGTCTGGCAAACAGCCCGATGACTGTCGGCCAACAAGCGGATCACCGGTTCGTTGGGATCTAGGGCAAAGCCCTCGGCCTTAAAGCCATGGTTTTCCACCACAACCTTAATCCCCTTTAGCGATGGGTCATCGGCACACGCAAACTGAACCGCCGACTGAACCGCGGCCAAAACGCTATCGGGCGACTGTCCGGGGAAAAAGCCAATCCGCATATCCATGGTGCAAGCCGTCGGCACCGAAGACGGCCATTCCCCGCCCTCAATACGCCCCAAATTAAACCGCGCCGGATGCGTATGTCCGTCAAACGCCGGGTGCCGATGTGAACATCCGGGCGCATTCCAGGCGGCTTCAAGCTTTTGCAGGTGCCGGGTTAGGGTATAAGCTGCATCAATGGCATTGCTTCCCGCCGTGGTATCCAACACATGCGCCGGAGTGCCGGTGATGCTAAGGCGTAACCACATCACTCCTAATTGACCAATCATCAGGGTGTGGTTAAAGGGTTCAGGGATCACCGCCGCATCGGCACGATACCCCCGGTGCAAACACGCCAAGGCGCCGTTTCCAGTGCACTCTTCCTCGACCACCGACTGCAGATAAACCGGGGCGGCGGGCTGATAGCCCAAATCGCGCAAGGCGGCCAAAGCCGAAACTGCCGCTGCGATGCCGGCCTTCATATCCCCTGCCCCACGCCCATAAAGACGCCCGTCACGGATCACCGGCTCGAACGGCGGATGCGTCCACAGATGCTCTGGCCCGGTGGGCACCACATCAATATGGCCATTTAAAATCAAAGAACGGCCCGTTTGCTGGCGCGGACGGTGGATCCCCACCACGTTATCACGACCTTGCAGCCCGGTGGTATCGACATCCAGCGCCGGGGGAGAAAATCCCGGATGGGTCTTGATCGCATCAAGATCAATGGGGAAACGGTCAATCTCCAGGCCCAAACCGCGAAAGGTCTGTTCCATCAAATTTTGTGCCGATGCCTCGTCCCCCAGCAAAGACGGACAGCGGACCATTTCGGCCAACAACGCTTGGCAGGCCCCTTGCCTGGCATCCGCCGCCGCCTGCAACACCCCTTGCAGGCCATGCTCTGGCAAGGCAGGATAGCCAAGTTCGTCGCAGGGTTTTGATGCGGAAACAAAGGCCATAGGATCATGCTCCGTAGGGCGGGGAGAACCAAGAGCCTGTCGGCCCCCCCTTGGTAATGGGCTGGAATGCAAGAGCTTTACGCAACTGCGTAATAATTGTGCGATGCATCATTTCGCTGCTTTTTTCAGCAAAATGATTACAGCTCTTGAATAGCCGATAGAGCAAATTGGCATTTCTCATTGCCACCATAAACGTGCTTTATGGTGGCAAGAGAGACCGTTACAAAAGGAACTTTTCCCATGTCCACCGATGACCAACGCAATCTAGATCGCCTCAGCCAAGACCTAGACTGGAATCTGCTGCGCACATTCATGGTCATCGCCCAAGAAGGCAGCATTACTGCAGCAGCAGCACGCCTTTACCTCACGCAACCCGCCGTCAGCTTGGCCTTAAAAAGGCTAGAAGACCGCCTTGGCCGACAGCTCATCGAACGCGGTCGCGGCACCTTTCGCATGACCGCTGCAGGCGAAGTTCTTTTTAACGAAGTGGTGGAGATCTACGGGTCAATTTCGCGCTTTGGAACGCTCATCCGTGACTTGCAAGACGAGATATCGGGCCATATTAGATTGCTAATGACCAGCCGAATCCAAACGCGCTTCCTTGATGATTTCCTACGAGATTTTCATCAAAAGCACCCACAGGTGACTCTGCGTATTGATGTGATGGCCTCGGCTGACGTACATGTTGCTTTGCAACAGCGGGTCGGCACCCTGGGCATTTGCCTGTTACGCGAACCCATTCCCGGCTTGACCAGCGATGTTCTGATCCATCAGAAATATCGGCTTTATTGCGGGCCAGACCACCCACTATTTGGTAAAACGGGGTGCGATATCTCCGCCTTACGACACGAAGATTTCGTCTCTTTTACCTCTGATCAAATTGACGGCGCCCTATCGCCGCTGGCCCTGTTCCGTGCCCGCGAAGGTTTTGCTGGCCGCGTTGTTGGCTCGTCGGCCAATCTCGAAGAAGTCCGCCGCCTGATCGTTTGCGGCCTGGGAATCGGCCCCCTGCCCGAACATATCGCCGAACAAGACGTCATCGAAGGCCACCTTTGGCCCCTGCCGCCCGAGGACGGCATCGCCCCTATTGACGTCCATATCGTTTGGAATCCGCAAGGACGTTACAACCGCGCCGAACGCGCCTTCCTCACCGCCCTCCTCGAGCCGCTGCAAAATCTGCCGATTACAGCGAGAAGCCCGGATTTACGCTATCGGCCTGATATTTAAAGTAAACGCGCCAACAGGTCAGCATCGACATACCACGCATCAAATGCCGTCAAGCGCCCAAAAACACGTTTGTAATTATTCGCCGTCATCAAGTGATCAATCGCGGCTTCCTGCTCGGTGAAGTTATGTTCCACCGTTAAAACAAGAGGCCGATATTTCTGAAAATCAAAGGCAGATAAAATTTCATATTCACTCCCCTCGGTATCAACAGATAGATATGAGGGAGCAATTCCGGAAAAATGTTTTTCCATCACATCATTCAGAGAAATGGTATTGACATCAATACAATACCCATCAGCATTTCTAATGCTAGCGTTTCCAGGCATAGAATCCACATCACTATAAATA
>CEGC01000020.1_pt1 | contig 10493 bp, 9 predicted proteins | sample 302731 | NCBI WGS metagenome assembly CEGC01 (sample SAMEA2755656, study PRJEB7226) | microbial mat metagenome | biome: microbial mat; feature: hypersaline; material: grass silage | place: USA | collected 2014-02-19 | depth 0 m | reverse complement strand
AATGCGACCACTCAAGACCGTCGAGCGTTTTTGCGTTTCAGATTAAAGGCAAAAACACTCTAAACATCACGCTGCGTCTTCGGATTTCGACGATAGCACCGGCACCTTTTGCACATCTGTTGGGCGGCGATCCGGCGGAGTGACGATCCCCCCCGAAACCACCATCTTAATCCCCTCTTCCACCGACATATTCAACACCACCAAATCACTGCGCGGTACAAACAGCAAAAACCCTGAAGTCGGGTTCGGCGTGGTGGGTAAAAAAACATTCACGCATTCATCGGCCGTGAGGTTTTGCACCTCACCCTTCGTTGCCCCAGAAACAAAGCCAATCGCCCAAATACCATGGCGCGGATATTCAACCAGCACCACCTGACGAAAGGCACTCGACTGCTGGGCGAGAACCGTTTCCAGGATTTGTTTAATAGCGCCGTAAATTGACCGGATTACCGGCATTCGGGCAAGGATACTCTCGCTGATACGCAGCAGCAGGCGGCCAAGAAAACCGGCGGTAAACATGCCCACCAGGATCAAAAAGACAATCAGCAGCACCAAACCCAAGCCAGGAATCGAGCCGGGGAAAAACAGCTCGTAGCGTTCGGGTAACAGACCTTTGACCATGCTATCGATCCAGGTGATCAACAGCCACGCCATATAAAAAGTGATTGCTGCCGGTGCTGTTACCAGCATTCCAGCAAAGAAATAGGCCCGCAGCCGCCCGGCAACAGTAACGCGCGGAGCAGGTTTGGAATGCTCATCTTCGGAGGGAGAGGTGGAGCTCATGTGGTCCTACGGTGAAAGCGAGAGTGAAACGGAACTCGCCTAATATAAGCCAATAACAACAGGATGTTAGAGGGCAAAAATAAAATTCTACCGCAAACCCCAAGCAGGGGGGCTTATCTGCAGCGATATATTTGCCGTTGTAACAAAGCATTAGAGATATTTTCCGATCACGATTACTCTAAAATGACCGGTCGGTGATAGCACGGATATTGCGGACAAAAATTTTCAGCAACGCTCGTATAAATGGATCCGTCTTGTCTAATTTTGCTTGAAACTGATCGCGACCAACGATGATGACCGTCGTTTGCTCCTTGGCAAAGGCACAAGCCATACGTGGCTGATCATCAACTAAGGCCATTTCGCCAAAGATACCGCCTTTTTTGACTTCTCCTAACGTCACAACCAAACCATCAGGGCGGGTTCTTTGGATTGCAATGCATCCATCTTGCACCAAATAGGCGCGATCCCCTTCTTCACCAGCACGAAAAATATATTGCCCTTCGTAGAAAACTTTCCGTTCTACAAACCGCCCATCACCAGCCATGGATTATCCCCTTGCTTTATGATCTCGCCATAACAGCATACCCAACGGTTGCGACATGGCATTTTCTGATAATTGACGTTAGCATATATCAGACAATGAGGTTTGTGATGCCTGATTATGCTCATAGGGCCAGTACAATAAAATTCAATCTTTAGCACCCATTCAAATCAAAGACGTAAATTAAAAGACAACGAAACCAATTGTTAAACAGATTGACGCAGTGACCGTAAAACAAATTGATCGCCGACGGAAATTTCACGTATAATCCACGCTTCAATCATACGTGCTAAACGGGTTCTAGAGTCCACTGTTGTGCAGCGAGACGCCTCAAAGGCTTCTCCATCTGCTAAAAGCCGTAAGATCATCTTGTGTTCTTCACGGTGCTGCTCGACATGAGTGAGACCAACTACCCGCCCAAGGAGGCGTTCTTCATCATGAAAATGTTCAATCACCATACAAAACAGGTGTCCTAAAGCTTCATGAAAGGCCTCGGCGTTGTCCTCAGCGGCAGCTACCATTTCCCCACATTGCAACAAAAGTGCTTTATGAGCATGGTCAATGATGTCGAATCCTGAAACGTATTCGTCTTTCCAGCGGAGATCAGAAGACATCAGAATCGCCTCGAAGGTGCAACCCAATTATTGCTTTGATAAGAACTATTCTTAAGTATCAAGAATGGTATAATGCACTGAAGCTCACTTCAACCCAAAAGGGTGTTCAGTTACATATTTCCGCGTTTTAGCGATAATTCTTTATGGAATGACATTTGTTATGGCAACCGCGTCAGCTCCTCCTCCTCCCCTGCGCCTTACCCTTCTTTGTTGCCAAACCCAGCGGTTTGGAACCACAGCGGAATGCTGTGGCCGTAATAAGGCTGGCGAGATTATGGCCTTTCTTATTCAAGAAATCCGCGCCCAAGGGTTAGAAACCTGGGTAGTGGTCAAAGAAAGCCCCTGCTTTGGTCATTGCTCTCAGGGCCCGGTTATCCGCTGGGTTGGGAACGAGCTCTATACGCGCGTGTCGCGCAGTCAGGTGCTGGATTTGGTCAATACCTTGCGCTGCCATTTGCAAGATCAGGGGGTTGATCTTAATAGCCAGATCAAACATGCCGATGATGAAAATCCTGGGTACCTTTTGCCTCCTGTTTGACCCGAAGGCCTAAAGTCGTTAGGGTGCAGCTCCTTTTATTCCTGCGTATTTTGCAGGCTCGTCGTTTAAAAGTTCGAGCAAAACCTTAAAACAACCAGACCTCAGGGGGCCCCATGACCACTATCGCCAACGTTGGAGCAGACATGCTGCGCGCAGCGGCTAACTTTTTTCGCGCCGTGGGGGAAGAAAACCCTGCTTTATCTGAGCAGATGAGCCAGAACGCGACAGCCTATGATAACGTCGCTCAGCTTTTAGAAACCGACCCGACCAAAGAAGTCGAAGCCCCTCCGGTTGCCTAAGCCAAACACGTTTTAAAAGAGCACAAAAATGCCGACCCTGCTTTGGTGGGGGCGGCATTTTTTATGCTCCTATTCGCAGACTTAAAAAATGTTCTAAGCGTCAGCCCCGGATGCGTCAGCAACCGCATCGATTGGGAGATCGCGACCACCACAAAGATGACGCGCCTGCGAGGGAGCGCAAGACGGAGGCAGCGGCTGAAAGCCCGTGCCTCGTTTGGGCATTGGGTTTCGAGACCTACCAGCGACAAAAGCGAAAAGGCGACAACGGCCCGCAGCATTCACTTCAAGAATGATTTCGTTGCGCATCCCCAATGCATCGCACATCCGGCGAGCCTGGAGAATCCTTAAAAGGACTTATATATTAGTTTTTTATCACGAAACATTTTTTCTGGGCCGTAAGAGAACGGAAAATGCCCTAGGACCCTTCCCGGACGGGGGAAATCCAATCATGCCCTTGGCTTCCCTAACAAGCAGCACGAAAACGGTAATCCGTGCTGCTTGTTATGAGGATTTTAGGCTGCGTTATCGCTGTTGCTATTATCGCCATCACTTGCAGGTTCGGGCTCTGCGGGGCTGGTGGTGGTGGCGTTACTATTACTACGGTGGCTATGGTCGCGTGCCGAGGAACGCGACGACGAGCTGACATAGGCGATGGCGGCATGCTTTTCGCAATAGGGTTTAGTTGCCATGGAAGGTGCGCCACAAAAGTGAAAGCCCGGCTCTCGTGGGTCGCCAATCGGCCAGCGGCAAGTATGCGCCGACAAATCTACAACAGAGCGGATCTTTTGATCTTTTTCTTTTGGTGCCGCTGGGGCTGCCCGGGGGGTCTTTGATCGTTTGATCGGTGAAGGCCGCCCTTTTAATTCCAGGCGATGGGCTTTGCCGACTACGGCGTTTTTAGAAACACCTAGCCGCTTGCCGATTTCCCCGGTGGTCAGCCCTTCGGCCCATAGCTCTCGTAACTGCTCAATCCGTTCGTCGGTCCAGACCATTGGCTCCCCACTCGCTCTTCGTTTTGGGTGCATCACACACGGCATGCACCAGATCGGGTGCTTCCGCGCGCGCTTTTTGCACGTCTTATCCTAATTCTGCCCCTGCCCAAATAGGCAGCAAGCCACAGAGAAGCCCTCGAAGTGCCACAGGAACGGGCACCACGAGGTTTGCCTATCATACAGAAGTTTTCCGTTTCGACCAGACTCCAGAATCGAAAACCGCACGTCGTAAAAAGGCCAAATGGGTTAACTGTTTCGGATCACGTCTAGGAACTGGTCAACTTCGAGGCCCAAAGCATCAGACTCGCCGGTCAGCCCCTGAGCCGAGGACAGCACCCCGCGAGAAACTTCGAGAACGCGATCTATCGACGCACGCATCTGATCCATATCGTGGCTTACTTCAGTCGTGCCCTGTGCTGCTTGTTGTACGCTGGAGCTAATTTCCTGCGTAGCGGCACCTTGCTGCTCAACTGTATCGGCAATAGTTGCTGATATCGCATTGATTTCACTAATAACCTCTGTAATGCTGCGGATATCTTCTACTGCGATTCCGGTGGCTTCTTGAATAGCCGCAATTTGCGAAGAAATATCGCCGGTGGCTTTGGCTGTCTGGCTGGCGAGGTTTTTCACCTCGTTGGCAACCACAGCAAACCCCTTCCCTGCCTCGCCCGCGCGGGCCGCTTCGATGGTCGCATTTAGCGCAAGCAGGTTCGTTTGGTTAGCAATATCGGTGATTAGATTGACCACCTCGCCAATGCGGCGTGAGGCTTCTTCTAGGCCACGAATGTTCTGCGATGTGCGTTCAGCTTGCTCCACGGCCTGGGCGGCAATGGCGGAGGCTTGAGAGACACCACGAGAAATTTCACTAATTGAGGCTGAAAGTTCTTCGGCTGCCGAGGCAACCGTTTGCACATTGGTGCTGGCAAGTTCAGCGGCTTGCGCGGCAGCGCCTGAACGACCAGCCGCATTTTCGGATACGTCAGCCATCTCGCTGGCTGAGCTTTCCAGAACAGCGGCTGCATGTTTTACATTTTGCGCAATCACGCGCACTTTCTTTTCAAAATCATCGGCCATTGTAACATATTTAGACACGTCATCCCAATTCAGCATTGGCCCAAGGTAACGACCCTTAGCGTCGTAAATTGGGCTGACATAGTTTTCAATAGTAATCCCCGCCATGGTGAATTTCCCCTTATAGGGAAGCTTGTCGGGGTTCCCGAGAATCTTTTGCACGAAATCTCCGTTTTTGTGAAACGACATAACCGGGCGACCAATCACGTCGTCAGGAGTACACCCGAGCTGCTTGCCAAAACGCCCCAGGATTTCCTTCGCTGCATTATTGGCATAGGTTACCCGCAGCCCTTCGGGCTCGCACAGCATCACCCGAGCGGGCTGCACATCGACCATCTGCTTTAAGCGGAAAGCCTCATCAACACTGTCGCGCAAAATGGCGGCAGCGCGCATCAACTCGCCTAACTCGTCCGCAGATTTTGAAACCGGAACATCAACATGGGCGTCCTTGTTGGCCAAGGCCTGCATAACGCTGACCAAGCGGCGAAGCGGAAGCAAAATTGATGATGAAATGAGAACCAAACCAAGGATCGTTAGAACAAGCCCAACACCGGCCATAGCGATAACAAGCGTACTCCCGGTACTTAGCGTTTTCTCTGAAGAATCAGATGCATCCTTCCGTTCCTTCAGAACAGAGTTTAAGTATTCATCCACAAGTCCTGCAAGGCTTTCCCCAGTTTCATCTAAAACATCATCGATATCAGATAATTTCTTTGGCTCACGCGACGCAATCGCTGCGGGGAGATCTTGAGAAATCTGAACACTAAAGGCTTTTAAGATCGCGCCATATTTCTGGGCTATCTGAATTTCCATCGGCTGATCAGCGCCCTTAACAAGATCGGCCTCGCCCTTCCTAAGAGCTTCAAGACCATTGCGCATGATCTCCAGGCGCTCGGGCAAGATCACCCCATCGCCGGCATCAACCAAGCTATCCATAGCGGCAAGCGAAATTTCGTTGATGGTTGCAGACATGTGGTAAAGCTGATCTGCTTGATCATCTCGTAAGCGGCGCTGTTCAAGTGCAGAGTGTAAGGCCGAATTCGTATAAAGAGTGGTGCCAGAGACAACCGATACCACTACAAAAATCAAAATTCCCAAGGCGATTAATCTCGCCCTCACAGTCCATGACATTGAACGTCTCCCCGTCACATGAAATCTGCGTCGCTCGTCAGAATTACGACGCAGCGCTGCCCCAAACATTGGCACCACGGTAATGGTTTTTTTGCTTCGCAGCAAATACTGACCGTGAAAGGCGTGAGATTAAAAATAAAAATATATATTTTGATGCTACACAAACAAAAGCAACCGGAATAGAAATTTTCTAAATTTCCTTAACGTCAATAATCCCAGCGGCATCCTTTAGCGCCCCGATGGTATTCCCTGATAGCTGATAACCATCATTTAACTGAATTTCTATTTCTTGCGTCATGGTTCTCGCTACCAAAACGATTCTTCCATGCCCTTTCCCGTCGCGACTGATGATTTCTTTTAGTCCTGCGACCGCGCGTTCGTCGCTAAAATAAATCATCACCTTTTTAGTTGCCTTCGCCACCGCATCGTCTAGGCTGCTCACGTTTTGCGCCCCTAAGCGCAATTGTTCGCCGTCCAAACGCGCATCAACCGAAATCAAAAGCGGCTGCCCAGATTCTAGCAAGTCTCGCGATGCATTTAAGACTTCGGAAAAAAACATCGCCTCATAGGCACCGCCAGCATCTGACAGGCTGACAAAGGCATAACGGCTGCCGTTCTTACCGACTTTTTCCTTTCGGCTGCCGACGATAGCAGCCATCTTTACCGGCGATTGACCGCCGTTTTTTAGATAGTCCAGCAAATCAGCAGACGACACCACTGATAGGCGCTCTAGGGTCTTAGCGTAGCTATCCAACGGATGTGCCGATAAAAAGAAGCCAATCGCAGTACGTTCTTCATTGAGCATTTGGGTCTTGCTCCACGGCTTTTCTAGACGTGGCAGCGTAAAAGGCGGGCTCGATTCAGCGCCACCAAACAAAGACACCTGCGATGATGCCCGTTCTTCGGCAGAGGCATGGGCATATTTCATAATGGTTTCAGTGCCGTTAAACACTTCGGCGCGATCTGAATGCAACGTGTCAAAGGCGCCAGCGCGGGTCAGATTTTCCAGCAAACGCTTGTTCACTGCGCGCGGATCAACCCGCTTGGCAAAGTCTTGCAAGGATTTAAACGGCCCATTTTCCGCCCGTTCACGCACCAAAACCTCCATCGCCGCCTCGCCCACGCCTTTGACGGCTGCCAGGGCATAGCGAACTGCCCCCTTAGGGTAGGCATCACTGAATTCGACCGAAAACCGCACTTTTGATGCATTAACATCTGGCGGCAACAAAGGAACCTTCAGCCGCTGGAGTTCTGCTTTAAACGCTGCAAGTTTATCGGTGTTTTGCATATCATAGGTCATGATCGCGGCCATAAACTCGACCGGATGATTAGCCTTTAGATAGGCGGTATGATAGGCAACCAAGGCATAGGCGGCGGCGTGCGATTTGTTAAAGCCGTAACCGGCAAACTTGGCAATGGTATCAAAGATTTCAGAGGCGCGTTGACGGGGTGTTCCACGGGATTCGCAGCCGTCTTCAAACATTTCGCGCTGCTTATCCATCTCCTCCTTAATTTTTTTACCCATGGCACGGCGCAACAGGTCAGCGCCGCCCAGTGAGTAGCCAGCCAGCGCCTGGGCAGCCTGCATCACCTGTTCCTGATAGATCATGATCCCATAGGTTTCTTTTAGGGTCGGTTCTAAATCAGGATGCATATAGTCCACCACCTCGTCGCCCTTTTTACGGGCAATATAGGATGGGATATTGTCCATTGGGCCCGGACGATACAGGGCCACAACGGCGATAATGTCTTCCAGGCAGTCAGGCTTTAGTTTGGTGAGAACATCGCGCATCCCCTGGGATTCCAGCTGGAATACCCCGGCGGTATCACCACGCGCCAACATCTCATAAGACGCTTTGTCGTCCAGGGGGGCAATGGTCAGGTCAATAGCAATATCGCGATCTTTGAGCAACATGATCGCTTCTTGCAGCACAGATAGGGTTTTTAGGCCCAAGAAATCGAACTTCACCAAGCCAGCAGATTCAACCCACTTCATATTGAACTGAGTGACCGGCATTTCCGAATTTGGATCGCGGTACAGCGGCACCAATTCGTCCAAATCGCGGTCGCCAATCACCACCCCGGCGGCGTGGGTCGAGGCGTGGGAAAACAGACCTTCTAGCTTTTGTCCAATCGCCAGCAACTGAGCAACGTTATCATCGGTATCGCGCAGGGTTCGCAGCTGAGATTCAAGGTCGATGGCTTCTTTTAGGGTGACTGGCGCTGCTGGATTATTGGGCACCAGCTTACAAATTTTATCGACATAGCCCAGCGGCATTTCCAAAACGCGGCCCACCGAGCGTAAGACCGCACGGGCTTGCAGCTTACCAAAGGTGATGATCTGCGCCACCCGATCAAAGCCATATTCCTTTTGCACATATTTGATCACCTCTTCGCGGCGATCCTGGCAAAAGTCGATGTCAAAGTCAGGCATCGAAACGCGTTCTGGATTCAAAAAGCGTTCGAACAGCAGTTGAAATCTTAAAGGATCAAGGTCAGTGATGGTCAGTGCCCAAGCGACCACCGACCCAGCGCCCGACCCACGGCCAGGGCCGACGGGGATACCGTTATCTTTTGCCCATTGAATAAAGTCAGCAACGATAATGAAATAGCCGGGAAAGCCCATTTCAATGATCACGTTTAGCTCAAAATCCAAGCGTTCCCAATAGGGCTTGGCGATGGCTTCGCGTTCTTCGGGGTCGGTTACTGCGCCATAAACCTGCATTTCCAAGCGGTTGCTAAGGCCGTCTTTGGCCATTTTGCGCAGGGCTTCTTGTTCCGACATTTCGGCGGCACGCGCCGAACGCGGCAAAATAGGGCCGATTTTCGGCACGGCAAAAGCACACCGCTGGGCGATAATAACGGTATTATCAACGGCCTCTGGGATATCTTTAAACAGCTCGCGCATTTCTTCTGGCGAGCGGAAATAGTGCAATGGCGTCAGGCGACGGCGGTCGTTTTGGCTCAATGTTGCCTTTTGCGCCATGCAGATCAGCACATCATGTGCTTCGTACATGTCGGCGTCGGGGTAATAGCAGTCGTTGGTGGCAACCAAGGGCAAATCAAGCGCATAGGCGAGGGTGATCACCTGTTCTTCGATACGGTCTTCGTCGGGCAAGTCGTGGCGTTGCAGTTCGACATAGAGCCGGTGCGGGAAAATCGCCGCCAACTGCTCTAAGGTCGCCTTTGCCCCGTCTTTGTCGCCATCAAGGAGCAAGCGACCAATCGGCCCACTGACGCCGCCGGTTAGGCAAATCAGGCCCGCGCTATGTTGTTCTAGGGCCTGCCAGGGAATTTGTGGTGTCTCGTGGCCTTCGGTTTTAAGAAACGCCATTGAGACCAGCTTTATCAGGTTGCGATACCCCGCATCTGACTGGCACAGCAAAATAATGTCATCAGGTTCTGGCGAGCGCATATCGCGCCCGGCCCCAAAGCCCTTGGCCGGGGCATCACTATCGGCGCGGCGTAAGGATATTTGACACCCGATAATCGGCTGGATCCCCTCACCCGCCACCATGGTAGAGAATTCCAGGCCGGCAAATAGGTTGCGAGTATCGGTGACGGCCACAGCGGGCATGGCCATCTGTTTACACATCTTGCCGATTTTTTTGGTCGCAATCGCCCCTTCGGACATTGAATAGGCGGTATGGACGCGCAGATGGACAAAATTTGCGTAGGACATGGATCATTCATCGCATAGCCAAGGGACAAGCGCAAATGGCTTACAACAATCGCTTGGGAATGCGAACAGTTATTCACACCGCCGATCACGGCTGCTGGGCGTTGCATCGGGGTAAAACGTGCGGATTGCATTGTTTTTAATAACAAAAACAGCGTGATACGGACGATTAGGGCCCTCAAGCTGATAAATGCAAGCGGTCTTGGCGTCAGGATTGCTCCAGGCGCGGGCTTCCTTTAGGGCTATGCTGCCTTCGATCAAAATATCCAGGGCTGATTGATCATAACCATAGCCCTTTGGACAAGCCTCGCCGATGCCGCCGCCAGGAATTTGATAGGCGACGCCAAAGGTATAGATCGGGGGCTCGATTTCTGTCTGGCGGCATGTGTTGGCCGGTAAGGCCCCTGCCCACCCCTGTTGTTGTGCTTGCAAATAGCGGCCGACAAAATGCAGTCCACCTAGGCTATTTTGGCTGGGTTCACCGCAATAGATATGGGTAAAAGCACCTTCCTGAAACCAAACATCGGTCAAAGCGCGGGCAAAGTCGGCATCGCTTTGTGATTTGGCGTCGGGGACCAGCGTGCCGTTAACGGCTTTTTTAATCGCTGCTAAGCGATCGGGGAATGTGGTTTCCAGCATCACCCGAAACGCCCCGGCATGGGGGTGGCTACCCCACTCCCCACAGAGGGAAAGGACTGCTTTATCAAAGGAATCCAGGTGTGGCGGTGGCGGAGTGCTATCCTTAGGGCCCGAGGGGACTTGGTCAAAAAATGGCGCAAAGCCCCTTTCGCCGCTGATTAGCGCGGGATTATCAGCATCAAATAGACCGCACGTTCTTTCTACCC
>CEGC01000855.1_pt1 | contig 10501 bp, 9 predicted proteins | sample 302731 | NCBI WGS metagenome assembly CEGC01 (sample SAMEA2755656, study PRJEB7226) | microbial mat metagenome | biome: microbial mat; feature: hypersaline; material: grass silage | place: USA | collected 2014-02-19 | depth 0 m | reverse complement strand
AATCGTCAAGCGCTCCGATTTAAACAAGGGGTTTGTCGTGTTACCCAGGCGCTGGGTCGTCGAGCGCACATTCGCTTGGCTCGGAAGATGCCGTCGCCTCGCCAAGGATTGGGAGTGCCTGAGCAGAAAGGCGCTTGCCTTCCTCAAACTCGCATCCATTCGACTTATGATTAGAAGGCTCTGTAAAAAATAGAGATCTCTCCGGACGGACTCTTAGACTGATGATAGATTCATACTGCTTATCGGTGATGCACAAAATTTGTACGTGGCCTTTGCTTGGCGCAACAGCGGTTATGCGGCTGGTCATGGCATTGGCGGCCTCTTTTCCTGATAACACCCGGTAATAGACCGAGTATTGCGCCATACAAAACCCCAGATCTTGCAAGGCGTGGCGAAACCGGCTGGCATGGTGGCGATCTTCATCCTCCACCACCGGTAAATCAAACATGACAATCATCCACATCAGACGATACCCACTTGCCCAGGGGCCATGATCTCTCACCCGCATGATGCCCCCCGCAATGGAAAGGCAGGCGGTAAAAGCAAAGCCGCGTCGTGATCATGCAAACACAGAACCAGTGTATGCGCCATAGAATGCAGAACGTTAATCAACGGAGACCGCCCAGCCAGGGTATCACAATCCCATTGCAACACCGCCACGATCCGCCGTTTGTCGGCGACGGAAAGCGTTTCGGGGAACGCACCGGGATAATCGCATTCAATCTCTTTGACCAAAGCATCAACCATCGGACGAAAGGGTTCCATAAGATCATCGGCCAGGGCAAAGGCATTTCCGGCCTGATGATGATGCAGGCCCAAAGCCGGGGTAAGGCCCGCACCAACCAATGCGCGGGCGGTGGCCGCCCGGACCACCGCATAACCATAGTTTAAAAAGCTATTGCGCCCACTGGCCGTATGGTCACGACGGAAATCAGCACCAAAAAGAGCAGGCCAATACAAACGGGCGGCTTGGGCCTCAGTATTCTCTGGATCGCCGGACTTCACCCGCGATACCAACTGTTGCAGGGCGTCGGCACCCCCGGCCTTATCGTTTGCCGGGTACCAAAGCAACACCTGTCGCTGGTGAGCAATTTTGGCCTGCACCACCTGTTGCCACAAACGTTTCCGCCGTGGTTCGCTCAGGGCAATTTGCTGCGCCAAAACCCCGGCTTGTTGATAATGAGCGCCATAGGGCAGCATCACCCCATCAGGATGATAATTCCCACCACAAGACACCAAGGGGATTCCACGTTCCATCAACGCGGTCACCACGGCTTTACTGAAAGAAATTTGATCTGCCGTTAGCATCACCATCGTCAAATCATCCAACGCCACCCGCCCGATTTCATCTTGATGATCTTTTATGCAAATAAAACCGCGATAAAGACTAAGATGGCGATCATTCTGGGCAATTTCCAACACGCCGCCAATCATGCTTGACCCCGCATCGGCATTTGCACCACCCCGGATGGCGATACACTGACCTTACGCAATCCCTGCCCCCCTAACACATTAATACTAAAATATTTTTGCGCGCTTTCCGCCGCGACACAGGACCGGAGATCAAGTCTGTTATCGGTGGTGCTAAAACCCGCCACGCGCAAAATCTGTGGTTTTCCACCATCATCAATGGCAATCAGGTCATTCTTAAACAACCGAGTAACAAACCGCGCGGCAGGGTGAGGCTTACTGGCGCTGGACTGTGGCGGCTGCCCCTGGTGGCAATCGGCATAGGCAATAAACTGACCTTCCCATTTCCACTTTCCCCGCTTCCATTTTCCTTTTTTTCCCTCAGGGAGCGCCCAGACATCGCAACAGACATAAGCCCCCCGGGCGTATCCCTTGTACGGGGCACTGGCGATTGGCGTAACCGAGGAATTTTTCACCAAAATACGCAGGGTTTTCACCCCATTCTGGCGGCCAAATTCAGCCAAAAACCGCTGACGTTCCTTTGTGTCGCTATGGGCTTTGGGGCCTTGAGCTGCAAGAAAGTCGGCGATTTTTGCTTTCCACTGTGGATCGCGAATCGCCTCAAGCTCTTTTTCCGACAAGCTATCAATACGCTTACGGGTGACAAGGGTATGCGTTTCAGGATCGACAAAGCCATAGGCTGTTTCGTTAAACATGCCCCCCTGACCGCTATGGTCGGGCTTAAAGGACACCACCATACAGTCTAGGCGCTGGCGCAGGGACTCCCGTAAGGGCTCGGGTAAATCAGGCAAGCGCACCTGTTCACGGTCGTGGCTCATGGCCGTGGAAACCCGCTGCAACATTGATCGCGTGGCCAAGCCAATGATAAAGGCATCAATCGCATGGTGCCGATGATCGGTACGGTTCTTTCGGTTGTCGTCAGACAGCAACCCGTTTAACCGCCATTGGCTGCGGATCATCGCCGTTAATCGCCCCGGCGAGGGGAAAACCTGCGGGCAGACGGCGGTCAAATACCGACGGGCCGCACGGGCGATATGGGCGTTATCTGTCATTTGCCGTGCGGCAAAATCCGTTCCAACCTCCCAAGAGTCCATTGCATCGGCGGCAAAACGCGCCGCTTTCGCCGGTGGAAGGCCCTTAATCCGTTCTAAAACATCAGCCCAAACAATCCCATTTATCGCCTGTTGATCATGGCCAAAGGCCTCGAAGGGAGTTCTATTCCCCTTGAGCCGGTTGGCATTGCGAAAGCTAAGGGTCAGGTTGCTAAGGCTATCATCCAAGGTGCGCGACCGTGGCAGCAGATGTTCAATTTCGACCTCGCCGTTCACCAAATGCGCCGCAGAAATAACCCGCCCTGTGAACACGCAGCGGCGCGCCGTTTCGTCACGGGCCAGCTCTTCCCATAGTTTGATCTTTTTCAGATCGCGCGCTGTGGGCTCTGCGCCCTTGGTCATCTCTTTCCACCAGATGGCCCGCTTTTTATTGGCCCGTTCGTTCTTGCCATTTTCGCTGTTAAGCGCCTCGCGCTTGACCTTTGGCAGCTTTAGATCACGGGACAGTTCCACATGGATCATCGCCGGAGGACCGTCAAAACGGCCAATCAGTTCGTTAACCAGCTTCCGCACTTGGTTTAGGGCAATGTGGACCGTTGGATTGCCAATGCGGCCATAATGCCCCTCGGGATGGGTATCAGCGGATTTACGCGGATCGGCCCCCAGGGTACTGCCGCGTAAGATTTCTCCGTAATAGGGCAAGGCAGGCAGTTGCTCCTGCGCCTGTTGAAAGCCAGCAAGACGCCTATTCGCCTCGTCCTTGCCCAGCAGTTCAACGGCAGCATCATATTCATCCAAGCCACTGTCGCGCATCAGCGGAAACAGATCTTCCATCGCCTTACGGGAATAGCTTGTGGTGATACTTGAAAGCGGCAAGGCCGCAAGGGCATTTGCATCGGCGATCGTGAGCGTAAAATCATTGATCAAGGACGCAATCAAAGCCGCATCGTCCATCATCACCCCGTTGAGGACAGGTGCGTGCAGGCGGTCAAAAATATCGTTCAACTCGCCCGCTGAGCGGCTGTCCCACAGCTTGGTCAAAATCGGCATGCGGCGCATCATCGTCGCCACCCGATTACCATCTAAATGGGTGCGCTTTTCATCTTCGAGATTAAAACGGCTATTCTTGTCAAACAGTGGCGATCCGTCAGCGCGTTTTAAACGGCGTAATCCGCCAAATGTTGCTTTTTCTTGACGCTGTAAAACATCAATCACGCCCTGATATTGCTCTGCGTCCAAACGATGGGATTTTTGCTGATGGTCTAACCAACGCAAAATGCTCGCGTCTTTGTATAAGCGAAACTGCTGCGCAATCGGCGTATCGCGGAAAGTGCGGAGCTGGTCGGGGTAAAACGAACAAGCCCCGCGTTCCCCTGGGCGCAGGGGATGCTGAAATAAAATATGCTGATCCCGCAGCCTATCCCAATCATCGGCGGTTAATTGCGGGTGGTTTGGGCCTTGGACTGTTCGTATTCTTTCAAATTCATCACGGTACATGGCACGATCTGGGTAAAAATCTCCCTCTTCACCACGGAACCGAACACCCAAAGCGCTCTGTTCTCGGTGATAAAGAAACTGCCCCAATGTCCAAGGGATCCCCTGGGGCTCTGCGGCCTCGTCCAAGGCAGCAACGGCGTCACCCGTGAGGAGGTGATGAGCGAGGGCATGGTGAAGCGCCCCGATCTTTCTTTTAAATTCCGTAGACTCTTCGGCCCCATCGCTTTTGCGGTTGGATAAAAAGCCACGTCGCAAACCCAAATGAAGCAAAGCGCGGCCTAATTCGTGAGCGCTAAGCACCTGCCCAGGCTCGGCGGCCCGCGCCCGCAGGGCATAGGGGCTGCCTGCGCTGATCAAAGCGCTGCGACTATCGGCCTCTTTGGGCAGTAATCCACGCACAAGCAATGCGTTAACCAATGCTTGCACCCGGTTTTTCCCCCGATCCCGATTCCGCCGCATACCCCGGGCGAGGCGCCGTTGAACGGCCAGAGAATCACCGACTCGCCCCTGCGCCGCAGGTTCACGGCCATCGGGAATAATTCTTACTCCGCTATCGATCAGGCTCCAGGACGCCCAGTCTGGTTCAGCAGTTCCTTCATAGGCAAATACCGACCAGCCAATGGAATTTGTCCCAAGATCAAGACCGAGTTTCCACATCGCGTTTTCCCCTTTTAGATGAGCGAGAAAACATCTTTACAGGTCTTAAACTCTGTGACAACATCCTTGGGCTGTTTAGAAAATGCGGTCAGTCTGTTAACAAGGCTGATGCCACAAGATGCGAAAGCGGGCTCCGGCCCGCTTTTGTTTTTTGCTCATAATTGAATTATCGCCAAGGGTTCACGTTGCCCTAACGGGCCGCAACCGTCCGTTCCATATATTCCAGCGGGTCGACGGCTTTGGAATTGCGGCGGACTTCAAAATGCACTTGCGGGCTATCAACGTTGCCGCTTTGCCCTGCCCGAGCAATCACTTGGCCGCGCTTCACGGTCTCCCCACGCTTGGCAATAAAGCTGTCGTTATGCGCATAGGCGGTCATCCAACCGTCTGAATGCTTGATCAACAAAAGATTGCCAAACCCTTTTAGTTCATTCCCAGCATAGACAATGACGCCATTTTCAGCCGCGCGCACATCGGTGCCCTTGGCGACGGCGATATTAATCCCATCATTGCGCGTCCCCCCCTCCGAGGGACCATAGCGCCCAATCACATCACCAGTTACCGGCCAAGCAAAGGTTCGCCCTGCACGCGGCGGCGGCTGAGGGGGCTTGGTCGCCCGTGCCTCGGGCTGGGCGGCGGGGGGCTGGGTTTGCGTTTGCGCAATCTGCGGCGCGGGCTTTGGTGCCGGAATTACCGGTGCCTGAGCCGTTGACGATGGGGCCGCCGATGAAGTTTGCGGCGGATTTACTGGTGCAGCGTGGGTGCTGGTGTCGGCAGGAACCGACGATGGCGCGGGGGAAAAGCTCGGCTGTGCCGCACTGGCGACAGGTGCTGCCTGTGTGCCGCCTGTCGCCTGCGACGGCAAGGCCAGCCTTTGGCCAACCCAAATATTATAAGGCGGCCCCAGGCGGTTAAGGCCGGCAAGGTCATGCATATCGACCCCATAAACCCGGGCGATACCATAAAGCGTGTCGCCCCGCTGCACCACGTAGACCTGAGGACGGGGAAGAAGCAAACTTTCTCCCACATGTAAAATATAGGGCGGCGAGAGACGGTTTGCGCCGATAATATCCTTAACTGGCACCCCATAGCGCCGCGACAGGGCATAAACGGTATCGCCGCGCTGCACCGTCACCCGAGCCGGTAGTGAGCCTTGAAAAATGCTTTGTGTAGAAGAATTGGTCTGCAACCACGGCGGCGTCGTTTGCTCGCAGCCTGTGGTGGTGCCCGCAATGGCAAAAAGCAGCAGGACAAAAAGTGCCCTTCCCTGCCAGAGCGAGCGGAAGGGAAACCATGCGACGGTAACGATGCGGCGTATCGGGCGAAATGTCATGGCCGAGAGTGTGCCTTCTCCACGGCTACGCTTCAATGAAAAGAACGTCTTTACCAGCGCGCACCAGCAGCAAGACCGCGGACCATTGGCACAAAACGCACCGGAAACAGGCTATCATAGAAAACCCCGTCCTCTTGACGGACGATTCGCAAGACCTCTTGGTCCTGATATTGCTCGCCAATCGGGGCCACCATCACCCCACCGATGCTCAGTTGATCAACCAGTGTTTGCGGGATTTCATCAGCGGCAGCGGTCACGATGATACGATCAAAGGGGCCTTGTTCTGCCCACCCTTTCCAGCCATCCCCGAGCAAGGTGGTAATATTGCGCAAGCGCAAGGCTTCGAAACGCTGAGAGGCCGAGCTATGCAGCTCGCGGTGGCGTTCAATGGAATAAAGGCGGCGGCAAAGGCGCGATAAAATCGCCGCCTGATAGCCCGATCCGGTCCCGACCTCTAACACCTTATGGGTTTTTTCAACACTCAGCGCTTGAGTCATCAGACCAACCACCACCGGCTGGCTGATGGTTTGACCACAGGCAATCGGCAAAGCACGGTCGCTATAGGCTTCGGGCTGCTGTCCAGGCGGAACAAAGGCCTCTCGCGGGATCGCCCCCATCGCAGCGAGCACCTGCGGGTCAGTCACCCCAGCAGCCTGAAGGTGATGAAGGAAAGAGGCCTTGTCGATCAGCATAGCAACAGGAACCTTACAAGCGCAGTACGCCCTATGGAGAAATCAAAAACCCACCGTATTCTTCGTTCTTCTACAGTCACGAAGAATCCTCTAATGCTTTATTTTACAAGCAAATACGTCGCCGCAGATGACCCCATCTGTGACGACGTATTTGCTCTAAAGACCCTGTGCCCGTAACGTCGCCAGAGTTCCCTGGTCCGTCAGGTCGATACACAACGGGGTCACCGAAATTTCCCCTTGTTCAATAGCCGACAGATCAGTGCCCTCTGCCGCACCAGGGCCATTCCGCTGCGGGCCAATCCACAGATAGGGCTTGCCACGGGGATCTAACCGTTCAATCAGACCATCGCCAATTTTACGGCGACCCTGGCTGGTTGCGCTAATCCCCTTCACCTGATCGGCAGCAACAGGGGGGAAGTTAACGTTCAACAGAACATTGCGCCCCCAACCCCGGCCCGTCACCTTGCGGATAACCTCTGCCCCATGCTGCGCTGCCGTGTCCCATGGCACCGCGTCCGGGTCAGTAAAAACTTGGCTCAGCGCAATCGAAGGAACGCCCAAAAGAGTCCCCTCCATCGCCGCAGCAACCGTCCCCGAATAGGTCACGTCATCGCCCAGGTTTGCCCCCCGGTTGACCCCAGACAAAACCAAATCCGGCTTACGATCCTTGATCAGATGCCCCAAGGCCAGCAAAACGCAATCGGTTGGCGTGCCTGATACCGCATAGAACTTTTCCGACACCTGGCGAAAGCGCAAGGGCTGATGCAGGGTCAGGCTATGCCCGGCCCCGCTTTGCTCGGTTTCAGGAGCCACCACCCAAACATCATCGGTCACACTGCGCGCAATGGCGATCAAGACATCCAGGCCGGGGCCGTGAATGCCGTCATCGTTGGAAATCAGAATGCGCGCCTGTGACAGATCAGCAATGGGCTCAAACATTGGCGGTCAAAACCTCTAGGCCGCCCATGTAGGGCTTGAGGGCCGCTGGAACCAGCACCGAGCCATCTTCTTGCTGATAGTTTTCCAAAACGGCGACCAAGGCGCGCCCGACGGCAACCCCTGAACCATTAAGGGTATGAACGAAACGGGTTTGCTTTTCCCCCTCGCGGCGGAAGCGCGCCTTCATACGCCGAGCCTGGAATTCGCCGGTGTTCGAGCAAGACGAAATCTCGCGATATTTCCCCTGCCCTGGCAGCCAAACTTCCAGGTCATAGGTCTTACGCGCCGAAAAGCCAATATCACCGGTGCACAAGGCCAATACACGATAGGGCAATTCCAAGCGCTGCAACACCGTTTCAGCACAGGCCGTCATCCGTTGGTGTTCGGCTTCGCTTTCGTCGGGATCGACGATGGAAACCATTTCCACCTTTTCAAATTGGTGCTGGCGGATCATACCGCGCGTATCCTTGCCCGCCGCACCGGCCTCGGAACGGAAGCACAGGGTAAAGGCCGTCAAACGCTGTGGCAGCGCCGATGCATCAAGGATCTGATCGGCCACCGTATTGGTCAAAGTGACCTCGGCAGTTGGGATTAACCAACGGTCATCGGTGGTGCGGAACAGGTCTTCGGCAAATTTGGGCAACTGGCCAGTGCCAAGCAGCGGCTCGTCGCGCACCATCACCGGGGTGTTGACCTCGGTATAGCCGTGTTCTTGCGTATGAAGGTCAAGCATGAACTGACCCAGCGCCCGTTCCAGACGCGCCATCTGGCCGCGCAGCAAGCAAAACCGCGATCCCGACAACTTGGTTGCGGTTTCAAAATCCATCCCCAACGGGGCCCCCAATTCGTCGTGCTCTTTGGGGGTAAAGGCGAAACTGCGCGGTTCGCCCCAACGGCGAACTTCCTGGTTGTCGTCCTCGCTGGCACCGTCGGGGGTGCTATCGTCTGGCAAGTTGGGAACAGCCATCAGCAGGGCGTCAATTTCTTGCCCCCCTTGACGCTGACTTTCTTCCAGAGCGGTCATTTTGTCTTTGATCGCTGCAACTTCGATCATCAGCGCCTGGGCCTGTTGTTCGTCGCCCGAACGCTTGGCGCCGCCGACGGCCTTAGACACTTCGTTACGCTGCGCTTGCAGGGATTGCAGTTCTGTGGTCACCGCGCGCTGGCGTTCATCCTGACTAAGAAGGTCCGCCGCCATCGGGGCCAAGCCCCGGCGCGCCAAGCCTGCATCAAAAGCGGTGGGATTCTCGCGAATCCATTTCAGGTCGTGCATGATATCCCCGTCGGGTCAAAAGCCGTCGTCTCAGCCCTTTGCCCCAGGCTCGACCACAAAAAGCGGCCGCAGGGCAAAAAGGCGCCAAAGGGTCTCCGGCAACCCTGATCTGGGATGCCGGAGAAAGGTTTACGCGTTGAAATCAGTTTCCTCAACCCCATCGAGCCCATTATCGTTCAGTCGGGCCACGGTTGGCTTGCTGATTGATACGGTTTCCCCGGTAGGATCACCGCCCCTGTCGGGTAAGGCCGCCGCAACGGCGCCGTCTTTCGGCGCTGGGTCATCGCTGCCATCACCATCGTCTTCGCTATCGTCGTTATCGCCGCGCTTCTTTTCGACCATCCGCACAGAAATAATAGAGATTTCGTACAGCAACAGCATGGGAATCGCCAAGCCAACTTGGCTAATCACGTCAGGCGGCGTGACAACGGCAGCAAAAATAAACACCGCTACCACAGCATACTTACGCTTATCCGCCAGCCCGCGCGAGCTAACCAGCCCCACCCGGCCCATCAAGGTCAGGACCACAGGCAACTGAAACGATACCCCAAAGGCCAGAATCAGCTTCATCACCAAATCAAGGTATTCACCGACCTTGGCTTCGAGCTGAATAGGCAGCACCGTTTCAGCCTGAGTGGTCTGAAAACCGAGCAAAAAGCTCCAAGCCATCGGGATCACAAAGAAATAAACCAGCGCCGCCCCGGCAGCGAACAGCAACGGAGAAACAAATAAAAACGGTAGAAAGGCCTTTTTCTCGTGCTTATACAGCCCCGGAGCAATGAACATCCACAATTGGCTGGCAAAAATGGGGAACGACACCACCATCGCCCCAAAAGCACCGATTTTAATATAGGTAAAAAAGGCTTCGGTCAGCGCGGTATAGATCATCCGCTGCGAACCACCGACCTCGGCCATGATTCTGGCCAAAGGCAGCACCAAAATATCATAAATATGCGATGCAACCGAATAACAGGCAAAAAAGGCCACCACAAAGGTCAACGCCGAATACATCAGACGCCGCCGGAGTTCCAGCAGATGAGCCATCAAAGGCATCTTGTTCACTTCGGGATCGTCGTGAGGCGCGCTGACCATCGGCATGTTCGCTTGTTTAGGAGTAAAATAAAATTGTCATAGATCGAGGACCACAGCCCACCGGACCTAAACCCGTGATCCTGCGGCAGGATCAGAGGGGGGCGATGGTAAAGCATCGGTGCTTTTTGCGACATTTTCCGCTGCCGGTGCAAGATCGCCCGTCTTGGCAGCCTGTTGAATTTCCGAACGCGAGTTTTCGGTTGTCGCCTTTGCTTCGTCCAGCGATTTTTTAACCTCTCCATCGGGATCAATGGAGCGACCAAGTTCTTGGGTGAGATTGGTATTTTTCAGCTTCTTGGCTTGGTCACGCAGCTCTGACAACTCGGCCTCGTCGACCATGCTATCTAGGTGCTGCTGGAAATCCCCCGCCAGCATCCTAAGCTTGCGCATCCACTGCCCCGCAGTGCGCATCGCACGGGGGAGTTCCTTTGGGCCTAGAATGATCACAGCGATCACTACCACCAAGCCGATCTCGGACCAACCAAGGTCAAACATTCCTGTTTCCGCCTACCTAGCAAATCCCGAGCAGCCCTGA
>CEGC01000124.1_pt1 | contig 10552 bp, 9 predicted proteins | sample 302731 | NCBI WGS metagenome assembly CEGC01 (sample SAMEA2755656, study PRJEB7226) | microbial mat metagenome | biome: microbial mat; feature: hypersaline; material: grass silage | place: USA | collected 2014-02-19 | depth 0 m | reverse complement strand
GTTTAATTGAGCCGATACGACATGTCAGATGAAAGTGCCCTGTTGGGGCTGCAAGATCCCGAATTCCTCGCCGAATTGCGCCTTCAGATGCTGAAATTTGCCACATTGCAGCTGACGGATGCGGTACTGGCTGAAGATGCGGTGCAGGAAGCCATGCTCGGCGCACTCAAGAACGGTTCGGCCTTCAAGCGTCAGGCAGCCCTCAAAACCTGGGTTTTTGCCGTTCTCAAGCACAAGATTGTTGATCTGCTGCGGCAGCAGCAACGCTATGTCAGTCAGGACAGGGATACCGATACAAACGATGAGGGCTGGATGGATAGCCTGTTCAACGGTCGCGGGCACTGGCATCGCACCCAGCGGCCGGTTAAATGGCAGCAGCCTGACCTGGACATTGAGAGAAGCCACTTCTGGCGGGTATTTGACATCTGCCTGAACGCATTGCCCGAGCACTATGCCCGCTTTTTCATGATGCGCGAATTTCTTGAACTGTCCACGACCGAAATCTGTCACACCGAGTCAATCAGCGAAAACAACCTGAACGTAACGCTCTATCGGGCGCGCATGAAGCTGCGTCAATGTCTCGATAACGGCTGGTTTCAGAAAGGAGACACACCATGATGAACTGCAGACAGGCTACTGCACTGCTGTCACAGGCACTGGATCGAGAGCTGACCCTTGCAGAACGTGCCGAGCTGAAAGTCCACCTGATGATGTGTTCCGGTTGCCGCAATTTTGGACAACAGATGCATGAACTGCGCGACATCACTCGACTGTACGCAAAGGGCAGCTCCACTGAAAAAAACAGTGATGACGAGCTGTAATATTCCAGCCCGAGCCGCGACTAATATCAAAACACACCTTTTAAAGGGGGCTGACACATGCTGTCGACCATAGAACTGCTGGAAGTAACCGACTTCCCTAGTATATACCGTGACAGAACACAGACCCTGCAGGTCAATCTGGGCTATCGCTGTAACCAGACCTGTGTGCATTGCCACGTCAATGCCGGCCCCAATCGTACCGAGATGATGAGCGATACGTTGATTGACCTGATCCCTCAGGTACTGAAAACACGCAAAATCGACACTCTGGATCTGACCGGCGGCGCACCGGAAATGCACCCGCGCTTTCGCGAACTGGTACGCGCTGCGCGTGCGCTGGGCGTGAAGGTGATCGACCGCTGCAACCTGACCATTCTGTTTGAAGAAGATCAGACCGGCCTGGCCGAGTTTCTCGCCGAACAGCAGGTGGAGATCGTGGCCTCCCTGCCCTGTTACTCGGTTGAAAACGTGGACAGGCAACGCGGCAAGGGAGTGTTTGACCTGAGCATTGCCGGGCTGCAGAAACTGAACGCTCTTGGTTATGGCCAGCCGGGTTCCGGTCTGGTGCTCAACCTGGTCTACAACCCGCAGGGCCCTTCGCTGCCGCCGCCGCAGCAGGCACTGGAGGCCGACTACACGCGTGAGCTTGCCGAACACTTCGGTATTGTCTTCAATCAGCTGTTTACCATCACCAACATGCCGATCAAGCGGTTTGGCTCCATGCTGCTGTCCAAGGGTCAGTTTGAGCCCTACATGCAACTGCTGAAAGACAATTTCAGCCAGACAAATCTGGATAACCTGATGTGCCGCAGCACCCTGAGCGTGGACTGGCAGGGCCGATTCTATGACTGCGACTTCAACCAACAGCTGGAAATGCCCGTACCGGGCAAGCGACACAGCCTTGAGGATCTGCTCGACACTGACCTGACCGACAACCCGATCTGTACAGGCGATCACTGCTATGGTTGCACGGCGGGTCAGGGCAGCAGCTGTGGTGGCGCTATCGGAAACAAGGGATGAAAAAGCTGCTGATACTGGCCATCCTTGCAGCCGTTGCCGGTGCCTTCTTTATGCTGGACCTACACCACTGGCTGACACTGGAAGGGCTCAAGTCGGGTCTGGGCCAGTTTGAACAGTGGCGCAGTCAGTTGCAGGACATGACCGAACTGCACCAGTTGATGGCCTCGGAGCACTGGTCCCATAACATCCCTCAGCCTTCCGCCCTGGAGGCACTTGCACAGCTCAGTGCAGGGAATATTTTCGCGATGATCGCCTGGGCCGCCAATGATGGCGCGACCCGAAGCACCAGTCGCTTCAGCAGTCTGCATGAGCGTTTGCTGAGGCTGGATCGACAAACCCGTGATATTGCCTGGGCAGAGCTGTCACTTGACCAGTTCATGCAGACTGCTGAAGTAACTGATGCAGAACTTGAGTCGCGTTATCAGGAGCAGCTGGAACGCTTCATGACCCAGCCGCAGGTCGTGCTTGACTATGTGGAACTGAATCAGGCTGATTTTGTTAAGCTCGACGCAATCACCGATGCAGAGCTGGAAAGTGCGTATCAGCAGGAATTGGCAAGGTTCCAGGCATCTGAAGAGCGTGCGGCAGCTCACATTCTGTTTGAAGAGGATGCACAGGAACAGGCTGAGGCTGTTCGTCAGCGCATTCTGGATGGTGAGCTGAGCTTTGCCGAAGCGGCACAGGAGTTTTCGGCAGACGCCGGATCTGCCGAGCAGGGCGGTGATCTGGGTTACAATAGCCGTGGTGTACTAACGGGCCCGTTTGAGGATACGCTGTTCGCCATGCAGCCGGGTGAAATATCAGAGCCTGTTCGCACCGAGTTTGGCTATCATCTGATACAGCTGAACGATGTGCGCAACACTGAGCCGCCGGCGTTTGACGAGATGGCTGCTGAATTGCAGCGTGAATTGGCCCAGTCCCGTGCTGAGGCTGAATATGTGGCTGCGCTTGAACGCTTGGCTGACTTGAGCTTTTCGGCGGGTGATCTTGATGTCCCGGCAGAGGAACTGGGGCTGGAAATTCATCAGACCGAGCCTTTTGGGCAGGCTGGCAGTGAGAGCGGGTTGGCCTCCAACCCTCGCGTGGTCAAGGCTGCGTTCAGTGAAGAGTTGACACGTGAAGGTCTTAACAGTGACCCCATCGAGCTGGATCGTGAAACAACAGTAGTTGTACGGGTTAAAGAGCAGATTCCAGAACGCCAGCTGTCGCTGGATGAAGTGCGTGATGAGCTTGAAGGCGAGTTGCGACGTGAACAGGCGGAAGCGGCACTAGAGGCTCGCCTGCAACAGTTGCTGGCGGACTTCGAGTCTGGCAATTCCCTGAACACTGTTGCTTCTGAGCTGAGCTGGAGTGAAGTGGCTTCTGCAGAGCGTGAGCAGGCAGACATGCCGTCTGCTGTCAATCGTAAGGCATTTGAGCTGCCTCGTCCGGCGGAAGATGCGGCATCATTTGGAACTGTACGTTTGCCGAACGGAGACCGCGCACTGGTTCGAGTCAATGCAGTTCAGGACCCAGACCTTGCTGATGTTGACGCTGACCTGAAGCGCCAGATGGCTGCCTTCCTGGCCAGCCGTAATGGCCAGCTGGACTATCAGCTGCATGTAGAGGCATTAACCGAGGCTGCCGAAATTGAGCGCAACTAGGTTGCAGATCTGCTGATGGAAACTGAAAAGGGCCGCACATGCGGCCCTTTTCAGTTTTGCCGGGTTTTAAACTCAGCCAGATGGCACGGCAGCGGCTTCAAGCAGGCGTTGAGTGTAGGGGTGCTCCGGGCGGCTGAAGAGCCGTTCTGTCGAGGCCTGCTCAACGACTTTGCCTGCCTGCATCACCATGACCCGATGGCTCATGGCCCTGACCACGGCCAGATCGTGACTGATGAAGAGATAGCTGAGCTGATACTGCCGTTGCAGATCACGCAGCAGCTGAATGATCTGTTTCTGTACGGTGCGATCCAGTGCGGACGTGGGTTCGTCGAGAATGATCAGCCTGGGGCGCAGCACCAGTGCCCGTGCGATGGCGATGCGCTGCCTCTGTCCGCCCGAGAACTCATGCGGATATCGGTGTCGTACTTCGGGGTCCAACCCAACATCGCGCAGGGCGAGGCATACTTGCTCATCCTGCTGACTACGCTTGGTGATACCTTGAACCTCCAGGCCTTCAGCGATGATTTCGGCAATACTCATGCGTGGGCTCAGGCTGCCGAAGGGGTCCTGAAACACCACTTGCAACTGCTTGCGCAAGGGTCTGAGCTGTTTCTGTTTCAGGTTTGAAAGCTCTGCACCATTGAATACCACTTCGCCCTTGCTGCTGATCAGTCGCAATATGGCCAGTGCCAGCGTAGTTTTGCCTGAGCCGGACTCGCCGACAACGCCCAGTGTTTCACCGCGAGCGAGTTGCAGATCTATTTCGTCCACCGCTTTGTGATGGCGGCTGACTCGTTGCAGTATTCCCTTGCGCTCGGCAAACCAGACTTTCAACGCACGGGTCTGAAGGATAATATCATCAGGATCGGCAATTGCAGCTGGCTGGCCTTCCGGTTCGGCAGCCAGGAGATTACGTGTGTACGCATGGCGGGGAGCGCGAAACAGCTCGGCACAGGGCTGTTGCTCAAGCAATTCTCCCTTATGCATGACACACACCGAGTCCGCTACCCTGCGTACAATATTCAAGTCATGAGAGATCAGTACGATCGCCATGCCAAGCTGTTTCTGAACACGTCTGAGCAGTTCGAGGATCTGGTGTTGTATGGTGACATCGAGAGCGGTTGTCGGCTCGTCGGCAATCAGCAGTTCAGGTTCATTGGCCAGGGCCATTGCGATCATGACGCGCTGACGTTGCCCGCCTGAAAGCTGGTGCGGGTATTGACCCAGCCGCTCCTGAGGGTGATCAATCCCTACCAGGTCGAGCAGTTCAAGCGCACGAGTGCGACATGAGGGCAGGCTCAGGCCGCGATGCAGATGCAGAGTTTCACCGATCTGCTTCTCCAGCGTGTGCAGTGGGTTAAGCGATGTCATCGGTTCCTGAAAAATCATGCCCACCCTGTTGCCACGCAGTTGCAGCAATCGCTTCTCAGGTGCCTGAAGCAGGTTCTCACCTTGATACAACACGGCGCCTTCCGTCTGTGCCTGGGGCAAAAGTCGCAGCAGTGAAAGAGCCGTAACCGATTTGCCAGAGCCCGATTCCCCAACGATGGCAAGCGTTTTGCCCGGCTCGATATCAAAACTGATATCGCGCACAACCGCCTCGCGTGAAGAGCCAAAACGGACACTGAGATTCCGGACAGAGATCAGCGGTGTACTCACTCAGACTTTCCTCGGATCGAAGGCGTCACGGACTGCTTCACCGATGAAGATCAGCAGCGTCAGCATGACCGACAGCGAGATGAATGCGGTCAGGCCCAGCCAGGGGGCGTGAAGGTTTTCCTTGCCCTGAGCGACCAGCTCGCCCAGGGATGGCGAACCCGGGGGTAGACCAAAGCCCAGAAAATCGAGGGCGGTCAGTGTAACGATGGCGCTGTTAAACACAAAGGGCATGAACGTCAGGGTCGCGATCATGGCGTTGGGCAGTACATGGCGGTACATGATGCGGGTATCACTAAGGCCTAGCGCGCGTGCGGCACGCACATATTCAAGGTTGCGTCCGCGCAGGAACTCGGCCCGGACGACATCGACCAGGCTCATCCATGAAAACAGCAGCATGATGCCGAGCAGCCACCAGAATCCGGGCTGTACCAGTGAAGCCAGTATGATCAGCAGGAAGAGTACGGGCAAGCCAGACCAGATTTCGATAAAACGCTGAAAAAACAGATCGATGCGGCCGCCGTAGTAACCCTGAACAGCACCGGCGCAGACGCCGATAACCGAGCTTGCCAGTGTCAGCGCCAGTGCAAACAGAACCGAAATACGGAAACCGTAAATGACACGTGCCAGTACATCCCGGCCCTGATCATCCGTCCCCAACCAATTGGTTGCCGTTGGTGGCGAAGGAGCAGGTTGTTCAAGATCGTAATTGATGGTGCTGTAGCTGAAGCGGATCAGTGGCCAAACGGTCCAACCCCCGGACTCTGTAATCAACTCTTGAATGAAGGGGTCTCGGTAGTCCACGGGCAGGGCAAAGTCGCCACCAAAGTCAGCCTCGGTGTATTCCTGGACCAGTGGCCAGTAGAGCTGCTGCCCGTGACTGATCAGCAGTGGTTTGTCGTTGGCAATCAGTTCGGCGACCAGGCTCAGTCCAAACAGGATTAGAAAGATCCAGAGTGACCAATAGCCTCGGCGGTTGCGCTTGAAGCTGTCAATACGACGACGTTGCAAAGGGGAGAGCTGCACCGGCCTATACCTCCCTGCTGGCAAAGTCGATACGGGGGTCTACCAGCGTGTAGGTGATATCACTGACCAGTTTCAGCAGCAAACCCACCAGCGTGAAAATGTAGAGTGTACCGAAGATCACTGGGTAGTCTCGATTGATGACAGCTTCGTAGCCCAGCAGTCCGAGCCCATCGAGAGAGAAAATCACTTCGATCAACATCGATCCGGTGAAGAAAATGCCGATGAGGGCGGCGGGCATGCCGGCAATGATCAACAGCATGGCATTGCGGAATACATGACGGTACAGCACCGCGTTTTCATCCAGTCCCTTGGCGCGGGCAGTCAATACATACTGCTTGTGTATTTCATCCAGAAATGAGTTTTTGGTCAGCATGGTCAGTGTGGCAAAACTGGAGACCACCGAAGCCAGTACCGGCAGAGTGATGTGCCAGAAGTAGTCTGCCACTTGTTGCCACCAGGTCATCTGTTCAAAGCCGGGCGAAGTCAGTCCGCGTAGCGGAAACCATTCCAGCCAGGTGCCGCCTGCAAACAGAACGATCAATAAAATGGCAAACAGGAAGTTGGGAATTGCGTACCCCACAATGATGGCGCTGCTGGTCCAGACATCGAACGATGAGCCATCACGTACGGCCTTGCGGATGCCAAGCGGGACCGAGATTAAATAAGTGATGAGTGTGGTCCAAAGGCCCAGGGATATTGAAACCGGGAGTTTTTCGATGATCAGGTCGATAACGCTTTTGTCGCTGTAGAAGCTCTTGCCAAAATCGAACATTAGATAGTTCTGCAGCATCTGGAAGAAGCGTTCGTGTGCTGGCTTGTCAAAGCCATACATGCGCTCTATTTCAGCTATCAAAGCAGGATCCAGCCCTTGGGCTCCGCGGTAGCCGCTGTTTTCACTGCCAGCAGCGATGTCGGACTGTGCGCCGCTGCCGATGCGGTTGCCAGCATCAATCCCGAGCCCCTCAAGGTTCGCAATAGTCTGTTCAACCGGGCCGCCGGGAGCGAATTGAACCAGTATGAAGTTGAGCAGCAGTATCCCCAGCAGCGTGGGTATGATCAGCAACAGGCGACGGACAATGTACGCGGCCATCAGGGCTTGGTCCACCAGGTATCAAGGCCGAGGTCATAGGCAGGACTTACCTCAGGGTGGGCGAACCTGTTCCAGTACGCGATGCGATAGGCACTGATATGGTAGTGGGGAATCACATAATGATTCCACTGCAGCACTCGATCCAGCGCACGGGCACGCAAAACCAGTTGCTCCCGGTCTGGTGCGGCGATCAGCTGTTCAACCAGGTAGTCGACGGCTGGATTCTTAATGCCAATCAGGTTGCGACTTCCGGGCATGTCAGCTGAGCTGGAATGCCAATAGTCACGCTGCTCATTGCCAGGGGAGCTGGACTGGCCAAAGCCATACACCACCATGTCAAAGTCGAACTGACGCAACCGGTTTATATATTGGGATACGTCGACGATGCGGATACTGGCGCTGATACCCAGCCTTTCCAGATTGCGAATGAACGGAGAAACCACTCGCTCGAATTCCTTCTGCACCAGCAATATTTCAAATGTAAATGGAGAGCCGTTGCCGTCAACCAGCTTGCCTGACTCAAGTTGCCAGCCAGCCTGTTTGAGAAGCCCCAGAGCTTCACGCAACTGCGCACGGTTGCGACCACTGCCATCCGTGGTTGGGGCTCGGTAAACCTGAGTAAATACTTCAGGTGGTACCTGGTCACGCACGGCTTCGAGAATCTCCAGTTCAGCTGGGGTTGGCAGCTCTTCTGCAGCCATCTCAGAGTTGGAAAAATAACTGTGGCTGCGGGTGTAAGCGCCATAAAACAGGTTGCTGTTGGTCCATTCAAAGTCGAATGCAAGCGCAAGTGCCTTGCGCACTTCAGGCTGGCTGAACATGCTCCGGCGGGTGTTCATGATGAAACCTTGCATGCCACGCGGGTTTTCGTGTGCAATCTCTTCCTTGATGATACGACCATCAGCGAAGGGGGCGCCGGTATAACCGGTTGCCCAGGCCTTGGAGGCATGTTCACTGCGGAAATCGTACTCACCGGCCTTGAAGGCCTCCAGTGCTACCGTACTGTCGCGATAATAGTCATACTGGCGTTGATCAAAGTTGTGACGGCCGCGGTTTACTGGCAAGTCGCGCCCCCAGTAGTTGGGGTTGCGTGTGTAAACGATGGTTCTGCCTGGATCGATCTTTTCAATCAGGTAGGGGCCCGAACCAAGCGGTGGTTCCAGTGATGGTGTTTCGAAATCACGCTCGGCCCAGAAGTGCTGTGGCAGGATCGGAACCTCGCCTACTATCAGTGGGAGTTCTCGGTTGGTGCTGTCACCAAACTCGAAACGTACTGTCTGAGGGCTCAGTGCCGTTACGCTTTGAATCCCTGCATAGTAGCTTTTGAAGAAGGGGCTACCTTTCTCGCGCAGTATGTCGAACGTGAACACGACATCGTCTGCCGATACGCTGTGCCCATCACTGAATCGAGCGTCAGGATGAAGGTCGAACTCAATCCAGCTGCGATCCACGGCAACCCGCAGCTGTTGGGCCAAGAGGCCGTATTGGGAAAAGGGCTCATCCAGTGCGCGAGCCATCAAAGAGTCGTACAGTAACCCGGTCCCTTCGGCGGCGGTACCCTTGACTATGAACGGGTTGAGGCTGTCGAAGGTACCAATGGAGGATTCCTTGAAATGTCCGCCTTTGGGAGCGTCCGGGTTAACATAGTCGAAATGGCTGAAATCGGGCGGATATTTGAGGTCGCCATGCATGGCAATGCCGTGCTGGCTGTCCGGGGCCGCATGCAACGGAAGGCCGAAAAGCAGAAGCGAGAAAACGGCAGAAAGATAAAGGCATACTGAACGCAGCTGTACAGGCACTGTTTTCTCCTTGGAAGTATTGTTTTTGTGCGAATTTAACCCGTGCTGTAGTCCTGTGACAACGCCGGGTCAATCCGGTTCGGAGTCGTTGGAACGCTCTCGCTCCTGGTCCCGCTCCATCCAGCCTCGAATCTTGCGAAACAGTACCCACTTGAATAGAACGGCCAGCAACACTGAAACCGCTATGATGAATAGACTCAGGTTATCCATGATCAGCTTGCATCGGCAATATCCACGTTGAGCAGCAGGAGCGTCTGGCCAATCTTGAGCGTATCGCTGGGCGCCATCTGATTCCAGCGTGCCAGATCACGTACGCCGACACCATAGCGGCGTGCAATACTCCAGAAGCTCTCGCCCGAATCGACGCGGTGGTAGTGCTTGCGCTTTGCACGTTGCTCAAGCTGTTGGCGTTCGGCCTGGATACGCTGTTCCAGACTAAGGCTGTAACTTTCAGACGAGGCACTCGGTTTTGGCACCAGTAATGCCTGGCCTGCACGAATCAGGTGGCTGTTCAGTTTGTTGCCCTGTCTTATCACACTGACCGAGCTGCTAAACCGCTGGGCGATGGTGCTGAGGGTGTCACCGGGACGTACGGTATAGCGGTGCCAATTAACCCGCTTTTCGGGTGGCAGTGTTTGAAGAGCTTGGCGCAGGGGGGCGGCGTTCTCAGTTGGTACCAGCAACAAGTGAGGGCCATCAGGATCGGTGGCCCAGCGATTAAAGCCGGGGTTGAGTTGGTACAGAGTGTCCAGATCAAGACCGGCCATAGAAGCCGCCTGAGCCAGATCGATCTGGCCGCCGGTTTCTACAGCCTCAAAGTAGGGGGTGTTGTCGATGTGAGTTAATGTGATTCCAAGGGTGTCGGCATCACGTACTGTCCGGGCCACAGCCAGCAGTTTGGGAACATAGGCCTTGGTTTCGGCAGGCAAGTCCAGAGACCAGAAATCGGTCGGTTTGTTTTGCTCGCGGTTGCGACGCATGGCGCGACTGACGGTTCCACCTCCGGCATTGTAGGCCGCCAGTGCCAACAACCAGTCACCATCAAAACGGCGATGTAACTGTTCCAGGTATGTGAGAGCGGCATCAGTGGATGCAAGAATGTCGCGGCGGCCGTCGTACCACCAGCTGGAGCGAAGGCCAAAGTGCCGTGCCGTGCCGGGAATGAATTGCCAGGGACCAGCCGCACTGCCGTGTGAGTAGGCAAAGGGGTCGTAGGCACTTTCGATGATGGGTAGCAGAGCTATTTCGGCCGGCATGTCGCGCTTGAGCACTTCATGCAGGATGTGATGGTAGTAGGGTTTCGCGCGTTCGGTTACGCGGGGCATATGGCTGGGGTGGCGCAAATACCAGTTGAGCTGGCTTTCAAGCCGAGGGTGCTGATAGTCCAACGGCAGCTGCAGATGCTGGCGGGTAAGCTGCCAAAGGTCGCTCTCCTCGGGTTGGATCGCTCTGGGCGCTGCTGTTTGTACGGGTTTGACCAGGCTGGATGCCTTGAGT
>CEGC01000325.1_pt1 | contig 10622 bp, 11 predicted proteins | sample 302731 | NCBI WGS metagenome assembly CEGC01 (sample SAMEA2755656, study PRJEB7226) | microbial mat metagenome | biome: microbial mat; feature: hypersaline; material: grass silage | place: USA | collected 2014-02-19 | depth 0 m | reverse complement strand
CACGCCTTCGCCGCCGCTGCCTGCACCAGCTTGGGCAATGGCTTGGTCTAGCAGCGACAGGCCATCACGCACTGACCCATCTGCGGCGCGCGCAATCAGGCGAATCGCACCGTCTTCGATGGTCGCTTGTTCGGTTTGGCTGATACGGGTGAAATGGGCCGCCAAGGTTTCCACCGTCACCCGCCGCAGGTCAAAGCGCTGGCAGCGGGATAAGACGGTGACCGGAACCTTGCGGATTTCGGTGGTGGCAAAGATAAACTTCACATGCTCGGGCGGTTCTTCGAGGGTTTTGAGCAGGGCGTTAAAGGCCCCGGTCGAGAGCATGTGCACTTCGTCGATGATGTAAATTTTATAACGCGCCGACGTTGGGCGATAGCGCACGCTTTCAATCAATTCGCGGATGTCACCAACGCCGGTGCGGCTGGCGGCATCCATTTCAAAGACATCAACGTGGCGATCTTCGGCAATGGCGCGGCAGTTGTCGCAAACACCACAGGGTTCGACCGTGGCCCCGCCCTTGCCGTCAACGCCGGTGCAATTAAGACAGCGGGCAATGATACGGGCGGTGGTGGTTTTCCCAACCCCGCGCACGCCAGTCAGCACATAGGCCTGGGCAAGTCGCCCGGTGCGAATGGCATTGGACAAGGTGCGAACCAGGGCTTCCTGGCCGATGAGGGTGGTAAAGTCGGCGGGGCGGTATTTGCGCGCTAAAACCCGATAGGCGGGGTTTGCTTGCTGCTCTGCGCCTTTGGCCTCGGGGCCGTGCGCCTGGGCGGCTGCGGGGATATCAGAGGGGGGCAGGGTGTCGTCGCCGGTCTGCTCGCTCATGGCCCTGCTGCTGCGTTTGGGGAAAACAGGGGATCCCGTATCAAGCGCCCGCTGGGGCGCGACAGGATGAGGTGGAAGGCCGGACAATGACCCGAAACGAAACTCGTTGCGGCTGCTCCCTTCCGGGCCTGACCGGGTTCGCGAGGGCTTCGTCCATCGCCGACCTTCCGAGGGGCAGTATATCGGACATCTTGGCGCCGATGGCAAGGCCCCATTCTGTGTTTGATGACGAAACGATGCGATCATGGCATGGTAGGACCTCTGAAGGTGCCGCATTTAGGCGGTTTTGCCCCCGTTCCCCCCCTCTTATGGCAGAGCAGGATTTTTTTTATGGCTTCGTTAACCTTTGCCGCTGCGGATTTTGACCGCGCCCATTTGCTGCGTAAATCGCCGCAAGCGCTGACCGAGGCGTGGAATCACCGCGCCTGTTCGGTTGTGGTGTCGTGGAACGATCAGCATTTGCTGAGTGAGCAGGGGACCGTCTTGCGGGTGTCGTCGGGAGAATCCTGGCTTGAGGGCACCGCTCGGCTGTTTTTGGGCTTGGCCGATGGGGCGCCAGTGTTTGCCGCCCGCTTGCCCTCGCTGGTAAGCCAAGGGACCGACCAGCCGCCAGATGTTGCCGATCAAGGGCAATGGCATAATTTGCGGGGTGTAGGGATGATGGCGCCGGCGTTGGATGCCGGGCTGTGTGCGACGGCACAGGGGTTGTTTAGCTGGCATCAACGTCATGCCTTTTGCGGCCTGTGCGGTCACCCGACTGAAAGCCTAGAAGGCGGCCACCTGCGCCAATGTACCAACAGCGCCTGTGCGGCGCCGCATTTTCCGCGCACTGATCCGGCAGTGATTATGCTGGTGCGCGGACCTGATGACCGCATTTTGATGGGGCGACAGGCGGCATGGCCGCCGGGGATGCTTTCTACCCTGGCTGGATTCGTCGAGCCTGGGGAAACCCTGGAGCAAGCTGTGGCCCGTGAGGTTCACGAAGAAACGGGGGTTCGCGTTGGCAAAGTCACTTATATGGCCAGTCAGCCGTGGCCGTTTCCGTCGTCGTTGATGCTTGGTTTTTTTGCTGAAGCCGAAAGCGACGAGATTACGGTTGATGCTGACGAGCTAGAAAGCGCCTGCTGGGTAAGCCGCGCCGAGATCGCCACCTTCCGTGATTCGATTGCAGTCGAAGGTGATGGTCCGGCGTTGCCCAGCCCGATTTCAATTTCCCGCCATCTCATTAACAGTTGGCTGGCGGAAAAAGCTTAACCTGTTAGATTTTTCGCTATTGGGGCGCCAAAACCTCGCAAAAGGCTTTGGCGCTTTTCCTCTTTCCGAGAGTGTGATTCCGTGGACAAAACGGCGTTGAATAAGGCATGGGATGCGTCCACGGAAACAGGATAAGAGTGAAGGAGATTTGTTCCGGGCCAGCCTGAGGCAAATCATCGATATGGGGCACGCGCTGGCATCTCGATGCGATTGATGGTCGGGGTTCATCTTCTTAAACATATGCATGAAAGGCCGTTACCAGCATGCCAAAATCGTCGGTTCCGGCTTCTTTTCGCTACCCCCGTGCCAAGCAAAAAGGCAGAGGTCACTGTCGAAGCATTGACAGGCTTGCTCCTTCAGGTTCCAAAGCGGGCGCGGAAAACTGTTACGCTGGATAACGGCGGAACCACGCAGCTTTACCTGTGAAAGCTTACTTTTGCGACCCTCATTCGCCTTGGCAACGCGGCTCCATTGAAAACGCCAATGGCGTCCTGCGCCGCTCTTTGCCACGGAAGGAAAAACTGTCGAATTACTCACCCCAGGACATTGACGATATCGTTTGGACCTACAACTCGACGCCCCGGAAATGCCTCGGGTTTTATACACCTCTGGAGGCATTCGCTAAATCAACAGGTGTTGCACTTGAAATTTGAATCCAGCGATCTTTATTTGTTTATAGAGTTTATGGTGCAATCATGAAGACATCATAGCGCAGGGTCTTGCTCGTAATTTGATGAGATGGGGCCGGAATTCCAGGTAAAGGGTCAGCCCGGAGGGGCCATTTTAAAACCACCCGTTTTTGTGCTGTTGCCAAAGCAACATGCATCAGCGTGTCAGCATCTGCATTATTGCCGACGATTTCACGGATTAACCGCATTTCATTTTTTACCAGAGCCGATTTTTTCCGCTCTGGATGCATTGGATCGACCAAGACAACATCAGGGGATAAACCGGGAAGGAGGTCTTTTGCATCCCCACAGAGCAAGGTCATGCGGCTGACTACATCAGCCACCTCTCCGCCTGCTTCCAGAGCTTGGGCCAGGGCATCCCTGAGGAGCTGTTGAAGCTGTGGTTCACGTTCAATTAGGGTTACCGTTGCCCCGAGGGAAGCCAGTAAGAAGGCATCTCGTCCTAAGCCTGCGGTCGCATCAACAACCGTTGGCGTCTTTCCTCCTTTCATGCCAATCGCTTTGGGTAGCGGTTGGCCGCGGCCTCCACCATAAAGAAAGCGATGGCGCACCGCCCCACTGGTAAAATCGCAAATCAATTGAGAGGTCCCTGAGACTTTCGTATTGCGCGTCATGAAAAATCTTTTGCAAAGGGAGAAAAAAGGTCGCCAGTGTAGCGCAGGAGGGGATCGGTTGTTTATAGCCCCTTTATAGCCCCTGACCTGCCATGGCTTTTTCATCCAGCCGAATGTAGAGCCTCGGTTAAAGTTACGCCATGCGGCGAGGTATATGCAATGGGAGCAAGCTTGAAGCCGGGCACGAGCGTAAATCCTGCTCCCATTATTTGAAGTTCAGCGGCGTAAGCCGCGGGTGTTTGATATCCCAAGGCTGAATGGGGCCTAGTGATATTGTAATCTATCACCCAGGCTGCGATCACCGCGCGGGCTTGCGGCATACTGGTGAAGACCGTCTCATTCAGCAGTTCATCACGCATTCGGCCATTAAAGCTTTCGGAAAAGCCATTTTCCATTGGCTTGCCGGGGGTAATGTAATGCCATGCAATTTGATGATCTTGCGCCCATCTCAGCGCCGCATCGCCACCAAGCTCGCGCAACGGCGCATCCAGCCCGCCCGCATCTTTGCATGGTCTCTGTGGCGACGCGTGCACCAAGCCGAAGCCCGACGGCCTCATCTCAAAATAAAAATGCAACTGTAATGCTGGTATCTGATCCTATTATGCTGCCGATATCCCTAGAGGTAGCAGTGTGTATCATAGCCCTTTTCGTTCTCTTGCGATCATCAAAAGGGCTATATTTTCGCCAAGCGCTGCCCGTACGAGCAATCCACAGAACGGCCTCTAAAAATAGGCGACCGCCAGACCCCGTACGACCTGAGATCGGATGCCTTGCCCAAGCAATGCGGTTCCAGCTTCGACCATTGGGCATCCGTCCAACACAAACGAACCATGCCAAAACTCCTTTTGGAGTTCAAACTACGTTTCATCCTATGCGGGAGATTTCAAATCTCAACAGGTCCGAGTCCGGCAAATTGAGGCCGCCATCACAATGAGTTGCGTTCGCTTCTATATCTTCATAGGATTCACCGCGTAGTATTCGATATAATTTCGTTTGTGGTTAGCAGTTGTCGCAAGCACACCTTTTTTAGAAGGGCACAGCAAATGGCTGGAAAATTTGAACTCTATGAAGACAAAGCTGGTGAATATCGGTTTCGCTTAAAGGCTGGTAACGGCCAAATCATCCTTGCCAGCGAGGGCTATAAGCAAAAAGCGAGCGCCAAAAACGGGATTGAGTCTGTGCGTAGCAACGCTCCGTTGGATGAACGTTACGAGCGCAAAGACACCAAATCCGGCGCGCCGATGTTTAACCTTAAGGCCGCGAATGGCCAGGTGATCGGAACCAGCGAGAGCTATAGCAGCAAAGACGCCTGCGAAAACGGTATCGAGTCGGTAAAGAAAAACGCCCCAGAAGCTAGTTTGGATGATCAAACGGAATAGGGCGATTTTCTGACGGCGTCATCTTGGGCAAGGGGGGCCTCCCTCGCGCGATGACGCCTTTTCTAAAAGTGGTCTCAGCCTTTGTTTTACAAGCCGCGCCCCTGCTCGGGGTTTACGCTAGGTGGGTGGGGCGTAAGCGTAGGCTCGTTCCACGCGCGCCACCACTAAGCTATAGGCGCTGTACCATGTGCTACGCCCTTGACTTTGTGCCTGTTGATGGTCGGCTTGGGCTTTCCAGGCGGCGATATCGTGTTCACTGCGCCAATAGGATAGGGTAACGCCCTCGGCGCCGGGGGTTCTGGCGCTGACAACGCCCAAATACCCCGGTTGTTGCTGCGCCAGGTCCATCATTGCCGTGGCGGTTGCTGCGTAATCAACTCCGTCATCGGGGCTGCGCAGCGAAGTGAAAATCACCACGTAGCATCCCGGCGGCGGAACAAAGACGTTATCGTGTTGCGGGGACGGAGTGTCTTGTGTCATCGGCTTTATCCCAGGCGAGTGCCCATGGAAGCGGTTAGTCCGCTGGCTGTTCGCCACGCCTCAATCGCCGCGCGCACGCCGGTCATGGGGCTGGAGATTACCGTATAGGGGGGATTTTCCAACAGACGTTCTGCGCCAGCCATTGATGGCTGATTAAGCAAGATCACGCCCCCATCGGGGCGTTCTTTGCGGATCCGCTCGGCAATGGATTCTAGGTACGCACGGCGGAGGCCGCTTTCAAACAGTGCCCAGGCGTCAGGAATTAGGATCGGGGCGACAGTGACCGGCTTGCCCATTTCTGCGGAAACGCGGGCAACCAAATCTAGAGTTGGCTGCAGGCTGGCTTCTAGGCAGGCAGCAATGGTTAGCGGCCCTTCGGTGAGGCGGCAGGCCTCGACAATGGCGGCGCGATCAATGCGTTGTAAGATGGTGTTAAAAGCGCCCGCTCCCAGTGCCATTCCGCTGGCCACTGTGGCTGGAATGCTGTCAGCCTGTTGGTCAACCGAGGCCCCAAGTGTAGTGCAGGTGCAGACCACGACGCGGGCGCCATTATTACTAAGATCGCGGATCACTTGACGGGCGCGCTCGGCCACTTCGGCGGGGACTTGCCCGCTGTGACGGGCGGCGGCGAGCAGGGGCTCTGCAACCTCGTGGCGAACGGGGATTTCCGGCGCCAAACTGGTCATCAAGGTGCCAAAGGTCGCCACATGACCCGGTGCGGTATGCAAAAAGGTAATGCCGCCAAAACCGCTTTCTGGTACCTGGACCCATTCAACCTTCGTCATTCTTGTAAATCCCTCTCTCGCCAGTTTTTCCATCCCGGAGCCGTTGCGGCCCCTCTACAACGCCCAATTGCGGGTCTTTTATCGCGCCGCCCGCTTTTACACGCAGCAAGCGGCGAGGATAGAATGCAGTTTCCGACCGCAAATGTCATCTATAACGCAAAGGTGTAAACACTTGGCCATAATGTCACAGGGGACAAGCCACCGTACTTTATGCCCTGAAGCATCTGCTTTCCCCCATGCCAAGGCGCTGATACAGTGCGGAAATTGCTTTTTTTAGGGGGTTACGATGACCTATTGCCTGGGGATTTCCCTGGATGACGGTTTGGTGATGGTTTCCGATAGCCGGACCAATGCCGGGGTGGACCATGTGGCGCAGTTCCAAAAAATGCGTGTTTGGGAGAACCCCGGCGAGCGGGTTATTGTGCTGCTATCAGCGGGAAACCTAGCGATTACTCAGGCTGTGGCGGCGCATTTGGAAGATAATGTGCGTCGGACCAAAGCCGATAAAGCAGAGCGTAAAAAAGAAGGAACGCTGATGACCTGCCCCGGTATGACCGTGGCAGCACAGATCGTCGGCAACGCGGTGCGCCGAGTCTATGACCGTGACGCGGAACACTTAAAGATGCAGGGATCGGATTTTATCGCCTCTTTCTTGCTTGGTGGGCAGATTAAGGGCGGGCCGATGCGCTTGTTTATGGTCTATTCGGCGGGGAACTTTATCGAAGCCAGCACCGACACCAATTTTTTACAAATTGGCGAAACCAAATACGGCAAGCCTATTTTAGACCGGGTGGTTAATCCGGCGACTCCGTTGCCCGAGGCGGTTAAATGTGCCCTGGTCAGCGTCGATTCCACCATGCGATCGAACCTTTCTGTCGGTTGCCCTATTGATGTGGCAGTGATCCCGACCGATCTGTGCAAAATATCGTGGCGTCGCCGGTATGATGAAAATGATCCCTATTGGGCTGGCTTGCGTGGCCAGTGGGGGGATGGCGTCAAGCGGCTATTTGCTGAAATCGAAGATCCTAAGCTCGCGGGATAAGCGGCGGCGTTTTTTCTCCACTCTCTAATGGGCTTTTATGCTGATGAACAGTTTTTCTCCGCTTCCCCCGATTCCAGGTAACGAGCAGGCGCGGCTGCGCGCTTTGCGTCGCTATGGCATTTTGGATACGGCGGCAGAAAGCAGTTTTGATGCCCTGACGGCATTGGCAGCACAGTTGTTTGGCGTACCAACAGTGTTGGTGTCGCTGGTCGATGATACACGGCAGTGGTTTAAGTCGCGTATCGGCATGGAGGCCTGCGAGACTGGGCGCAACGAATCGTTTTGTGCCTGGGCGCTGGTCGAAGACGATATTCTCGAGGTTCTTGACCCGCGTAATGATCCGCGTTTTGCCCATAACCCTTTGGTGTTGGGGGAAACTCAGGTCTCTTATTATGCCGGGGCACCGCTGCGCAGCCCTGATGGTATGGTTCTTGGGACTCTGTGTTTGATGGATCGTCAGGAACGCCCGCCCCTAACGCCAAGCCAACGGCAAACCCTACGCACCTTGGCCGGGGCGGTGATGTCGGAAATGAACCATCACGCCGCTCGCCTGCATGCTGAATTGGCTTTGATGGCGGCTAACGAGCTAGAGCTATTGTCTCAGGAACGCTTGGGGGCCTTGGCGGAAAGCATCAAGTCGCCGCTGACCTCGGTTTTAGGCTATAGCCAGTTGGTGCAGACGGTGGGCGGGCGCCATGGCGCCGAAGGCTTATCGGCAAAAGACAGCGATAAGTTGGTCGCCTATGCGCAGTCTATTCAGCAGGCCGGGCAATCGTTGTTAGAGCTGGTCAATGTCAGCCTAGAACCCATGCGTCACAGCGACCACGATGATGGCCGTGATTATAGCGACCTCCATTTGTTATTAGACGAAGTTCACACCCTAACCGCGCCTTTGGCCGAAGGGCGTGAAATGACGGTTCGTCTGCATCTGACACGCAGTCAGCCCGTTCAGGTGGACCGCGTGCGCTTAAAGCGGATCGTCTTGGCGCTGGTTTCTAATGCGTTGCGCCATGCAGGGCGTGGGGTGATTGACTTACTTGCCGAGCGCGATGTGCTCAGTGGTATGGTGCGCTTGACCATTCGCGATCAAGGCCCTGGAATGCCAGAGTCGGCTCAACGGCTGTTAACTGGTCCTGAAATGATTGTGCCCTCGTTAAGTACGGGGAACCGGGGTGGTCTGACGCTGGTGCGGACCCTGTGCCATATGATGGATCTTGACTTGACCACAGAGGTGGTGCCAGGGATTGGCTCAGCGATCCATATTCGCCTGCCCTGTCCGGCCCATCATCGGGCCTAAGGCTGGTAAATTGCCTATCATCGGGGGGCGCGGATGCTTTTGACTGCGCGCCCCCTTCCGTCCGGGCTCTGGGTTCACTATACTCCGGCCCCGTTTTTCTTTTCCCACTGTTCCCAAGGGGCGTTTTTTCCATGAGCAAGGGCGACATCAAAAAGGTCGTGCTGGCCTATTCCGGCGGCCTCGATACCTCGATCATCCTCAAATGGTTGAAGGACACCTATAACTGCGAAGTGGTGACCTTCACCGCCGACATCGGCCAAGGCGAGGAACTCGAACCCGCCCGTGCCAAAGCCGAAATGCTCGGCATTAAAGAAATCTATATCGAAGACCTGCGCGAAGAGTTCGTGCGCGATTTCGTCTTCCCGATGATGCGCGCCAACGCCCTGTATGAAGGCGTTTACCTGCTCGGCACCTCGATCGCCCGCCCGTTGATCGGCAAGCGCTTGATCGAAATCGCCGAAGCCACTGGTGCGGACGCCATTTCCCATGGCGCGACTGGCAAAGGCAACGATCAGGTTCGTTTCGAACTGACCGCCTATGCCCTAAAGCCCGACATCAAGGTGATTGCACCCTGGCGCGAATGGGATCTGAACAGCCGCACTAAGCTGATTGATTACGCCATGCAGCACCAAATTCCGGTGCCCAAGGATAAGCACGGCGAAGCGCCTTATTCGATGGATGCCAACCTGTTGCACGTGTCCTATGAAGGCAAAGCCCTGGAAGATCCTTGGCTGGAGCCCGATGATGACATGTTCCGCCTGACCACTTCGCCGGAAAATGCCCCGAATACCCCGGAATATGTCGAAATCGACTTTGCTCAAGGGGATGCGGTTGCGGTCAACGGCGAAACCCTGTCGCCGGCGACTTTGCTGGCCAAGCTGAATGAGCTGGCTGGTAAGCATGGCGTTGGTCGTTTGGATCTGGTGGAAAACCGTTTCGTTGGCATGAAATCGCGCGGCGTTTACGAAACTCCGGGTGGTACCATCTTGCACATCGCTCACCGGGCAATCGAAAGCATCACCCTGGACCGCGAAGAAGCCCACCTTAAAGACAGCGTCATGCCCAAGTATGCCGAGCTGATTTATAACGGCTTCTGGTTTGCTCCGGAACGGGTGGCTTTGCAGGCCCTGATTGACCAGACGCAAAAGACCGTCACCGGCACCGTGCGCCTGAAACTGTACAAAGGCAACGCCACCGTGGTGGGCCGTAAATCGCCAATGTCACTCTATCGCATGGACTATGTCACCTTTGAGGAAGACACTGTCTATGATCAGTATGACGCCAATGGATTTATCCGCCTGAATGCCCTGCGCTTGCGCCTGGGTAAACTCGCACGCGGCTAAGAGTTTGCTTTAAAAGAAAAGATAACCATCGCAGATGGCACCATCTGCGCAAAATCTGCTCTAGGGCCGCTTTCCTTGCTAAGGTGAGCCAGAAATGGACACATGCCGGGAAAGCGGCTCTTTTTTTGCCCCCTTTTGACCCTGTGATCAAGGCGTTGCCATGGCTTGCCCCACTCGTTTTTCTCGTTCTGTTTGGCGCCGTGGAGTCTTTACGGCAATGGCTTTTTTGATGGCGGGCTGTAGTCCGATCCCCCTGGATCTGACAGAGTCGGAATGGGATGCCCTGACCCCAGCGCAGCAAGCGCTGGCGCTGGAAAAACAAGCTGAAATTGAGGCTCTGGCGCATGACTTGGGTGCCCGTGCGCAGCAAAATGCGGCCTTAACGGCGCTGAGCGAAAGCACACGGACAGTGCGTGTGGAGCAACGGCGAAAACGGGCACGGTTAGGCGATATTTTGGACTGCGCCCTAGATACGGCGAGCGGTGCTTTTGCCGCCGATGGGGCGTCTGTGCAGTGGAGCGCCGCTGTTGCCAAAGGGTTTCAGATCGTACGGGGCGACAGCCAAGTTATTTCCATTCGTGCTCATGGTGCCGATGCGGTGCTGAGCTTATATGCCGATTACGCCGATAGTGGTTTGATTTTACGGTTGTGTGCGGTTCCCCCCGCCGGACCGGGCGTTCCAGCCCCGGTCAGTCACTGCGCCACCGTCGCCGCCCCGTTTCAAGCATTCCGTGATGGAGTTGAACGTGCGGTCAGTGTCCCCAATTTATTGAACGGCACCTTGCATTGCGCCTTTGCCCCTGGTGCACCGGTGCAGGTCCTTGATTTAGGGGAGCAGTTGGAGCAGCAATCGCAGCCCGCGATTGGTGGTATAATCAATATTGATGACTGATATTGGGATATCATAATAA
>CEGC01001464.1_pt1 | contig 10640 bp, 6 predicted proteins | sample 302731 | NCBI WGS metagenome assembly CEGC01 (sample SAMEA2755656, study PRJEB7226) | microbial mat metagenome | biome: microbial mat; feature: hypersaline; material: grass silage | place: USA | collected 2014-02-19 | depth 0 m | reverse complement strand
CGAAGCTGCTGCGGGACTGTGACTTGCATAGTTGAATATAAAACCGATAACAACGAGGTAAAACCCATGTCCATTATCGCCGTCACCGGTGCCGCATCCGGCATCGGAGCAGCCGTTTGCAACCACCTTGAAGCTGCAGGCCACACACTGATCCGCGTTGATCGCGCCAATGCCGATGTAAACGCCGATCTTTCTACATCCGACGGCCGTCGTGCTGCGGTCGAACAAACATTGGCCGCCTGCAACAATCAGCTGGATGCCGTGGTCGCCTGTGCAGGCGTCGGTGTTACCGCGCCCAGCATCAGCCTGATTGTGGGCGTCAACTATTTCGGTGTAACCGAATACATCGATGGCCTTGAAGAGGCTTTGGCTGCCAGCGGCAAGGGTAAAGCGGTCATCATCGGCTCGGTTGCCGGCAGCCATCAGGTTGAGGCTCCGCACGCCATGGCCGATGCCATGCTGAACAATGATGAAGCCGAGGCATGCCGTATCGCCGAGGCCAGTCAGGAGCCGCACACAACCTATGCCGCTTCAAAGTATGCAGTCACGGTATATGGCCGCCGCAAATCCATCGCCTGGGGCAAACGGGGCATGCGCCTTAATATCATTGCCCCCGGTGCCGTTGAAACCCCGTTGCATCAGGCATCAAAGGACGACCCCCGTTTTGGCGAGGCCGTGAAAAACTTCGTCGCCCCCATGGGCCGTTCGGGCGTACCCGATGAGATCGCCGATGGCGTTGATTTTCTGCTGTCTGATCAGTCCGCCTTCGTGAATGGATCGGTGCTGTTTATCGATGGCGGCATGGATGCCATGGTGCGCAGTACCCGGTTTTAACCCGATATCCATACATGGAGACACAGATGACGACCCCGACCAACCTGACGCAAAAAATCGGCCTGTGCTCCACTGCTTTGGCCCTGCTCCTGACGGGCCAGACATGGGCTGCAGTGTGTGCACCAATGGATCGAGAACAAACCTTCTTGTCTTCGCAGGAATCCAGCTTTGACCAACAGGGCTGGATGAAGGGGAGCCCTCCCCCTGCCGAGAAAACCATACGCCTTGCCGATGGCTCCTTCTGGAGTTTCCCGGCACTGCGTTACAGTGTTGCCCATATGAGCGAGTTTTTGCCAACCACGCTGGTGAATCGCCGCAATACGGCTTCCACTCCTCTCGATTACGCCGCAGGTGCTCCGATTGAATCAATCACCTTTACGCCCTGGGGATATGACAAGCCCATTCCATGGAGTGCAGGCCTGCTCGAAACCTATACGGACGGCATTCTTGTCCTGCACAAGGGCAAGGTGATTTACGAGCGCTACCTGGGAGGATTCAAGGACTACCACCGACACGCACTGATGTCGGTGACCAAATCCATCACCGGCACGCTGGCACTGGATCTGGTGCACAAAGGATTGCTGGACGAGTCCAAACCGGTCAGCCATTACATTCCCGAGCTGGCCGGTTCAGGCTTTGGTGATGCCAAGGTGCGTGATGTACTTAACATGACCACCGGCATTGATTTTGACGAGGACTATGCCGACCCGAAGTCCGAGATATGGACCTTTTCAGCCGCAGGCAACCCTTTGCCCAAACCCGCCGGATACACTGGGCCGACCGGATATTACGAGTACCTACCCAGTGTGAAAAAAAGCGGCGAGCATGGCCAGGCGTTTGGCTACAAAACAGCCAACACCGAGGTGGCAGGCTGGCTGGTTGCCCGTGTGACCGGCATGTCAGTCGCTGATTATCTTGAAGAGCAGGTCTGGAGCAAGCTGGGTGTCGAACGTGATGCCTTCTTCCAGGTGGATGAAAAGGGCACGCCCTTTGCCGGGGGCGGCCTCAACATGAGCCTTCGCGACCTGGCCCGTTTTGGTGAACTGGTGCGCAATGCCGGCAAGCATAACGGTAAGCAGATTCTGCATCAGGATATTCTGAAAGACATTATGGCCGGTGGTGAACACCCGGCTTTCACTCAGCCACAGCATGAGGATATGGAAGGCTGGTCATACCGCTCCATGTGGTGGGTAACCGGTAAACCCGGTGGTGCCTTTATGGCCAGAGGTGTTCACGGCCAGAACCTGTATATCGACCCTGAAAATGAGCTTGTAATCGCACGCTTTGCTTCACACCCGATTGCGGCAAACAGCGCCAATGACTGTTTTACGCTGCCGGCCTATGAAGCTTTGGTCAGGCTGGTTAAAGGAGCGAGCCGGAGCAGTCATTAATATGTAAGGATGTCTGGCCAGAAATGAGGGTATCTTGTAGCCACTATATGATGTAAAACCTGTATATTTGCAGCCCGAGCTTGCACATGAATAACCTGTTCAACAACCTGCCAGAGCAACTACCGCAGGAGGCCTTTACCGACCTGCTTAACGCGGGCTCAGTTCGCATAGAACGGATTCTGTCCAAGGGTCAAGCTTCGCCTGAAAGTGGCTGGTACGATCAGGATGAGCATGAGTGGGTAATATTGTTACAGGGCGCGGCTGAGTTGACCTTCGCAAGCGGCGAAGTAGTCAGACTTGAATCTGGCGACTATCTGAATATTCCTGCGCACACTAGCCACCGTGTCAGCTGGACTGATCCTTCACACCTGACAGTCTGGCTGGCTGTGTTCTACCGTTAGAGTGCGTGTGTATTCGTTTAATTGCATGCCCGAAGCCAGAAACAAAAAAATCGCCACGTGGCGATTCATGTAACTGCTTGATTTAAATGGTCGGGACGGCAGGATTTGAACCTGTTTTGTGCCATTTCCACCGCCCTGCCCAAACTGACCCTACCCAACTCAACCCCAGCACTGGCGCGGCCTCGGGCGACATCCTAAAAAGCAGCATAGCCAGGTTGGATTAGGTTGAGTTGGGACAAATGGGACAATCCGTGGGACAAATGACGGAACACCCATAACTTTGCCCATACCAAGTTATTCATGTTGATCATGACTCGACAAGGCTCCACGCTCCTCCCGACACCCGCAATGGTGTAGAGGAGCGCACTAAGAATCCACATCAGACTCAGTAGTCAGTTCTCGAGGGGTAGCCTCGCAATTTTTTGCAGCAATGACATCTTGCTGTTCTCACCCACTCGCAGCACGTTGAAGGTCATCGACTTGAAAAAGGTACTAGTGATTGGTTGATCAATAGCACGGAGCAACTGGCCGCTGTTATCAAACACCAACACGTTGTAGATCAGATTCTGTCGATCGATCTTCGCTTTCGCTCCTTGAGCACCGGCAACAAAGTATAGCAAGTCGGGTCCACTTTCCTGAATGTAAGCTCGTGTAGCTTTCTTCCCTGTGGGCGACAGATAGTAAGGCAATATCACGCTGGCTGGATCTTTATGAGAGCGCGTGACTTTACCGCCGGGATTGAGCAGTTCCGGGTCCGGATTAATAAAGTCGATGTTGGGGTTGCCAATAATGACTGGCATACGATTGGAATAGGTAGTCAATAGATGCCCATTGTCCCGGTCGTAGATGAAAAAGCCATCATCGAACAGCGCACCACGACGCTGCTCCAGGAAAGGATGCATCACTAGCAACTCTTCATTATTACGATAACGCTGAATCCCAAGAATATGTATGATCCCTTCCCTTATCTCAACCTCTACCACGCTGGACAGGCAATCCTTGTCGTTACGCAATCTGCGCAGACTAACCAGCGCCAGACGCTGATCCGCCAAGTCTACAGGGCCGACTTCCCTGGCTATATACAGGCAATGCTTGAGGTACAACTCGGTAGCCGTACGTTTCAGCTTTGTTGCAGCACCTTTGCCATCCCCAGCTGCAAACTCTGGACTGAGATTCAGCCCCTGGATGACTTTGTGCTGATCACTCCTCAGCTGGTCAACTTTCAAGGCCGTGTAGTAATCCAACTGCTGGTTGCCATCTATGCCTGCCCGCCGGGTTGCCTGATAAGCATCCCAAAAACTGCCAAGCGTATTATCGTTCAACCGAATACTGGAGCCATCATCTGATACTTCATTGAGTACCAGGTAAGCGATATCCGGCTGCAACCTGTCAAGTGTGGGCAGATCTGCGGCTGAAACTTCGCCCATAACCTGAAAGTAGTCCTTGAATGATCGTTTCAGTCCTGACAGATTCCTGCGTGCTTTGAATTCACTGGACGTATTATTAATCAGTGTTACCGGGAGATTGGCAACAGTCTCCGGTTCAAACGATATCAGATCACGGGACCCAAAGTTGGCCTGGAATCTAACCGGCGTGTATTCGATCGACTGCCAATTCAACAGGGATTCCAACCGATCCAACACAAGATTTTGTGAATAACTGAGCGTATAGCGACGATTATCACCCACATCAAAGAAGTGGCGCTTGCTCGCCCAGGTACGCGCATCCAGCGTCTCATTCATGACATAACGCATATCGCCCTTGCGCAACACCAGCAACTCATCATCCAGCTGCGCATTGGTTATAGTCTGATATTTATGGCATTTGAGAGCGCTGCGCTTCAGGTTGATGCGGATCCGAATCCGATCTGAGCTGTGTGGGACTGTGAAACAATCCAGTTCAAGCTGATAGGCGGTCACGAAGTCAATTTGGTGCTTTTTGGAGTGCTGTAGCAGCCCACCAATAAAGTAGTCTGAATTCAGGCTTTCCTGGACAATATCGAATGTTTCTCCGGCCTCTCGCAACAACTCAAGCTTCAACCTCAGATTCATAAGCCCCGCGAACACTCTCAGGCTACCTTGCGCAGAAGACAGCGCCTCATCGATCAGTAGCGGCTGACGATCTTCAGGGCGATCCGACAGATAGAAGAAGTAAACAATCGACTGCTTGCGGCTCTCCCGGTTGATCGTTCGATCAAACACGTAACGAACCAGCTCATTCTCAGCCAACTTCAATCGATGCCGGATATGGGCCTTGATCTCCCGATGAATGCGCTTGAAATGGTCGGCTATACTTTCCTTGTACTCGCGCTCTATCAGCTTTTTCCCGATGGCGATTATCTGATCGGTCCCCGTCCCTGAAGAGCCAATTTCCAACAATGAATGGATCACATCCGTTGAAGGACTATTCAGCTCCAGAATATTGGTTCTCGCCACCGGGGTGTTATCAAGGGAGGTAAAGTGACTCATGCCGTTATCCATGGTCATACGGGGCTCCAAACAGTTTCAGCAGTGTTGAATTCACTCGAATCTCGTGCTTTTCCTTGGATATATGTTCGACTCGATTGGCCAACTTGCGCGGCACGCCTTTATATCCGCTCTCGCGAACAAAAAGGTTCAGGTAATGAATCCCGTTGTGAGGATGAGCATCCTGCGCATGGTACAAAGGGTTGTCTTCATAACGGGTATTGATATATAGGCTGTAGATCTCTGGAAAACGCCCTTGCGCCAAGGCTTTGATGGTATGGAGCTTGCTGACAGCGGCCTCCAAAGTCGATCGCGACTGATCATGCTTATTGTCCAGGGATGACGACCAGTTTTTAGCATCCAGGCAGAACAGCCGACCCTCAGGATCGGTCACGTACAGATCGAACAATTCATAGCATCGCAAGCCGATGCTTGACTGGGCTTGATGGGGTGTCATCACCTGAATGTGATCAAGCTTATCAACAAACGATTTGAGCAGGTATTCGCCCAGGTTCCCCTTGAGATGAGGTATAAATCCGGGATGAGGAATACGTTGCTGAAAGGCGGCCTCCTCCACCTGCTGGATCTTTTTGAACAGCGCCTGCGCCATCGGACCCAGCGGAGTGTCATCACTGAAGGTACGGCCGGCACCCGCTCGACGCACCGGATCATACAAGGACCTGCCCTCTTCCAGATCAGTCAAGATATCATCCGGATTTTCAGGCTCACACAGTTTGATCGAAGCCAGCTCCTGATCCGGCGGGATGTATAACTGGTCAATCAAAGCCTTGTAATAGGGGTTTTCTGCAGCAAGAGCACATGTCTTTAGACGCTGCAGATACGCAGTAGGGTTGGTGAAGCTGTCAATCGATCTAAAGGCTTCATTGAATTCGATTGCCTCAGTTGATCCTTGGCGGGCCTGTTCCAAAATGGTTGTGATCACACCGCCATCACGGCCAAGAAACTGTTGTAGCTGTTTATTCTGAATTCGCATGCGCTCGCAAAAAGTACGCCGATCCGCTTCCTGTTGAAAACTGCAGTGCAGCTTGGCATCGAGACACAGATGGGCAAACCGGTCGTTCAGCAAGGATAGGCTGCCAAAAACGGTACGGTTATCCGGCTGTCTGCGTGCGATAGCCAGGCTCAGCATCGCGATATCAAACGCCTCCGATGAGATGAAGACCTCAGTATCAATCAAGGAATCCTTGCGCTCCACACGGCCAATCGCCTGCATGAATACCTTGAGCTGTTCCATCCGGTGTTCATGACTGAGAAACTCATAATCAGGCCCGGTAGTAAGATTAGCATCGAAATCACGCAGGAGTGTCAGGTCGGTTTGCGCGGCGCGGTGTTTCATCAAGCGGTTGATGTTAGCCAGCGTATTGAGCCGGTTGCCGTAGCCCTCATCCCCGCTGCCAATCACGCGGGAGTAATAGGGTTGATTGACCAGCACCAGCCGCTCGAAATCAACGTCCATTGATGCAACCCGGCCAATACTGTCCAAGAACTGTTGGCACACAAAGTAATTCAGTCCCGTCCCGGCCGACCGGTAAGACGCCACGAACATCAGCTTGGTGTTGGGATCATCAACACGGGTGTATTCTCTGGGGTCTGCCTGTTTGCTGGGAAAAGTTGAAAACAGAAAAACGCGAAGCGTTATGCCGTTATCGAAGGGTTGGATCTCGAAAGCAAAGTCCTGCTCATCAACGAGCTTAAGATCCTTGGGTTGGAGAACAGTGCCCGAGCGGATTGATCTGATATAGCTTTTTAATGCACTCAGCAACCGATGGCTTAACGAGAGTGACAGTGTGTGTTTTCCATCGAACGCAGCACGCAGGAGCGCATCAATCCCGCGTCGAAACTCAAGCTCCGGGTACGGGGTCAGAAACGCGTTATACAGCTGCTGTTTTAAGGCCTCATAGTAGCGAGTGAAAACCCGACGGTACGCGTCGTCCGGTTGCTGACCAGTGACCGGCAATACCGGGTTTTGTACATCGAAGACCTGAAAGGAGACATTGCGCATCTGCTCACGGTCCTGTCGAAGTACCTCAACCTTCTGCAGGAGGTCGGGTGATGGATAGCGAATGGCAATCGCCAGATTGTCAGGTTCACCTTCACAGTACTCCGTCAGAAAAGCCCGGTTAAACTGCCCGGTTATGTTACCTTTGAATCCGGTTGTCGCACTAAGGCAGATCGCCGTATTGCAGGTATTGTGCAGCATTCGCAGCAACTTCACTTCTGGCTGCTCCAGCATGATTTCAACAGCGAAGCTGACAAACACCTTGTGTTCAATCGATGAATCTACGTAATCGAGGCTTTCCACCGGTATGATCGAAAAGATTGTCTTGGGCCTGAAATAGACGAAGAAAAAGTCAAGCAGCGACTGTTCACCGGAATGAATAAACAGGTTCTCTATTGCAGGCTTATGCTGATTCGCACGCCGGATAAACTGCACCAGCGGCTGGTTGTGACTATCCCCGCTTTGCCCCAGAAGCTTAACGAGATTTCCGGACGGCTTGACGTGAATGGCTGCGTACAGGCTGGCAAGCAATACCTGGTAGACCTCATACAGGCTGATCGTAAGGTCATCAGCATCTGTGGTGTGGTACAGCTCCACCCCCGCCCCCTCCTGCTTTGAGCGCAAGCGAACATTCTTGAGGTCAGCTTCATGGAAGTAACGCTTGGCGTTAAAGCTGAAGACACTTCGCACCAACCCGATGATCTGCTCCGAATGCTGGCCAGAGATGTAGGCATAATCCACATTGTCGGAAAACAGGTCCAGCACCCGCTTGAGGACATCAAGACCAGCCACCTCGCACCGGTTGATCAGTGCTGTTTCAATATTATTGATGAACTCAGCCTTCTCATTGAAGAGCGGAACCTCAGCCTCCTCTTGGGATTTGAACTGAACCTGCTTGTATAGCCGGCGAACAGACGATAGAACGTGTGGCAAGGTCACACTTTTGTCGACCAACCGGGTGCTGGCAGACTCCAGCAGCACCTCGTAAGCTTCGTGTTCTTCATCGATCACGACCGTAAATGGAATTTTTTGGGTATGAAAAGCATTCTGTTCATCTCCCTTGAAAACATCTGAACGCAAGTAATGCATCTTGCCAACCAAATCCTCATCGGCATACGCATCGGCATTATTGCTCTTTAATTTTTGCTTGCCGCCAATAATGCAATCGAAGGGTCGATAAAGCAGCGTCCAGGCTTTGGCATCAGGCTCATCACCTGTGGCTTTTAAGTAGGGCAGTAACGCGGTTTGGTCGAATTTTTTGGTTGTAGCCACTAACAGGGTGGGCTTCACCATTGCCACCGCAAATGGCACCAGGCGTCTGATGATGTCCCCCCTTAACCGCAGCTCTTCTTGCTCGCCGCTTGAGAATAGATCTACCAGATCTACGGCCTTGCCTCGATGGCACAGAGCTGTCTTGGCAGCGTCTTGCAGGGCTCGCTCCAACCGATAACGACTGTCACTGATCTGATCTCTGATACCATCCAAGAAGGCAGTCAATTCGCCCTCCTTCATCACCCTATCGAGCTTGCGCTGCAGGCGACGGATCATATCGATTTCGTCGGAGACTTGCGCAATAACGTTATAGAAGGCCGAGTCCCTGTTTTTGATTGCCTTCGCCCGCTGGAACCAGTCTTTGTAATGTTCAAAGTTAGTTTTTCTGCCACCATCCCCGTCTGCCAACCAGTCTCTGAAGTCGAGATCGGTGGTATCGTCGCGACTCAGGAATGCAACGATCTCAACCTGTTCTTTTCGGGCCTTATCAACCAGCTCCGGATCAAAGTCGATCTGGGCCTTTTGAGGGGTAATGAAAAACAGGTTGCGGTGGTGCCCGCCGGCTGACTGTGCAATTTCCTGCAGAAATTGATCGATTACGCCATAACTCTTACCCAGGCCGGTGCCATAGTTACACAGAATCAGTGAAGGCTGCGGATGCTGACGGGCATCAAAAAGCGACGAAATGCTGGCCCGAGAATGGTTTACTCGGCCTTTGAGAGCCTGATCAGGCTGTTGCGCCACTACGAAATCCATCATGGATTCTGAAGGAACGGGATCCGATTGAGACACCCATTCATACTCTTCAAGATGGTTGAGTTGGATCAGGTTGGAGTCGAAGAGCAGTTTCAATGCGTGCCTGACCGTTGTATTCAATTCACCTGCAATTTTTTGGCTCCACTCGTCGATGGATTGCGAGCGGGTTTCCGGTACTCGAAGCAACTCTCTGATCTGACCTTGAGCACTATCGAAATAGTCCTTCTCAAAACCATTGAGATCCGGGTACTGCACCGAGACGCGAAAGTTCTGTAGCGAGTAGTCATCAGGCTTTGCATGGAACTCACCAACTTTCCTGGCATTCCGAGTTTTGGCGACCAGAAAACCACACCGCGTCAATTGATATAAAACCGCTTTGGTATCAATACCTTGTTGATTCAATTCGTAGTGAACGGCCTTGATAGCAGGCGATGCTTGAGTATGGACATCAATCCGGGAAAAATCCTTTTCATATCGCTGCGCGATGTCTAGTAACTTTTCTTGCAGCTCCACTGTCCACTTGGGCATAACGATCATCCTGCATTTAATGGTTAGGTGTAGTGCTGGGATATCATAGGATTACGCTCATGACACCCGATCGACTGGCTACAGCCATTGAATGGACAACATCTTTTCACACCTCAGCGACAGATCTTGTCGCCATAGCTACATCCAGGTGCAACCTTCCAATAGGACAGGGCTATTTTTTAGGATTAGGATGCAATTGCTTGGCCTTGCGAACACCAATTTTCTGTGGCCGTCCACCAAGCTGGGGATCCTGATCCAGGCCGAGCGGTTTCAACCAGTCATGCTTCCCCAGCGCCATGATCATCAATCGAGCAGTAGATTTATAGTCATTCTGAGTTGACTCTGCATATTCCGCAATACGTTCAGAAAGCAGCCAGTCGAAATGTTTCTTCTTGATTCGCTCAGACATTACCACGTCAGAAAAGCGCTTCTCAATCATTCCAGCAACACGATTAATCTTGGTTTTTACTTTGATTTTATAGTCTTCTTTCACATCTCGAAAAACAAGATTTTTCATGATTTTCATTGTATTCATATACTCTATCCTACATACGATCGTGCAACACTCATTCGATTATGCCCTGCGACTCGCGCAACTTCATTCCAGCCGAGCTTTAGCAGCTCCTCATTTAAAAGCGTTGACTGATCAACAACAGGAGCTGGCAAACCCGTAACCTTTTCAAAATACTCAATCATAAAATAGGCTCGTATCTCTCTAATATTGACAATCTCATATTTTTTAAGAATCACTCTAAGTTGCTTTACTTCAGAGCATAGAAAATCTTTGAGACTCTCATCATTTTTATTAGCTGACAGAAGGTTTTTTGATCCTTCAGGTCGAACCAGCCTGGCATATTCCAGTGCTTTAACACCTTCTGGATTAACGGGGATATTTCGGGTATCACATTTCCTACCTCCTTTAGTGCCTTCTAAAATGGTTACAAAACCTGTTCTTTTATACTCTATCCAGCAC
>CEGC01000781.1_pt1 | contig 10731 bp, 5 predicted proteins | sample 302731 | NCBI WGS metagenome assembly CEGC01 (sample SAMEA2755656, study PRJEB7226) | microbial mat metagenome | biome: microbial mat; feature: hypersaline; material: grass silage | place: USA | collected 2014-02-19 | depth 0 m | reverse complement strand
TCATCGGCGTGCGAATTTCATGACTGATCAAACCAACAAATTCGCTGCGCGCCTGCGCTAAAGCCTCTGCGTCATCGCGGGATTGACGCAGGGTGTTCTCGTAAGTTTTACGACTAGAAATATCGTAAACCCAGGTCAAAATGGCGGGCTGGCCCTCCCAAACGGTGGCCCGCATCGACAGCAACACCCAGGGCTGCTCACCATTCCCCTGGCCATGAATGCAAACTTCGCAATCATCAACAGTTTCGCCACGCAAAACGCGGGCAACCAGAGCTTCGCGCTCTTGCGGTGCGGAATATAACGCCCTCGCATTGGTACCTTTCAACTGCTCTACCGGCACGCCAACAATAGAGGCCAAACGATCATTAGCGAATAAAATTTCACCATTTTTGGCCGTTACCGACACCCCAACCGGGCTATGTTGCAGCATAGCCCGCTGAAACATTTCGCTTTCCCGTAACTGGCGTTCCGATGCCTTGCGTTGAATAGCGTGCGACAAGGCACGATGCACCGTTTCGCCGCCTCCCTCGCCTTTAACCAAGTAATCTTGTGCCCCGGCGGCGACCGCAGCATCACCAACCTGATGATCATTCATGCCAGTCAACACCACCACCGGCAAATCAGGGGCAAAGGCGATAAAACGCTGAACGGTCTCTAGGCCGCCACAATCTGGCAGCCCCATATCCAACAAAGCGGCGTCAAAAGTTTGCGTTCCAAGCAGGGCAAAGGCGTCCCTCAGGGATTCAGCACCCGTTACCCGATAGGGGATCGGCATCATCCCCAACTCGGCTTCGGCCAACCGGCGATCGCCAGGATTATCATCAACCACCAGTATATGGCGCGAGCTGCCCTGATGTTGGCCCATTGACCTCCCCCCCCTTAAAGCAAATCTTCAGCAGGCGGGATCACCTGCAACGACGCATTTGCGTATAAAACAAAGAGCTAAAGTATCTTTCGTGGTCACAAGAGAACGGCAGATACTCTAGGATATTACGAGAAAAAATGAGACCCGTTTTATTCTCGCGAGAAACAGACATTTCATCAATAAACTAGACCATCTCATTTGGTCTACCTTTAACACTCAATGAATTCTCTTACGCCAACGAACCCCGCTTTAGTAGCGTTACCGCCGATATACTCATTGGCCCAAGCTTCACGTCATAAGGCCTCTTTTGTGGCGATACCCACACTATAACCAGCTTTTCATTTCGGGCAATCAGGCCAAATGCCCAAAATGCCGCCTAAATTGATTTATTCATCCATATCTTTAACTAAAACGACAAAATATATGCGCAGAAAATGTCGCCTTACACGTTCATACCATCAAAGGCAGCGCGAACTACCGAGGCCTGTTGTTGCACATCTTCTAGCCAATCTTCCATCGTTGATTCATCGCGCAAGGCGGCCCCTTCTTTTTCAGCACGGGCAACAAGCTCAAGGCCGCGCAAGACCTCGACCAAATCAGAAAAGCCAAACAACATCGCGTTTCCCTTGGCCTGATGTGCCAAACGCTGAACCAAGGCAATCTCCTGGTCGGCCACGGCACGCGTGAGCTGGGCCAGCTCTTCCTCTAGGTGACTAAAGAAAGAAGGCAGCAAAGGCAAAAGTTCAGGTTCCAACATCGGGGCGCCGGCCCCAAAGAAAGTACCCTTACGGATTGCCTGCGGAATACTTTCAGCCTCGGGCAAATAGGTTTTAAGCAGGGCAATCAGCGCCTCTTTGCGCATTGGCTTAACCAAATAGCGGTCACATCCAGCCTCTAGGGCGCGATCACGGTCATCTTTAAGTGCTGTTGCCGACAAGGCGATAATTGGGCATCGCTCCCGGTCTGAAAACTCTTCGCATTCACGCATTGCCTCGGCTGCATCAAAGCCATCCATCACCGGCATCTGAATATCAAGGAACACCAGTGCATAGGCACCACCGTCAAATTTTTCCACCGCCTCGGCGCCATTGGCTGCAGTTTCTACAGTTAATCCCAGGCCTTGCAGCATATCGCCAATAACCAATCGGTTCAGATCGCTGTCATCGACCACCAAAACCCGGCTAGCGGCAAAATAAGCCGAGTCACTTTGCCGACGCCCATCAGAGAACAAACCATCGCTCAATGACAGGGTTGCACCTTCCTCCATCGGCAGCAAAACAAAGAACGTACTTCCCCGGCCCAGGCGGCTAATCGCCCAAATCCGCCCTTCCATCAGTTCGACCAAACGACGGCTGATCGCCAAGCCCAGCCCCGTACCACCATGACGGCGCGACGGCGATGCATCAGCCTGCGCAAAGGGTTCAAACACATGCCCCAGTTTATCGGCGGCAATACCAATTCCGGTATCTTCAACGGCAATTTTTAAAAGGCTTCGACCATCAGATGATTGACCATCGGCCTCGATACGAACTTCAACAAAACCGCTTTCCGTAAATTTAACCGCGTTCCCCAGCAAGTTAGCCAGAACCTGCCGTGTATGGCGAACATCGCCTGTCCACAAACGAGGCAGACCATCAGATATCCGCGCCCTCAGGCGCACGCCCTTGGCCTCGGCACGGGCGCGAAAGATATCCATAATACCACCAACGACTTTGCGTAGATCAAAAACGACCTTTTCGCTATCTATTTTGTTGGCCTCAATTTTTGAAAAATCTAAAATATCATTTAAAAGGTCAGAAAGATGCTCGCCCGCACGGTCCAACGCCCCGACGTATTCACGCTGCTTGTCCGTCAAACCTGTGGTCTTTAACAGGTCGATCAAACCAATGATGCCACTCATTGGAGTGCGGATTTCGTGGCTCATTACGGCCAAAAAATCGGTTTTCGCCCGCCCCATTGCTTCCGCATGCTCTTTTGCCAAGCGCAAGGTTTCCCGCACTTTTAGCTGCTCGGTCGCATCCTGAGCCGACAAAATAACCGCTTGTTCACCACTGGCCAAAGAAAAGGCACGCCCGTGAACATGCAAGGCTCGCCAATCGCCCCCCACATGACGCATCCGTACATCGCGGCTGGTCACCCGTTGCGGGTCTTGCAGCAAAGATCCAATATCGGCCATCAGCACACCGACATCATCAGGGTGGGCTAAATCGCTGAGCGCCAAACCGATCAAACCACCACGGCCGACCCCTAATAAACGCTCGGCAGAAGGGCTGTGAAAAGTAATCCGGCCACTGCGATCAATCACTGCGATCAAATCGGAAAGATTATCGATCAAGGTGCGAAAATGTTCTTCACGGCGACTCAAGCGCGCCAGCAGATCGGTATTTTGCTCGGTCTGGGTCAAAACGCTCACCAGCTGCGCCTGAGAACGCCGCGCCAACACCATCAATAGTGCCGCAAAAACGGCAATGACAGCGGCCAACGCACCTCCCTGCAGCTCAGCGCTTTGCCATAGACGCACCGCCAACGGTGCCCAAGCAAGCACCACAAACGACACCGGACACGCCAGCAAGGCCACTTGCCCAGATGCCACCACCGCGCTCAGACCACTTAGGGCCAACAAGTACAGCAGCGTGGCTTCGCCTTGAGCAAAGTCCAAGACCAACCAACAACCAGCCCCCCAAACAGCCCCTGAAAGCAGGCTCATCATGGTCATGCCCAGCGCCCAGCGGTCTGGTTCTTGCTCGCGGCATGACGACGATTGGTACGCCATCGTCAACGCCGTTGCCATCAGCGAAACAGCAAAAACAGCAACCGCCCAGGCGCCCAAAATAGCTTGATCGGCCAGATTCCAGTAAGCGAGCACGATCAACGCTGCGGCAAATGTCGCCACCGCCGACTGAGGCCAGCTAAAATGATCCGATTGCATCTGAACCAAGCGGCCACGCATGGCCAATGACAAACGTTCCCGACACCGCAGGCGATAAGCCAACAGACAGCCGACCTTTCGCGCAGGCTCGCGGGCCACAGACGCAAGGGGCTGTTCAACAGGGGGGAAACCATCCAAGGCCATAGAGCGCCATCACAATCAAAAGAAATCTTAAAGAGTGAGTTTCACGGCGGGCAGCGATGTTGTCAAACAGCCATTACATCGCCCAGTCCCCTAGAGCTCCGTTTGCGCCTTTTGGACGGACAATTTGTTAATCCCAGTAGCAAAGTCAAAATGCCACGCCTCCCCGCCAAAGGAGCTCGTGGCATTTTAACAAACTCATAAATCGCAATCACGCTGCAAGATAACGGCTTTTATGTTTCATACGCCCCAGCCAGAGCGTCGCAAAAAAGCACCAAGCAAAATTAACGCACCGTCACAAGACGGCGAGGTAAAACCCCCAAGCGACCAAAGCTCGCGATCAAGACCCCAGCGGATAAATTCGATGGCAACCGTGCCGCATAAGGACCATCAACGCCGTCGCGTTCGCCATGCCCGGCACCAACAACCTTGCGTCGTTCCTGAACACGGGCAGACTGCGGAGCCAATGCTTGCTCGTCACACAGACGCACCAGAGTATAAGTAAAATCAGCGGCCAAGATTTGGCGCCCCAGACGATGGGCAGCGGCCGTGTTGGTCTCGTCAACCAAAACGATAATCGGGCTAAGAACCAACAAGGCATCCATCAGGGTATTGGTGCGATCATAGCCAAGAAAACGCACACCAGAGGCTTGCACCAACCGGCGCATTTTGGTCAGGCTTTCCATATTGGTGGAATACATGACCACCAAAGGGACATCATTGGATGGCCATCCATCACAAACGCCCTGGGTTTTCTGGACCAAACCAGCGGTCAGCGCAGAGAGATCGGTCGAGGGATAATAGCTGACCTGGGCCTGCGGTGAACGAGAACCAAAGCTATTTGCTATAGAGCTCATCAAGGACATTTTATGAGAACGATTGGCGGCGGGACGGTGGCGGGGCTGGAACATGATTGACCTCGGCGTGTGCGATGTATGAGCGCCCATCAAGCTGTTCAAAAACGACAACTCCGGGCTTACCTAGATCAAAGCAAGCACTGTGCCAACTGAAAAAAAGAGAGACAATTCCTTGATAAATAACCATATACACTACCATTTACTACCCATATACACCGCTGAATTGCTAAACGCCTTGCAAGATGCAAATATTTTAAGACCCCTCGGAGTCCAGTCTGCATATTGCAACAGCCCTCTAATCCCCCAACAGGCATAAGACTAGACTATTACTTATAACTTTCGGCCAGGACTAAGCCATCGCTGTACTATTTCATATAAAAATTGATCGAACCTTATGGAACAATTGCTTTCCTATCCAGGTGGCGTATCAGGTATAAGCGTTTAGTTTAGTCTCGTGGGCGTAGATCCAATTTTGCGCCTCAAACTGTGCAAGACAATCGTCGCCCAAAGACCGCAGCCCCTGAAGTAAGATCTAGGCTACAAACTCCAGCGCTACGCGCCACGCCAAAAAATCAGGAGTACCAGGCACATGGAAGATACTGTCATCATTTGCGTCGATGATGATCCTTCCGTTCGCGCCTCCCTCCTCCGCGATTTCAGCGGTAAAATACGGGGATGCAGCATCATTTGCGCCGAAAGCGGCACAGAAGCGCAAGCGCTCTATCAAAGTCTCGGGCCGCAAAACAAAGGCTTAGCCCTCATTCTAACGGCACATGTTCTGCCCGACATGAACGGTCACGACCTCATCCGCAGCATCCAAGACCAAAGACCAGAACTGTTAGCCATTTTGCTAACTGACGCCCGGCCACCGCCGGCCACCAATCACTTTGCATCGATTTATCGCAGTATCCCCAAGCCCTGGCGCCTAGAAGACCTTTTATTTACCGTCGGCGGTGCCCTAGAAACATTCCACCGCCGCCGCCAACTGGCCGCACAAACAGAGGCCCTAAAAGACAGCGATCAACGATTACGCGCCGTTATTGAGCGCGCCGCCGACGGCATTTTGACCATTAACCAACACGGAACGATCCAATCAGCGAACCCTGCTGTCGAGCGCATTTTTGGTCATCCGCTGCACCAGTTAGTCGGGTCAAACATAAACATTTTAATGCCCAGCCAAATCCGCCACAGTCACGGTGGATTTATTGATGGTTACTTAAAAGGCGGCACCGCCCATGCGGTTGATTCCACCCGCGAAGTTATCGGGCTTCACCTTGACGGTTCTGAAATCCCCCTTGAAGTCTCGGTCTCGGAATTTTCCGTTGGCGAAACCCGGCTTTTTTCCGGCATTTTGCGCGACATCTCCGAACGTCGCCGCGTCGAACAATTAGCCCGCGAAAAAGCCCTTGCCGAGCGCCAAGCCGCGGCAAAGTCCGAATTCCTCGCCACCATGAGCCATGAAATCCGCACCCCGATGAATGGGGTTTTGGGCATGCTGGAGCTTTTAGAAGCCACCGGCCTCAGCGGTGAACAGGCCAACTTACTAGGAATTTGCCGAGATTCAGCGCAATACCTTCTCACCATCATTGACGATATTTTGGACTTTTCCAAAATTGATGCCGGTAAACTGCAATTCGACCTAACCGAATGCAAACTTGACGATTTGGTCTTTTCAGTCTCGGAACTCTTATGTTCAAGGGCCTGGGCCAAAGACCTGGAACTGGTCAGTTTTGTCGACAACAGCCTGCCAGCCTCGGTGGTCTGTGATCCGGCGCGGATCCGGCAAATTTTGATTAACTTGGTGGGGAATGCCATTAAGTTCACCCATCATGGTCAAGTGTCCGTTCGCGCCCGTCCGGTCAATAGTGTCGGCGCCCCCGGCATCTCCAGCCTGATCCGTTTTGAGGTTATGGATACCGGCATTGGCCTGAACAACGAACAAATCAATCGCCTGTTCCGTCCCTTTGAACAAGCAGAAGCCGGAACCACACGCCGCTTTGGCGGTACGGGCCTTGGCCTTGCCATCAGTCGCCGCTTGGTCGAAATGATGGATGGGCAGATTGGCGTCACATCAACCCCTGGTGTTGGCTCAACCTTTTGGTTTGAGATCCCCCTACAGGCGGCGTCAGAACCACCGCCACGCCCGCGCCTGACCCCGGTGGTGCGCATCTTGTTAGTGGCAGCAAACCCCATCTTCCGCGATGCCGTAGAGCGTGGTTTAAGCGCTGCTGGCGCCAGGGTAGAAACCGTCGAGCGCTTTACCGAAGCAGGCCCCATAGCACAGGCAGCCATAGGGTCAGATCCATTTTCCCTGGTGGTCGTCGAAGACGGTTGCGCCGCCAGCCACGGCGCTTTTTCAGGCGATGCTCCCTTACACGATAGCCGTCTAAAAGGACTACCGATTTTGCTACTGGCACGCCGTGACCGTGGCCCTATTGGTAATTTGCTTGAAATCACCGGCGCTGATTTTGGCCTGTCGCGCCCAGCGCGCCCCGGATTATTGCTCACCACAGTCAAGGTTGCCCTAGGTCAAGAAAGCGCCGACGCCCTAGAACGGGTGCAAATAAGCGGTTTTGGCAGCCATGATCCCCTTGATAGTGGCTCTTTACCCTTTTCTGGGGGCCGCATCCTCGTGGCCGAAGACACCCCAACGTCACGTTTGGTGGTCACCAAAATGCTGCAACGAATGGGGCTAAACCCAATCCTGGCCGAAGATGGTTTACAAGCTTGGCAGGCTTTGCAGCGACAACATTTTGACCTTTTGCTCAGTGACTGCCATATGCCTGAAATGGATGGCTTTGATCTTTGCGAGAAAATCCGCATTGCTGAACGCGATGGACAAACATTCAATGACCACCGCACGTTACCTATCGTTGCCCTTTCTGCTGGCGTCCTTGACGAAGAAAAAGCGCGCTGTATGGACGTTGGTATGGATGGGTTCCTCGCCAAGCCTATTGAAAGTAAAAAGCTACGCCAAGCGCTACTTCATTGGCTTCCGCAGGTCTATCACCCCAGCTCAAGCGCTGCCAACACCCCGCAACGCGTTGCGGTTTCAACGCTACAAACCAGCGCCCTAAACACCGCCGCACGCTCCTCCCCTGTTACACCAGGGGCCTCTCCCGTCAGAGAGGCCCCCTTAAGCGCCGCACAACAAGCAATGATTGATCAGGTCCTTGCTGAAAACTCCCAAGCTGCTGACCCCAGTACGACGGGAGAAAACAGTGTCCTTGATCTGGCGATTTATCTCGAACTTTTTGGCGCAATCACCGACGACGTCCATGCCTTATTGGGGGATTTTTTAGACGGCGCAAATGGTCTAGAAAAAGAAATCTTAACCCTCTACCACAGCAGCGACCCTCAGGCCCTAAGTCGGGCCGTCCATCGCCTCGCCGGGGCTGCCCTAACCGCAGGCGCCATGGATCTTGGCACCCTATGCCGCACGCTTGAACAAGCGCTCAAAAAAGACGCCCCTCGCACTGAAATTGATCAATACGTTTCCGCAATCCCCCTGGCTATGGACAGTGTTCGCGCCGCGATCGCCGAAGTGACTCTACGGTAATCAAAGCCCACCATCACAGGTAAGGCGGAAACGACTATGCTATAAACTTTCTGCTCCGCCCCTGTACCGCCACCTCACGTTGACGGACGATCTGGTAAAGGTTTATTCCGCAATGACTCCCACCACGCCGACAGAAACACCATCGTCACGCTATCAGCATTTAACCGTTTTGATTGTTGATGATGATCCTTTTGTTTGCACCATGGCGTCAAAGGTGCTCAACAGCCTAGGTGTTGCCAACGTGGTCGAGGCGCACAGCGGCCAAGAAGCCCTGGACAAGGTCGCCTCGGCGACCAAACCGATGGATGTCATTGTCTGTGATCTAGACATGCCGGGCATGGACGGCGTCGAAACTTTGCGTCACCTTCCCCAGGTGGCACAGGGGGCGGGCATCATCATCGCCAGTGCCGCAGATTTACAAATTTTACGAACGGTCGAAGAACTTGCCCGTGCGCATGGCCTGACCATGCTCGGGGCTCTGCCAAAACCAATCACTCCGCCAGCGATGGCGCATTTGCTTGATAAGCTACAGATCATCGGCCCCAAACGCGGCCCCTTCACCCAAGTCCAAGCCGACCGAGAACGACTTGAGCAGGCCTTGGCCGACAAAGAAATTGAACCGTGGTTCCAGCCTAAAGTGAGCTTAGCCAATGGAGCTTTAAAAGGCGTAGAGGCCCTGGTGCGCTGGCGTCATCCTCAGCTTGGTGTTCTCACACCCGGTGCCTTCCTCGATTCGCTGGAAAGTTCGGGTCTGACGGATCAGTTTGCCGAACATATGCTGCGTCATTCACTAAGCCAAGCAGGCCAATGGACTCAAGCCGGAATGCCGATTGGGGTTGCCGTTAACTTGTCTGTCAGCTCGCTTTATCGCCTAGACCTTCCCGAATTGGTGATGGCCCTAATCGCCGAACACCAGCTTTCCCCGCAACAGGTTACCCTAGAAGTCACGGAAAGCGGTTTGATGACCGATATCACCACGCCTTTTGAGGTTATTAGCCGTTTAGCGATGAAAGGGATTCGATTATCAATCGACGATTTTGGCACTGGATATTCAACAATCCAACAGCTCGTTCGCCTTCCTTTTACCGAATTCAAGGTTGATATGTCATTCGTTCGTGGTGCTCAGGAAAATCAACGTGTGCGTATAGTTCTTGATAGCACAGTCGAAATGGCTCGCAAGCTATCCCTTTCTGTCGTGGCTGAAGGCATTGAAACCAAGGAAAATTGGCATATGCTTTCGGCAATGCACTGTGACTTGGCACAAGGATTTTTCATCGGCAAGCCAATGCCGGGTAATGAAATACCATCCTGGGCCGACAATTGGGCTGCGCGCGCTGCCACGCTAACCGCCGAAAGCACATCACATCCAGTTGAAATTTAAGTCCCATCAGCCAGTCAAGGGGGGATGCCGAGATGACGCCAGTCGATGACCTGCTGAGAAACCTGCACGTTCTCATCGTCGATGACGAAACGTTTGTCCGTGGTATGGTCAAGCAGATGCTGCGAAGCCTGGGCATAACCAACATTCGTGAAGCCAATGAAGGCGCCACGGCCTTAAAAGAACTTCAGCTTTTTCCGCCGGACTTGGTGATCTGCGACCTCAGCATGGAACCTATTGACGGTATCGTATTCGTGCAAATGCTGCGTAACCACCATGATACCGAGCTGCGTACCATCCCGGTCTTGATCCTCAGCGGAAAGAATGACTTAGCCTCGGTCAAAGAAGCCGCTTCAAAGGGCATCAACGGCTATCTGGTCAAACCTGTTTCCCTGCAATCCCTGCGCAGCCGCCTAGAAACCATCGTCAGTGGTGGCGACTTTGTCAGCTTTAGCCAACAAAGATTGGCCACCACCCGCCGCAGGGTCAAAGAAGATGGCGTTACAGTCAATTCAACAGGGCTGCCGAAGCCCGAAGTTATGGATTTCACACAATCATAACCCCGCAAGCGGGCTAAAAAGCGGTGCGAATTAGCCACAATCAGGGGAAATTCCGCCTGCCACGCCCTCAGCGTGGGGCTGTCGCATAGCGTTGCGCTGCATACTAAGATATGATCGCTATAGTTTTTTAACCATGGCCGATCCCCGCAAGCATCGCGACGCTACCCGTAAATACAGGTAAATCAAGGGGTTCCCGCCAGCAGAGATTGGACTGTCATCAAAGCCGCTCGCAACGCACACGCCGGATATTTCATCCTGGCAGAGAGCAATGCACCCGGCCTGACCGCCCACAGGGACGCTATGGCTACAATGGCACATAAATATTTTCCGGCCCCCGCACAGTTCGCCCTCATCGGATCTTTAACGATTGGGTCGGCCTTTTTGGCGGCTACCCCTGCCCTGGCAACAGACCCCACGCCTGCCCCTGCAATCAGCTCTGACG
>CEGC01000109.1_pt1 | contig 10744 bp, 10 predicted proteins | sample 302731 | NCBI WGS metagenome assembly CEGC01 (sample SAMEA2755656, study PRJEB7226) | microbial mat metagenome | biome: microbial mat; feature: hypersaline; material: grass silage | place: USA | collected 2014-02-19 | depth 0 m | reverse complement strand
GCTTTACGGTGCGCCTGCCGGCGCGCCCGCAAGATACATCCCGCGCCACTGCCCGCCGTGACCGCTTACGAAAAGCGTCCTTGCAACAGACAGATACCGGCGGTTAGCCCCAGCAGCAGCGCCGCGCCGGCAAAGGCTGCTTCGTTGCCGCCCCATTGCACCAGCGGATGGGCCAGCAACGGCGCCGAAAACTGCCCAAGAAAGATGCCTGCGGTTTGCCCACCGGCTGAGCGCCCACGCATGGTGGCCGGTGTTATCGATAGCAGCCAAACGGTCATATTGGGCATGGCCAACCCTAGGCCAATTCCAGAAAAGGCGGTGGCGATCCAGGCGCAGGCTATTGGCGGCAAAACGCCAAATCCGCCCAACCACCCCGCTGCCGCAATCCCGGCTAATCCCAAGGCAAGGCAGGTAAATCCCAGCGCCATAATATGGTGATAGGCCAGCCGCCGCCGTATGTGGCTGTAAGTCATAGCAGTGCTCGCGGCAACCAAGTTGAGCGAGGCGACCACGGCGCCAACCATCCACGGCGGGATTTGCGGCGCTTGCTCATTGATCAGGAACGGCAGTTGGCTGGGGACTTGGTAAAAGCCAATAAAGGTGATGGCAGCAAACAGGTGCAACAGCATTGGCAGACGCTTGTGTGTGCGGGGCGGCGGGTGTTGCGAGGTGTTTGGGGCGTGCCTATGCGGCTCTGTCGGTTTTTGGGTAAAAAGAGGGCGCAGGGTGATCCAGGCCAGCAGAAAAACTGGCAGGCTTACCGTATAAACGGCAAACGGGGCCCGCCAATGCATTCCGGCCAGAACGCCGCCCAAGCCGAGAAAGACGACGCCGCCATAGCCCATAAACGCAGCTTGTCGGCCTAAAAAGTGTTCGCGTTCACGCCCTTGAAATAGATCTCCGACCAGGGCGGTGGTGGCGGTCATCACCACAGCAACCCCAGCCCCCAGCAGCAAGCGGCTAAGCACCAGCGCCGGTAAGCTATCAAGCCATAGCCCGGCGGACCCTGCCGCAGCATAGAGTACCAGCGCCGCCCATAAGGGCGTAAGGCGGCCAATGCGGTCGAGCATCAATCCCACCCCCCAGGCACAGAGGGCGATGGTCAAGGCCGGTCCGGTGAGCACCAAGCGCACCCAAAGATCGGTGAGGGATGAGGGGGGATCGGCGAAATGTGCCGCCATGGTTGGCAAGGTCGGGGCCAGGGTTGCCCCGGACATAACGGTGAGGCTGGCCAGGATCATCAGCGTTAAACGCGCAGATTTGGGCGGGAAAGGCATTGTTTATCCTGGAAAAGCGCGGCTGATAGCCCCACATTGGGAATAACTATTTCAAGGGTGCCTGATTGGCTGCTATCGCGCAACCGCGTCCCGATGGCCCTTTGTCGCTTCGCCCTCGTTTATTCTTTTACAACCGAGCCCTCACCTATGGACGGACATCACGACTTTACCGGCATTGCAATCGTTGCCCTGGGGGCAATGAGTTGCGGCGTTCTTTTCGCCCGCCTTAAGCAACCGGCCATCGTTGGCTATATCCTAGCTGGGGTTTTGTTGGGGCCTTCGGCACTGGGCTTGGTCAACGACCGCGATGCGATTGGCCTGTTGGCCGAGCTGGGCATTATCATGCTGCTGTTTGTCATCGGCACTGAACTGTCGGTGAAACGCTTTGCCGAAGTATGGCGGGTGGCGATGTTAACCACCGTTTTGCAGGTGGCCGGGTCGGTTGGTGTGCTGCTGGCGGCGAAGCAGATTTTAGGCTGGAGCACGGGAACCGCAGTCTTGTTAGGCTATGCGGTGGCGCTGTCGTCTACCGCCGTGGTGATTAAGCTGCTGCAGCAAACCGGTGAGCTGGAAACGCCCGCCGGACGGCTGACCGTCGGGGTGTTGATTGCCCAGGATATGGCCGTGGTGCCCATGATGTTGTCGCTCAATGCTCTGACCAGTGGCGGCTTTTCCCCCATCGAAGGGGCAAAAGTGGTGGCATCGGTGGTGGTGCTGGCGGCCTTGGTTCTGTTTTTGCTGAAACGGGAAATCCGTATCCCCTATGCCTCGTTGGTGGCGGATCATTCTGACCTTGGGCCTTTGGCGGCTTTTGCTTGGTGCTTTGGCGCGGCGGCTTTGGCCGGTTTGGCTGGCCTATCGCCGGGGTATGGGGCCTTTTTGATTGGCCTGATCATTGGCAACTCTAAGCATGGTCATGATATAACCCGTCATGCCCATTCCATTCAGGCCGTGCTGCTGATGGTGTTTTTCCTATCGGTCGGCCTGCTGCTGGACTTGCAATTTCTATGGGACAACATCGGTTCTGTGCTGTTGCTGCTGTTAACGGTGACGGTGTTTAAGACCGTGCTCAACATCGGTGCCTTGCGGTTGCAGCGGGTTCCTTGGGGGGATGCCTTTTTGGCCGGGGTGGCGCTGGCGCAAATTGGCGAGTTTTCTTTTTTGCTGTCGGGGGCAGGGGTTGCCAAGGGCCTGTTAGGCGAAGGCCAAGGGCAGTTGGTGGTTGCGGTGTCGGTGCTGTCGTTGACCATTAGCCCGTTGTGGCTGTTAACCATGCGGCGTTTGGCCGCAGCGCGGGAAACCTTTGGCACCCTGTCCGAACTGCTTGGTGGGATTTACGGCGGCGAAGCCCGTGCGGCGCAGAAAGGCTATAGTGTCTTGCGCCGTCGTTTAGGCGGGATTCCTCTGCCTAAGGTTCCGCGCTTGCCTGCGATAGTCTTACCGTCAATGCCGTCCATGCCCTGGAAGAAAAAGGATCAAAAACCCCCGCTGCCCGAGGTCGAATTGCAAGACGCAACCGGCGAGCCAACCGCAAGCGAGGCCCCTGAGTTGACCGCTGCTGCCGATACCGGGCGAGTACCGCCCGAGATCACGGAAGGCCCCGAGATAGCTAAAACCCCCGAGGAAAAGGAGGCGGAGACGCAAGCCCCGTCTGCGGCCCCCATTCATGACGAGCGCCCACGCGATGCCTAATTTTGATTTTGAAAGTGAGTATAACGGGAATGCCCTGGGTCTTGACGAAGCTGGGCGTGGACCCTTGGCCGGGCCGGTGGTCGCTGGGGCGGCTTGGCTGGATCGGGCGAGTCTGCCTAATTTGCTGCGCGATGGTTTGGACGATTCCAAAAAGCTCAGCGCCAAGCGCCGGGAAAGCCTGTTTGAGGCCCTGCAGGCTTCGCCTGCGGTGCGATGTGGAATTGGCTTTGCCTCGGTCGAAGAGATCGATCAGATTAACATTCTCAAGGCCACCCATCTGGCCATGCTGCGCGCGGCGCAGGACCTTATCGGTGACACGCCGTGGCCTGCGGTGGCGCTGATCGACGGCAACCAAGCGCCAAAGGACTTTCCCTGTCCGACGCGTTGTGTGGTGAAGGGCGACAGTAAATCGTTGTCGATTGCTGCGGCGTCTATTTTGGCCAAAGTCACCCGTGATCGTTTGATGCTATCTTTAGATGCGAAGTTCCCGGCTTATGGTTGGGCGCGCAATATGGGCTATGGTACTGTTGAGCATCGCACGGCGATTTCGACCCACGGCATCACCCCCCACCATCGCAAAAGCTTTGGCCGTCAAGGGGAGTTGTTTGGTTAGTGTTAGGCGCGAGGAGGTGAAATATCTAATTTACTAGTAAGGTATTCTATTTTATCACCAAAAAAAGCTTGGCAAAAAAATATGCCGAGAAAAAAGTACCCCATTTAAAACATCACAAGGCGAGCGGATAAAATGCATATTTTTTCTATTTTTGAACAGGTGCCAGAAATCAATATTTTGGATGTTGGTGCCTCTGATATTGGTGGAACACCCCAGTATCAGTGGCTATTTGAACAGGGGGTGGCGAGTGTCATTGGTTTTGAACCAAATGAGGAGCAGTGCGTATTTTTAAATGAAAAATATAAACATAAGAAGTGCAAGTTCCTTCCCTATTTCATTGGTGACGGAAAGGCAGCCCTTTTTCACGAAACAAATTGGGTCGCCACAGGGTCTTTGTTTCCACCCAATACCGCTCTTTTAAAGAAATTCCAAAACCTGAGCGAACTGATGGCCCCGATGGCGGTTCATGACGTACAAACAATGCGGTTGGATGATATTCCTGAAATAGGACGCATAGATTTTATCAAGATGGACATTCAAGGGGCTGAACTCAAAGTCCTTTCAAATGCGGTGAATCTGTTAAAAGAAACGCTTGTTGTCAATGTTGAGGTTGAGTTCGTTGAGCTTTATAAGGGGCAGCCTCTTTTCGCCAATGTTGATTTATACTTAAGGTCGCAAGGGTTTCAGTTCCATTGTTTTGATGGTGGTGTCGCTGGACGCGCCTTTAAGCCGTTTGTGCGCAATAATGATATCAATTTGCAAATTAATCAGCACCTTTGGGCCGATGCCATCTATGTCAAAGACTGGATGGCGCTGGAGGACTTGAGCGAAGAGCAGCTGATAGCCTATGCTGTTTTAGCCGATACCGTGCTGAAATCGCCTGATCTTGCTCACGTGGTTCTGCAGCAGCTCGATGTGGTTAAGGGGAGCGATTATGCGCCCCGGTATATTGGGGCTGTTACTGGGGCTGCTTCGGCATAAGGTCGCTGGTGAGAGTGTTTTTCGCTCTGGTGTGGTTATGAGAGACGCTTTAGGTCTTTGTTTTAAAAGAAAGTATACCGTTGCCGATGAGCCTATCTGCTAGAAATTTACTGCAAAAGACAGCAGTGCCTCTCTTTGTAGTTTTGGCGGCGTGGATTTGAAACAGATTAGAAAAAGGTTTTGGCGATGAAGATGTTCTCGGTTTTTGACACTGTACCAGAAATAAAAATCGTTGATGTGGGAGCATCTGATCTGGGAGAACCACCCTCGTATAAAAAGATCCTCGAGTCCGGGGCGGCGAGTGTTATTGGTTTCGAGCCAGATGAAACCGCCTGTAAACGGCTTAATGAGCAAAAAAAAGGCCAGAATTGTCATTTTCTACCCTACTTTATCGGCGATGGGAAAAAGGCAGTTTTCCATGAAACAAACTGGGTGGCCACGGGGTCTCTCTTTGCCCCAAATACAGAACTTTTGCAAAAATTCCAGAATCTCAGTGAAATTATGACTCCAGTTGCGCAGCATGACATTATGACCAAGCGCTTGGATGATATTACTGAAATAGAGCGCATAGACCTTCTTAAAATGGATATCCAGGGGGGGGCTCTTTCTGCCTTGCAAAATGCGCAGAATATTTTGAAGACCACCCTGGTTGTCGATGTCGAGGTCGAATTTGTTGAGATGTATAAGGGGCAGCCGCTCTTTTCTGATGTTGATGCCTTTATGCGCTCGCAAGGCTTTCAGTTTCATTGTTTCCCGCAAGGTGTTGCCGGGCGTGTTTTTAAGCCTTTCGTTTTTAAAGGTGACATGAATACCCGCATCAACCAGCACCTTTGGGGGGATGCTATTTATGTCAGAGACTGGATGGCCCTGGATCAATTGAGCGAGGAACAGCTGGTGATTTATGCGGTTTTAGTAGATGCGGTACTGCATTCGCCGGATCTTGCGAATGTTGTGCTGGAAAAGTTAGACGCGATAAAAGGCACGGATTATTCCAATAAGTATATTAAGGCGGTCACTGGTGGGGGTTGAGGAAACTTAGAGTCCTTTTCGCTCCTTGCTCTCGATCGTAAAAAACCCTGATGACATCATATCATCAGGGTTTTTTTGTTGGAAAATCCGTTGTTATTGATGTCTTACATTTGGTCTTGTTCCGCCAAGGCTTTGGTGATTTCGCGTTCGCGCTGACGTTCCATCCGGCGCATGATCACCGCTGCGGAGACGATGCACAGGGCGGCCGCACTGACCAAAAGTGTGGCGAGAGCGTTGATTTTGGGGCTGACCCCTAAGCGCACCGAGGAAAACACAACCATCGGCAAGGTGGTTGAATCTGGGCCAGAGGTAAAGCTCGCGATCACCAAATCATCCAACGACAGGGTGAAAGACAAAAGCCACCCCGATACCAGGGCAGGGGCGATGATTGGTAAGGTGATGACAAAAAATACCTTTACTGGGCGGGCGCCCAGATCCATCGCTGCTTCTTCGACGCTTTCATCCATTTGCCCTAAGCGGGACTGAATGATGATTGCCACATAGGCCATGGTGAACGTGACATGGGCAATGGTGATGGTGGAAATACCCCGGCCAGCCGGCCAGCCAATCAGGTCTTCGAGGGCAACGAACAGCAGTAACAGCGAGAGGCCGGTGATGACTTCGGGCATCACCAGGGGGGCGGTGATCATGCCTGAAAACAGGGTCCGCCCTTTAAAGCGGCCAAACCGCGCGAGGGCTAGCCCGGAAACAGTACCCAGAATGGTGGCTAGGGTGGCGGTCCAGGTGCCAATCAGCAAGCTGGTTCTGGCCGCACCAAGGATTTGCGCATCTTGGAACAGTTCGCCGTACCACTTGACCGAAAAGCCGCCCCAGACGGTGACCAGACGGCTTTCGTTAAAGGAATAGATGATCAGCAGCAGAATCGGCACATATAAAAAGGCAAAACCAAAGGCCATGCAGCCGAGCAAAAAGGGCGAGCGGGTTCTCATTTGTTCATCTCCCGCGCTTTTTCGTCCTGCGCCAGTTGATAGCGTTGGAAGGCAACAATCGGCAGCACCAAAACCACCAGCATAGCGACGGCAACGGCAGCAGCGGCAGGCCAATCACGGTTTTGGAAGAATTCATTCCACAGGACTTTGCCAATCATCAGCGATGATGCCCCTCCCAGCAGATCAGGGATGACGAACTCGCCGACGGCGGGGATGAAAACCAGCATACAGCCGGCAATGATGCCGGGGATTGATAGCGGCAAGGTGATGGCGAGAAAGGCTTTCCACGGGCCTTCGGGGGCGGCAATAATCGTTTCTGGGCGCTTGGTCATCGCAATACCAATGCCGCCATAATCCCACAGGGTTTGAAAGCTCTTGATATCTTTGAGCGCCATTTTAATGGCACGGTCGCGGAACTGGGTTTCCATCCAGGGCCGCACTGCCATCGCATAGATCGCGGCGGCGATGATGATGGCCAGAGTCCCGGCCACCAACCCGCCAAGAAACAAGACGGTGACCGCCAGCATCAAAAGACCTAACAACGGCCCCCCAGCCAGCCAGGGATCAAAGACCGGGCAAGAGGGTGAGTGCAGCTTGTCAAAGTTCGTGTAAAAGGTCACCACGTCGCGGTCATAGGCGGCCTTGAGCCGCTCATGCAACATATGCTCCCGTTCACTGGTCTTAGACATTGTCACTTACCTTGTGGCTCATCGCATTCCGGTCTGCGGTTAGGGGCGATCGCTGTGGGCTCCGGGGCGCCCTTGATAAAGATCCATAAAGGTCCGGCCATACTGTGGGGCGGCCATGGTCCGGCTATCTGTCCATTCTTGCGCATAGGGCAGATGATCCATAGAGCCGCGACGGCCCCCCCAAATTTTTAATCCCCAGGCGGCGGCGCGGGTTGCCCAGCGGTATAACTTTGGCCGACTGGCCAGAGCCGTATGCACAGCCAGGCCCCAGCGGGCGCGTTTCGGGGTCAAATGACGTTCAAATTCCTTTTCCCGCCAGGCGCGGAGCATGCGTGGCAAGGGGATGTGCATCGGGCAAACGCTTTCACAGCGCCCACATAGGGTTGAGGCGTTGGGCAAGGGAGCGGCGTTTTCAATACCGATCAAGGCCGGGGTTAACACCGATCCCATCGGCCCCGGATAGACCCAGCCATAAGCATGGCCGCCAACGGCACCATAGACGGGGCAGTGGTTCATACAAGCACCGCAGCGAATGCAACGTAGCATGTCTTGGAATTCGCTGCCCAGCATGCCAGTGCGCCCATTGTCGAGCAAAATAACGTGAAATTCCTCGGGCCCATCAAGGTCATCGGCACGGCGCGGGCCGGTGGAAAAGGTCGTATAGGTGCTGGTGTCTTGGCCGGTGGCCGAACGCGCCAACAGCCGTAATACGGTGGCGGCGTCGTCCAAGGTGGGGACCACCTTTTCCAAGGACGCTAAAACCACATGCACCTTTGGCAACAGCTGCGTTAAATCGCCGTTGCCTTCGTTGGTGACAATCACCGTCGACCCGGTTTCCGCAATCAGCATATTTGCGCCGGTGATTCCGACATCAGCGGCCAGAAACTTATCACGCAGTTCTTCGCGGGCTTCGTCCAACAGTTGACGGGGCTCGGACAAATCGCGGTCGGCGGGGCGATGGGTGTGGGTGGCACGAAAAGAGTCGGCGACCATTTCTTTGCGCACATGAATCGCTGGGGCAATGATATGGCTCGGTGGTTCGTGGCGCAGCTGGATGATATATTCGCCCAGATCGGTTTCAACCGGGGTAATTCCCTGCCCTTCTAAAAAGTCATTCAAGCCGATCTCTTCGGAGATCATCGACTTGCCTTTGGTGACGGTGCGCGCTCCGGCCTTTTTACAGATTTCTAAAACCGCCTGCTGTGCTTCTTTGGCATCGGCACACCAATGGACATGGCCGCCTTGTTCGATGACTTTTTTCTCAAAGGCCTCTAGGTACAGATCCAAGTTCGCAAGCACATGGTCTTTAAGCTCTTTGCCTTTATCGCGCAGGGCGTCAAATTCGGGCAAGCTGGCGACAGCGGCGGCGCGTTTGAGGCGAAAGCCGGTCTTCATGGTTTCCAAGGATGCGCGCAGATTGGCATCGTTGGCGGCGCGGTGGGCGTTTTCTTTAAACTGGGCGCTGGTGGGGATTTGCATGGCTATTCTCCCTCGCCGATGGCGGCACCATCGGTCAAGCCGGCCAAGACTTCGGCCACATGGCGGCAGCGGATTGGGCTGCCCATTCGTTTCAGGCGGCCACTCATATTCAACAGGCAGCCGACCTCGCCCGCTAACAGCGTATCAGCGCCGGTGGCAATGATGTCCTTTGCCTTGTCGCTGACCATGCGGGTGGAAATCTCGCCATATTTCACACAGAAGGTGCCGCCAAAACCGCAGCATTCTTCTGGTTCGCTCAGATCGCGGACTTCCAGCCCCTCGACGGCGGCCAATAACTGCCGAGGTTGCGCCTGGATGCCCAGCTTGCGCTTGCCGGTGCAGCTGTCGTGATAGGCGGCAACACCGTCCAGGCGGGCGTGACTATCGCTCCAGCCGCGTATATCAACCAGGAACGATGTCAGTTCCCAGGCCTTGGCGGCAATGGCTTCGGCGCGCGCCTTCCAACTGGGGTCGGTGTCAAAAATCAATGGCCAATCCTGAACCATACCGATGCATGACCCTGACGGTGCCACGATATAGTCAACGGGCTCGGCCTCGAACGCGGCGATCATTTTTTTGGCGATCTTTTGCGCCCCAGCGCGGTCGCCGCTGTTCCATTGCGGCTGACCGCAACAGGTTTGCCCTTGGGGCACCACCACCGTACAGCCCGCTGATTCGAGCAACGACAGGGTGGCAAAGCCCACCGCTGGCCGATAAAGGTCGGCAAGACAGGTTACAAAAAGCGCTACCCGAACAGGTGCGGCAGAGGGGGCAGTGTGCTGTTCACCCATGATCCTGACCTTTTTTGATCGATTTTTTTTGCGGTGGGCCGTTCTATTGCTCGTTCAACAGGCAGATGCGGGCGCAAAGCCGGTGAAAAGCGGAAACGGTCCCATAGATCATAGATAACAGCCTAGGCCCTCTGTTTCTATGACAGAGGCCGAGCGGGGTTAAAAATCAGGATATTTCTCGGTCGGTGGGGCCACTGTAGGCGCGTTTTCGACGCTGGATGTATCGAAGAAATCAGGGCGTGGCGGCGGAAGTCTTCGCGCGGGGCAGCAAAAGGTAATAGGTGCCGCTGCTTTTCATACGCCCTGCCTTGGCTAAGGCAGGCTCCCCTGCCCCCCAATAGAAATCGCCGCGCACCACACCCTTGATAGCACTGCCGGTATCCTGGGCGATCATAAGCCGCTGTAGGGGTTCGCCATCAGGGTCAACACTATCGAGCCACAGCGGCGTTCCCAGGGTCACATAGCGCGTATCAACCGCCATCGATCGCCCCGGAGTCAAGGCGACCCCCATGGTCCCCAGGGGGCCAGGCCCTTTAAGGGTGCGGAAAAAAATATAGCGCGGGTTGGCTTGCAACACGTTGTCAGCCTGTTCGGGGTGGTCCTTGAGCCATGCGCGAATGGCAGGCATCGACGCTCCGCCAGAGCCCACCAAACCCCGGTCCAGCATCACCCGGCCAATGCCGACAAACCGATGCCCATTATTGCCCGCATACCCCACTTGTGCCGTCCCGCCATCGGGCAGGTCCAGCACGCCAGAGCCTTGGATGTGTAAAATATGAGCATCAACCGCATCGGCAGCCCAGGCAACGACAGGGGTTTTTTCTGGTCCGAGAGTTTTTTCGATGGCGCCGCCGTCAATTTCGGCCCGCGTCCAATAGGGCAACAGCTGATGCCCGACCACGCGGCCAACCACTTTTTGACCTTTTAGGTCAGCGTAGGCCTGACCCAGATCAAGGGTGACCAAATCATCGGGGGGGCCATATAGCGGCACCTCGTACCCTGGCTGGCGGGTCAGTGACCCTTTAAGGCTGGCTTCGTAATAGCCGGTAAAGGTGCCTGCTGCCGTTACCGCCCCGTCGCTGCCGCTATAGGTGACCGCATAGGGTTGTAGGCGACTTTCCAGGACCGCCCGTAAGGTAAGGCTATCAGTGGGACTCGGCGGTTGGTTTTCTGGTAAGGCGCGATTGAGATCATCACACCAGTGCTGCCAATCGGCGACGGTTCCAGCCACCTCCCCCGGGCC
>CEGC01001372.1_pt1 | contig 10815 bp, 8 predicted proteins | sample 302731 | NCBI WGS metagenome assembly CEGC01 (sample SAMEA2755656, study PRJEB7226) | microbial mat metagenome | biome: microbial mat; feature: hypersaline; material: grass silage | place: USA | collected 2014-02-19 | depth 0 m | reverse complement strand
GTATAGGGTGCAAGATCGAACAGGTAGTTGGATGTGACACCGTTACGACCCAGACTTTCACGCAACCCGGGTATTGCGTCCCAGTCCAGCGTCAGGCCGGGCGCGACCACCAAAATGCGATAGCCGATCTGTTCGCCGTCTTCCAGCAGAACCTGCTGCTGTTCGGGGCGGAACCCTGATGCGGCCGCATGGTACCACTTGACGCTGTCGGGCATGACTTTGCCCATCTGACGTACGGTCTCACGGCGTTCAAATACACCACCTCCGACCAGCGTCCAGCCCGGCTGATAGTAATGTTCAGAACGTGGTTCAATGATGGCAATATCCAGATCCGGCTGGCGCTGCAGCAGGCTGCCAGCGACTGACTGACCAGCAGCGCCGCCGCCTACAATCAGTACATCATGACGCTTGCGGCTGGCCGTATGCATGGCCTCAGCATGGCTGTGAGTACCCGCCAGAGCCTTGATGCGATCACGCTGTGCAGTCAGGTCATATCCGGCTGCTGCCGTGGTCTTGAGAATGGCGTCCACATCCAGACGTGGGGCTTCTGCCAGCGCCCACAGGGTGGTACAGCGAGTACCGGTACGGCAGAAAGCCAGTACAGGTCCACGCAGGCTGTTCATCAGCTCATGAAACGCAGCTACATCCGTATCGGTTATCTGGCCTGAGACCACAGGCTGATAGCGCCATTCCAGCCCATGCCGTTCGGCAGCGGCGCGGATGTCGTCGGTGTCCGGCTGGTCATGACTTTCCTGATCAGGCCGGTTACAGATGATCGCCTTGAACCCCATGGAGGCGGCGAGCCCCACATCGGCGGCCGTCAATTGGGGGCTGACACTGAGAAAAGGCGTAAGCTGATGAACTTCCATAAAACTCTCCCGCGGTACTGTTGTTATTATCGGTTTAGTTGGGACGGTTAAACTCAGAACAGGTCGATCGGTACCTTGAGGTAAACCTGACCGTTGCTTTCTGCCGGTGGCATCTTGCCGGCACGCATGTTCACCTGCACGGAGGGCAGAATCAGACGTGGCATATCCAGAGTGGCATCGCGCTCGGTACGCATGCGGACAAAGTCAGCCTCGTTGATGCCCTCGTGCACGTGGACGTTGTGTGCGCGCTCTTCAGCCACGGTGGTTTCGTAAGCGTATTCATCACGGCCCGGTGCCTTGTAGTCGTGACACATGAACAGGCGTGTTGCGTCCGGCAGGGTAAATACCTTCTGAATTGACTGGAACAGGATATGGGCATCGCCACCGGGGAAGTCACAGCGGGCGGTACCGTAGTCCGGCATGAACAGAGTGTCACCAACAAAGGCGGCATCGCCAAAGACATAGGTCATGCAGGCCGGCGTGTGGCCGGGGGTATGCATCGCCTTGCCTTCCAGAGTGCCGATGCGAATGCTGTCGCCATCGTTGAACAGCGCATCAAACTGGCTGCCGTCACGGGCAAATTCGGTTCCGGCATTGAACGCCTTGCCAAAGGTGTCCTGCACGGTGGTGATGTGTGCACCGATACCCAGTTTTGCACCGGTTTTTTCCTGCAGAAACGGTGCTGCTGACAGGTGGTCGGCATGAACATGAGTTTCAAGAATCCACTCCACCGTCAGGCCCTGTTCTGCAATGAAGGTCAGAATGGCTTCGGCTGAACGAGTATCGGTTTTGCCGGCGGCATAGTCGAAGTCCAGTACGGAGTCGACGATGGCGCAGCTGGAAGAATCCGGGTCCTGAATCACATAGCTGTAAGTGAAGGTCGGTTCATCAAAAAAGGCTGTAACGATCGGTTGCATAATAAACCCCGCGTATATTCTTAATAGTTATATTCTTATAATCTATTAATAGATACTAATCCTCATTGCACACTCTGCCAACCCCCTTGGGACTATGGAGGTGATTGAGTGGCTAAATCGGATCAATGCAAGGCCGGGAAGCGGCTGGATGTGAAATGATACCGGCCGGGTGGATCCGGCCGGTGAGGGGAGGGGTTATTCCTGTTTTGGGCCGACCCAGACCTGTTGAATATTCACGAATTCAAGGATGCCGTGGGGCCCAAGCTCTCGTCCGAGTCCCGACCGTTTGATACCCCCACTGGGCAGCCGAGGATCGGTTTTGACCAGTCCGTTGACGACCACCTGACCGGCCTCAATTTCTCGGGCCATCGCCTCGCCACGGCTCTGTTCGGTCCAGATTGAGCTGGCCAGGCCGTATTCGGTGTCGTTGGCCAGTGCCAGAGCATGCTCTGCATTATCGGCTTTGAGTACCACGGCGACCGGGCCGAAGGTTTCTTCCTGGCAGGCGGTCATGTCATTGGTTACATCCACCAGCAGGGTCACGGGGTAGAAAAAGCCCGGGCCCTCCGGTAGCTTCCCACCGAGCAGGCAGCGGGCCCCGGCGGCAATGGTTTCATCCACCTGACGCGCCAGTTCGTTGCGCAGATCCTCTCGTGCAATGGGGCCTATGTCAGTTTCCGGGTCGGCCGGATCGCCCTGATTGAGCTTCTCCAGCCGGGTCTTGAGCAGTTCCACAAAGCGGTCATAAACCGAAGCCTCGACAATGATGCGCTTGGCCGCGATGCACGACTGTCCCGCATTGATGATGCGGGAGAAGCCTATCAGGTCCGCGGCCTGCCCCAAGTCTGCATCGGCCAGAACGATGGCCGGGTCAGAGCCGCCCAACTCCATTACAGCAGGCTTGATCTCGGATGCGGCCATTGCGGCGACCTTGCTGCCCCCGGCACTTGAGCCGGTAAAGGATACAGCCCGTATACCGGGGTGACGGATAGCGGCTTCCACATCCGGTGTCTGCAGGGGCAGATTCTGCATGATGCCTTCTGGTGCTCCTGCACGAGCGAATAGATCCACTATCGCTTCAGCACAGGCCGGCACATGGGGGTCATGCTTGAGCAGGCATGTATTGCCCGCCATCAGTGCCGGTGCGCAGAATCTGAACGCCAGCCAGAACGGAGCGTTCCAGGGCAGAATCCCCAGCACCGGCCCAAGAGGCAGATGCTGGACATAGCTGTGGCTTGCGTCCGAGGCCAGACTCACGGGCTGCAGGTAGCTTTCGGCATGCCCGGCATAGTGTTCGGCACACCAGGCAGCCTTGAGCACCTCACCCCGCGCTTCCTTAACTGGTTTCCCCATCTCGTCGGTCATATGACGGGCCAGTTCAACTTCTTCGGCCCGCATGAGAGCGGCGACCTGATGCAAGACCTCGGCTCGCTCTGCAAAGCTGCGTGTGCGCCAGTCGGCAAAGGCCCTGTTCGCCATGTCGATGCGGCTGTTCATGCTGTCGCGATCCAGTGCGGGATATTCATGCAGCAGCTGACCGCTGGTGGGATTGATCACTCTGAGCATGTGGCTCTCCTTAGTGTTTCTTGCCGGATTTTTGCTTCGATGGATGCTTTTTGCCTTTGGTGTGGCAAGGCGTATCCGGTGGGGCAGAGCTCGCAGCTGTCATGACGGGCTCCCCGGTCTTGGTCGCTGCGCTGGCACCCGCTGCACCGGGCTTGACCACAAAGTCCTGTGGCATGTCCTCGAAAAACGAGCCACAGCCGTCATCGGTTATATAGAAGGTATCCGATATGCCACAGGTCTTGTCGCCATCTACACCCCACATCCAGGGGATCAGGTGGAAGGTCATGCCTGGCTCCAGCACCGAGCTGTCACCACCCTTGAGGCTCATGATGTAGCCTTCATCCCAGCTGGGCGGAAAGGCGATGCCGATGGAGTAGCCAGATCGGGTGATCAGGCGGGCACCTACATCGTTTTCGGTAATGATGGAACGCACAATGTGGTCAGCGTCAGATACGGTAAGCCCAGGCCTCAGCTCAGCCCTGATGTGCTTGAGAGCACATTTCATGGTTTCCTGAGCCTTGTACATCGATTCACTCAGCTCACCGCAGATGACCGTGCGCATCAGGGCGGTGTGATAACGACGGTAGCAACCGCCCACTTCCAGAAATACATGCTCACCGGGCTGAACTTCACGTCCCTCCCAGGTGGCATGGCCAATCATGGTACGTGGGCCAGAGGTGACGTAGGGCATCCCGGCGGGAAAATCGCCGCCGGCCCGAAACATGCCGGCACTGATGGCGGCACCGATCTCGTTTTCGGTCACACCGGCCTGACAGGCCTCAATGCCGGCCTCCATCCCGGCGCGGGCGGCACGGGCGGAGATGCGCATTACATCCAGTTCATGCGAGGACTTGCACTTGCGGCCCTCTTCCACGATGCCAAAGCAGTCCATCAGCCGCCCATCCTTGAATGCCGTGCGAAAGTAATCCTGATGGTAGGCCGGGAAAAAATAGCTGTTACGCTCATAGCCCAGCACCTTTTTTGACAGGCCAAACTCGCGCAGCGATTCGATCAGCATCTGGATTGCATCGCCGGTATCGGAGTAGGGCCGTGTTTTTTCCACCCAGGTGCGGGCATGAACGTTGGACTCCTCCATCATCCGGGTAATCATGAACGGCTCGTCTTCCAGCGGTACCACCAGCGCCTGAAAATAGGAGTAGCCGGTGGTCTGGTAGTCGGTCAGATACATCAGGTTCTCGGGGTCTGAGATGATGACCGCATCCAGCAGGCGTTTTGACATGCGCTGGCGCAACTCATCGATGCGGCGCTCATATTCCTCGAACGGGAACGTCATATCATCGCGTTTGCGCATCAGGCAGCCTCCATGATTTTTATGACGGCGGCTTCCAGCCGGTTGAGACCGGTTTCCAGATCTTCATCGGGGATGGTCAGGGGAGGGATCAGTTTGATGACTCGTCCACCAATACCACAGGGCCCTACCAAAAGGCCTGTGTCAAAGCACTCACGGGCGATGGTTTTGGCCAGTGCGCCATCGACCACATCCAGTGCCTGAATCATGCCGCGTCCGCGCACGGCAAAGCCGGCGTCGGGGAAGCGTGATGCCAGTGACTGCAGGCGCTCGTGAATCATCTCGCCGCGCTCGCGGGTCAGTTGCATCAGCCGGTCATCTTCGAAGTAGCGCAGAGCTTCGCGCCCGGCCACAAAAGAGAACCCCTGTCCTCGGAAGGTGCCGGTATGCTCGCCAGGCTGCCAGTGGGCATCGTGCTCCGGCTTGACCAGATTCATCGCCAGAGGCGTGCCGAAACCGCCGATCCCCTTGGCCAGACAGATGATGTCTGGCTCCAGCCCGGTGTTGTCAAAGCTGAAGTAGCTGCCTGTGCGCCCACAGCCCACCTGAATGTCGTCTACGATCAGCAGGGCACCGGTGTCCCGTGCCAGCTGTTGCAGCTCCAGCAGCCACTCGGTGCTGGCAATGTTGACCCCGCCTTCTGCCTGAATGGTTTCAATGATAAACGCGGCGGGCTGTTCGAAACCGCTGGAGCTGTTCTCCAGTGCTTCACGCAGGGTGTTCAGACACCCCATGCCGCAACCGGAAGTGGTCTCGAATGGTGCATGAGTGACGTGGTTCAGGGGTACGCCTGCAGCCTTGCGGAACACCTGATTAGCGGTGCACGCCAGTGAACCCAGAGTCATGCCATGAAACCCCTGGGTGAAGGCGATAACTTCGGTGCGGCCGGTGACACGACGGGCCAATTTCAGCGCGGCTTCCACCGCGTTGGTGCCGGTGGGGCCCATGAACTGCAGCTTGTAGTTCATCTGGCGTGGTTCAAGAATGGTGTCCACAAAGGCGCCGATGAATTCGCGCTTGACCGTCGTGCTCATGTCCAAGCTGTGGGCAACACCGTCTGAGCGGATGAAGTCGATCAGGGCTTCCTTCATGTGCGGGTTGTTATGGCCAAAGTTCAGCACCCCGGCCCCGGCAAAAAAGTCGATATAACTTCGCCCCTGTTCATCCACCTGACGGGCGTTGGATGCGCTTGCAAACACGGTTGGGTAGGCACGGCAATAGCCACGGATTTCGGATTCCCATTTTTCAAACAGATCCATGTCGATCTCCTTGTGTAGCCAATTGTGAAATGGAGCCAGGCAAGGCAGGGGCCTCGCCAAAGTTCGGACTGTTATGTGTTTGCCGGTGAGTCACCGGGTGGATGTACAGCTGAGATGTTCAATTGAGTGTTAGCGGAAAACGTACAGGCTTGCACAGCCCTGCAACTTCACCCTAGAAGAGAAAGTGCAGGGCAGCAAGTAAAGCGGCGTTTTTTATGTACAGGGACGTACGGTATGCTGGGGTTGCAGGGATGGGTACAATTACAGTCCAGGTGGGGTGTTCGCTTTAGACAACAGCAGAGGGAACCCATCGTAAGATTCATATCTTTGAGAATCAAAGATGGACTCCTAAGTGTCACACGCTGCCTAAGGATGATGTGATGCTAAAGTCAAAATGTCTGCCCTGCGATTGCTGACGTAACCGGATCGAACTGAAATCTACAAAGCGGACATTCGGTAAAACGGTAGTTTTCAACCCAGTTGTCCAAAATACTGCGTTTAAGCAGCGCATTTATTCAGTTCAATCTCCTGCAGTTTTGCAGGGTTGAGTGATACCGGTCCTGCGATGTTGCAGTTTCGGGTATCGCCAGACCATCGCCTGGGGTTTTGTTCCTTAGCGTGCTCGTACACCACTTTCCGGTGAGCCAGTAGTGCATGGTCTTCGCCCCGGTGACGTGCACCAGGCGTAACGAAGTTGATACTGCTGTGCAGGTGCTCTTCGTTATAGGCATGCGAGAACGCTAGCATCCACTCGCGAACGGCCTGCAGCGAGCTGAAGCCCTTTGACGGCCATGCAGGGCAGTATTTGACTGTCCTGAACAGTGATTCAGAGTACGGATTATCGTTGCTCACCCGCGGGCGACTGTATGACATCAACATGCCAAGTTCGGCCAGCCGTGCCTTGAGCGTATACGAGGTCATTGGTGCACCGTTATCCGAGTGCAATACAGGCGGGTTATGCCAGCAGCCCTCCCGCAGCAACGCACGCTCAACCAGTTGTTTCGCACGCTCGCCAGATTCAACGTCATGCACCTCCCAAGCGACGACCTTGCGGCTGTACACGTCCATGATCAGATACAGATACCAGTGCTGGCCGCGGACTTCCGATGGGCAGTAGCTGATGTCCCAGGTCCACACTTCGTTAGGGCCTGTAGCCGTAAAACTGGTGGGCTGTGGTACTGTTCTGGCAGGCTGAGCACGGCCGCGGTGGTTGAGCTGCTGATGCTTTTTCAGCACACGATAGAACGTGGATTCCGATGCGAGATAGATGCCCTTATCGGCCAGTCGCGGCACGATCTGTGAGGGCGGCAGGCTCTGATATTCCTGCAGGTTGCAAGTGTCCACAATGGCTTCTTCCTCTGACTCGGTCAGCTGGTGTGGCTGTACTGATTTCGGGGCGTGTGGTCGCTTATCCTCAGCAACGGCACCATTTTCAGTGCGCCATCGTTTCAACGTGCGGGGATGAATGCCGATCAGGTCCGCGGCATGCTTACGCGAAGCTCCATCGGTCACGGCCGTATCAAAATACTCCAGTAGCCTTGTGCGCTCAGTCATCGGGGTTAAATGACCTCGTTGTCCTGATCGTCTCCGTACAAGGCTTCCAGCTTTTTTGAGAGCACTAGTAACGCGGCAGTTTCAGCCAAGGCACGGTCTTTTCGATTGACTTCAGCCTGGAGTTTTTTAATCGTTTTGCGCGACTCACGCTGCTGTTTCAGCGCTTCTTTCTCACGGCCTTGCTGCATGGCAGCGCCCTGTAAACATGCGGCTTTCCAGCTATGAACCTGCTCAACATAGAGGCCTTTTTCACGGCAATAGGCCGCAAGCTCAACTTCAGACAGAGCCGCTGTTTCGATTACAACAGCCAGCTTGGCATCGGGTGACCACGTATCGGCTGTCGGCTGGTTTCCGGGCACGGGAACTCCATCTTGTCGGCATTGTTTCAACCAACTATACAGAGTCACATCGGAAATGCCTTCCTCTGTGGCGACCGAGACAACCGATCGATTTATAGGGGGCAGCAGCTTCTTCAAGACAGCGGCCTTACGTTCGTCTGAGTAGCGCGGCATAGCAATCCTTTTGGCCCACTCCGAGGTAAATTTAGGCGAAACCGCCTATTGGACAACTAGGGTGACAGAGCGGGACCTCGAAAAAACCGACTTATACGTTGCCGAACGGGCTGAGCTGACCGCAAGACTCCAGTTTTAATCGATTACGTCTCGTTTTTGGGCCCTCTGGACCTGCAGCGGTGGTCTCTGTGTGCCCATGAGGCACACCGAACCACCACCAACGGCTCAAAACGCCTTAATCCCGGCCCGCTGGAAGTACACCAGCCGCTTCAGGTTGTAGCAGGCGGCCATCATGGTCATCGCAAAGTTGGCTCTCGCTTGACCCACTGTGCGGATCAACTTGCCACCCATCTGGTCAATGCTGGCGAACACATGCTCGACACGAGCACGGGTTTTGGCAATCCGCTTATTGCGTCGTTGTTGGCACTCCGATAACGGTTTCTGACGGTGGCCTTTGCGCTGAATATGGTTGCGGTAACCGTGCTCTTTCAGCCAGACTTCCCGCTCGATCGAGGGGTAACCGCGATCGGCATAGACGTCCTGACTGGTGTTGTGCCGATCAAGAACAGCCTCGAAATGTTGGCTGTCATGCACTTTGGCAGTGTCACACTGAAAACGCCGTATCACCTTGTACTTGGCATCGACGTTGATTGACAGTTTGTAGCCAAAATGGCTCTTTCCGTGCTTCTTGGTCCAGCTGGCATCGGTATCCTTCTGCCGCCGTTTAGCGGGCTTCCAGTCCGCTGGCATGGCATTTTGATCCAGCAGCTCTTTGTCACTGCGTCGGTTATGCTGCTTGGGCGCTGGCACCAGAGTAGCATCAATGATCTGGCCACCACGGGCGATGAAGCCCTGCTTGAACAGTTGCGCCGATACACCATCGAACAGGGCCTGGGCACCGGCTTCACCGATGCGATTTTCAAAGTGCCAAATCGTGGTGCGATCAGGAATATTAATCGCCTGGGTCAGCCCGCAGAAGCGCTGATAGCTCATACGGTCCAGCAGTTGGTACTCCATCTGTTCATCCGACAGGTTGTAAAGGCGCTTGAGTACCAGGATGCGCACCATGGTTTCAGTCGGGTACGGTGGTCGCCCACCCTGAGTGCTTTCGACTCGAGGCGCGATGCAGTCAACTTCAGCGGCCAGTGCGGAGAAGTTGATGTGCTGCTCAATCTCAGCCAGAGGATCGCCGATCCGGTCGATCTTTTCACGGTGATGTTCGCTGGCAAAGAGGTCGTTTTTGATTGCGCTACGCTTCTTCATGGTACTAACTGGTCGGATGATTAGTGGTTGCTTGATGCTATCACAGGGCTACCGGTGCTGTGAGGGAGGTTTTTCGAGGTGCCCTGATGGCAATGCCGGTTGGGCTGTCAGCGAACGTGAAGTAGGCGGATACGTTTTCCCAGCTGGTGATTGGACTTGAAAACATGATGTGCTCCTCGGTGCCATTCGCACCCTTGTTGACTCATCTTTCGTTCATGGGGCGCTGCCAAGACAGCGCCATTTCAGTGAAAGCTCAGACCAGTTTTTCCTGACCCGGCTCCAGCGTGTTCTCGATGATCGCCTGTGCCGGCAGTGACTCTGGGTAGGGCTTGGCCGGGATTTCGACCAGGTCCAGACCGAGCACTTCGACCTGAGGCGGTACACGCAGGGCATTCAGTTTCTTCAGCACGTAGGAGATGCCCCAGCCCGGAATGAAGCCGGTCAGTGCCATCACGATGCCACCAATCAGCTGCCCGGTTAGAGTAATATCAGGCAGGTCACCCACATTCGGGTAAGAAGAGGCAAACACACCGACCATCACGACACCGTAAAGGCCACAGAAACCGTGTACTGCCACCGCACCCACAGCATCGTCTACGCCCATTTTTTCTACCATGCGACCCACCAGCGGCATCAACGCACCGCCACTGGCAGCGATGACAAAGGCCAGACCCGGGTAATACAGATCCAGACCCGCGGCAACGGTGATGATCCCTGCCAAGCCACCGGACATGGTCCAGAACGGCTCACGCGATGTCAGGTAGGCACCAATGACACCACCGGCAAAGCCCATCAAGGTGTTGAAGCCGAACGCGGACAGGTTGGTCGGGTTGCCATAGATCGTGGTCCAGCCAGTATCACCACTATTAAAGATGATGCAGCCACCCAGGAAGCCAAAGAAACCGACGATGATCATCATCAGGCCGATCAGTGACATCGGCAGGCTGTGTGGCGGGATATACATCGCAACACCGTTCTGGAACTTGCCGACTCGGGCACCCAGGTTCATCAGCACACCCAGCGCGAAGAAGCCGGCAACCGCATGTACCACACCAGACGCACCCACATCGTGGTAGCCCAGCTTGGTCAGCAGCCAGCCATCCGGGTGCCAACCCCAGGCACCAGCAAGAATCCAGACAGCGGAACCAAGAATGGCCGCCAGGATCAGGAAGGCGCTCAGACGGATACGTTCGATCACGGCACCAGACAGGATCGAGCCGGTGGTAGCACCAAACAGCGCGAAGGCGGCGAAGAAGATGCCGGTACCCATATCCTTAACGTCAGGCCCCATGCTCACACTCCAGGGCAGCGCCGCAGAAGCATCGATCGGAATCAGGCCGTTCGGGAAGGCATTGTAGATCCACCAACCGAAGAAGTAGAAGGTTGGAATGATGACCGAAAGGGTCAGAATGTTTTTCATCCCTGAAGTCAGGGCATTCTTGACGCGGGAAGCGCCAATTTCATAGGCGAGGAATCCGGCATGGATCATGAACATGATGGCAGTACACCACCAGTAGAACACTTCCACATTCATCGCTTGGTGCATTTCGAAAGTCGCCTTGAGCG
>CEGC01000425.1_pt1 | contig 10861 bp, 9 predicted proteins | sample 302731 | NCBI WGS metagenome assembly CEGC01 (sample SAMEA2755656, study PRJEB7226) | microbial mat metagenome | biome: microbial mat; feature: hypersaline; material: grass silage | place: USA | collected 2014-02-19 | depth 0 m | reverse complement strand
TTGGCTTTGCCGAGCCGCTGGATCATCTGCGGCAGTTATTCAATGCTGGCATTCCCATCGTCGCCCTTTGTGCCAGCGGCATTGTCATTCGCGCCCTGGCCCCAGTGCTGGCCGATAAGCACGACGAGCCGCCGGTCTTGGCAGTCTCCGCTGATGGGGCCAGTGTGGTGCCGTTGCTTGGTGGCCATCGTGGAGCCAACGCCCTGGCGCAAAACATTGCCGACCTGCTCGTAGGCCATGCGGCGCTGACCACCGGCGGTGAAGTCGCCTTTGGCGTCGCCCTCGACGAGCCCCCCATCGGCTGGACCCTGGCCAATCCGCAGGCCGCCAAGGCGATCATGGCCGCAGCCCTGGCAGGCGAACCCTTGCGTTTAGAAATCAGCGAAGGGCTGTCGCCCTCGCTGGGAGATTGGCTGACGCACTCGGCGTTGACCTTTCGCGACGATGCCCGCCACCGCCTGGTGATCACCGACCGCGTCCAACCCGCAGCCACCGATGCCCTGATTTACCACCCACCAGTGTTAGCGCTTGGTGTCGGATGCGAGCGTAATGCCGATGCCGATCACCTGCACAGCCTAGTGGGTGAAACCTTGGCAGAGGCAGGGTTTGCGCTAGGGGCCGTGGCCTGTGTCGTCTCCCTCGACCTCAAGGCCGACGAACAGGCTGTCCTGGCCCTGGCGGCAACGCTCGGCGTTCCCGCGCGCTTTTTTACCGCCGCCCGCCTGGAACAAGAAACCCCCCGCCTCAGCACCCCGTCAGACGTGGTCTTTGCCGAAGTCGGCTGTCACGGTGTCAGCGAAGGCGCCGCCCTGGCCGCCGTCGGTGCCGAGGGGAGCTTGATCCTGCCCAAGGCCAAAAGCACCCGCGCCACCTGTGCGCTGGCCCGTGCCAGCCAAGGGATTGACGGCGCGGCGGTGGGTCGCCAACGGGGCAAGCTCACCGTGGTCGGCATTGGCCCAGGGGCGGCGGGGTGGCGGACACCAGCGGTCTCGCAAGCCATTTCCGCCAGCAGCGACTTGGTCGGCTATGGGCTGTACCTCGATCTGCTCGGCCCGCTGGCCGATGGTAAGGTGCGCCATCAAACGGACCTGGGCAAAGAAGAAGACCGCGCCCGCCGGGCGTTGGATCTGGCCGCCGAAGGGCGTAATGTCTGTTTGGTCTGCTCAGGCGATGCGGGGATTTTCGCCCTCGCAACCTTGGTATTCGAACTTTTGGACCATGAACACCGCCCCGAATGGAAGACCCTCGACGTTGCCGTCGAGCCCGGTGTTTCGGCAATCCAGGCCGCCGCCGCGCGTGCCGGGGCACCGATTGGGCATGACTTTTGTTTGCTATCGCTGTCTGATTTGCTGACCCCGCGCGAGGTGATCCTCAAACGCATTCGTGCTGTTGGCGAAGGCGATTTTGTGGTTGGCTTTTATAACCCGGTATCGCTGCGGCGACGGGATTTACTGGCAACAGCACGCGATATTTTGCTCACCTATCGCCCCGCCGAAACCCCAGTCATCCTAGCGCGCAATTTGGGGCGCAGCGAGGAAAGCATCACCGTGGTGCCCCTTGCCCAACTTTCGCCTGATATGGCTGACATGCTAACCCTGGTGTTGGTGGGCAATTCCGAAAGCCGCCACTTAACCCACGGGGGCCGCGACCGCGTTTATACGCCACGGGGCTATGGCGATAAATGGAAGCGGACCTAGACCGTACTTTGAACGTCACAGCCCAAAAGGAAACGATCATGCAACGCTTTTTATCCACTCTCACCAAGGCGATCACGCGCGGGGTGATGGTGACAGCATTGCTGAGTGTTCCCTTGGCAGCCCAGGCCAAGCAGCCCGAACACGCCGCCAACAAAAGCGAAGATCATGGCAATAAGCATGATAAAGGCCATGGAAACGAACGCGGCGACGCCAAGAGCTGGCACAGTGATGAAAGGTCAGCCATTGAAAATTTCTTTGCCTCACATTGGGCTGATGGAAGCCCTCGTGGTAAATCTCTGCCGCCCGGCCTTGCCAAGCAGGGGAAAATCCCCCCGGGGATCGCAGCGCAAATCCAGCAAGGAAAGCGGCTTCCCGATGAGATTGGTCTGCCTTTGCCCTCTAGCCTGAGGGCTCTATTGCCCAAACGCTCGGGTGTTCAATCGCTGCTGGTCGGCGATGACGTGGTTCTGGTTGATGCTGTGTCACAGGTGATTGTTGATGTTTTGCGTGGCGTTGCCCGCTAAGACCAAAGCGGCCCTCCACCACAGCTCAGCCAAAAATGAAAACGCTCCGTCCTGGGATAAGTCCCACCGAATTCCGTGACGACCTTTTACAATAGGATTCCAAAGACAATGACCGTCTACTTTATCGGCGCTGGACCCGGTGCCCCCGATTTGATCACCGTGCGCGGCCTGCGGCTGATCGAGCGCTGCCCGGTGTGTCTCTATGCCGGTTCCCTGGTCCCCACGGCCATTGTCGAGGCCGCACCACAAGGGGCACAGGTGGTTGATACCGCGCCGCTCAACCTTGAACAGATCATCGATCTGATTGGCCAAGCGCATAAACAAGGCTTTGATGTGGCGCGGGTTCATTCGGGCGACCCCAGCATTTACGGGGCGATTGCCGAACAAATGCGCCGCCTGGATCAAATGGGAATCGCCTACGAAGTCGTGCCCGGCGTTCCCGCCTTTGCTGCCGCTGCCGCCGCGTTACAGCAGGAATTAACCCTGCCTGACGTCAGTCAAACCATCATCCTCACCCGTACAGCCATGCGCTCCTCCTCCATGCCAGAGGGGCAAGATCTGGCGACCCTCGGGCAATCCCGGTCAACCTTGGCTGTGCATCTGTCGATCAACAATTTGGCCAATGTGGTCAAAGATCTGACGCCGCATTATGGCGCCGATTGCCCGGTGGTGGTGGTCTATCGCGCCACCTGGCCGGACCAACAGATTATTCGCGGCACCCTGTCTGACATCCGCGAACAGGTCAAGGCATCGGGGCTCACACGCACGGCGTTGATCATGGTCGGCTGGGTCTTTGGCCATCAGGATTTCACCGATTCCAAACTCTATGATGCCGCCCATACCCATGTTTTACGGCCTGCGCCGACCTCGTAGCGTTTCTCTTATCCCTATAATCATGTGAGACATGCCCCCCAGCGATGCCGATTGCTGGGGGGCATGTTACGCTATGGCATCTTTTCGCGTGATCGCCTGATCAGTTCACTGTGCTTTTTTCAAGGAGCTCTCTCTATGGATCCGCAGACACTTCAGAACAGTATAACGACAGCCTATAATGAAATTTTTACCCTGGTTACCGCTTATGGCCTGTCAGTGCTTGGCGCCGTGGTCACCTTGGTTATCGGCTGGATCGCCGCGCGTTGGGCCCGCGCAATGGTCGATAAGGCACTGTCAAAGGTTAAGGCCGTTGATGTAACCCTGCGCCACTTTGTCGCCTCGCTGGTACGTTATGCCATCTTGGTGCTGGTGGTGGTGATGGTGCTGGAGAAATTCGGCGTTCAAACCGCATCCTTGGTCGCCGTCGTCGGTGCTGCCGGTTTGGCGATTGGCTTGGCATTACAAGGAACCCTACAAAACGTTGCCGCCGGGGTGATGCTGTTGGCATTCCGCCCCTTCCAGGTCGGCGACTATATCGAAGCCGGTGGTCAGGCCGGGACCGTCAAAAGCCTATCGCTGTTTGTCACCGAAATGGCCACCCCTGATAACGTTATGGTCATCGTTCCCAACAGCGAGCTGTGGAACAAGGCGATCAAGAACTACTCCGCCAATCCGACCCGTCGCCTGGATTTGGTCGTTGGCATTTCCTATAGCGATGACATTGATCACGCCCTGGCCGCCCTAACGGATTTGGCAAACAAAGATCATCGGGTGCTCGCCGATCCGGCAGTGCAAACCATGGTGTCAAATCTGGGCGAAAGCTCGGTCGACCTGACCTTACGCCTGTGGATTAACGCCGATGATTATTGGGCCGTTAAGTGGGATCTGACCAAGGCGCTGAAGCAGCGGATGGATACCGAGGGTATCAGCATTCCCTTCCCCCAGCGCGATTTGCATGTCATCGCAGGCAACGCAATCGCCGCCAACAACGGCTAACTAGGTTTCCGTATCCCTTGGCAAGCATCCGGCGGGTGGCTATAAAAAAGGCCGCCCGCAAGGATCACGACAACGGGCCTGTCCATGGGTCGCCTCAGGCGTTGAAATGGTATAAGATGGCTTTAAAAGTCACACACTCCCTGCCAGATGGAACGGGCCAATGAAGATCAGCATTGATGTGGACTGCACGCCCGACGAGGCCCGCACATTCCTGGGGCTTCCCGACGTTAAGCCGATGCAAGATGCGATGATGATGGAAATTCAAAATCGCATGATGGCAAACTTGCAGGCGATGGAGCCTGAAACCCTGTTTAAAACCTGGCTGCCCGCACAGGTGCAGGGATTAGAACAGATGCAAAAGTTCTTTTGGACCCAGTTTGCCAAGGGCGCCAATGCCGCCACCGGCCCAGGGTCCAAGTAACCGCCCGAACTCCCCTTGCGCATGCCCTGTGATCCCCCCAGGTTTTCGGGGTGATGACGGTGTTTCAGGCACGCCGTACCGGTCTTTCCGGTGCGGTCTTTTGCCGTTTGCTCCTTGTTTTCCCCCTCCCCCAGCCTAAAGGATGTTCCTGTGACTGATACCCCTGAACGCTATTTTGCTCTACATGGCTTTTTGTGCACCAATCGCCGCCCCGATGATCACCCGCGCAGCTCCTGCGCTGCCCGTGGGTCCGAAGCCCTGCGCGATCACCTGAAAGTAAAAGTCAAAGAACTTGGCCTGGGCCGAGGCAACCGTTTTCAGCAAGCCGGTTGCTTGGATCGTTGCGAGCTGGGTCCGGTGATGGTGATCTATCCCGAAGGCGTTTGGTACGCCGTGCGTACGCCGCACGATATCGACGAAATTCTGACCAGCCATGTGCGAGATGGCATCTTGGTAGACCGTCTGCGCCTCGCACCACAAGAGCGCAAGCGTGAGCAGATTATCGACCGTATTGCGGACTAGCCCCCCATGAGCCACGACACCATCTTTGCCCTTGCCTCGGCCCCTGGACGCGGTGGGGTGGCAGTGATCCGCCTTTCGGGTTCTCGGGCCGCATCGGCGTTGCAGGCCCTGACCGGCAAGCCCTGCCCCGCCCCGCGTCTGGCCAGCCGGGCGCGTTTCATCGCCCCACAGAGCCAAGACCTGCTTGATGACGGATTGGCCCTGTGGTTTCCCGGCCCGGCATCGTTTACCGGCGAAGATGTGGTCGAGCTGCAAGGGCACGGGGGCCGAGCCGTGACCGACAGTTTGCTGCAAGCGCTGGCTCAGCTCCCAGGCCTTCGCCCTGCCGAAGCCGGGGAATTTTCCCGCCGGGCATTTCACAACGGCAAACTCGATCTGACCCAGGCTGAAGCCATTGCCGACTTGGTCGATGCCGAAACCAGCGCTCAGCAACGCCAAGCCCTGCGCCAAATGGGCGGCGCTTTAGCGCGACTTTATGATGGCTGGCGAACCGACCTGGTGCAGTCGCTGGCACACCTCGAAGCTTATATCGACTTCCCCGACGAAGACCTACCGCCAGAGGTCGACCAAGGCGCCCGCGATGGCATCGATGCCTTGCGCCACGCCATGGCCGATCATCTGGCCGATGGCCATCGCGGCGAACGGCTGCGCGATGGTCTATCGGTGGCGATTGTCGGCGCCCCCAATGCCGGCAAGTCCAGTTTGGTCAACGCCCTCGCCCGCCGCGATGCCGCCATTGTTTCCGCCACCGCGGGCACCACCCGCGACGTGGTCGAGGTGCATCTGGACCTGGGCGGCTATCCGGTGGTCCTGGCTGATACCGCAGGCCTGCGGGACGCCACCGAGGATATCGAGGCCGAAGGCATCCGCCGCGCCCATGCCCGCGCCCAGGATGCCGACCTGAAAGTAGCGGTGTTTGACGGCACCGCTTGGCCGGACCTTGATACCCATACCGTCAATCTGGTTGACGACTCGACGGTGGTCGTGATCAACAAAGGGGATCAGTTTGATGCCCACGCCCTGCAGAACGCCGCCGGAACCGGGGCAGCGCTGGTCAAGGGGCACGTGCCGCTGGTGATCTCGGTCAAAAGCGGTGCTGGCATGGGCGCCTTTTTGGCCCACCTCGAAGAGGCCGTCAAAAGCCGCCTAGAAAGCCACGGCGCAGCGCCAGCCTTAACCCGTGCCCGTCACCGCGCCGCCATCGAAGACTGTGCTGCCTGCCTTGGCCGGTCGTTACAGGCACCGGCTTTGGAACTGATGGCCGAAGACTTACGGCTAGCCGCCCGCGCCCTAGGGCGCATCACCGGGCGGGTCGATGTGGAAGATTTGCTTGATGTGATCTTCCGCGATTTTTGTATCGGAAAGTAAAGACACAAAGACCATGGATCAGGAAACCTGGGACGTTATCGTCGTTGGCGGTGGCCATGCTGGCACCGAAGCCGCCGCCGCTGCCGCACGGATGGGAGCCAAGACTCTGTTGCTCACCCACCGCCCGGAAACCGTCGGCGAGATGTCATGCAACCCCGCCATTGGGGGTTTGGCCAAGGGGCATTTGGTGCGTGAGATTGATGCCCTGGATGGCATTATGGCGCGCGCCATTGATCGCGGCGGCATCCAGTTCCGCGTCCTGAACCAATCCAAAGGCCCCGCCGTGCGCGGCCCACGGGCTCAGGCAGACCGCAAGCTCTATCGCCAAGCGGTGCAAGACCTGTTGGCAGAAACGGAAAACCTGACCATCCAGGCCGGGGCGGCAGAACATTTGTTGCTGGGCAAAGACCTGTCCTGCCAGGGGGTGAAAACCGCCGATGGCCGCAGCCTGCGCGCCGGGGCGGTGGTGCTGACCACCGGCACCTTCCTCAATGGTCTGATCCATCTGGGGGAAGAACAATGGCCGGCTGGGCGCATTGACGAAGCCCCGGCGCTCAAACTTTCCGATAGCTTGGCGACCATCGGTGTTGCTCTGGGGCGGTTGAAAACCGGAACCCCAGCGCGATTGGATGGACGCACCATTGCTTGGGATGGTTTGGAAATGCAGCATGGCGACACCCCGCCACGCCCCTTTTCCTTTCTGACCGACCGCATCACCACACCGCAAATCCCCTGTGGCATCACCTGGACGACACCAGAAACCCATGCCATCATCCGCGCCAATCTGGCACGGTCGCCGATGTATTCCGGGCAGATTCAAAGCACCGGCCCGCGCTATTGCCCATCGGTCGAAGACAAGATCGTGCGCTTTGAAGGCCGCGACCGCCATCAGGTTTTCTTGGAACCCGAAGGCCTAGACGACCCCACTGTTTACCCCAATGGCATTTCCACCAGCTTACCGCGTGATGTGCAAGAAGCCCTGATCCACTCCATTCCCGGTCTGGAAAAGGTGACCATTTTCCGCCCTGGCTATGCCATCGAATATGATTTCGTTGACCCCCGCGAGCTGCGGCCAACCCTGGAAGTGCGCAAAAGTCAGGGTCTGTTTTTGGCTGGGCAAATCAACGGCACCACCGGCTATGAAGAAGCCGGGGCACAAGGCTTGCTCGCCGGGATCAACGCCGCCCTCCGCGCCAGCGGTGGCGAGCGCACTTTTGTCCCCGACCGCGCCGATGGCTATATGGGGGTGATGATTGACGATCTGGTGACGCTGGGCACCCAAGAGCCCTATCGCATGTTCACCAGCCGCGCCGAATACCGCCTGTTGCTGCGGGCTGATAATGCCGACCTGCGCCTGACCCCGGCGGGTCTTGCCATCGGCTGCGTTGGTCGCACCCGTGCCGAGGCTTTTACCGCCAAGTCTGAGGCCCTGACCCGCGCCCGCGCGGAAATGCAAGCCTTGATCACCACCCCCAAAGTGGTCGCCGAGCAGGACATTGCCATCAACCAAGACGGGGTGCGCCGCTCGGCCCTCGATCTGTTTTCCTATCAAGAGGTCACCTGGGATGTGCTGCGCCGTCTGTGGCCTGGATCCTTGACCGATCTGCGCCCCGATGTTGCAGAACAGTTAGAGATTGAAGGCCGCTATGCGGGCTATTTACAGCGTCAGTTGGCTGACGTGCTGGCCTTCCGCCGTGACGAGACACTCGAAATTCCCGACGATTTAGACTTTGCCGCCGTTGGCAGCTTATCAACGGAAATCCGCAGCAAACTCGCCCAGCACCGCCCGGCGACCTTAGGCGCTGCGGCGCGCATTCCGGGCGTCACCCCCGCCGCCCTGACCGCCCTGCTGGGCTATGTCAAGCGTCGCCGCACCGACGCTGTCGCCTAAACCCTCTGCAGCGGAGCCTGTCCTAAAACAATTCCCAAGCGGTGCCCGTCACAGGGCGCCGCTTTTTTTATCTCTGTTTTGCGGAAAAACAAGCGATTTGGGCCACACACCCGGCGAACGGTCTTGGCGTTACCCTGGCAAGTCTGTATAACTCAAAGCAGGGATTGCTGCGCATCCGCGCGATCCCCCGTATTTTTCGACCGCAGGGCCGATCGTGATCGGAATCAATCCGCTTTCGGCCCCGTGGTGTTTCACGTGAAACAGGATCAAGCGTGTCACGAGCCCTCTCTCCCGCCGCCTTTCAGGCCCAGACTGGTGTTTCACGTGAAACACTGGCCCGCTTCGTCGCCTATGCGGATCTGCTGACCAAATGGCAGGAGACGATTAATCTGGTCGGTCGTTCGACCATCACCGATTTGTGGCGCCGTCACTTTCTTGATTCTGCACAGGTGCATTCTCTCCTGCCATCGACGACGCAAACGGTCCTTGATCTGGGCAGCGGAGCCGGTTTTCCCGGCTTGGTCCTGGCCTTGATGGGGGTCCCCAACGTGCATCTGGCCGAATCCGATACCCGCAAATGTGCCTTTCTACGCGAAGCCGCCCGTGTCTGCGGGGTGTCGGTCACCGTCCATGCCCGCCGCATTGAAACCATCCCGCCCTTTGCCGCCGACGTGGTCACCGCCCGTGCCTTGGCCCCCGTCAGCGACCTGTTGGGCTATGCGGTTCCCTTCCTTACTGCCCACAGCCGTTGCCTGTTTCTCAAGGGGCAAAATGCTCAAGCCGAGCTCGACGACGCAGCCCAATCCTGGAGCTTTTCCGTCAGCCGGACCCCCAGTTGCACCGACCCCGATGCGACTCTTCTCGACCTCCAAGAGGTAAGCCGCCATGACTGAGACCACCCCCAAAAGGCCAAAGGTCATCGCCATTGCCAACCAGAAAGGCGGCGTCGGTAAAACGACGACGGCCATCAATCTCGCCACCGCCATGGCAGCGGTGAAAAAGCGCGTGTTGATCATTGATATGGACCCGCAGGGGAACGCCTCCACCGGCCTGGGATTGCAACAGTCCCAGCGCACGATTTCGGCCTATCATGTTTTGATGGGCGATGAACCCTTTAGCCGCGCGATTATCAAATCCTCCGTGCCCGACCTGGATATGGTGCCCTCAGGCGTCGATCTGGCGGGGGCCGAGCTGGAATTGGTCGACTTGGAACGGCGGGAATATCGCCTGCGCCAAGCCATGCGCGACCAAGTGAACGACTATGACTATGTGCTGATTGACTGCCCCCCGGCCCTGGGCCTGTTGACCCTGAATGCTCTGGTTGCCTCTGACGAAGTGCTGGTGCCCTTGCAGTGCGAGTTCTTTGCCCTGGAGGGGATTTCCCATTTGGCCAAAACCATTGAGCGGGTCAAGAAGGCGTTTAATCCGGGCCTTGATATTCAAGGCATCGTTTTGACCATGTTTGACCGCCGCAATAACCTGTCAGGGATGGTGGAAAACGACGTGCGGGGCTTTTTTGGCGCCAAAGTTTTCAAGACTGTTATTCCGCGCAACGTGCGCGTTTCCGAAGCACCGTCGCATGGTAAGCCGGTGCTGCTTTACGATTTCCGCAGTACCGGTGCACAGGCCTATGTTCATCTGGCTGGCGAGGTGCTGCGCCGTGACCGGGAGATTACGGCATGAGCGAAGACAAACGAAAACGCGGCCTCGGACGCGGCCTCTCGGCGTTGCTGGGGGAAACCCCGTTAGACGTTGCCGCCCCGGCTGATGCCCGGGGAACGGTGCAGGTGCCTGTGACTCATATGGAGTCTGGGCGCTATCAGCCGCGGATGGAATTTGATCAAGAAGCCCTGCAAGACCTCGCAGACTCGATCCGCGCCAAGGGCATTTTACAGCCGATCTTGGTTCGGCCCATGCCTGACAATCCCGAGCGCTATGAAATTATCGCTGGGGAACGGCGCTGGCGGGCGGCACAGTTAGCACAGGTTCACAGCGTTCCGGTGCTGGTGCGTGATTTTTCTGATCGCGAAGCCGCCGAAGTCGCGCTGATCGAAAACCTGCAGCGCCGCGATCTGTCGCCGTTAGAAGAAGCCGAAGGCTATCGACGGCTGATGAATGACTTTGCCCGCAGCCAAGAAGACCTGGCCAGCGCCTTGGGCAAAAGCCGGTCGCACGTCGCCAACATGATCCGCCTGCTATCCCTGCCCGAGCCGGTAAAGGGTTATCTGCGCGATGGTCGCCTGACGGCGGGCCATGCGCGGGCTTTGCTGAATGCCGAAGATCCTGATTATCTGGCGCAGCAAGTGGTCAACAAAGGCCTGAACGTGCGCCAGACTGAAAAGCTGGCTGCCGATAAGGGCGGCGTGAAAACACGCAAGCCCAAACAAGCAAAAGAAAAAGACTCTGACACTTTGGCCTTAGAGCGTGATCTGGCCCGCGTTTTGGGCCTGCGGGTCGAGGTTGAGTTCGAGGGGCGCGGTGGTCACTTGCTGATCCATTACGATACCCTTGATCAGCTTGATGACATTCTCTATCGCCTGAACAATCCCTCGGAAAGGCATCGTGTGCG
>CEGC01000271.1_pt1 | contig 10882 bp, 9 predicted proteins | sample 302731 | NCBI WGS metagenome assembly CEGC01 (sample SAMEA2755656, study PRJEB7226) | microbial mat metagenome | biome: microbial mat; feature: hypersaline; material: grass silage | place: USA | collected 2014-02-19 | depth 0 m | reverse complement strand
TTCATTAACCAAATTCGCATGAAAATCGGCGTGATGTTCGGCAGCCCCGAAACCACTACTGGCGGTAATGCGCTTAAGTTTTATGCCTCGGTACGGTTGGATATTCGCCGCGTTGGTCAGATCAAAGACCGCGATGAAGTGGTGGGCAACCAAACCCGAGTGAAGGTAGTCAAGAACAAGGTTGCACCACCGTTTAAGATCGTCGATTTCGATATTATGTATGGCGAAGGCATTTCTAAGATGGGCGAGTTGCTCGACTTGGGGGTCAAGGCCAACATTATCGAAAAGTCGGGATCTTGGTTCTCCTACAATTCCACGCGCATTGGACAAGGGCGGGAAAACGCCAAAACCTTTTTGCGTGAGCACCCGGAAATGGCGCTGGAAATCGAAACTACCATCCGCCAAAATGCTGGGCTGCTGGGGGATGTGATGACCGCCGGTCCGGGCGATATTGATCCCGCAGAAATGGACGACGGTAGCAGCGAGTAGACACTCTCAATAGGGGAGGTGTTCCTTGAGCGCATCTTCTTGCTGGAAACGGCCTTGGGCATAACCCCTCATTTCTTGTGGTTTGTGTCTCGGTTGCCACAGGATATTCTTAGGGCGTTGCGCTGCTTTGCGTAAACGGGCACCTGTTGTCGGTGCTTTGTTTCGTCGGACCTGCCACGGTATGTGAAAGGCTTGGCTTGCGAAACGTGAGGATAAAGAACGTGGTGTACGGCCCTTGTGCCTGAGGGTTGTGACACTCGACAGAGGGGATTGGCAGTGCCTTGCCAATCCCCTTTTTTCTTGTTGCTCTTGGGCGCGAACACTTTCTGAGATTGCTCACTGTTTATTTGTTGTTTGCTGAACGGTGTTTCTTTTTGATCTTGGGCTGATTTAGGCAAAAACCGTCTTTGATGGCGCTGTGCTGGCGGCCAAAGTTGGCCTTTGGTTGCATTGCGTTGCCCATCGGCGTATAGCTTCCTACCCTAGGCTTTTCTTATAAGGCCGCTGTAACAACCCATAATCTCGAGGACAGCAGACGATGGCTGGGCAATGGACCAAGGACGGGTGGAGAAGCATTGTTGAGGAACGCCGGGCCGCAGGTGGCGCCTGGGAAGACTTCCAGATGCCCACTTATCCCGACGCCGGCGCTTTTGCCGAGGCCGAGCAAACCCTTGCTAGCATGCCGCCGCTGGTTTTTGCCGGCGAGGCACGCAGCTTGAAAAAGCATTTGGCCGATGTTTGCGCCGGGCGGGCGTTTTTGTTGCAGGGCGGCGACTGCGCCGAAAGCTTTTCCGAGCTGAAGGGGGATCGTATCCGCGATACGTTCCGCGTTTTGTTGCAAATGGCGGTGGTTCTGACCTTTGGGGCGGCTTTGCCGACGGTTAAGGTTGGGCGTATGGCTGGCCAGTTTGCCAAGCCGCGCTCGGCACCGACGGAAAAGGTCAATGGCCTGGAGCTGATCAGCTACCGTGGTGACATGATCAATGGGCCCGAAGGCAACGTCGAAGCGCGTATTCCTGATCCAAACCGGATGCTGCGTGCGTACAATCAGTCGGCGGCAACGCTGAACCTGCTGCGCGCCTTTGCCGAGGGCGGCTATGCTGACCTGCACAAGGTTCACAAGTGGACCTTGGATTTCGCATCTGGGTCGCCGCAGTCGGCCAAGTACCAGGATTTCGCCGACCGTATCCAAGAAACTTTGGCTTTTATGGAAGCCTGCGGTTTGACCGGCGACCGGGTGCCACAGATCCGCAAGACCGATTTTTACACCAGCCACGAAGCCTTACTGCTGCCCTATGAGCAGGCTTTGACTCGCGTTGATTCGATTAACGGTGAAACCTATTGCTGTTCGGCCCATATGCTGTGGATCGGCGAACGGACCCGTGACCCCAATGGGCCGCACGTTCAGTTCATGGCCGGTATTGGCAACCCGATCGGCTGCAAAGCCGGGCCGACCATGACCGCCGAAGAGCTGTTGACGCTGTGCGACACCATCAACCCAAAGAACGAGCCGGGCAAACTGACCTTCATCGTTCGCATGGGGGCGGAAAAGGTGCGCGAGAAGCTGCCCGCCCTGGTGCGTGCCGTGAAGGCCGAAGGGCGCAATGTGGTGTGGGCCTGTGACCCGATGCATGCCAACACGGTCAAGACCGCAAACGGCTATAAAACGCGCTCGTTTGATAGCATCCTCGAGGAAGTGAAAGCTTTCTTCGCGGTGCATAAAGACGAAGGCACCCATGCCGGTGGCGTCCATTTTGAAATGACCGGTGCTAACGTCACCGAATGCATCGGTGGCGCGCAGGAAATCACCGAGGAAGGCCTCGCCGAGGCCTATGACACCTATTGTGATCCGCGTTTGAACGCAAACCAGTCCTTGGAACTGGCTTTTTTGATTTCCGAGGCGCTGAAAGAAGAACGAATGGCAGCTCAGGCTGCGGCACAATAAACTTTGTTAATACGGCGCCCTTGAAACGAAGGGCGCCGTCTTTCTATGTTCCCATCTGTTGGTTTGGAGCCAAGCTTCCAGCCATATTTTTCAGTCCAGCGCCCAACCATCGGGGGGTGGTTCGGCGCTTTCTTCCCGTGGGAGAGCGCGTTTATGGATCAGACCAGCACGCCAGCCGAGACGTCTAGCCCCGCTGATCACAGCAAAGAGCTGACCTCGCATTGGCCCCCGCTTGACCAGATCAGCCAGTGGACCGACAAATATTTTTCGCGCACGCAAAAGGTGGTGGAAACCTTTGGTGATGTCGAAGTCACCTATGCGTTTTTTATGCGCCGCCCGGTGTTGATGGCCTCGCAAATGGCCTGTGATTGGTTGCAGGCGATGGTGAGCCAGCGCGGCGGCGCGGTTAAGGTCGAACTGCAATTCCAGGAAGGCGATTGGGTGGGGGCTGGCGAGCCCTTGCTTTATATCTCTGGGAGCTTTGCGGTTTTGGTAGAGCTGGAAACCTTACTGTTGCAAAAACTCGGTGCTGCCTGTGTTGCCGCCTATAATGCCCATGCCATGTGTGAAGAATTGCCGCAGGTAGCCTTTTTGGCCATGGATGCTCGCCATTGTGCTGGGACGGAAATGGCCGAGCTGATGGCCTATGCGGCGTCAGTTGGCTCGCGGGCGGCGCAAAAATCGTCAGGGGCGAAGGGATTCGTTGGCAATGCGACCGACGCAACAGCGCATTTCTTTGGTGCTGCTGCCGGGAAGGGCACCATGCCGCACGCGTTGATCGGCTACGCCGGGTCAACCCTGCGGGCGGCGGAGATGTTCCATACCGCATTTCCCGATGAAGACTTGATCGTTTTGGTTGACTATTTCGGCCAGGAAATTTCCGACGCTCTGGTTGTCTGTCGGGCTTTCCCCGATTTGGCGGCAAAGGGGCGCTTGGGTGTGCGCTTGGATACCCACGGCGGGCGCTTTATCGAAGGTATGGATACGCAGTCGAGCTATGACATCCTAGAGCGCAATGCCCCGCGTGCGATCCGCGGCTATCGCACCGAAACCGAATTGCGCCATTTGATTGGCACCGGGGTTTCGGCTGCGGCTGTTTGGCATATGCGTGAGGCCCTCAATCGCGAAGGTTTCCCTAATGTCAAAATCATCGCATCGTCGGGCTTTTCCGCCAATAAATGCAAGGTCATGGGCTATGCGCGGGCGCCGATTGATGTGATTGGGACTGGATCGTATTTGCCGTCTAGCTGGGGTGAAACCTATGCGACAGCGGATATCGTTTCTTATGATGGCAAGCCAAGGGTCAAGGTTGGCCGCGAGTTTCTGCTTAAGCGGATGAATATCGAGTAAGTAAAAAGAGTTTATGGGCCTTTAGGCTAATCAATCTGTTGAAAAGCAGGGCGTTCGTGCCCTGCTTTTTTTTAAGGATACAGTGGGCTCTTTATTAGTTTGCTCGCAATCCCCGTTGGCGGGTCAAAACATCGCGAAACGATCCCTTGTCGCTATGCCATAGGGGGGCATTGCTTTGGACTAAGTTCAGCGTTTTCATCGGTGTTTTCGCCAACGGCGTGATCGCATCAAGGGCGAGTGAGCTTTTCATCCGCGGGGCGAGTGCGTCCAAAATGGTGGTGCAACCGGGCATGAACGGCGACAGGGGCAGGCCACAGTTAGCAATATGGGCAACTTCGCGGCTGATGGCGCGCTCGTCTAAGGATGAGCGGGTGCCATAGCATTCCTGATCCATGGTGTTGATATGGGCGACAACGCGGTTAAAAAAGGCCCGCAGAGCGCGGCGCGTTTGTTCGGGGCTGTTGGTTTTGGCCTTAAAGGGCTCTAATACATTGGCGCGCCACCAACGGGTGATCATCACGTGCGATTGGCTATGGTCGCTGATATGGTCGCGGCAGCCGGTGTTGTTTTGGATTTGCAGGGCCATGCCTTCTTCTTCCATCAGGCTGTGCAAAATCCAATAGATGGTTAGGGTATCGAGGTAGCTTTCGCACAGAGCCATCCGCCCTTGTCCCAGGGCTTCGTCGGCACGGGACAGCAAAATCAAAAACATGGAATGATGCAAGTCGCAGTACCAATGGTTGGTGCGTAATTCCTGCGGCAAGGACCGGGCAATTTCGGTCTTGTCGAGGGCATCATCGTCATAGCCCAGTTGGTTAACCAGCTGTTCGACCATGGCATTGGCAGCATCGGTCGCCCGCAAAGACGATGGGCCAGAGGGCCGAGAGAGAATGGTGTTGAGTTCAGACAGGGCGGCAGTGCCTTTGATGGCCGAGGTTTGCAGGCCAAGTGTTGGCATCATCGAAGCCATGTGCGTCATGTGAACCATAGTGTCGTCCCCTCGTCTGTTGGCCGTCGGATGGGCTTTTTGCAATCGCGCCCTTTTCCGCCTCTTTGTTATCGTTAACGATCTATTAGTAACTTGAGGAACCAATTTGGGGAAATGTGATAAAGCACATTATAAGTGGGGTGTTATATACCAACGTATTTAGCCGCTGATCTGGGGCTCGGTGCCAGGGCTAGGTGCCGCGAGGGATGAGAGCGTTTTACGTTTAATTAGAAACGAAAAACGCTCTAAAATATTGGGTAGTATCCCTGGTTGGTGCGGCGATCGGTGGACATTTTCCTGCCGATTTAGGCTCTCGTGAAATCATTGCGCAACGCAAACAAGCCCTGTCAAGCTTTTACCCTGAGCACGAAAAAACGCGCCAGCTGCAATGCTGGCGCGTTTTCTTGATCTGATGCGAAACTACGTCGTCGATTAACGCGAGTAGAATTCGACCACCAGGTTCGGTTCCATCTCAACCGGGTACGGCACATCGGCCAGCTTGGGGGTGTGCAAGAAACGACCCTTCAGCTCTTTGTGATCGACTTCGATGTAATCGGGGACATCACGTTCGGCCAGTTCAACGGCTTCCATGACGATAGAGAGCTGCTTGGAGCGATCACGCACCGAGACTTCGTCGCCTTCTTTGATCATGTAAGACGCAATATTGACGCGCTTGCCATTGACCCGGATGTGACCGTGGTTGATGAACTGACGCGCGGCGAACACGGTCGGGACCAACTTCATGCGGTAGACCACGGCGTCGAGACGACGTTCCAGCAGGCCGATGAGGTTTTCGGAGGTGTCACCCTTGCAACGCGATGCTTCGTCGTAGTACTTGCGGAACTGCTTTTCCGAAATATTGCCGTAGTAGCCCTTCAGCTTCTGCTTGGCGCGGAGCTGGGTACCAAAGTCAGAGGGCTTCTTACGACGCTGACCGTGCTGGCCCGGGCCGTATTCGCGCTTGTTGATCGGGGACTTCGGACGGCCCCAAAGGTTGACGCCCAAGCGGCGGTCAATTTTATATTTCGCAGCAATACGCTTCGACATGGATAAATCCTTGTTCGTTTTTGTGTCCCGATAGTCCGGCCCCGTCAGCAGCCTTTTATAACAAAGGTGCCCTCAGGCGGCGGGGTCTGGGTCAATAGTCACCCCTACCCACATTCTCGGGAATGAGACGGCGGATTATCGTCATCAAACCGTCGCTGTCAATTCTTAGTTTGCGCAATGGGGATTTTCGTCCAAAAAGTCCACTTCAAGCGTCCAAATTCGCGAAAAAAGCGCCAAAACGTAAAAAGCCCTGCTGGCTCTAAACGAGCTGCAGGGCTTTTTAAGATGGTGCTGCTGCAGAGATTCGAACTCTGGACCTCTCCCTTACCAAGGGAGTGCTCTACCCCTGAGCTACAGCAGCATAGTCTTTGTTTTTCAACGCTTGGGGTCCTGCATCGCAGTTCCGATCACCGTCGAGGCGCGCTTTATTGCATGGGTTTTCTTGCAACGCAACCCCTTTGTCATCACAGGATATCATTTTTTCTTATCAGCCATCAGTGCATTGTCAGCCCGCGCCAACAAACCTTCCATGGGATCGCCGCCACCTTCGACACCCCCTAGGCAATAATCATAGCCAACAAACAGGTGTACCGGCACAACGCGGCCACCCCTTAGCCGAACGGCTGTGTCGCTGATCATCTGCTGCAAGCTGATCGCCAACGCGGCTGCTTCCTCGCCACTTAAGCCTTGCACGAACAGGCCAAGGTCGCAGCGGCTCACATAGCCAGCCGTGCAGTCAGCACCGCCGATAAAGGCCCAGTGCCTTGCCACTTGCCGGGCTACCGCGGCGCCAACAGCCTGCCCTAGGTTAGCATAAATCTCGTCAATACCTTCGATTTGACCCAGAAAAAGCCAAACCGGTGTATTTGCCTTTTTGGCCGTTGCGCAGGCCCCAGAGAGTGCGCCGACAAATCCATCGCGGGCTAACAGACCCAGGTTTGCCTCGGTTCCATCGATAACACCACCTCTTTGCGGAGTGAGCACGATGGCATCGGTTAAATCCAACAACAACCGCCCCATATCGGCAATTTCATCACGTCCCTGGGGCAACATCGGTGCGGAAATACCCTCTTTCCAATCTTGCATCGCCCGCCGGAGCTGGCGCAACCGCACCACCAAACGCTGACGGAGCACCAATGCCAAGGTGAGAAAAAGCAAAGCCAATACAACAGAGTTCAGGATTAACAAACGGATCACCTGATCCATCACGACGCTATTTTCGGCCACTTTCTCGTTCTGCCGCGCCTGAATATGCGACGTCAGCGTACTAACCATGGGAGTTAGCTGGGCGGCAACTTGCGCCTCGCGGCTCACCAAATTGGAAATCCGTCGGTTCAAAGAAACCAACGCCTGCTGCACTTTTGCAATATTTTCCTCTGCGCCGGTCAACTGCGGATCACTCGTTTCCCAAGGTGCCAGCCGCTCAAGTAAGGTCAGGCGCTGCTGGACCAAAGTATAGATGGTCTTGGAGTCGTCACTGAGGTCGCCATGAATCCGCACCGCCTGAGAAAGCATTTTTTCAGGGATCCCCGCTAAACGTAAACTGGTTAAGTGCCAACCAACCGATTCACTGCGACTTTGTATCGTTTCATAGATGGTTTGGGCCTCGCCAAAAGTCTGTTTATCAGCCAGTTGACTGGTCAAACTGCTCAGCGAAGCAAGGTCCGACGAAAGCTGATAGGTCATTAGCAGCTGCGGCGCCACCGCCGACGATACCGCCGCCACAGCGGTTTCCAGACGCTTTAACTGCCAAATCAAAGAACCGACGAACAGCGCGAGCACGCAGCAAAACAGCATGGAAACGACAAGCAAAAACAATCCACTGCTGATTTGTGGCCGTAAAATACTCGCCCGGTGACGAGCCGATTTTACCAAAGTGTCGTCTGTCATCTACGATCTAGGTTCCTTAAAGCAAATCCCGAGGAGCTGAGGTCAGCTCCGACGACGCATTTGCGTATGAACAAAGCGCTCGGACGGTTTTGCTAACCATAAAGCGGCAAGAAACCAGCGATCAGAGGCTTTGCAACCCTGAAGCCTCAGCAAAATTGGCCTGCTCTGGGTATGGTGTCTCCACACAATCGCAATGCCCCTAGCCTAGGCGTGATACTGCACGACATAATACACCATCATACGGCGCCTGGGGCAGAAACCTCATGCATTTTATGGTACTAACTTGCACTTATCAGGACCAAAAAAGGACTGACCCAATGATGCACCACTTCACATGCCAAGAGTGTCCCCCGACGCTGGCAACACCACAGCTCGCTGCCCAGCCTGTCGCCTCATGGCTGAAGTCCCTGATCATTGGCGTTACGGTTCTGGCAACGCTCGCAGGGTCACCATCGGCCCAGGCAGCAGCAGCTCTCGCCGAAGGGGCGGCCCAATCAATCTTGGAGCGTGTCCGTGCAGCAGGGGTCGTAACCTGTGGCATCGATGCAACCCCGGGCTTTAGCGGCATCGATAGCGTTGGCAACCCCACAGGCTTTGATGTGGATTTTTGCCGAGCCATCGCCGCAGCAACCCTGGGTAATGCCGATGCGATTCAAACGCGCCGCATTTCCACCGCCAGTAAATTTGATGCTTTGGTCCGTGGAGACATTGACGTTGCTTTTGGTATGACCACCTGGACACTCAGCCGCGATAGCAGCATGGGCACGGCTTTTCCAGCGGTCATTTTCTATGACGGGCAAGGTTTTATGGCCTGGTCTGATAGTGGCGTAACCACCCTAGAAGACCTCGCGGGGCAGAAAATCTGCGTGCAGCAGGGAACAACCTCATCGGCAAACCTGCAAGAGATGATAGCTCGCAGCGATCTGTCGGCGACCCTGATCGAAACCCCGAACTCCGAAGAAAAGTTAAATGCCTTTGCTCAGCGCCGCTGCACGGTTGTAACCGGTGATCGTTCAGAACTGGCCGCCAACGCCGCAGTCCTAGAACCTGGTCGCGGGCAATGGACAATTTTGCAGCAAACCATCTCCTCCGAACCCCTAGGGCCCGTGGTCGCCGCCCAAGATTGGCAATGGTTTTCTATCGTTCGCTGGGTTGTCAACACAACCTTAGCCGCCGAGGCGGAGGGCCTAAATCAAAGGACAATCGCAACCGCCCCCCTTACCGCCGTCGGCGAACGCGCGAGGCTGCTCGGTCAAGACCCAACCTTTGGTCGCGGCTTGGGCCTAGACCCACAATGGGCCAAGCGCGTCATCACAGAAGTCGGATCCTATGATGAAATCTTCATGCGGAACCTAACCCCCCTGGGACTAAAACGCGGCGTCAACGCCCTCCGTCATGAAGGCGGTATCCTAATCCCACTCCCCATGCGCTAAAATTGGCTTATTAACGGGGTTTGGGGCCCGCGGCCCCAAGAAAGGCCGTCCGCAGGACCTGCCCGCCAGGGCAAGAAACACCCCCGGCCCAAACGCGTCGTTGCTGGGGGGCTAAGGGGTCAATACGGTTTTTAGGAAATCTATTGCTCGGCTAATTCCGGCATCACTGATGCCATGTTCTATGCCGTGGCAGCGCAAGCTGTCGTTGGCGATGCCCGCATTGGTCAGGGCGATTTCGCTCATTTTCATGGCGGCAAAGGGCAGGACCGGGTCGGCATCGCCGTGGATGAGAACCACCGGCGGCGCGTCTTCGACCCGTTCTTTAGCCAGGCGCGAGGCCCCGACGAGGGTCCCTGAAAAGCCAACGATTCCCGCCAGACGATTCCCGGCTGGATCCCCCCGGCGCAGGCCCACATGCAGGGCCATCATGGTCCCTTGTGAAAAGCCAACCAGGGCGATTTTGTCGAGCGGCAGGCCTTCGCGGGCACAAACGGCATCAATAAAGTTATCGAGCACGGGGGCCGCTGCAACCGCTCCGGCATAGAGGCTTTCAAACGCCGCTGCCAACGTATTGGGATTTCGCCGCAAAAGTTCCGAGTCGTAGCGTTCTAAGGAAAACCATTGCCGCCCATAGGGGGCAATTTCGCAAGGCTCTGGGGCGTTAGGGGCATAAAAGGCCGTATCGGGCAGGGCTTGGGCAAAATAGGGGGCCAAGCCGATCAGGTCGTTCCCATCGGCACCATAGCCATGCAGAAAGATTACCGCCTGTGCCGAATGACCAGACGCAGCCCCCACATAAGGGCCTTGGAGGGGAGATGTCGAGGGCATGGTTGCGGTCTTTCTTCGTTGGATAAAATGCAGAAAAAGCGCCTTTCTTAATCACGCTATAGGCACAAGAAAGGCGCTTTGGCGTCGAGGACTATTTCTTTTGTTTTTCGCGCTGCTGTTCAATCAACGCCTTGATCTGGTCGGCGCCGATGGCACCGGGGACCAAGACATCACCGATCACAAAGGCCGGGGTCCCTGAAATACCCAGTTCGCGCGCCAGATCGGTCGATGCTTTCAATTCTGTTCCGACCTCCTCGCTCTGGGCAATTTTGGCCATTTTTTCCGGGTCAAGGCCGCTATCTTTGGCAACCGATTTAAGCAGGTCTAAGGTGACGTTGCCTTTGTGGTTCATTAGGGCAGTGTGAAAGGCTTCATAGCCGCCCAGCTTATGGGCGGCGACCGACCATTGCGCGGCCATGACGCTGGCGGGGCCGAGGATCGGCATTTCTTTCATCACCAAGCGCACTTTGCCGTCGGCGTTGACCACGTCGGTCAGCTGAGAGAAGACCGCCTTGCAATAGCCGCAGCGATAGTCAAAAAACTCGACCAGGGTGACGTCGCCTTTGGGGTTGCCGAGGATCGCATCGTTGGGGTTGTTAAACAGGGCGTCACTGTTTTCGCTGAGCATCCCTTGATTGCGGGCGTTTTCTTCCTGCTGCTGGCGATCACGTAGGACCATGATTGCTTCGGCGATCACTTCGGGGTGCTCTAGCAGGTATTCGCGGACAATTTCTTTGATTTCGCCGCGTTGGCTATCGCCAAACTCGGCAGCGCGGGCGGGCGTTGCTGCCGCACCGGCCAGAATCGGCAGGGCCAGGGCAAGGCTTGCTGCCAGGGCCAGCGGGGCGGTGGCGGAACGAAGGGCACGCAGCATGAAAAGACTCTCCGCAGGGGATAGGGGCTCCTCGGGGA
>CEGC01000712.1_pt1 | contig 10883 bp, 7 predicted proteins | sample 302731 | NCBI WGS metagenome assembly CEGC01 (sample SAMEA2755656, study PRJEB7226) | microbial mat metagenome | biome: microbial mat; feature: hypersaline; material: grass silage | place: USA | collected 2014-02-19 | depth 0 m | reverse complement strand
GCCCGAGCCGCCCAAGCCTGTCGAAAAAACGCCAGACCCGGAAAAAACGCCCGACGCGCCCAAAGCCGCGCCCGAGCCGCCCAAGCCTGCGGCCAAGCCCGAGCCGCCGAAACCGGCTGAAACTAAGCCTGCTGAAACCAAGCCGACCGAAGCAAAGCCTGAAAAACCGAAAAAGCCGCAGACCGAGGAAGACCCCTTCCGCGACTTGGTGCAAGATGTGGAGAAATTCCGCAAGCCATCAAGCCCGCCTCCGCCCAGCCAAACCCCAGCCAGTGCTGGGCAACAGCAAGCGGTTGCCGGCCAACGGGTGCTGAATGCCCCAATTGGGGCGAAGGCGACCATGAGTGAGCTTGATGGTATTCGGGCACAGATCGAGGCAAATTGGACCATTGATACCGGGGCGATGGGGATCGAAGATATGGAGGTCGTGATGACTTTTCATATCCGTCCCGATGGATCGGTCCATAGTGTGGTTCTAAGCCCTGAAACCAAGGCGCGTTATCAACGCGATTCGGCATTTCGGGCGATGGCTGATGGTGCCGTTCGCGCGGCGTTGAAAAGCTCTCCTCTGAACTATCCGCGTGAAAAGTATGAAGTTTTTGAAGAGATTACCCTAAAGTTCCGTCCCGCCGCGCTCCTTCGCTAGAGCGTTCTTTGTTTTGCACGCAAATGCGTCGCTGCAGGTATAATCACCTGCGCGGAATTTGCTCTAGTTTGCCTTCTAGGGGCCTGTTGTTAACCATGAGGAAGACCGTTTTATGACCGCGATGTCTGCTCAGCCCATCCTTGCCAGATCGGCTTTATCCCGTGGCTTGGTCCTTCTGCGCCAAATGGCGGGAACTGGACTGATGGCTGCGCTGGTGGCCCTGCTGGCTGGGGCATCTGCCGCACAAGCCGAGGTGACCATCGACATCACCCGTGGCCGCGCCGAGCCGGTGCCTATTGCTATTCCGGTATTTCCAGGTCAAGGCGAAGGGGCCCGCGTTGGCGCCGACGTGGCGAGCGTAATCTCCGCTGACTTGGAACGTTCGGGCTTGTTTGCACCGATCAATCCGGCGGCCTTTATCCAGACCATGCCGACCCTTGATGACCAGCCGCGCTTTGCCGATTGGCGGGCAATTAATGCGCCGATTTTGGTGCAAGGTGTGGTTGAACCGCAGCCAGATGGCCGCTTCCGCATTGCATTCCGCCTGTGGGATATTTTTGCGGGCAATCAAATCAAAGGCCAAGCCTATGTCACCCAGCCGGAAAACTGGCGCCGGGTTTCGCATATCATCTCCGATGAAATCTATAAGCGCTTGACCGGCGAAGATGGCTATTTTGATACTCGGATTGTTTATGTTTCTGAAACGGGGGATGCGGTCCACCGGGTGAAACGACTGGCGATCATGGATCAAGATGGCGCCAATCATCGCTATTTGTCGGATGGTAAATCCCTGGTGCTGACGCCGCGTTTCTCGCCGACAGCGCAAGAAATCACCTACATGAGCTATTATGGCGCCGTGCCACGGGTGTACCTGCTCAATATTGATACTGGCCGCCAGGAATTGTTGGGCGACTTTCCGGGCATGACATTTGCGCCGCGTTTCTCTGCCGATGGCAATCAGGTCATCATGTCGATGGCATCGGATGGGAACTCGGAAATTTATGCGATGGATTTGCGGACGCGCCGCACCCGGCGTTTGACCAACCATCCGGCGATTGATACCAGCCCGTCTTATTCGCCTGATGGTCAGCAGATCACCTTTAACTCTGACCGTGGTGGTGCCCAGCAGGTCTATGTGATGAATGCTGATGGCGGTAATCCGCACCGGATTAGCTTTGGCGAAGGCCGCTATGCGACTCCGGTTTGGAGCCCGCGTGGTGATTTGATCGCCTTTACCAAAATGAAGGGTGGTCAGTTCTATATCGGCGTTATGCGTCCAGATGGCAGCGGCGAACGAATGCTGTCTTCGGGGTTCTTGGTGGAAAGCCCCACCTGGGCACCCAATGGCCGTGTGCTGTCGTTTTTCCGCCAAGATGCCAACGGTGCTGAGCCCAAGCTTTATACCATTGACCTGACCGGATACAACGAACGCGCAGTGATGACCCCACAGGGGGCTTCGGATCCGGCTTGGTCGCCTTTGATCCCGTAACGGCTTGGGGTACGAGTTTGGTTGTAAAAGCTCGTGTCCCCCAATGCCTGAATTGGACAATGACGTTTTTAACGCCTTTTATTTGCCGCGTTGCACAAAAGAGCTGGGGGAGAAGTGAAAACATCTCTTTCCGGCTGTTGCAAAAAGCCTTATAACGGTAGAGAAGGCGTTTTTTGAATGACGCTAGCGTGTTTGCTTATGGAGCATACAGACTAGGTTTGTCACTGCTGAGACCTAAGTCATATGTCTCCCATCCAAAACCCCAAACGGAAAAGTCGAGGGGAAAAATGAAGTTCCGTCGCCTCCTGCCCGCCCTGGCGGCCGCCGCCCTTTTGGCTGCTTGCTCGTCTGCCTCCGATGATAACGGCGGCATCTCTAACACGGGCACTGCTCCGGCTTCGGTGCCGATGCAGTCCTCTGCTCCGGTCAATTCCGGCCCGGCTCCGGGTTCGGTCGAAGAATTCATGACCGTGGTTGGTGATCGTGTCTTCTTTGGTCTGGACCAGTATAACCTGTCGCCGCAGGCGCAGGCGTCGCTGCGTTCGCAGGCCGCTTGGCTCAATCGCTATGCTAATCGCAGTGTGATCCTCGAAGGTCATGCTGACGAACGCGGCACCCGCGAATACAACTTGGCGCTTGGCGAACGTCGCGCTTCGGCTGCTCGTGATTACCTGGTTGCCCAGGGTATCGCACCGCAGCGGATCCGTGTGATTTCCTATGGTAAAGAGCGTCCGGTTTGCGGCCAGTCGACCGATGCTTGCTGGAACCAGAACCGCCGTGCGGTAACTGTTCTGCAGTAGGATTTTATCTGCGTACCTTCATGGTGCAAAGATTTTAAACCGGCGCGGGCTTGTCCTGCGCCGGTTTTGTCCTATTTAGGCGGCGTCCAGGGGGCGTTCCTTGGGTTTTGCTTGATATGCTTTCAGGCTTTTCAATGCCTTACTTTTGCCACCGCTTTCGGTTAATCTAAGCGGCATCGACTTTTGTTCGTTGAACCGGGGGCTCTCCCGATGTGCCCGATGTGGGTCTGGTTGGGGAGGCAGGCGGTACGGCGATATTCCACGAGACTGTCAGGTGAGCGCCATGATTTCCCGTTTGTCTTTGCCTAGCCGCTCTAACGGTGGGCATCCTCTCCCGCAAGCTCCGGCAGGGCGTTGGTCCTCTTTGGCCCTTGTGGCCGGAGTTTTGGTGGTTGCGGGCTTCGCCTTGGCGGCTTTGCCTGTTCAGGCCCAGCAAGGGGTTCCGGCGGGCAATGATCAGATCGTAAATGTGGTTGCCCAGCAGCAAGTGCGCATTGGTGAGTTGGAACGCTTGGTGCAAGATCTTACCGGGCGGGTCGAAGAGGCGCAGTTCCGCAATCGTCAGCTTGGTCAACGTCTTGAACAGTTGATGAAAGATATGGAATTTCGCTTTCAGCAGCTTGAAGGTAATGGAGAGTCTGCGGCGGCGGGGCAAGACGCTCCAGGTGCAGCGCCACAACAAGCGGCGGCCCCGGCGGCGGCCAATACTGCCGCAGCTTCTAAGCCAGGGACCACCCCGCCGGGGGTGCTGGGATATATGGGGTCTGGGCCGGGGAGTGTTGGATCGACGGCGGCTGCCCCTGCTGCCCCTGCAAATACGGCTGCGGCTGCCTTGCCGCCGGGAACAGCGGAAGAGCAATATAATTACTCCTTTGGTTTGTTGCGTAAAAATGATTTCACCGGTGCCGAGGCTGCTTTTAAGACGTTTTTAGAACAGCATAAAGAGCATGCCTTGGCTGGGAACGCGCAGTATTGGCTGGGTGAAACCTATTACGCCCGAGGTGATTTTAAGCAGGCAATGGTTGCATTTTATGACGGCTATCGGACTTATCCTAAAAGCTCTAAGGCACCCGATAACTTGTTAAAGTTGGGAATGACCGCAGCGCAATTAGGACAGGCTAAGCAGGCCTGCGCCGCATTTGCTAAGATGGCAGTGGAATACCCCAGTGCTTCGGACATGCTAAAACGTCGGGCGCAAACGGAACGCCAGCGTCAGAACTGCCCCTAATCCTTCATGATGCCACCATTAGATGACGATCCTGCGCTCGCCATAGATTTCCCGCGCTTGATGCAGGCCTTGGGCCCCTTTGAAAGCCGACCTTTAATCGCTGTCGGTGTTTCGGGGGGGCGCGATAGTATGGCTTTGGCGTGGCTGGCCCATCAATGGGCTGGGCGCCTTGGCGGCGTTGCGGTTGGCTTAACCGTTGATCACGGCTTACGTCCCGAAGCCGCAGCCGAGGCGGCGCAAGTTGGCCGTTGGCTGGCTGGCTGGGGCATGAAACACCATATATTGGTGAACGAAAAGCCCATTCCACAGTCCGATATTCAGGCTTCGGCGCGCACGATCCGCTATGAGCTTCTTGAACAGTGGTGCCAAAGGGCAGGGTGTTTGCATCTGCTGCTGGCTCACCATCAAGCAGATCAGGCGGAAACGTTTATGCTGCGTTTAGGCCGGGGAAGTGGTGTCAAAGGCTTGGCGGCGATGGCGCCGATCACCTATCGTCGTGGTGTACGGCTGTTGCGCCCGCTGCTGAGCGAGCCTCGCCGCCGCTTGCAGGCTGTGCTTTCTGGTTTGGGTCAGCCTTGGATTGATGATCCGTCAAACCAGCAAACGGCTTATATGCGGGTGCGGATGCGCTATGCATTCCCCAGCTTGGCTGATTTTGGCCTTACCTCTGCGCGGTTGGCTGAAACCGCAGCCCGCCTTGCTGGCGCTGACCGAGTTTGCGAGCAGCAGACGGTGGCTTTATTGGCTGAGGCTGTTTACCCTGATCCTGGTGGGTGGGGATGGCTTGATCTGGCGCCTTTTCGTACAGCGGAACAAGACTCGGCTTTGCGGGCGCTTGCTGGGGTGCTGACAGCTTTTGGTGGGCAGGCCTATGCGCCCCGTGCAGACCGGCTATACCGCTTGCATCACCAGGTTTACGCTATCGCACATGATCCAGAGTGTGATGCCGGATTGGCTTTGCGTAAGGGGTTGACGGTTCATGGGTGTCGTTTGCGCTATATCGACCGCCCTGCGAACGGGGGAGGGGGGCGGGTTTTGATTACGCGCGAGGTCCGCCACCCAGAGGTAATAGATTTGTGCGTCGATGGCCAAGAAATATTATGGGATGGGCGCTTTCGCGTGTTTCTTAATGTAATAGATGAGAAAGATTTTCTAACTCCCTGGCAGATTGGTCCATTGGGGAATTTTTCTCCGCCATTGAGCGATCGCAATGGCACTGAAACACAAAAGGCGCAAAAAAGAGCCTGGAATTCCATCCCAGGGATGGCGCGCAATAGTCTGCCCGCCTTATATGAAGGAGGCGCGCTTTGTGCTATTCCGCAGGTGCAATGGGCATTAAATGACCGTGCGGCGCGTTTGCTTGAACGGTTAGACTTGCGATTTAGTCCTCGGCGGGCTATGGCCTTTGTTGGCTTTTTGTCTTGCGTTTGACGGGCCTAGAATTATCTAAAGCCAAGACCAATCTTATTGGCTATCAAGTGTTGGGGTCTTTAGGTCCCGACGATAAACGTTAAAGGAAGGGCAGCGCCTTGAATATTAGTAAAAGTTTGCTTCTGTGGGCGATCATTGGCGTCCTGCTTCTGGCGCTGGTCAATCTGTTTCAAAACTCGTCGCCGCACAGCTCGGCGGCCGCAACGCCTTTTTCGGCTTTCCTTGAAAATGTTGAGCGCGGAGACGTGCGCGAAGTCACCATCCAAGGGAATACCATCACCGGTCTTTCGCAAAGCAGCCAGCCATTCACCACCTATGCGCCGGATAACACCGACGTGGTCAATGATCTGCGCAAAAATAATGTGAAAATCACCGTTACCCCGCCCGATGATGACATGCCGACCATCCTGGGTGTGCTGATTTCCTGGTTCCCGATGTTGTTGCTGATCGGGGTGTGGATTTTCTTCATGCGCCAGATGCAAGGCGGCTCGGGTAAAGCCATGGGCTTTGGCAAGTCCAAGGCGCGCTTGCTGACCGAAAAGTCGGGCCGCGTGACCTTTGAAGACGTGGCGGGTATCGATGAAGCCAAGGCCGAGCTGGAAGAAGTGGTCGAGTTTCTGCGCGATCCGCAAAAATTCCAGCGTTTGGGGGGTAAAATTCCCAAGGGCGTTTTGTTGGTTGGTCCGCCGGGTACTGGTAAGACCTTGCTTGCCCGTGCTATCGCAGGCGAAGCCAACGTTCCGTTCTTTACCATTTCGGGTTCTGATTTTGTTGAAATGTTCGTTGGTGTCGGCGCTTCGCGCGTTCGTGACATGTTCGAACAGGGTAAAAAGAACGCTCCTTGCATTATCTTCATCGATGAAATTGACGCCGTTGGCCGTCACCGTGGCGCAGGCCTTGGCGGTGGTAACGACGAACGTGAACAGACGCTAAACCAGTTGCTGGTGGAAATGGATGGCTTTGAGGCCAACGAAGGCGTGATTTTGGTGGCCGCCACCAACCGTCCCGATGTTCTCGATCCTGCTCTGTTGCGTCCTGGCCGTTTCGATCGCCAGGTAGTGGTGCCGAACCCCGATGTTCTGGGGCGCGAAAAGATCCTTAAGGTCCACGCGCGGAAAACGCCGCTTGGTCCCGATGTGGATTTGCGTGTGGTTGCCCGTGGGACCCCAGGGTTTTCCGGGGCTGATTTGGCCAACTTGGTCAACGAAGCCGCCTTGGCTGCTGCGCGCAAGGGTAAGCGCGTGGTGACACAGTCTGAATTCGAAGAAGCTAAAGATAAAATCATCATGGGTGCCGAACGCCGGTCGATGGTGATGACCGAAGACGAAAAGAAAATGACGGCCTATCATGAAGCTGGTCACGCTCTGTTATCGGTGCTTTCCACGGCTTTGGATCCGGTACACAAGGCAACGATCATTCCGCGTGGCCGCGCCTTGGGCTTGGTCATGAGCTTGCCCGAGGGAGACAAGCATTCGCGTCCGCGCATCTTCTTTGAAGAACAGTTAGCGATGGCTTTGGCTGGCCGCGTTGCCGAAGAAGTGATCTTTGGGTACGATCAAGTTTCTACCGGGGCGGCTAGTGATATTAAGGGTGCGACGAATATGGCCCGCGCCATGGTCAGCGAATGGGGCTTTTCCGATAAGCTGGGGCCGATTGCTTATGGTCAAAAGGATGGTGAAGTGTTCCTTGGCCATTCCGTTGCGACCCATAAAAACCTATCGGAAGAAACGGCCCGTGAAGTCGATATGGAAATTCGTCGCTTTATCGAAGTTGGCCATCAGCGTGCCCGTGATGTGATTAGCCAAAATCGTGACCAGCTGGAGCGGATTGCTCAGGCGTTGCTGGAATACGAAACCATCACCGGTAAAGAAATCAAGGCGCTGATTGCCGGTGAAGATATTCACCGTGAAGATCCTGATGTCGCAAATAGCGGGCGTCGTTCCTCGGTGCCGACCACGACTTCGGTTAGTGGCAGCAGCGACCCTAAGCCGCAACCGGAAGCCTAAGCCGATGACGCAAACCGCAGGCGTTGAAACAACGGCCTCGGTGAGTAAAAGCCCCGCCTTAGTGCGGGGTTTTTCTCGCCTGATAGAGGAAGGGGCGGTCAGCCGCTCCCTTTACCTTTCTCCTTTGGGCGGGCTCCCTGCAGGGGGGAGCCCGCTACCGGCTTTCGAGGTTTTGCTCCGCCTTATCGACGACAAGGGCAGCGAGCGAGTGGTTCTGTGCCACGCAGGACGGGAAAATTTGCTCGCCTGGGCCAAGGAAGAGGGTGAAGAGGTCACCGCTGCGGTCAAGCGCCGTTTGGCGGCGCTAGAGTTTCGGAGGCCGCCTTTCGCCGGGCTGCCGATGGATCGCCCGCAGGTGATGGGCATTGTGAATGTGACGCCCGATAGCTTTTCAGATGGCGGCAAACATTACGCACCCGATGATGCAATCATGGCCGGAATGGCGATGATCGAAGCCGGGGCGTCGATTTTAGACGTTGGTGGGGAATCCACCCGTCCAGGTGCCGAGGCCGTCGATCCGGCAGAGGAACTGCGTCGTGTGCTGCCGGTAATCCGCGGTCTTTGTCAACGCGGGGCTAAGGTTTCTATTGATACCCGCCATGCGCAGGTTATGGCGGCGGCTGTCGATGCTGGCGCGGCGATCATCAACGACGTCACTGCGCTGCAGGGCGATGCCGACAGTTTGGCGGTGGCAGCAAAGCTCAATGTTCCGGTGGTGTTGATGCATATGCGCGGTGATCCGAGATCCATGCAGGAACAGCCGGTTTATCGCTTTGCGCCGTTGGATGTGTTCGATGCCTTGGAACAGCGGGTGGAAACCTGCTTGGCTGCGGGTATCAGTCGGCGAAATTTGGCGGTTGATGTGGGCATAGGCTTTGCGAAGTCGGTGAACCACAATGCGCAAATTCTCAATCGATTGGCGCTTTATCACGCGATCGGGTGTGCGCAGTTGCTTGGGGTGTCCAGAAAGTCCTACATTGGGCGCCTGAGTAAGGGAGAAGCGTCGGCAGATCGCCTGCCAGGGTCGCTGGCAACCGCAGTGATGGGGGCTTCGCAAGGGGTTCAGATCGTGCGCGTGCATGATGTCGCAGAAACGGTTCAGGCCTTGACCGTTTGGCGGGCATTATCCCAGGCGGTCGTTCCGCCAGACTTTGATGCAAATTGTTCGTAAACAGATTGCCCAACCAGGCGCGGAGTATCAAGAGACCATGAGCGGCAGACAGTATTTCGGCACCGACGGCATCCGTGGCACCGCCAACACCGACCCGATGACAGCCGAGGTCGCTTTGCGGCTGGGCATGGCTGCCGGGCGTTATTTCACCCGTGGTGATCACCGCCATACGGTGGTTATTGGCAAAGACACTCGTTTGTCTGGGTATATGATCGAGCCCGCCCTAACCGCTGGTTTCGCCGCTGTGGGAATGGATGTGGCTTTGCTGGGGCCAATTTCTACCCCGGCGGTGGCCAAGCTAACCCGGTCTTTGCGCGCTGATTTAGGGGTGATGATTTCCGCCTCGCACAATCCCTATCAGGACAACGGCATTAAGTTGTTTGGCCCCGATGGCTATAAGCTTTCCGACGAGGTCGAGCTTGAGCTAGAACGGATGATGGATAACGGCCTAGAAGAGCATCGGGTTGCGCCGGCCAAATTGGGTAAGGTGCGCAGGATTGATGACGCATCGGGCCGTTATATCGAATCGGCAAAGCAGTCTTTTCCACGCGGGCGGCGGCTTGATGGTTTGAAAGTGGTCATCGATTGCGCCAATGGGGCGGCCTATAAATCGGCACCGCAGGTTCTGTGGGAATTGGGGGCGACGGTGATTAAGGTCGGGGTGACGCCTGATGGCTTTAATATTAATAAAGATTGCGGTTCTCTCTATACGCAGCTTATGCGCGAATCGGTGCTGATGCATGGCGCCGATATTGGGATCGCCCTAGATGGTGATGCCGATCGTTTGGTGCTTTGCGATGAAAAGGGCGTGGTGATTGACGGCGATCAAGTTTTGGGCTTGATCGGCAAGTCGTGGAACGATCAAGGGCTGCTGAAAGGTGGCGCTGTCGTTTCGACGGTGATGTCAAATATGGGCCTTGAGGCTTATCTTAAGGGCGAAGGCTTGCAGCTGGTGCGTACGGCGGTTGGTGATCGTTATGTGGTCGAATCTATGCGCGCCAATGGCTATAATCTGGGCGGTGAGCAGTCGGGCCATATTGTGCTTGGTGGCCATGCGACCACGGGGGATGGTCTGGTCGCAGCGCTTCAGGTGTTGGGCGAAATGGTGCTTCGCGATTGCCCGGCAAGCAAGCTGTTGCGCGTGTTTGATCCCTATCCGCAGATTTTGAAAAATGTCCGCTTGGCCAACAAGGCACAGGCCAATGCTTTGCTTGAAGCATCCTCGGTCACTCAGGCGGTCAGCGATGGCGAGGCTGCCTTTGCCGGTAAGGGGCGGGTCTTGCTGCGTAAATCTGGTACGGAGCCCTTGATCCGCGTCATGGCCGAGGGCGAAGATGCAGTCTTGGTAGAACGTGTGGTCGATCAAATCGTCTTGGCCATTGAAACCCAAGCAGCATTGCAAGACAGCTAAGAAAGAGGGAGTGCGGGCGGATGCAGGGCAAAGTCTTGGTGATCGCTGGATCTGATTCCGGTGGCGGGGCAGGGATCCAGGCTGATATCAAGGCGATTACCTGCCTTGGTGGTTTTGCCATGACGGCAATCACCGCCCTGACGGCGCAAAATACCTTGGGCGTGCATGGCATCCATCCCGTGCCCGAGGCTTTCATCCGTCAACAAATCCAAGTGGTGATGGAAGACTTGGGCGCTGATGCCATCAAGATAGGCATGCTGGCCACGGCTTCGATTATCGAGACCGTGGCCCAGGCCTTGGCCGACTTTGCCCCAGGGGTGCCGGTGGTGCTCGATACGGTGATGGTGGCAAAGGGCGGGCATCCGTTGCTGGAAAGCGAAGCTGTCAGTGCTTTAAAGGCGCACCTTCTCCCCTTGGCGACGGTGATCACCCCTAACTTGCCCGAGGCATCGGTTCTGTTAGGGCGCGAACTACTGACCATTGCCGATATGGATGGCGCTGTTGAAGACCTGCGCGCACTGGCCGCCGATGCAGTATTGCTAAAAGGGGGCCATGTCGAAGGTTTAGAACTGGTCGACTTGCTGATCGGCGATAAGACCCTAAAGCGTTTTACCGGCCATCGCCTGCAAAGCCGCCATACGCATGGTACGGGCTGTACGCTTGCATCTGCTATTGCCTGCGGTTTGGCTCAAGGGCTGGCG
>CEGC01001180.1_pt1 | contig 11032 bp, 10 predicted proteins | sample 302731 | NCBI WGS metagenome assembly CEGC01 (sample SAMEA2755656, study PRJEB7226) | microbial mat metagenome | biome: microbial mat; feature: hypersaline; material: grass silage | place: USA | collected 2014-02-19 | depth 0 m | reverse complement strand
ATTATCTCGTCACCAATGTCGGCGTCGGCAGTGGCCGCGCAATGGATGGCGACGGGTTCATTTCGAAAATATCGCCCGATGGCGAACTGATGGAGCGCTATTGGGGTGCAAAGCTGAACGGACCCAAGGGAATCGTGATCGCTGATGGTAAGGTCTACACAGCCGACATTGACGCGGTCATGGTGTTTGACGTGGACAAGGGCGGGCTTGGCGAGAAGATCCCGGTCGAAGGCGCGGCTTTCCTGAACGACATCACCGAATGGCAGGGCGACATCTACGTTTCCGATTCCGGCACGGCCCGCATCTATCGCATCAGGGACGGCGAGGCCTCGCTTTGGCTGGAGGATGAAGAGCGTCTGGCCGGAATCAATGGCGTGCTCGGCGATGGCGACCGGATGCTTGTGTCGACCATGACAGCGGGATCGCTGCTGAGCGTGACGCCTGAAGGCGCGATAACGGAAATCGCCACTGGCATGATCAATGGCGACGGCATCGGTATCGTGCCCGGCGGTGGTTACCTCGTTTCCTCATGGAGCGGACAGATCCACTATGTCGGCGAGGATGGCGCAGTGACCAAGCTGCTCGATACGGAAGAAGAGGGCATCCAGCAGAGCGACCTGACAGAGTTCGGCGACATCGTCATCGTACCCAACTGGACGCCGGGCACGGTGACTGCGTGGAAAGTGGTCCGTTAGGCCTAGTTCGCCCCACCGGCGCTGACCGCCACCATGGCAGCCCGCAAAGTGCGCTCGCCGATTTTCCAGCCGGGCTGGAAGACGGAGGCGATCGTGCCGGAGGGCTGGTCTGACGGGATCTGCGCGACGGCCTGATGCAGGTTCGGGTCGAACACGGCGCCCGGAATGGCATCAATCGGCTTCACGCCATGGCGTCCGAGCGCGGTTTCCAGTTCCTTGGCGGTCATCTCGATGCCGCTCAGCAGGTTGTTGCCGGCGTCGGAGAGATTGGCGCGATCATCATCAGGCAGGGCAGCAAGGGCGCGGGCAAGATTGTCCGACACGCTGAGCAGGTCGCCAGCGAAACGCTCGATGGCATAGATGCGAGCTTCGGAAATCTGCCGTTCGGCGCGCTTGCGTGTATTGTCGAGGTCGGCGAGCGTGCGCAGCAGCTGTTCGCGCAGTTCGTCTCTCTCGATTTTCAGGCGCATCGCTTCCTGTTCCGGGGAAATCTCGGAATCGGCTTCGGCTTCCATTGTCTCGGCAGCCTGTGCCCGTGCATTTTTCAGCATGGCATCAGCGGCCGCCTTGAGGTCAGCCTTGGACGCGTTTGGATCGATGTCGGCGCTGTTGCCGTTCTTGGTCTCGTCGCTCATCACTTCCCATCCTTCGTGCGCCGGGCGGCGAGGATTTCGCCGATCACCTTCGCGGTATAATCCACCATCGGTATCACGCGGGCATAATTCAGCCTTGTCGGGCCGATGACGCCCAGCGCGCCGATGACATGTTTTGCGCCTCCCATATAGGGAGCCACGATGACACTTGAACCCGAAAGCGGAAAAAGCTGGTTCTCCGCGCCAATAAACAGGCGCACCCCATCGGCTTCACGCGTCGTATCGAGGATATCGAGCAGGGACTGCTGACGTTCAAGCTCGTTGAACAGCTGGCGCACCCGATCGAGGTCGCCAGCGGCCTTGGCATCCTCCAGCAGGTTGGCGCGCCCGCGTATGATCAGCGAGCGCCCACGGCCTGGCGCATCGCCGCTCCATTGGGCCAGGCCATCCTCCACGAGGGACGATGCCGCTGCATCCAGTGCGGCCCGGTGCGAGCGAATTTCCGCGCGCACATCGACCGAGGCTTCCGCCAGCGTCCGGCCCTTGAGCCGGGTCGAGAGGTAATTGCCGGCCTCTATAAGTGTCGTGGCGGGCAGGCCTTCGGGCACACGCACAAGGCGGTTCTCGACATCGCCATCCTCGGTAACCAGCACGCAGAGCGCATCGCGGCCCGCCAGCGGCACGAACTCGACATGGCGCACAGGTGTATCGCGGGTGGGGGAGGCGACGGGGCCTGCCCCGCCTGTCAGGCCCGACAATATGCCGGAGGCCTCGCCCAGCACGGCTTCAAGGTCGCTGCCGGCGCTGCGCAGCCTGTCTTCGATCTCGCGCTTGTCATTGCCGGACGGCTCGCCGATCTCAAGGAAGCCGTCGACAAAGAGGCGCAGCCCCCTGTGGGTTGGCGCGCGCCCGGCGGAAATATGCGGTGCGTCGAGCAGGCCGAGCTCTGTCAGGTCGGCCATGACATTGCGGATCGAAGCCGGGGAAAGGGCAATTCCGCTCTTGGAGAGCGTACGCGAGCCGACCGGTTCACCCGTCGACAGATAGCCCTCGACAATCTCCTTGAAGATGTCGCGTGAGCGCTGGTCAAGGCGCTGCATCAGGGATTGGCTTTCGGGGGTCAGGACCATGACTATTGATTAGGGGGCCGGAGCCTGCGGTACAATAGGCGTTCAGACAGTGAGGCTGGTCCTGACCCAGGGACGAAACAGTCGGGATGCCTTAGAAAAGTCCGTCAATCAGCCCTTGAGCATTCAGATGGATGCTCTCTGCGGCGGGATGGCGCGGCAGTCCGGGCATGGTCATAATGTCCCCGCAAATGGCCACAATGAAGCCCGCGCCGGCCGAGAGGCGCACTTCGCGCAGGCGCACGGTGTGGCCCTCCGGCGCGCCGATCAGCGACGGATCCGTCGCGAAACTGTACTGCGTCTTGGCAATACACACCGGCAGGTGCCCGAAGCCGTCAGCTTCCCAGCGGGCGAGCTGGTCGCGCACCGCGCGGGGCGCCTCGACATGGTCTGCCCTGTAGATGCGCCGGGCGACCGTCTCGATTTTGTCGAAGAGGCGCATGTCGTCCGGATAGAGCGTGCGGAACTCAGCCGGCGTCTCGCTCAGCGTCTCCGTCACGATCCGCGCAAGCGCTTCCGCGCCCCGGCCGCCTTCGGCCCAGTGCGTGCAGAGCGCAACCTTCACCCCGGCCTTCTCGCAATAGGCCTCGACAGCGGCAATCTCGCCCGGCGTGTCATTCGTGAACCGGTTGATCGCCACTACGACCGGCAGGCCGTATTGTTGCAGGTTCTCGATATGCCGCCCGAGATTGCTGAGCCCGTCATTTAGCGCGTCATAGCTGACGCTGGCCAGCTCGGTCTTGGCGAGCCCGCCATGCATCTTCAGCGCTTTCACCGTGGCCACCAGCACGGCGGCGTCGGGTTTCAGGCCCGACTGGCGGCACTTGATGTCGAAGAATTTCTCGGCGCCGAGGTCTGCGCCAAAGCCGGCCTCGGTTACCACATAATCGGCCATTTTGAGGGCGGCCTGTGTCGCGATCACCGAGTTGCAGCCATGCGCGATATTGGCGAACGGGCCACCATGGATGAGGCACGGATTATTTTCCAGCGTCTGCACGAGGTTCGGCAGGATCGCGTCCTTCAGCAGCGCCATCAGCGCGCCGGTCGCCTTGATGTCGGCGCAGGTGACGGCGGTGCGGTCGCGCCGGTAGCCGACGATGATGCGGTCGAGACGCTGCTCAAGGTCAGCAGCGTCGGTGGCCAGGCAGAGAATCGCCATGATCTCGGAGGCGACCGTGATGTCGAAACCACTCTCCATTGTTGCGCCATTGGCCGGGCCGCCGAGGCCAGTGACCACATTGCGCAGGTTACGGTCGTTCATGTCCAGCGCGCGGCGCCAGGTCACCCGGCTTGCTTCGAGACCGCTCGGGGCACCCCAGTGGATATGATTGTCGACCATGGCGGCCAACAGGTTGTGGGCTGAGGTGATGGCGTGGAAATCGCCGGTGAAGTGGAGGTTGATGTCTTCCATCGGCACGACCTGCGCATGGCCGCCGCCGGCTGCGCCGCCCTTCATGCCGAAACAGGGGCCAAGCGAAGGTTCGCGCAGGCAGAGGAGCGTATCGGCGCCGATCCGGTTCATTGCGTCAGCGAGACCCACACTCGTGGTTGTCTTGCCCTCGCCCGCAGGCGTCGGGTTGATCGCGGTAACGAGGATAAGCTTGCCGTCAGGCTTCGCGCCGAGGCCCGAGAGATGGTGTGCCGAGATCTTGGCCTTGTCGTGGCCATACGGGATGAGGTCTTCCGGCGGGATGCCGAGCCGGGTGCCGATTTCGGTAACAGGCTTCTTTGTCGCCGCCCGGGCGATCTCGATATCACTGGCCATGTGGCCCCCTTCTCGTCATCTCTGATGCCGGTCCGGTGTAGACAGCCGCGTCAAAACCCGCAATCAGGCGGCACAGAAAAGAGGACCCCCGCCATGACCCAGCTTATCCGCCCATCCGGACGCGCCTTCGACCATTTGCGCGACATCAGCCTGGAAACCAGCGTGACGCGCTATGCCGAAGGCTCGTGCCTTGCCAAGTTCGGCAACACACATGTCCTGTGCACGGCGAGTTGGGAAAAAGGTGTGCCGGGCTGGATGAAAGGCAAGGGCGCGGGCTGGGTGACGGCTGAATACGGCATGCTGCCGCGCGCCACCGGATCGCGTACCGACCGCGAAGCCGCCCGTGGTAAGCAAACGGGCCGCACGCAAGAAATTCAGCGCTTGATTGGCCGGTCTTTGCGTTCGGTCACTGATCTGCCCGCCATGGGTGAACGGCAGATCAAAGTCGATTGCGACGTTCTGCAGGCCGATGGCGGCACCCGCACCGCCTCGATCACCGGCGCCTATGTCGCCTTGCATCTAGCCTTTCAAAAACTAGTCAACGATGGCCTGCTGCCTGCGGTGCCGATGACCGACTCGGTGGCAGCTGTGTCGTGCGGCCTGTATAACGGCGTTGCCGTCCTTGATCTGGACTATGCCGAAGACAGCAACGCCCAGGCCGATGCCAACTTTGTACTCACCGGCGAAGGTCTGGTGATCGAGGTCCAAGGTACCGCCGAAGACGCCCCCTTTACCCGCGCCCAACTCAACGAACTGTTGGATCTGGCCGAAAAGGGCGTCACCGAACTGACCGCCATCCAAAAAGCCGCTCTCGCCGGTTAGAACATCTGTTGTAACCCCTGTAGCCCCCAAGGAGACTCCGCCCATGGCCCGCACCCTGGAAACCGGCGGCACGTTGATTGTCGCCAGTCATAACCAAGGCAAAGTGCGCGAAATTCGCGATTTGCTGGCACCGTTTGGCATCACCGTGCAGTCGGCGGCGGATCTCAACCTGCCCGAACCCGAAGAAACCGAAGACAGTTTCATCGGCAATGCCAAGCTCAAAGCCCTGGCCGCCGCCCAAGCGGCCAACCTGCCCGCCCTGTCCGACGATTCGGGGCTGGCGGTGACCGCATTAGGCGGCGCACCAGGGATCTATTCCGCCCGCTGGGCCGGGGAAAGCAAAGACTTTGCCTTTGCCATGGAACGGGTCCATCGCGAGCTTGGCGATACGACCGACCGTTCCGCCGCCTTTGTCTGCGCCCTATGCCTGGCGTGGCCCGACGGCCATAGCGAAACCTTTGAAGGCCGCGTCGAAGGCTCCATCGTCTGGCCCATGCGCGGCGAACGTGGTTTTGGCTATGACCCGGTATTTGTCCCCACCGGCCACAGCGTCACCTTTGCCGAAATGGACCCAAGCGAAAAACATTCCATGAGCCACCGCGCCCGCGCTTTTGCCCAAATGGTCGAGGCCTGTTTTTGAGCCCCTCCGCCAACGATAGCACAGGCCATCCCCCCCACCAGGGTGACGAGGGCTTTGGGATCTATATCCATTGGCCCTTTTGCCTGTCCAAATGCCCCTATTGCGATTTTAACAGCCACGTCGCCGACGCCATCGATCAACACCGCTGGCGTGCGGCCCTGCTCAGCGAACTCGATCACGCCGCCGAACAGGCCGGGCGCGACGGGCGGCGTTTAACCTCGATCTTTTTTGGCGGTGGTACGCCGTCGTTGATGGATCCAGACACCACAGCGGCGCTGATCGAACGCGCCCGTTCCCTGTTTGCCTGTGCCAATGACCTGGAAATCACCCTAGAGGCCAACCCCAGCGCCGTCGACCGTGACCGCTTTGCCGCCTTTCACGCCGCCGGTGTGACCCGGGTTTCCCTAGGCGTCCAGTCCTTACGCGAAGACTCCTTGCGCTTTTTAGAACGCCGCCACGACCGCACCGAAGCGATCACCGCCATCGAATCGGCACAAAGCCTGTTTGCCCGCACCTCGTTTGACCTCATCTATGCCCGCCCCGAACAAAGCCTGTCGTCCTGGCGCGCCGAACTGAACGAAGCTCTATCCCTGGCTGGGGAGCATCTCTCGCTCTATCAACTGACTATCGAACAAGGAACGCGCTTTTTCGCCGATCACGCCAAAGGCGCCTTTCAAATCCCGCAGGACGATCACGCAGTTGCCCTCTATGACCTGACGCAAGAGATGATGGAAGCCGCGGGACGACCGGCCTACGAGGTATCAAACCACGCCCGCCCCGGTGCCGCCTGTCGTCACAATTTGACCTATTGGCAAGGTGGCGACTATCTGGCCGTCGGCCCTGGCGCGCATGGACGCATCACACGCAACGGCCAAACCCAGGCCCTGCGCCGCCACCGCGCCCCGGAACGCTGGCTTGAGCTGGTCGAACGCCAGGGCCACGGCACCAAAGAACAGCTCATTTTAAGCCCGCAAGAACGCCGCGAAGAACTGATCTTGATGGGCCTCCGTCTGCACACAGGCCTCGACAGCGCGCGCTTTTCCCGCCTAAGCGGGGCCACGCTGGCGCAAACCGTCGATCACCACGCGGTAAGCTTTTTGCAGGAACAGGGTTTATTGGTCCCCTTCGCCGCCGGACAAGACATTAACAGCGGCGCAACACTGCGAGTCACAGCACAAGGGATGCTATGCCTCAACACCGTGATTGCTCAGGTGATCCGATAAACGGCCAAGAAAAACTGCCGCCTCGTCAAAATCAAAAGCCGAGGCATGGGCCACAACATCATTGGCCAAAGCAAGTAAAGGACTTCCCTGTAAATGGGATTTCAAAACCTCTGCGGCCTCAACCCCTGCCGGATCATAGCGTTCCAAAAGCCCCTGAAGAACAGCGATTTCTGCGGCGATCTCTGTGGGCGACGCCGATGACCGCGCACCAGCAGCCTCTACCTCTGGCGGCACCTGGGATAACCCTTCGACGACAACAGTCATAGCCGCCGCCATCTGATCCGCAACATCACACAAAGCCTCGGGATCAGGCGCTTCGGCTCGACTCAGGCGTTCTAGAGTCGCGGCAAAAGCTGCCACATCCCCCGCGCCCAGGGTTGACGACGTGCCTTTGATACTATGAGCCAGCAAACGCAGCTGCGCCCATTGTCCCTCAACAATAAACCCCTGAACTTTCGTCACCTGGGGCGCACAAGCAGCGACAAAGTCCCTCAACAGCTTTCGCAAGAGCGTGCTGTTTTTGTTCAAATTTCTCAGGCCAACCGCCAAATCAATTCCTGGCAAAGCTTGCGGCAACACGCTTCCTGCCTCCTCTGTGGCTGAGTGCTTAACATCAACAGGGGTAACAGTGCGCAGCCAACGCTGCAAGATTTGCGACAACAGATCTGGGTCAATCGGCTTGGCAATATGATCATTCATTCCCGCCTCAAGGCAGCGTTGCCGATCTTCATCCATGGCATGAGCGGTCATGGCGATGATAGGAATTTCGCTCAAACCCAGGTCTTGGCGAATATGACGGGTGGCGGTCAGGCCATCCATACCAGGCATTTGTACATCCATCAAAACCGCATCAAACCTTTGCTTTGCCAGTATTTCTAGCGCCGCTGCGCCATCACTGGCCACCGTCACCATCAAATCAAACTGGGCCAAAAGCTCACAAGCAACCAACTGGTTGATAGGGTTATCTTCGACCAACAACAAGCGACACTGGGAAAAGGAAAAGGCTGGGGAATCCTCGGCAATCACAACCACACGTTTGGTCAGCCTCAAAGGCACCGACAATGAAAAAGAACTGCCAACACCGGAGGTGCTTTCAACCGCAATAGCGCCCCCCATCAACCCCATCAGTTGATGACAAATGGCCAGCCCCAAACCCGTGCCACCAAAACGGCGCGTGGTCGAGCTATCAGCCTGATGGAACGGTTGAAACAAACGACTAACCTGCTCGGCGGTCATGCCAATCCCGCTATCGCGCACCGCCATATCAAGATGAAATAGATCGTTATCCCCCTGGCGACCTCCGACAGTTAACTTCACCTGCCCCTGTTTGGTAAATTTGACCGCATTGCCCAACAGGTTCAACAACACCTGACTCAGGCGCAACGGATCGCCAATCACCGTGTCGGGAACGTGAGGGTCCATTTCGATGGTTACCTCCAGCCCTTTTCCCTCGGCTTGGCTTTGCACCACGACCATCACGTCATGAATCATGTGCGTCATTTGAAACGGCACAGATTCGATGCTGAGCTTTCCAGCCTCGATTTTGGAAAAATCAAGAATGTCATTAATGACCCCTAGCAGGGTCCGCGAGCTGGAACGAATTTTATCCAAGTAATCTTGCTGCTTATGCGATAGCTCGGTCTGGGCCATGAGATGACTCAGACCAATCACCGCATTCATCGGCGTGCGAATTTCATGGCTCATATTGGCAAGAAAATCGCTTTTAAACCGATTAGCGCGCTCGGCTTCGTCTTTGGCTTGGGTTAAATCAGCGGTCCGCTGACGAACCTGCTGTTCCAAATCGGCGAGGCTAAAGCCCAAGGCCAAATTGGCTTCATAAAGGGCGCGGCTTTTTTCCTCCAGCAAGGTTTCAGCTTCCTGCCGGGCAGCCTTTTCCCGCTCGATACGACGATTTAAACGAGAAATATCGCGGTCTGTCATCTACACGCCCTACAAACGACGAACGGTAAAAACGTTGCTGGCCGCCCCCAGATCCTGCGCTGCGGTGATACGAACCGGGGTTTCAAAATAAGCCGTACATCCGCGGATTAACCCAACAGCAAGATGCCCCAAGCATTTGGGGCTTTTATAATGCATTTCCAAAACATCAGGGCCGTGACGGACGCAGGAAAATGACGGCAGCTCTGCAGTTGGATAGAGCTTACGGACCTCGAAATGAATCCGGTCCTCAATACCTTCTAGAAAATCGAGGACATCATGCTGCTGATCAAAAAATCGGGGATAGCGCACAGAAAAGCAACCAAAGAGATGCTCTCCGTAAGCCTCGATCAACACCGGAGCCGCAAGCCCCGAACGTTTTTCCAAGGCCGCAACCAACGACAAAAGATCAGCAAAAGGATAATTCCCGACTACGGTATAAGCGCCGCTCAAGTCGGTATCCTCTAGCAAATCATCAACCATATCGGGGCCAAACTTAGCCTCGACCATCTCCATCAGTTCTGTAAAGACAACGCCAAGCATGAGGCCTCCGCATCAAAAGGGTGCCACACTTCACATCGGCAACCATCCCGACGCACCCCATGGTATGAAGGTGGGATGTCAGGGTGGATAAAACCAGAGCCTGCAAGAATAAAATATCCGACGTCATTACGCGCACGAAAAATCCCCCACCGCGCAGCAAGAGGAAATAGCCCCTCTCGCGCACATAGTCTCGCAAACTCGACCGTAACGTCAGTTACCGACGGTCCCTGGCTTTCGGTTTGAAGCCTGCCGAGATTGGGTTTCCACACTCGCCATTTCCACCGGTGCTGGCGACAAGCGTGCCTGATCCAACCCAGCCAAATCATTGCCGCGCATAATCGCATGTAACGAACGGACATAAGCCCCGCCGCGTTCGGAATAGCGGGTTAAGGTGGTGGCCAAAAGAAAACCGCTGATCGGCTGACTTTGCTGACGCAAGCGTTCACGCTCTAGCCTAAAGGACGCATAAGCGCGGTGCGTATTAAGATTACGCGCATAGGCCCGTACAGCCGCCAACAAGGTCGGAAAACGCCGAATGGCATGGGTCGTTGATGCCGCCGCCGCCGATGGCCTTATTCCCTGGCTGCGATCCCAGGTCCATTGACCAAACAAGGCATTGCCTTGACGGGCAAAGCGCGACGTCCCCCACCCTGATTCTTCGGCAGATTGCGCCAAAGCAAGCGATGGCGGGATAATATCCATGCGCCTCAGCAACAAAGCTCCATCAGCCACGCTGAGACCATAGGCCGCCGCAGTCTGTTCCAACCATTCCTGGTCACTACTATGCAGGGCCCAGCCATTGGCCTTGCGCGACAAAATCGCCTTTAACCGCGCCCGATCCACGGTAATGTCCTCGTTAACTTTTAAAATCAACGGCAACAAGGTGCGTAGGAAAACCACTTTGCGCAAATCATTATCGTGAACCGTGTCAAGTCCTTCAGGCACCGAGGCTAAGAACACGCGTGGAACATCTTGATCAACCGATGCAATCGAATCAAGATCATAGCCCAAATCGCGGTACAGCATTTTCACCTGCTGCACATCAATACGCGGAATTTGATGCCCAACGGCAGGGGCCAAGGCATTGCGGACCGGCGCGGCCTCTAACAAACGCACCAACGGTGCCGGGGAAATCATCCGGCTTTCTTGAAATTCCGCACCCTCGCCATCGATGGGGGGAGGCATGGGGATCAAGACGCTGGGAACCACCGCCCCCAACAATACCGAGGTGCAGGTGGCCAAAAAAGCAATCGCCGCCATATGAGCCCGGCTCATTGGCCGTGACTCCTCATTCATGGTCATCCCGTCACCCCTGCGTTCTGACGGTGAGGGCCAAGAGGGCCGTCCGTACTGATGCTCCATCAAAGGGCCCCCTTCTCAAAAAGATCACGCAAAAAAGCATCCTTCGTCAGCGCAAGGGTCCTATCAAGGTACAGAGCAAACTGGGTACAGAGCAGGCTGGAGAAAATCCCGCGCTGGGAAGCCCACCTGCGGCAACACATTTGCTTACGCGCTTAAAAAGCAAAAACGGCTTTGTAACCGCAAGGGAACGAAAAAGCCCTAGGGTTCCTTCCTATAGCGGAAGTGGCAGAGGGACAGCCATTCTGTCGTCAGCAACTATACGCCCTCAATATCGGGCCGAACAGGCTGAGGTCAAGCTTAGGGAAACAGGATTACTTAAGGTAC
>CEGC01000730.1_pt1 | contig 11069 bp, 8 predicted proteins | sample 302731 | NCBI WGS metagenome assembly CEGC01 (sample SAMEA2755656, study PRJEB7226) | microbial mat metagenome | biome: microbial mat; feature: hypersaline; material: grass silage | place: USA | collected 2014-02-19 | depth 0 m | reverse complement strand
GCTTGACCACATAATCATCTGCGCCGAGTTCTAGACCAAGCACGCGGTCGGAAACGCCACCGCGCCCGCTGAGAATGATGATGCCAAAGGGGCGATTGCCGACCAGTTGGCGAACCACGGCCATGCCATCCATATCGGGCAGCCCCAGGTCGATGATGCAGAGGTCTGGAGGGGTTTGAGCAATGGCGGTTAGGGCTTGGCGGCCGGTGGCAAAGCCTGACACCCGATAGCCATAGTCTTGTAGGGATCGCGCCACCAGTTGGCGCAGATCGTCTTGATCGTCGATCACATAGATGGTCTTACCGGTCATCATTGCCGGGTGTGTCCTTATCTTGGTCGAGCGAGGGCGGTGAATTTTGGTCGAGCGAGGGTTTTGGCACCGCGCTTACTTGGGCTAGGGCTTGTAGAAGGGATTCTTTGCTCCAGGGTTTGCGCAATAAGGGAACGTCGCTGATATCATCGGGGCGGTCGCTGGCTTCGATGGCAAAGCCGCTGAGGAGAACGATGCCGGTTCCGGGGTGGTGGTGGCGGATGTGGCGGGCTAAATCCAGGCCGCTGGTTGATCCGGGCATTACCACATCAGAAAGTACCAGCGCGATTTCTTCGACGCTGTCGAGCAGTTCAATGGCTTCGTCACCGCTGGCAGCTTCGATGACAGATAGACCGTGGTCAAGCAATTGTCCGCGCAGCATATGGCGGACATCTTCGTTATCTTCGACCAGAAGTAACAGGGTTCCTGACCACGTGGTGGGCGGGACCGAGGGATCTTTGCGGGGGGCTGCTAAGGCTTGTTGCGCTTGTTGCGGATCGGCGGCGGGTAACAGCAAGGTGACGGTGGTTCCCTGGCCTTCGCTGCTGGTAAGGCGGATGAAGCCGCGCGATTGCTTTACAAATCCATAGACCATCGACAAACCGAGACCTGAACCATGCGATTTGGTGGTGAAAAAGGGCTCAAAGGCGCGCTGAAGGGCTCCGGGAGCAAAGCCTGCGCCACTATCGGAAACGCGGATTTCCGCATAGCGTCCCGGCGGCACCGGCTCGTCAAAACTAAGCGGCTTAGTAAAATGCCGATTGTGCAGGGAAATGGCTAAACTGCCACCTTGGGCCATGGCGTCGCGGGCATTAAAGGCAAGATTGACCACGCTGTTAGTCAGTTGGCCCGCGTCGGCATAAGCCCAACAGGTACAGGATTGTCCGGCAACCTCAATCGCAATATTGGACGGCAGAGAGCGGCGCAGCAGTAAGACCGATTCCTGAACCAGGGCGCAAACGTCGATCGCAGAGGGCTCTAGGGGTTGTTGGCGGGCAAAGGCCAGTAGGCGGGCGGTGATGTCGGCACCCTTATGCCCAGCGCGATGGGCGGGTTCTAGGTATTGGTCTAGCCCGGCGACGGTGGGGAATTTATCCAGTGCTGCCGAGAGGTTGCCGATAATAATCGACAAAAGGTTGTTAAAGTCATGGGCCAAGCCACCGGCCAACTGTCCCACCGCTTGCAGGCGCTGGGCTTCGAGGAGGTGGCGCTCGGTTTCTTTTTCGTCGGTGACATCAAGCGATAGGACAAACAGGGCTATCGGCTCACCATCGGGGCCAAATTCGGGCAGCAAGGTGGTCTTGACCACCGTTTGTCGGCCACCTGCTGAAACATAGGCATATTCAAAGGTTGTTTGCTGGCCACTCAGGGTGAGAGCCACTTGCGGCCCGACGGTGGCATAAGCTGCCTTGCCTAAACATTGGGCGAGGCTGAGGCCAAGAACACTATATTCGGGTTTGCCACCCACCATTAAAATCCATTGGCTATTAGCAAACTGCACGCGTTCATCGCGGTCAATATGGGCGATGGCGGCGGGAATGGCGTTTAGGATCAGCCGTTGGCGCGATTCTGTTTCGGCCAGGGTGCTTTGCGTGCGTTCTAGCTCGGCGGTTCGTGCCCTAACCCGGCTATCGAGGGCGGTGATATTGCCGCGCAGGCGGCCAATCATGCCATCAAAGGCAGCGGCGAGAACGCCAATCTCGTCATCCCGGTGGATGCCACTGGTGGCGCTAAGATCACCCGAGTGCACCCGCTGTGCCGTGGTTGCCAGTTGATTGAGAGGCTGCACCAAACGTCGCACCGCCCAATAGCCCAGCAACGAGGCGAGCACCAACAGGGCAAGGGAGATGGTCAAGATACGGTTACTCAGCACTTCGGCAGAGCGCCTTAGTTCTTCGGTATAGACAGACGAGGCGATATACCAATCAAAGCCTTCGAAATGACGCACCCACGATAGCTTTTCATAAGCATAGTTACCTTGGTCGGTGGGCTTGTCCCATTTGTAATAAAGCGGCTGTTGGTTGTGGGCGGCTTGCTTGAGTTCTTCGGCGATCGACTGGCCAGAAACCGGGTTGGGCATGCTGCCAAACAGGGTGTTTTCCAGGTTGGCGCTGGGGTGGATTAGCATATGGTTGGTGGCATCAAAGATATAAACATAGCCGGTGCGGGCGATTTTGATATTGCGCAGCGCTTGGCGTAAATCTTCGATGGCGGCTTTTTTGCGCCGGGCGACATCTTCTTCGACATCATCTAAATAAACGCCACTGCCGATGATAAAACCCTGATCGGGCATGTCGCGGAAATAAGACAGCTTAAGACTGGGGGTGCTGCGGCCAAGACGGCTCCAGGGGTAGGTATGATAGCCCTCGCCATCGCGGCGGGCGATGGTGACAATTTCGGGTAAAAATGTGCGGCCTTGGCTATCGGCGATGAGCATACCGTCGGCACCCTGGAAATGCGGGTCTGGGTGAGACAGGAGCTGCGCCTGATAGTCCATTACCCAAACGTAATCGTTCTTGCCATAGGTAAAAGTCCGCAGTCCCTGCAACATTAACGTACGGGCTTCGTCTGCGGTGATCTCACCGCGCTGGGCGCGTTGGGCAGTGAAGGTGACGTAGGAACTGGCCAGGGCAACCACGTTGTTGAGCTGGCGTTTATGGGAGTCTAGGGCCAGGGCCCGATGGGCTTCGAGATTGAATTGAATTTTGCTCGCCATCTCGAACACGTTATCGAGGATGGTACGGCTGGCATTGAGTTCGATGTCATAGGCGGTGTGTTTAATCAGCGGCACGGAAAACAGATAAAGGGCCACCGAAAAGGCAGCCACCACCGCCACCACGGCGGAAAACGTGCGCAAAAACAGCTTGGACTTAAACACGCGATAGGGTCCAAAATAATGCGAGGGAAGGGCGTGAGAGAAAAGTGAGCTAAAAGCGTCTTTATACCCGATTGATTAAAAAGGGAAGGGGGCGACCGTTTGCACCTCCTTCCCTTTTTTGCGTTCTGTGTAAGGGCAGTGTTGCTTATCCTTTGGCGAGAAAGGAGGCAATCGCGCTGGTTTGCTCGGGGACATTTAAGGCTGGGGCATGGCCCATGCCAGAAAACTCGATAAATTCGGCGCGGGGGCCTCGGCGGGTCATCTCTTGTGCCCAGTCGGGCAGGATAAGATCGCTGTCTTTGCCACGCAGCAGCAAAGCGTGGGCGCTGATCTTGTCCCAGGCGTCCCATTGATCATAGTCATGGGGATGAGAGCGGAACTGTTCGACCATCATCGGGTCATAATGGACGGTGATCTTCCCATCGTCACGCCGCCGGGCCGAGGTTTCGGCCATATGCTGCCATTGGCTATCGGACAGCCAGCCATAGGGGGCATAGACGGTGCGTAGGAAGCCTTCGAGCTGACCAAGGGTGTCAAAGGTCGGTGGTGATCCGGCATAGGTCAAAATGCGCTCGACCGCTGTTGCTGCTAATTGTGGCGCAATGTCATTGATCACCAAATGCGTAATCCGTTCGCGCAGGCGGCCACCGGCTAAATGAATGCCCAGCGCGCCACCCATTGATGTTCCGACCCAGCGCAGGCGGTTAATCCCATAGCGTTGCAGCAACGCTATGGCAATGTCACCATAGCGGCTGAGGCAATAATCTTGTTTGGCGTCATTGGCCCATTGGCTCAGGCCACGGCCTAGGGTGTCAGGGGCGAGCAAAAAGTAGCGATCTGCTAACAAGCGGGCGAGGGGGTCAAAGTCACGCCCTGTACGCGCTAAGCCGTGCCACAGGATGACAGGCGGATTGGCGGGGTTACCCCATTCTGTGACGTGGATCTCATAACCTTCGCAGGTGTGAAAGGCCGAGCGGGGGAGAAAAACAGTCATCGAGCGGTTCCTTCACTATGGGCAGGGATATGTTTTTCTGCAGCCCTGCGGCGCAGGCGGCCTACCATGCCGGTGGGGAAAAAATACACTGATAGGATAAACAGTAACCCCAGCCACAGCAGCCAGCGTTCTGGCGCCAATAGGTCGGGCAACAATGGTAGACCTTCGGTTGCTTGCGCTGCCATGCCCATCAGTGACTGCAGGTAGTTTTGGGCTAAGATGAACACTGTTGCGCCGATCATGGCCCCGTAAAGGGTGCCCATGCCACCAATCACCACCATCAACAAAATATCGACCATGATATCGAGCGATAGGGTGGTCGCCGGGCCGGTATAGCGCAGCCATACCGCCATCAAGACACCTGCCAATGCGGCAATCGCTGCCGATAGGCCGGTGGCGATGGTGCGATAAAACATGGTGCGGTAGCCAATGGCCTCGGCGCGGAAATCATTTTCGCGGATGGCCTGCAGCACTCGGCCAAAGGGCGAATTTACAATACGTAATAGGGTTAGGAACAGTGCTGCCGAACTGAAAAAGACCAGGTAGTAGCAAATCAGCTTGCCGTCTAAGCGCACACCAAACAGCTTTTCTTTGCTCCAGCGAAAGGCAGGGGAAAGTTCGGCGGGGATTTGATAGCTCAGGCCATCTTCACCACCGGTAATGGTAAACAGTTGGCTGACCAAAATGGCAAAGGCACTGGCAACCGCTAAGGTCACCATGGCAAAAAAGATTGCCCGAACGCGCAGGGAAAACAGCGCCATCAGCAGGGCGAGGGCAACGGCAGTGATAACCCCAGCCGCTCCGCCCAACAGCATCGGAGCCCAGCCCGGACCGTAATTGTAAAGGGCAATCGCCGTGCCATAGGCCCCAAGGCCAAAGAACATGGTATGGGCAAAGGAAACGATGCCAGTATAGCCCAGCAACAGGTCATAGCTGGCGACCAGGGCGATAAAGATGCAAATCCGCGCCGCGGTGTCCAATGACCGGGTACCAGGGAACACAAAGGGCGCAAAGGCCAAAGACAAGGTAATGATCAGTAAAATAAGCGAAAGAAGGCGCGAGCGCGGCAGGTCGCCGGACAGCAAGCGGTGAAGTCCCCGGCGCATCATGGGGCGCATCAGTGATAGCGAGGTCATAGCGTTTTCTCCAGATGGGCCTTAGCGGCTTTTGGCGGCGGGTAACAGTCCTTCGGGACGCCACATTAAGACGGCCACCATCACCAGGATGCTCGACCCCAGGGCAACCTTGGGCGCGAGATAGGCGGCGTAGTTGTTGACCAAGCCAATCAGCATGGCGCCAATAAAGCAGCCCTCAACCGAGCCTAAGCCGCCGATGATCACCACGATGAAGACCATGATCATCACTGTCATACCCATTTGAGCGGTAATCACCTCTTGATAGAGGCCCCACATGACGCCGCCTAATCCGGCCAAAGAAGAACCAACCACGAACACGGCGATAAACAAGAGGCCAATCCGATAGCCTAGAGCTTCGACCATTTCGCTGTTTTCGACGCCAGCGCGGACCAACAGGCCAATTTTACTGCGGGTCATGGTTAGGCGCAGGGCGATAAAGATCAGTCCGCCAACCAGGACCGCCAGGACCCGGTATTTTTCTAAAACCACGTCGCCTAGGGCAAAGGCACCTTTCAGGCTTTCGGGGCGGGGAATGGGAATCGCATCGGGGCCCCAGAACACATAGATCAATTGTTCGACCACAATCAGGCCGCCCATGGTGATGAGGATTTGCTTTAAGTGGTTGCCATAGACCGGGCGGATGATCAGCCGTTCAAAAGCATAGCCAAACAAACCAGCGGCAATCATCGCCCCCAAAGCACCCAGGGCAATCGCGGACAGATTGGCTCCCAGCGATGTCGATGCCATCCAGGGCGCTAAGGCCCCCATGATGGCAACACCAACAAAGGCCCCCAGAGAAATAAAGGCCCCATGGCCAAAATTGAGAACATCCATCAGCCCAAAGACCAACGTTAGCCCTGAAGCCATAATGAAAATCATCATCCCCATGGCCAGCCCGGCCAGGGTAAGAGTAATCCATGTTGGCAGAGCGCCGGTGAGGGGGAGAGCCAATAAGATCAAAACAGGAACAAGAAGTAGCGGCGCCCGGTCACCACTCAGCCAGGGATGGGATAATAAGGGGGAGCGACTCATTGGTGCATCTCCATGCTGAGGCCAAGCAAACGTTCTTGCAAAGCCGTATCGGCGGCGAGATCAGCCATCAGGCCACGGTGAACAATACGCCCGTCATCCATGACTGCGACGGTATCGCCAACGGTTTTGGCCATGGTGAAATTTTGCTCCACCATCAAAATGGTGGCCCCGCCGCGCTTTAGGTGCAAAATGGCTTCGGTCAAGGTGCCGACAATCGCCGGGGCTAGACCTTTGGTCGGCTCGTCAATGAGCAACAAACGGGCGGGCTCGATCACGGCGCGCGCGATGGCGAGCATTTGCTTTTGCCCCCCTGACAGGGCGCCTGCCGGGCTTTTCCAGAATTTTTTCAACGCAGGAAAAGCGTCAAACAGCCAGTCAAGGCGCTCTTGGTTTATCGGGCCACTGCGGGCGGCAAGGATCATATTTTCCTGTACCGTTAGGCCGCCAAAAATATCCATGCTTTCGGGCACGTAGCCAATCTGCAAACGGGCGATATCAGGTGTCTTTAGGCTGGTGATTGGCTGGCCACCAAAGGTGAGTGATCCCGCCGAGGCTTTCCACAGGCCCATGATGGTGCGCATGGTGGTGGTCTTGCCCGCACCGTTGCGCCCCAGCAGCATGGTCAGTTGACCTTCGGCGATATCCAGATCCACTCCTTGCAGGATGTGGTATTGGCCAATATGGGTATGAACGCCCTTTAAGCTGAGCAACGGCGGGCGCTGGGCAGGGGAGGCTATTGGTTCAGACATGATCAGCAGCCCCCGTTCCAAGATAGGCTTCTTGCACAATGGGCGAGGCCATCACCTCTGCCGGTTCACCGTCGGCAACCAAGTACCCGTTGTGGAGAACGATGATGCGATCGGCCAGAGAGCGGATCACGTCCATTTTGTGTTCTACTAGTAGAATAGTCTTGGATGGGTCGGCCTTAATTTCGTGGATCAGGTCTAAAATTACAGGCGCTTCGTCGACGCTCATTCCCGCCGTTGGCTCGTCAAACATTAAAATGTCGCGCTCTAGGGCTAACAGCAAGGCGACCTCTAGCTTGCGTTGATCTCCGTGGGGCAGGGTGGCGGCGATGGTATTGGCGCGATCAAGCAGGCCGACACGGCCTAGGATATGTTCGGCCTGCTCGATCATCTCGATGTGAGTATCAGCCATGGAAAACAGGCTAAAACCATGCGGCGTGCGGGCTTGCACGGCCAAGCGCACATTTTCCAGCACCGATAAGGCGGGAAACAGATTGGTTAGCTGAAAGGCGCGGCCAATTCCGCGTTCGGTGCGTAAGGGGGCGTTCAGCCCGGTAATGTCTTCGCCGTGCAAGCGGACCCGCCCGGCAGAGGCCCGCAACTGGCCCGAGATTAAATTGAAATAGGTGGTTTTGCCTGCCCCATTGGGGCCGACAATGGCGGTTAACGTCCCCCGATGAAAGGCGCAGGAGACATCATTGACGGCCACATGACCGCCAAAGCGAATGGTCAACCCGTCCGTTTCCAGGACTGGATGTTCGGTATGCTGCATGGGAAACCCCTTGCCGCGGCGCTGTGTGAAAAAAGGAAAGCGGGGGCGCTGGGCACCCCGCTTTTGCTTTGGCGGAAGATTAGGGCTTGGTGCGCACCGGAATAGCCATTTCGCTGATCGGCAACACCTTGACCAGTTCGGGGATACCCCAGGCAACGTCGTCTTTGACGCCAATTTGGAAGGAGTACATTTCCTGCAAAGCCTGATGGTCTTCGGCGCGGAAGATCATTTGCCCCTTGGGGGTGTCAAAGGCCATGCCTTCCATCGCCGGGATCAGAGTCTGAGCATCGGCATCGCCTTTGGTTTTCTGCAAGGCGGTAACAATCGCCGAAGCTGCTGCAAAGCCACCGGCGGTAAAGAAATCTGGCGGTGTGCCAAAGCGCTTCATGTGCTCGGCGACCAACCAATCATTCATCGGATTGTGGGGGATTTCATAATAGTAATACGTCGCCCCGCGCATTCCCGGCAGGTCTTTGTAAGCGGCCATGGCGGGCAGAATATTGCCGCCGCTGGCAAGGTGAATGTCATAGCGTTCGGGGGCCATGCCCTTTAACTTGCCAAGGGGGTTTCCACCACCGGCCCAGATAACAAAGATGATCTTTTCGCCGTCTTGATCACGCAGCGCATCAAACAGGCGCTGGGCGTGGGCGGTAAAGTCTTTGGTGTCGGTGGGGGCGTATTCTTCAAACACCACTTCGGCGCCGGTATTCATCAGGGCTTCGCGAAAGGCGGCGACGCCATCACGGCCAAAGGCATAGTCTTGTGCCAGGGTGGCAATCTTTACCCCTGGACGGCCCAGGGCGGCGGCGTTGGCAATGGCGTCTTGTGAGGAATTCCGCCCGGTACGAAAGATGAAGCGGTTCCAGGCATCGCCGGTGATGCTATCGGCGACAGCGGGCTCGACGATCAGGACTTTTCCGTATTCGGCAGCGACAGGTAGCATGGCTAGGGCGACGCCGCTGGAAACCGGACCCACCGCAATATCGGCGTCATCGTCACCAAAGGCTTCTGCGAGTAGGGCCTTCCCTTGGTCTGGCTTGGCCTGGGTGTCCTTTTCGATCACCACTAGCTTTTTACCATCAAGGGTCATACTGCCTTTGGTTAAATATTCCAAGCCCATCATCAGCCCGGTGTGCGACTGCTTGGCATAGGCTTCTAGGGCGCCGGTCTTGCCGTACACATGGGCGATGGTAATGGTGTCGTCACCGGCCTGAGCCGATGCGGCAAAGAACGAGCCAGTCACCAGGGCGCTGGTCATCGCCAGGGCCAGGGATAGGGCCTTGAAAGCCGCAGGGGCGCGGCGGATCTGTCGCATGGAAATCCTCCCAAATGGTTTAGCGACCCCCTGTGCCGAGGGTCTTGGGGAAGCCATACGCAAAGGGTATGCCAGTCATGGGGAATAGTTGTTAGTGTTTGAAAATAAAGAGTTTATTGAGATTTATCTGAAAATAAGGAATACCTTTAGCCTCGTAAGAGGCGGTGAGGTGTCTGGATTTCCGGACAGGGTTAGTTTCTATTGAAAATAAATCGTTTCATTTGAAAGGGTTGTCTGCCTTTGTCTGCTATCCCAGACAGGTCTTTATCTGTCCGTAATATCAGACAGTTGCCCGGTGGCGTTAAGCATCACGGGTCATATTACCCAGTTTTTCGTAAAACTGGGCACGAGAAATCCCCAACAGTTTGGCGGCCTGACTGCGCACCCCGTTGGTTGCTTCTAGGGCGTGGGTGATGGCCTGGCGTTCGCTGTCGGCAAGGACTTCGCGTAAGGGGCGGACAGTATCAATGCAGGTGATTTCCTGGCGCGGTGCTGGGCTGGGGTTCTCATCGGCGGGAAGCAAGCTAGCAAAATCTTCGGGCCGTAGGGTGTCGGCGGTTGGGTCTGCCAGCGCGGCAGCTTGTTCAAGGATGTTACGCAGCTCGCGCACGTTTCCCGGCCAGCGGTGGCGGCCAAGGGCGGTGATGGCAGCACTGCTGATTGCCAAAGGAGCTTGGCCTTGTCGTTGGCCCATGTCTTCGAGTAGGACATCGCAGAGCAAGGGCAAGTCTTCGCGCCGTTGGCGTAAAGGTGGGGCATGCAGCGGCAGCACATTGAGACGGTAAAATAGGTCGGCGCGGAATTGGCCTGTGGCAACCATGCCATCAAGGTCGCGGCTGGTGGCGCTGATAATGCGCACGTTGACCGGAACCACGGTGTTACTGCCCAAAGGTTCGATCTCTTGTTCTTGGATCACGCGCAACAGCTTGGTCTGTAGCTGCAAAGGCATGTCGCCAATTTCGTCAAGAAAGAGCGTCCCGCCATCGGCGAGCTTGATTTTCCCCTCGCGGCCTTTGCGATCAACGCCGGTATAAGCGCCGGGGGCGGCGCCAAACAGCTCGCCTTCTAAAAGGCCATCGGGGATTGCAGAGACATTAATCCGCACCATCGGCTTGGTTGCGCGCGGTGATGCGGCATGGATGCCATGGGCGAGCAGTTCTTTGCCGGTGCCTGTCTCGCCGGTGATCAGCACCGGAACATCGCGTTCGGCAGCGCGTCTGGCGCGGTGCTTTAGGGCGCGCACCTGTTCCGTTGCGCCAACATAAGACGATAGGCTGTACTTAGCCGCCCGCGATTTGGCCAGCTCGTGCTGGGCTTTGGCCAAGTCTTGCTGCAGGGTTTGAAAGCGATTGACCAAGGGTTTGAGCGAATGGAGGCGGTCGTAAAGAATGACGCCCATGGCCCCAATCAGCGCCCCGTGATCATCGTGCAAAGGCAACCGGGACACGGTCAGTTGGTGCTTTCCCAAAGGAATAATATCGAGCAAATCCGCGCGGCCCGAATCTAAAACGCGGCTCATTTGGCTATGGGGAACCACCTGTTCAATGGGCAAACCTTCGACGGCTTCGGTCCCATTCCACCCCAACAGAGCCTTGAACTTGTGGTTCATCCAGGTGATGCGGCCTTGGGTATCAATGGCAAAGGCCCCTTCATAGAGGCTGTCAAACAGCTTAGACAATGCTCTGGCGGCATGTTGGCGCACCTGCTGTTCGCTCATCGATCCCGAGGGCAGTGAAGGGGACACAGCAGGGGTTCCTTTATGCGTGGGGGATGTTTGCCTGTATAGCATAGCGACCAAAGGCCAGCGGGGCGAGTGTCTGCACACTCCCCCAAATGTGCCCAACAGCCTCAGGAATTCTAGAGAAAAATTTAATTACTAATAAAAA
>CEGC01000566.1_pt1 | contig 11226 bp, 15 predicted proteins | sample 302731 | NCBI WGS metagenome assembly CEGC01 (sample SAMEA2755656, study PRJEB7226) | microbial mat metagenome | biome: microbial mat; feature: hypersaline; material: grass silage | place: USA | collected 2014-02-19 | depth 0 m | reverse complement strand
CCTATTACCCGCCCCGACCATCACCACGGGCACCACCTGGCCCCCTTCCCCTACCTTCAAATTTACAAGCCTGTTTCCCGCCCGTTTCCGCGCCCCTCATACGCAAGCACCGCTTGCAACTACCTCCCCACCATAAAACCGCAAGAGCGCCCTACGGCCCTCCTACGGCCTCACAAACACGACCTATAAAAACATCATAGCCCCTTGATTTTGTTACATTTTTTTCTTGTGCACATTCTTAAATATGATATTATATCATTATCGCTTAAGGGAATCGCCCATCGACTGGACCGACTGCCCCGGCGACAGGACCCCTCACGGGTCACGCTCTTTGACATTGTGAATCTCTTGCCTTCGGGACCGGATCCAAACCTGTCCCCGTGGGCAAGGGCTTTGCCAAAAAAGGCCCCGATCTTTCCAACAATCAGGGCTTGGCACGGCTCAAAACCTTGAGCGCCTCCGACAGACTGGAACGCGACTCTTTGGGCATCAATGGCGCGTATCGCTACGTAAAATTGGACTGGGTGAAAATCCCAGCCTTACCAACCCGATTTAGGGTTGGCGGATGTGTACTGTGAACGCCGCTTGTGATCGCCGGGTTTTGAATACGGCTTTGGCAAAGAGCAACGCTCTTAAATATTGTAAATCAGACTCCATCAGCAGTTTCCCCATTGGGGGGATGGCTCCGGCCTTCCCCCTCTTAGGCAATTTCACACTTGCCCCGTTGGTCATACCGACCGACGGATTTGCAACATGGGAGAACTACCGATGACCAATTCTAAAACCGTTACCGTCAGCACCAACAACGACAAGCCTGAGCAGATCGAACCGCTTTCAGCGATTTATCTGCCCGTCGATCACATGCTGGCGGCCCTTTCCTGTTCATCAACAGAAGAAACCCGTTATTACCTTAACGGCGTTCACATCCACCGACACGAAGACACGATTCGCGCTGTATCGACCGACGGGCACCGCCTGTTTGTTGCTTCAACAAAGATCGCTGACGATTTCGACGTGCCCGGATGGGTCGAGGACGGCGTGACGGTTCACAACGAGAATCTTGCCGCGAAAATCAAGTTGGCGGCCAAGTTGTCGAACAGCGATTCGCCAGTAGTAAAAATTGCCTACGGCAAGGGCCAGCCGAACGTGATCGTTTCGGATTATGCCGAAGAGGCGACGTTCCGGTGCCCTGCGGTGGATGGGGACTTCCCAGACTATCAACGACTCATGTCGTCGATCACTGGGGGCGTTACCCCGGACCGTGACAGCAAACGCGGCGATTTCGAGCCTGTCAGTTTTAATGGCAAGTATCTGAAAGCCGTTGGCGATGTCGCTAAAATTCTCGCGGGGAAGGATGGGCAAGTTTCAATTTTCGCCAATTCGGCGACCGAAGCGTCGTTCATCAGTTTCCCCGAGGCTCCGGGGTGCCTCATGCTCTTGATGCCCGTTAAAGCGGTGCAGGAAGTGGCACCAGCCACAGCGGCCCTTATGGCTCCGGCTATCAAGGGCACCGTGGCCGCACTTCGCGCACACATGACACGGAATCAGGAAGCAGCCGAGGCGGCAACCGATCCCGCCGAAAAAGCGCGCTATCAGGACAAGGCCACGGAGTTTGAGCAGCGAATCGCCGCTGTTCTGACCCGCACCCTTGAACAGCCCGCTATCGAGGGGCCGGCGGCCGAGGAAAACGAAACGGACAAGGCCGAGGCCGACAAGTCGGACGAAGCCAAAACCGAATCGAAATCCGAAGCCAAAAAGGACGATGCAAAACCTGAAACCAAGGCCAAAACATCGACCAAGACGGACGCCACGCCCAAAACGTCGGAAAAGCCAAAAGAAGAAGCCAAGGCGGACAATAAGCCCGCACCGAAGGCCGAAACAAAGGCGCAACCGAAGGGCAATGCACCCCAGAAACCCGCAAAGACGGAAACGAAGGCCAAACAGGCCGCTTGATAAGGTCCGGGGGCGGCAATTACCGCCGCCCCCGCCGTTCCTTCCATGAAAATTTATTCATTAGGCACTTTTCGCCAACTGCAACCGATGGAGAAACACCAAATGCAAATTCACGAATCTATCACCGCCGAACGCGTGGCCGAGGCTTGTGAGCGCCATATTACGACGCTCGACAATCCGGGCTTTTGCGTCTCTTGCGGCGAAGAAGCTGAGGGCTGTGAACCGGACGCGCGTCAATACGCCTGCGATAGCTGCGGGAAAAACGCCGTTTACGGCGCTGACGAACTCTTGCTGATGATCGCGTGAGGGTCGCCATGGAATCTATGTTGAAAACAGATTTCGACCTTCTGGTCGCTGCAAAGGGTGCCGGATACGACGAAGACAAAGACCCCTTTGTCTTCGAGGCCGATCGCAGTCGTCGCAAGGTGAAACTGGTCGGTTTCGATCTGGACAACGCGCGATATGGCAACGACTCGGAAAATGCCGAACATTGCCTTTCAAGAGTGCGGCGGGCCATTTCTGACGGAATGACCCCCGAACAGGCTGTCGCCAGAATCTTCCCCGACAAATGGAACCCCGGCGACCTGGCCGACACGCCAAGCGGCATGGGTGGAGCCTTTACCGTCAAGTTGCGCAAACGCAGCCCCAACGGTGGATGGTTCTGCAAAATCCACATGCCACGGAACCCCGACTGGCACGGCGAGAACTGGCACGCGACAAACTGCCAGCTCCGCGAACCCACCTGATGAGTCCCCGTGATACGGGACGAAACCGCCCCTTCCACAAGGGCGGTCGTGGGAAATCACCACCGGCGCGACCAACGCCGACACCAATGCAACATGGGAAACTGAACGATGAAAAAATCAATTTTTGCCAAAAATTTCGAACGTCTGGAAAAGGTCATCCCTTCGATCGGGACGATAAACGAGACTCTAAAGCTGAAATCCAGTGGTTTTATGGACTTGTCCATCGAGGTCTTGGAACGCTTCAAAAACGACTATCTGGGCGTTTATCAGGTGGTCTACCCAGAGCCGGGAAAAGTTGTTCCGAAGTACAAAACGGAACAAAACGAGTTTCTGGGCCAATGGCTGGACAACCTGGCCGAACAGGGCTTCAAGCGCGACATGTTCAGCGAACTAGAATCCGCTGAAGGTGCGGCATGATCCGTTTTTATGTTTACTCTGACCAGATCGCGGCAGGTCCCGGCTTTCAAAGCTGGCACAACGACCTTGGATCCGCGATCTCGGCCGGAAAAACTCTGAGCAAGGAACACCGTGACGCCTTCGTCATGGTTTCCGGCGAGAAATCACCCCGCCGCGGCCTGACACAATCCGCAGGCCCAGTTATCGACTTTCTGAATGGGAAAGGCGTCGAGCGCGGCACACAGCGTACCTACTAACCGCCTGACGAGGCCCGTGGCAGGGCCGAAACCAACTGTTGAGCGCCACTCAATGGTTGGTCGCGGTAGCCAATTGACTACCAACTGCAATATGGGGAAAATCATGACAATCGACACGCTCGGTTACACGAAGCATCTTGAAGGGGCCGGAATTGACCGCCCAACAGCAGAAGCACAGGCAGAGGCCATGAGCAGATTCGTCGTTCCGCAGCTCGCCACAAAGGCCGATCTCGACAAGCTCGAAACAAGCCTGACCTTGCGCGTTCTGGGGATAGGCGCGGCGCTCAATGGCGTCTTATTCGCCCTTCTCAAATTCACGGCCTGATCCGGGCCAAACCCTTCCCATAGTGACCAACGGGCCGCCTTTGAGCGGCCTTTTTCAATCCGCCTGATGAGCCTTTGAGACAAGGCGAAACCGGACCGCACCAGCGGTGCCGGTCGCGGACGATTCCGCAAGACTGCAACATGGAGAAAATCATATGACAGTATTACGTTTCCCGCTGCCATTGGTGTGCAAGCTATTCGAACACGCCAAAGCAGCCCCCGGACACAAGCTGACAATCGGCGAGCGGCTGGAAATCTATGGAGAGCCGAAAGGATGGGCCGTGCAACCCGACGAGGAAAAGCACGGCAAGCCCGGACTTTGGCTGGTCAAGGACGAAGGCATCTATCTAATGTCGAACGGATCGCCCGGACTACCGCGCGAAGGTGCGAAAACGGACGAACGCGGACACACCCCGCAAGAGATGTGCTATGCCGAAGGTTTCGACCCGAACAAGGAAGACCCGGGCGATGTCTGGGACAAGGCAACGGAAGCCGTCGGAGGCGACGATTTTGTCGATCTCCTTCCCGCTGAAATCGTCGAACAGGCGATCAAGCTCGGCGGCGACGTTATGGCCCTGCGTGTGACCGAAGATTCTTTCGAACTTCTGACAATACGGGGGTGATAAAGTGGTCCGGTTTCAAAGTGTGGGCCCCGAAAACATCGAGGCCATTCACCGACACCTGCGCAATGGTGGGCGGGTAATGGTCGCCGGCGGCTGGAAACCTTTGCTCCTGAACCACCCCGCCCAGATTTCGGCGGATGGACAGGGGTATAGGGTTCCGGCCGGTCCACGGTCGAAATCGACCGTCTATGCCTTCAACCATCAGGTCGTGTGGTATTGACGAAAAAGGGCTGGGATTGCCCTCCCAGCCCTTCTCCTGCCGCACAAGCGGCCCTGCAACATGTAAGTGATGATCTTATAGCGTCATGATTTCATGTGCAATGCTGTTTTGTGTAGAATATCATTAACGCTTATGATATTATCTCATTATTCACTTTAACAACGAGGGAAAATATGACAGACAAGACAACAGAAAACGATATGTTCGGCTTCAGAACGCCGCCAAAAGTCAATGACGATGGCGTTTCTGTCGCAGGATGTACCCACATCTACGCGCCAAAGGGACAAGCTGGGGAGTATGCGCCCCTTGCTTGCAACCCTTATCGCGGTTGCGCCCACAAGTGCGCTTACTGCTACGTCCCACGGATCACCAGACAGGACCGCAAAGAGTTCAACGCCAAGGCAATTGTCCGCGGTGGCTTCATCGACAAGCTTCGTCGGGATGCGGCTCGCTACAAAGTAGCGGGGATCACCGAACAGGTGATGCTTTCCTTCACCAGTGACCCGTACCATCCGGGCGATAACAGCGTCACACGCCAAAGCCTGCAAATCCTGCGGGATAACGGCTTGGCATTCTGCACGTTGACCAAAGGCGGAACACGGGCATTGCGAGACATCGACCTGTTTCGACCGGATCGCGATGCCTTCGCTTCGACCTTGACCAGCCTAGACGATCATTTTTCCAAGAAATGGGAAAGCGGCGCAGCACTACCAGGTGATCGTCTCGAAGCTCTGAAGCGCTTCCATGAGGCCGGAATCTATACATGGGTCAGCCTTGAACCGACCATCGACGTTGAAAGCAGCCTCGCGATTGTCGAAGCGACCCATGAATTCGTCGATCTCTACAAGGTCGGTCGGGTGAACTACATCGACATCACCAAAACAACCGATTGGGAGTCGTACACCCACCGGATGATCGACCTCCTGCAGCGTCTCGGCAAGGCGCATTACATAAAACGGGATTTACAACCGTTTTTGCCGGAAGGCTATCACAATCCGCTGCGCGTTCCACAGCATCACTAACCCCGCCTGACGAGTCTCCCTGACCGGAGACGAAACCAGCCGACCGGGCTTTCCGGTCTGTTGGTCGCGGAAGTCACCAACCGCATTTTTTTATGCAACATGGAGTAACCTTTTTATGGATACATTAAGCAGCAATGAAGCGGGCATTCAGGCCCGTAGTGGGGATTCGTCTGCCTATAGCGATTTGAAATCCTCATCGCCTTCGATTTCTGATTCACCTCAGAAGAAACAGCCCAAGAAGCGCAAGCGCAAGCTTCTGGCCGCCGATCTATTCTGTGGCGCTGGGGGATTTTCTACAGCCTTGATGCGCTCTCTATCCGAAGATGAAAACATCGACATCGATCTGGTCTGCGTGAACCACTGGCCTGTCGCAATCGAAACCCACACCAAGAACCACCCAGACGCCCGCCACATCTGCGCCGATCTGGAAGGGGCTCGGCCCGAAGAACTGGTGCCGGAAGGGAAACTCGACATCCTTCTCGCAAGCCCGACTTGCACCTATCACAGCAGAGCCAGAGGTGGGAAGCCAACAACCGACCAGCAACGCATGGATCCGTGGATTGTCACCAAGTGGTGCACGATCCTGCGAACCAAAATCCTGATTGTTGAAAACGTCCCTGAGTTCGTCGAGTGGGGGCCGATCAACATGAAGACAGGCCGCCCGATGAAATCCCGCAAGGGCGAATATTTCCAAGCATGGGTTAAAGCCCTCAAAGCAATCGGGTTCAATCACATCGAATGGCGCACAGTCTGCGCGGCTGATTACGGCGATGCCACGACCCGCAACCGCTTTTTCATGATTGCACGGTCTGACGGCAAACGAATCAAGTTCCCGACACCAACCCACGCACCCGCTGACCGAAGCCATATGCTCGGCCTCAAACCGTGGCGCGTGGCCCGCGAGATCATCGACTGGTCACTGGACGGGACAAGCATTTTCGACAGACCGCGCCCCCTTTCACCAAACACGATCCGCCGTATCGCGGCAGGTGCAGTCAAGTTCAAGTGGCCTGATCCGTTCATGGTTGTTCTACGCAACCACTGCGATGCGCTCTCCGTGGACACGCCGATCCCGACCGTCACGGCAAGCGGAACGCATATCGGTCTGGCCCAGCCGGAAGCGCGGCCCTTCACATTCAGCAACGCAAGCGGTGGCGCTCCCCGTGATGTGAATGATCCGATTCCATCTTTCACCACGACAAGTCGGGGCATTGGTCTGGCAGAGCCAGTTGTTATGCAGACGGACCAGACCGGATCAAAGGGTGTGATCCGCTCCGCTGACGAACCACTGCAAACCATCGTTACCAAGCGAAACGCGGCCCTTGCTCAAGCGACCATTGAACTAACCGACGATGACGGGCGACTTCAAAAGGCAGCAAGCCAAGGTCGCCTGATCTCCATCGACGGAGTTCTGCACGTTCTCGATATCAGATTCCGCATGCTCAAGAACCACGAACTGGCAGCCGCCATGTCGTTCTCTGGAAAGGATTACGAATATGAGTTCGCGGGCAACCAAACTCAAATTACGAAGCAGATCGGAAATGCGGTCCCCGTGCGAACGGCCCGCGCCCTGATCCGATCGCAAATCATCCAGTAACCGCCTGATGAGGCCCCGTGTGGTGCGGGGCCGAAACCTCTGCCTTTGGGCAGTGGTCGCGGGTTCACCACCGCAGACTGAAAGCAACATGGAGAAATGAAATGTCATTTACACAATTGGGCTTTGACCTGCCCACAGATACAGAACTGAAAGAGCAAAAACGCCTTTCAGCCCTGCCAGACACCGAAGAAGAAATGATCGAACGTGTGCGCGAACTGCTCGAACAATACCACCACATTATGCTCGAAGCTTCCGACCTCGATGCAAAAGAACCAGTTCTTCAAAAGATCGACGATATATCGACAAAGATGAACGGCGGAATTCGATTCGGTATCGCGGCACCGGGCGGCGCTTATGAACGACTTCGTGAAGCTCTTGCGGCTGAGGATGGGAAAGAACCCATGCACGGACAGCCAGGTCGCTTCATTCTTGAAACAGAAGGATGTCGCTGCCTTATATCGACAGAGGGGCTGTTCGGAGTAATCGCTAGCGGGTTTTCGTGTCACGCAGTTGACTACGATCAACCTTTTATTTCTGAAACCGGATACCGTTATTTCAGCGGCTGGACCACACAAATTAAACCCGGCACCTTCGCGGACCGCGTTCGTCGCGAAGTCGAGGCATACCAAGCCACGCAAAAGCTTGTTCACATCGGCGTTTCGAGAAAACCGGACACCGACGATCCCGCTTGGCAAGCCGGCGGATGGCTCCACAAAGCTGCCAAAACAGGCCTCTCTATCGGATTGGGGGGCTGATCATGGACGGTGGAAACTTGGTTCTCAGCCTCCCTCTTTCATCGCTCTTGGATGAGTACGACAAGAAGGTCGAAAACATAGACCAAGAGATCGAGGCCTACGAGAACGCTATTTCAGCTCTCAAATTCGCCAGCTCGGTGCGCGGCAGCTATGGCAACAACGCGGTTGGCTATGTCAGCGTGCCAAGAAAGGACGAACTGCTGCGGTGCCTGCGGATTTCCGCATGGCGCTACCTTTACCAAGACCGCAACATGTCTGTCCTTATGACGGCTGCAGAACGCGTCAAATTCGAACGCGACTTGGAAAACCCGCCAGAATTCACCCTTGAAACCATCAAGGCTACCTTCGGCGACCGACTCCTGAACCCGCGCCAAGTACTGTTGCGCGGCCTGGCGGAAGCGTTCTGCTCACTTGATGACGCCTACAAGAGCCACAGCAAGGTAAAGATCGGCGTCAAAGGACTGCCAAAGCGCGTAATCCTGTCAAATTGGGACAGTTGGGGAAGCTATGGGCGTGATCGTGCGGTCGATCTCATCAACGCACTGCGCCTTGTCCAAGGTAAAGGGCGCATCGACTTCACAGACCTGAAGTGGAATGTCAATGGGTGCTCAGAGAATAATCGAATTCGCGATTACAGCAAGACCAAGGAAAACCCCGAAGGTGTACCGCATGTGAAGCTTGAAGGCCTGTCTTTCCGGTCTTTCCAGAACGGCAACCTGCACATCATGTTCGACAAGGACAACTTGACGGACATCAACCGCGCGCTTGCTGAATATTACGGTGAAGTCCTTCCTGATGTAGAAGACGATTCCGACGAACCACCCATTCTACGCGGCACGGCTGTTGCAAAAGACCTGCAATTCTACCCGTCACCGAAAGAGACGGTATGGAAACTCGTAAACGACATTCATTTCAAGGACGAGAAAATCCTTGAACCGTCCTGCGGTGACGGCCGGATCATGGATGTTGTTAGGGAGGTATGTGAGGCTGACGGAATTTCCTGCCAGATGTTCGGCTACGAAGTCCACCCCGGACGCGCTGAACAGGCCAGAGCAAAAGGTCATGCGGTTGTTACCGCCAACTTTCTGGAAATACCGCCATGCCCTGAGTTCGACTTGGTGCTGATGAACCCGCCTTTCTACGGCCAACACTACCTCAAGCACATCAACCACGCGATCAAGTTCCTGAAGCCCGGCGGTCGTCTCCGGTCGATCCTGCCAGCGACGGCTTGGTACGACCACGGCCTGCTGCCCAAGCAAGAGCTGCGCAGTTGGGAAAGCGTCTGGTTCGATCTTCCGGTTGGGAGCTTCGCAGAATGCGGGACAAACGTGCCAACGGGAATCTGGCGATACATCAAGCCAAGTGATTGAGGCAAGTCATGCAGTTGAACATACTTAACGAGCTAGAGGAAACCACCGCGCCCCGCAAGGGGCCTGACCTCGACAGCTACGACACATTCATCGTGGCGTTCTCAGGCGGCAAAGATTCGATTGCCTGCGTCCTCCACCTGATCGAGCAAGGTGTCGATTGCTCAAAAATAGAGCTATGGCACCATGATGTGGACGGTCGGGAAGGGTCAAATCTCATGGATTGGCCCGTCACCGAAGACTACTGCCGACAGTTCGCCAAGGCGTTCAACCTGCCGATCTATTTCTCATGGAAAGAAGGCGGGTTCGAACGCGAAATGAACCGACAGGAAGCCCCCACGGCTCCGACCTGGTTCGAAACACCGGACGGTCTACGATCCAGTGGTGGGAAGGGGAAGCCCGGAACACGTAGGAAGTTCCCGCAAGTATCCGCCAACCTATCGGTGCGCTGGTGTTCGGCCTATCTCAAAATAGACGTTGGATCCTCTGCCATCCGCAACCAGACCCGCTTCAAAGAGGCGCGCACCCTATTCCTGTCCGACGAACGGGCGCAGGAATCCACGGCGAGGGCCAAGTACCTGACTTTCGAACCACACCGGACCCATGGGGGCGGCCGACATGTCGATCACTGGCGACCCGTCCATGGTTGGGATGAAACGAAGGTGTGGGAGATCATAGAGCGCCACAAGGTCAACCCGCACCCCGCCTACCGCCTCGGCTGGGGACGCCTCAGTTGTGCGGCTTGCATCTTCGGCGGTGCGGACCAGTGGGCAAGCCACAAAGCGGCCTTACCGGAGGCCTTCGGGCAGATCAAAACCTATGAGGCCGATTTCGGGGTGACGATCCACCGGACGGAAACCGTCGAAGAACGGGCCGGCAAAGGTAAGCCCTACGATATGGAGTCTGATGCACTGGCTCTGGCCCGATCAGATCGGTTCTATGAGCCAATGTTCGTTGATGAATGGGTACTGCCCAAAGGAGCTTTTGGAGAGAATGCAGGCCCAAGTTGACATGGACGACACACCGAAACCGGATGTATAATCCGGTCGTCTGGGGGTGGTGCCCCGGACCTGACGAGTTAACTTGTCAGCCATGTTGCAGTGACCCCCGGCGATTCGTCGTCGGGGGTTTCTCTTACTGCCCTTCAATGACCAAACCGATATATCTCATCGCGGCCCCAGTTTTGCCCTTGGCCTGCCAACGCTTCAACGGCTTGCAGTTCATCCGCTTGCACATACCTGCAATCGCCAGATCGATGATGGCGTCCTGATTCCGGTTCGCCCCCACGATCCCCGATTTCAGTCCGGCGATCACCTGCAAAGCTTTGGGCATACCTCCCATTTTCAGATTGAGACTTGAACCTTCAGTCAAGAGAATGCCGATTTTCTCGCCCGGGGCCACCTTCCGGCGGTCAGCGACAATCAAGGCCTGTTCCCATGGACTGCCGTATGCATCCAAGTCGAAAATATTGAAATGATCCAAATTTATGGCGCGCAGAACACGGCGATTATCGCAGACAAAAGCAGTGCGCTCGTCCCGATAGAACACCAAATCACAGCCCACATATCCCGCCGCCTGATGCCAGATACGGCGGTACATCGCTCCATCGCCGGCGAAAGCATCGACTACATGGCAATCATCCGCCCCGATCGCATTTAGCACGTTTTCCCTCAGCTCGGCCTTTGCTTTTGCCGCATGCGCCGCGTTGTTTGTTTTTTTATTGCTATTTTTTAGGCTTTGACTAAAACTACGCTTACCTTTTGTCATTTTCTTGTCTTATTAGTTAGAGGTTTATTGTGAGGACTTGTTCTATTTGCGGTGAAACAAAATAAGACAAACAATTTTATTCCACCCGTTCAAGATGCAAATCTTGCATCAGCATCTTGAACAAAAATAAATATCAAGAAGATAAGAAATTTAGAGAAAAAAAGAAAAAGGCAGCGTCTGAATATCACGAAGCTAATAT
>CEGC01000706.1_pt1 | contig 11387 bp, 12 predicted proteins | sample 302731 | NCBI WGS metagenome assembly CEGC01 (sample SAMEA2755656, study PRJEB7226) | microbial mat metagenome | biome: microbial mat; feature: hypersaline; material: grass silage | place: USA | collected 2014-02-19 | depth 0 m | reverse complement strand
CTTGGCGCGGCGTGCGGGCCGTACGGGCGCCAGGGTCGGGCAATGGTCGGGCTGCCGCTCATCGACGGTTGGCGCGCTGGACATGGCCGTTGTGGTTTGTGGTCGCGGTCAGCGGGGTGACGATCTATGTGATGCTCTATCACCTTTATCCAGCGGCGGGGTAAGGCAATGCCGTTTTCTCTTTCTCAAACAGAGCGCCATGGTTCCTTGGCCACGGAATTACGGGCGTGGATCGGCTTGGCCGTTGGCGCCCTCGCCTTGGCCGGGGTGTTGGCGGCTTTGTTGGCGGCGTCACGGATGCCCGGTATTGCAGAACGGCTACCCTTGCAGTTTTTCCGCGTTGCCTTGGTGACGCATGTGATTTTCTCGTTTGTGGTTTGGTATTTGGTGATGCTGGGCGCCTATTGCACCTGGGCGTTTGCGCGGATGGTCCCTGTTGCGGGGAGGTATCATTTTATCGCGATTGGACGAGTCGGGGTTTACGGGGTTGCGGTCAGCTTGGCATTGATGCTGATCCCAGCCTTGTTCGGCCTGGGGGCACCCTCGCTTAACGACTATGTGCCGATGGTGGATCATCCGCTGTTCCATGGTGGAGTAATTTTATTGTTCGCCTCGGTCGCCTTGCCGGTGATCCGGCTGTTGCTGGCGGTAAGGCGCGACGCGGATGGTATTTGTTGGGGCATTGCAGCAGCGGGAATCGCCTATTTATCCGCCTTGCTGTGTTTTGCAATTGGCTGGTTGCAGCGCCCGTCCAGCGAAACCGGAAACGAGGCGTTTTATCAGGCGATTTTCTGGGGCGGTGGCCATGTACTGCAGTTCGTCCATACGGCGTTGATTTTAGTGATTTGGTGGGTTCTCGCCAGCCACCTCCATGGCCGCCCTCCGGCATCGGGGCGGGTGTTGGGCGCGCTTTGCCTGTCGGTCGCCGCAGTTGCGGTTTTAGCACCGGGGCTTTATGCCCTGTGGGATGCGAATGATGCGGCGCTGCCTTATGCTTTTACTTGGTTGTATAAGGGCGGCTTGTTGATTCAGCCCGCCCTTGGTATGGCCCTGGTGGGGTTTGCCCTGTTCCGGCGCGGCATGGCCTTAGGCTCGATTGGCGGTAGCGCTTTGCTGTTGTCATGGGTGTTGTTTGCCGTTGGCGGTGTGATGGGCTATGGCCTGACGTCTTCGGATACCCGCACACCCGCCCACTATCACGCCATGATTGGCGCTGTCACCTTGGCCCATATGGCCATGCTCTGCACGGTGCTGCTTCCCAATCTGGGCCGCCCCCTAGGCGTTGGCCGTTGGGCAGGCCGCTGGGCGCGGGCAATGGTGTGGTGCTATGCGCTGGGGCAACTGATTCATAGCGGCGGGCTTTATGGCGCTGGAACCTATGGCATTGCACGAAAGACCGCTGGAAATGCTCAGGGACTCGAAGGAATAGCCCAAAAGGGGGCGATGTTTATTATGGGGCTGGGCGGTGGTATTGCGGTGATTGGCGGGGTTATTTTCGTGGTTTTCGCCTTGCGTGGCATTCTGAGTAAGCCCGATGCTGCGGCGCCATAATTACCCGACTGTTTAACTATGGCTTGCCAGAGCTTTACGGCTCTGAAACACTAAAGGTGGGTCCTTAGGGTGAGCCGTTTCTGTCCGTCGCTCGCTCCATCCGCACATACCTGACCGAGCCCATAACGCCCCCGCGTTGATCAAACGAGGCCTCGGCAGTGCACCTCACAGGGAGGCGGCCATGACCATTCGTAGCTATCTAGAACTGTGCAAGCTCCGCATTGGAATGATGATTGCTTTGACCGCCATGGTTGGCTATTCCGCCGTGGCGCGCGAAATTGATGTTTCTGCCCTGCTGTTGCTGGGCTTGGCGATGGTTCTGGGATCAGCGTCATCGTCGGTCTTTAACCATTTTTACGACCGTGATCTTGATCGTTTGATGACCCGCACCGCCCGGCGGCCTTTGGCATCTGGGGCGATGCGAAACCCGCATTGGGCATTGCTCTTTGCCGGAGGCTTGCTGGTTGCCGGCCTTTCCCTGGCTGGTGGCGCCTTTAATTGGGCGGTGGCCGTGCATTTGTTTTTGGGCGCGTTTATCTATGGCGTGGTTTATACGGTTTGGCTGAAACGCCGGACTTGGCTCAATATCGTCATTGGCGGCGCGGCGGGGAGCTTTGCTGTCTTGGCCGGAGGTGCCGCCGAAGATCCATCGCAGTGGCTGTTACCGACCTTGATGGCGATCACCTTGTTTCTATGGACGCCGTCGCATTTTTGGGCCCTGGCCATCATGCTGCGCGAAGACTATGCACGGGCTGGCGTTCCCATGCTGCCGGTGTTGGTTGGGGCGCAGAAATGCGCGTTTTATATCTTAATTAACTCGGTTTTACTGGTTGGCTCGGCGGTTCTACCCTGGGCCTTTGGCGAGTTGGGGGCCGTTTATGGGCTGATTGCCCTGGCATTTGGCGCGCGGTTTTTATGGCTGAGCTGGCGTCTTTATCAAGAACCAACTATCGCTTGGGCGCGGCGGACCTTTTTAGGGTCGATGCAATATCTGTCGGGAGTATTTTTGGCGGTGCTGTTAGATAAGCACTGGCCCGTATCGTGGATGCTCTAAACCTTTGATGTGTCGCATTGTTTTTGCGCAAAACCGGTATCCACTTTTGCGCACAATGCTTTAAGTCTTTGTTTTATAAATCTGCGGGGTTAAGGGCATGGCGCCCCTAACCCCGCAGAGCATTTACAGGCAGATATTCGGCGCCTTGGCCGATTCGACGGGCATTTTGGTCGACGAGAAAGTCAGCAAATCTTGCGCATCAAGCGTAAGCACATGGTCAAGCATTTCGCTGGCCGCTTGGCAAAAGCCCGCACGGTCATCTAAGCTTTGCATCGACGTGCGGTTGGCGAGCAGCGTCACATAATCATCAAGTTGGCCGTTGCTGCGCGAGCCCCAGGCGCCCTGGAAGTAATGCTTAATGGTCCGCCCATTGCTGCTAAGGACATCATTAAAGCGCCCAACGAAGGCATTGTATTTTTCCCGTTGATCACAGGTCAGCGCCGCTACCATCAAATGGTTTTGCAGCGACCGCACACGAAACGCATTGGCTTCATTGGGATCCGCACAACGGCCCGGGCCTTTGGCTTGGGCGACGCCAGGGGCGACGGTCGCCATCATCGCCATGACGGCGACAGCCTTTACCAGGCCCCGGGACCACCGGCGGCGGCGTTCCATATGTTGGGTGCTCATCTTTATATCCCCGAACAGAGGAACCTCGAGCGGCCACCAGGGAGGAGCCAAACAAGTTCCTAGTGTTTTTGTACAGCGCTTTTCCAGACCAGCAGAGATCCTGCCTCATGGAAAACTCAGCATGAAGGGCGACACCGTATCACGCAGTATGGAACCGGCAAAGGGGGCAAAAGGCTTACCCGCCGTTTCCTGAGAAACTTTCTGATCCTCAGCAAAACCGCCATTTCTTGTTCATGGGCCGATCCGGTAAGGATAGCTATTCTGTGTCTAGGCATACCAATGGGATGAGAGGCGAGGCGGCGAAAAAGAGCTTTTTGCTCTTTTTCTTATATGCCAATGGTTTTAGTCAGCCCTCACCCGTGATACCCCTAAACTCAAGACATCGCGTTTCACCCTTGTTCCCCCGCAATCGCGCCGCACCTGAAAGAGCCCCTCGCGTCATGAGCCAAATCCAGACTGTACCGGTTGGTGTCCTGTTTGTTTGCACGGGGAATATTTGTCGTTCCCCCACCGGGGAAGGCGTCTTTCGGGCTTTGGTGGAAAAAGAAGGGCTGAGCGAGCACTTTCGAATCGATTCGGCTGGCACCAGTGGTTGGCATGTCGGAGAACCCCCGGATAAACGTTCACAGGCCACCGCCTTGGCGCGCGGAATTGATTTGTCGTGCCAGAAGTCACGCCGTTTGGTCAGTGATGACTTTCAAACTTTTGATTACCTTTTGGCGATGGATCGCGGGCACCACCAAGCGATGTTGCGGTTGGCACCACCAGGAACAGAAACCCGGGTTCATTTGTTCATGACTTTTGCCGGTTTGGCGGACATTTTAGATGTCCCTGACCCCTATTACGGCGGGGTTCATGGCTTTGATCATGTGTTGGATTTGGTCGAGAAAGGTTGTCAGGGGCTGTTGCGACAGATCAAAAATGATCACCAGCAAATCCCGAGCAGGTGACGTCACCTGCGACGACGCATTTGCGGCAGAACAAACTGAAATCCCGAGCAGGTGACTTTACCTGCGACGACGCATTTGCGGCAGAACAAACTGAAATCCCGAGCAGGTGACGTCACCTGCGACGACGCATTTGCGGCAGGACAAACTGAAATCCCGAGCAGGTGACGTTACCTGCGACGACGCCTATGCGGGAAAAACTGCAGCCAATCACAAAAATGTCCCTCGACGCTTTGGCGTTGAGGGGGCAAGCTGTTGCTGTATTAGATTTGTTCTGCGCTGCTGCCCCCCTGCATGCAGAGAGAGCGTTGGTAAGAGTATTATGATTATGAATTTCCCCCCGCCTGTGGTGACCCGCTCTCGGCCCCTTTGGCTGCGGTGGGGGCGGATGGCGGCGGGAATAGTCTTGTTTTTGTTGGGCGCTCTTTTGACGCCGACCCCCTTACCGTTGGGGGTGCCGTTGATGCTGTTTGCCTTGGTGCTGCTGGCTGCCGATTCACCATTTTTGCGGCGACAAATTCGCCGCCTGCGCTCAAACCTCCCAGGTCTATCGGGCTGGCTAGAGCGGCACAAGACTCGGATGCCGATTGGGGCTCGCGCGGTTATTGACGCTACGGCACCATCGGCAGCAGAGTAGGTTTTATCCCTTTAGCGGGCTCTGGCGTTCGATTTCGACGCCGACGGATGCAGCGTCTTCGAACACATCGAGCTTTTCTACGCGCACCCGGGCCGACCGCACGCGGGGGTCTTGCAAGCACATGGCGGCAACCCGCTCGGCCAGTGTTTCGACCAGATTGGTGTGGCCATCATTGGCAATGGCTCGAATGCGATTGACGATCTGCTCATAACACACAACGTCATTGATGCTTTCGCTGCTTGCCGGATCAATACCTTCGCGCACGCCAAGGTCGATGTTAAAGCGCACCCGCTGCGGCGTCTGATGTTCGTGATCATAGATCCCGATTGAACAGGTCTGCACCAAATCCCGGACAAAGACATGCCGCAAGGATTGTTCTGCGTTGGCGATGGATGGCCCACTGTCGCGCGAGCTGGGGCGGAAGGGGGTGATGACCGGCGTTTGCGTCATGACAGCGCTTTACTCTCTGTGGGGGCAGGATACTCGAACATGCGGAATGGGACGGATCCCCTATTCGACGGCGGCTTGATCCTGCGCATTGGGCGGCGCCCAGCAAAGGTGCTGCCCCCCGTCGAGGGCTAACATTTGTCCTGTCATCGCGCCACTGGCAACAAGAAACAGCACCGCATGGGCAATTTCCTGAGGATTGGTGCCATGTCCTAGGGGCATACGGGCTTCTTGGGCGGCAAAATCAGCATCGCTTTGCCGACTGCTGGGAAGGGCCGGACCGGGGCCGATGGCATTGACTCGAATCCGTGGTGCCAACGATAACGCCAGGGTTTGCGTCAAGGCCCACAGGCCCGCCTTGGAAAGGGTATAAGAGGTAAAATGCGGTGTTAAGTTCCATACCCGCTGATCAATCAGGTTGATGATAGATCCCCGCACCGCCGGATCATCCCCCAGGGCTGCAACCATCTGCTGAGACAGCACAAAGGGCGCCCTTAGGTTGGCTTCCATATGGCGGTCCCAACTGTCCCGCGTGGCCGATTGCACCGAGTCGTATTCAAACAAGCTCGCATTATTGACCAACAGCCCCAGCGGTGCCCCCAGGGCCGCGATGGCGTTGGGGACCAGGGCCTGAACCTGGTCTTCACAGGTTAGGTCGGCGGCAACGGTGACAGCGCGCCCGCCCTTGGCGGCAATCTCTGCCGCCAAGGCCAGGGCGTCGTCCGCCGACTGATTATAATGCAAGGCCACCGCATAACCATCGGCGGCCAGGGCCAGCGCAATCGCCCGCCCGATACGCTTTGCCGCCCCGGTTACCAGCGCCGTGCGCGGCATGGTGGCGACTGTCTCTTTCTGGTTCACAGGATCGTTCCCACGCCGACAAATTGGATTGTGGTATAGGCACCATAAGCCACCAGGAATAACAGCGCCTCAAGGCGCCCTAATCGTGATCCAGACAGCATTAGGGGCACCAAAACTAGCGACACCCCAGCCATCACCCAAATATCAAAATCTACCACTTGCGCGGTCGCGGTCAGCGGGGCAACCAAAGCGGTAGCACCAATAACACCCAGCAGGTTAAAGATATTCGATCCCACGACGTTGCCCAGGGCCACATCGCTATGACCGCGTAAGGCGGCCATGACGGAAGTCGCCAATTCGGGTAACGACGTTCCCACCGCCACCATGGTCAGGCCAATGACTTCTTCGGGGACACCAAAGCCCCGCGCCAGTTCGACCGCACCAGTAACCAGCAGATCAGCGCCATAGATCACCCCGGCAAGACCACCAAGGACAAAGAGTACAATCAGCCACAGATTGGTTTTCTTGAAGGTATTGAGTTCTTCAACTTCTTCGCTGTGAATATCGGCGGTGTCTTTGCCGCGCCGTTCACGCCAATAGGAATAGAACAAATAGGCTGCCAACAGCGCCAGCATGACCCCGCCTTGCATCGGTCCGATCACGCCAGTTAGCGCAAAGATAATAAACAGCGCCGTACTGCCCAGCATAACTAAGCCATCGCGTAAAAAACTACGCGGATCACAGGGGATGGGTTTGAGCAACGCTGAAACCCCCAAAATCAATAAAATATTGGCGATGTTCGATCCAATGACGTTCCCAAAGGCGATCCCAGGCGAGCCATCAAGCGCCGATTGCACAGAGACGACGAGTTCCGGTGCCGAGGTGCCAAAAGCAACCACTGTCAAGCCAACCACCAGCGGAGAAATTCCCGCCCGATTGGCTAAGGCGACAGAGCCGCGCACCAAAAATTCAGCAGCGACTGGCAGCAAGACCAAGCCGATAAAGAAAGGAATCAAGGCGCTAGACATGAAAAGCTTTCACTCACAGGAGGAAGAAAGGACGCGGGCGGGTTTAGCATCCCTGGCCCTGGGGGGCGTTAGTCAAAGGAGGACGCAGGTAACAAAAAGCGAAAGACCAGATCGCGCAGGGTGACGATGCCACAGAGTTCGCCATGATCGAGCACTAAGGCCCGCGATAAGCTAAATTGCTGCAGCATCCGAATTGCATATTTAATGTCCATTCCGGCTTCGATAGTAAGCACCGGCTTGGTCATGATCTCGTAAACGTTGGTGCGGGCTGCCGATTTGTCTAGGGCAATAAGGCGCTGGGCAATGTCTGTAACGACCAAAATGCCATATTCGTCGCCGTCATAGCGTCGATTGATGATCAACGAGCTGACATTATGCTTATGCATGGTGGTGACGGCTTCGGCGACGGTGGCCATGCCATCGACCAGCATCGGGTGGGTGGTCATCACCTGACGGACGGATACAAAGGATTTGCTCATCAGCGGGGCTCCTAGAGCCTTTCGTGATCACAAGTGATCACAATATGCTCTTTAACGTGTGGCGTGACTGCGCTTTTTTACCGTTGAAGCGGACCCATGGGGGCTCAAAGCGCTCTCGATAGCAGAGATGGCCAAGGGGCCACGTTATATTTTGTCCTCGATTTCCGATTTTATGGTCTTGATTTGGCTGGTTAAGCCAACGGCGTCTTCGATATCGAGCATAAAGGCGATGCCTGATCCGGGTTTTTGCTCAAACTCCCCAACCTCAGCCATCATTTCCAGGATTTGCCGCGATAAGTGTTGCTCCACCAGGGTCAAAATCACATCTCGCGATCCGGCCAGATTGAGGCCGAGAAAGGTCTTGGCCGCCTTGAGGCCTTCGCCGCGGGCGTTGGGCAAGACGGTTAGCCCCGTTGCACCGCCATCCCGTGCCGCCTTTACAATGCGGTCGGTCAGTTCGTCGGAAACCAGGGCGATGATCAGTTTGAACTTCATGGGACCTCCTCGGCGCCAGATACGGCGGAACTGGATTGGGGGGAAGCATCACGGGGCGGATTACCGGCGGCGTGACTCCGGTTTAGGATGGTGCCGATTTGGGCGTAGCCCATCACGGTAATCATGGGAAATAGGCTGGCCAACGCGATTAAGCCAAAGCCATCAAGTAAAGGCGAGCGGCCAGGAATCGACGATGCTAAGCCCAGCCCCAGGGCGGCAACCAAGGGCACCGTTACCGTCGATGTGGTCACCCCGCCGCTGTCATAGGCCAGCGGAATAATTGCCTTGGGGGCAAAGAGTGTTTGCACCACCACCACGGCGTAGCCCGCTGTGATTAGCCAGTGCAAAGGAAATCCGCTGACGATGCGCCAAGTGCCCAAAGACACCCCAACGGCCACCCCAAAGGCGACGGCAATCCGCAGGCCTGTCGCCCGAATGGTACCGCCTGAAACATCCTGCGCCTTGAGGCCAACGGCAATCAACGATGGCTCGGCGATGGTGGTCGCAAAGCCAATACAAAAAGCAAAAACATAAACCCCGATATAGGCCATTGGGTCGCCCACAGCGGTGGTCGAGCCAATACCAGTAAAATCAGGAGCCGTCAGTTGAGCCGCCATAATGCGGCCCAAAGGAAACAGCGCTGTTTCCAAGCCGACCAAAAACAGTGACAACCCCAGCACCACATAAACCATCCCCAAAGCAACGCGGCGGGGGTTGGCGATCGGGCGGTGCAAAACCACCAGCTGAAAAAACAGCAAAATGCCCAAAATTGGCGCCACATCGAGCATCGTTTGCCCAACGGTTTGCCCGACCATTACCAGCCATTCTACCGGCGCTGGAATGGTTTCGGGGGTTTGTTCTGGCATTGGTTAGCCTCCCCCGCTTTGGATCATTCCGTAGAGCATGACAAAGATCATCGGCGTTAGGCTGGCAAAGGCAATCAGGCCAAAGCCATCGGTCAGCGGATTACGCCCGGCAATACTCGATGCTAACCCCACGCCCAGCGCGGTGACCAGGGGAACGGTGATGGTTGATGTGGTCACGCCGCCGCTATCATAAGCAATACCAATAATCGACGGCGGGGCGAAAAAGGTCAGGACTACCACTATCACGTAGCCGCCAATGATAAACAGCTGAATCGGCCAGCCTAGGAGAATGCGCAATACCCCTAAAACGATCGCCACCCCCACCGATAAGGCAACGGTAAACCGCAGCCCATCAGCGTATGTTTCCACCCCATCGGCGCCAATGACGCCGCTGTCTTGTGCCGCCGTTGCGGCTTCGTTGGCAACTGCAATCAGCGCCGGTTCAGCAACCGTGGTCCCAAAGCCCAAGGCAAAGGAAAAGAGCAGCAAAAAAGCTAAGCTGCCCTTTTGCGCTAGCAGCTTGGCCATGCTTTCGCCAATGGGAAACAAAGCCATTTCCAGGCCTTGAATGAACAGCGCTAAGCCCACCACCACCAGCAAAAGACCACCGCCAACGCCCCACGGATTAGGAAAGGGCTGGTCGAGGATAAACATTTGAAAGAGGGCAATCACGCCAATAATCGGCGCTAAATCTCGGGCGGCACCCACCAGCAGCATCAGAAAATGGCGACCGGCGGTACGTGTGTTAGGGGGCATGGCGGAGGATCCGTCAGCGGTCCAAAATGGTACAACACAGAAAAGGCAGCATTGAGTGGCGCCGACGATGCGGGGGCGGCGGGGGAATGTCAAGGAAAGGGCGTTCGCAGCGCTGATCCCTTTTGGTGAAAAAAAAGTGATCACTTTTATTGACTAGCGGCCAACATCAGCTAACACTAAGCTTTCATACATGCTGGGCGGTAGGCGGTTAAATTTTGTTTTTCAAGCAAATGCACTGCCCTTTCTTTGCGAAATGGAGTCCCCTGTGAGCCAATCCGATCTTCCAACCCCCGCCCCCGAAGCTGACGGCGACGAAGCAGAAAGCCGCGAACCGATCTTTACCGAAACCGCCGACGAGCTAGACGCTTTGCTCGCCAGCCATCCGACGACCGTTCACGTCGATGCGCTGTTTTTTGACCTTTGCGGTATCGTGCGCGGCAAGCGTTTCCCCATTCTTGACGCAGGCAAGCTGTTTGAAGATGGCATGCTGATTCCGTATTCGGCATGGCTGCTTGATGTCACCGGGGATTGTCCCGACGCTGGGGGGCGCGGCTATTCCGACGGTGACCCCGATGGTCACGTTCGCCCTGTGGCTGGAACCCTAGCACCGGTGCCCTGGTCGCCGGTTCCTTGCTCGCAGGTGATGTGTTCGCTTGACGAAGACCTTGATGGGCCGGTGGTTGATCCGCGCAACGTTTTACGTCGCGTTGAACGCGCCATGACCCGCAGCGGTTTGACCCCGGTGGTGGCGCTGGAGCTGGAATTTTATTTGATTGATCAGGCAGAGCGCAGCCCTGACGGCTCGCCGTTGCCGCCGCTTAATCCCGACACCAAGCAGCGCGATCGGTCCAATCAGGTCTATGGCATGACCGAGCTTGACGATTACGCTGAATTCCTGCGCGACGTTGAGAGCGCCTGCAAAGAACAGAACGTTCCCGCCTATACCGCCACCAGTGAAAACGCTCCTGGGCAGTTTGAAATTAACCTCAAACATACCAAGTCAGCGGTGCGCGCCGCCGACCATGCGGCATTGCTGGCTAACATCGTCGAACGTGTGGCCAATATGCACGGTTTCAAGGCGACGTTTATGGCCAAGCCCTATGTGGATCAGGCAGGCAATGGCCTGCATATCCACCTCAGCGTTTTAGATGCCGAGGGCAATAATATTTTCGATGATGGCACCGAACAAGGGTCGGATCAGCTGCGCTGGGCCATTGGTGGCTTGATGGAAGCGATGCCCGAATCGATGGCGCTGTTTGCCCCCAACGTGAACGCGTACCGTCGCTATGCGGCCAACCAATATGTGCCGGTCAAGCGCGCTTGGGGGGTGAATAACCGCTCGGTTGCGTTCCGGATTCCTGGTGGTCCGGGGACTGCGCGACGGATCGAACATCGGGTTTGCGGTGCTAGCGCCAACCCCTATTTGGCTTTGGCGGCGGTGCTGTCTGGCGCCTGCTGGGGGATTGAACATCGCCTCGATCCGGGGGCCCCGGTGACTGGCAATGCCTGCGAGGTTTTGGATCCCGGCGTGCCTTGGTCTTTCCGTGCGGCTTTGGCGCATCTGGAAAAGGCACATATCCTGCCCCATTACTTGGGCGCCGATTACCTGGGCCTTTACACGGAAACCAAATGGGCCGAGCTGGAAAAATTCCAGTCGGTGATTTCCCCGCATGAATATTCTTGGTATCTGTAAATC
>CEGC01000382.1_pt1 | contig 11641 bp, 10 predicted proteins | sample 302731 | NCBI WGS metagenome assembly CEGC01 (sample SAMEA2755656, study PRJEB7226) | microbial mat metagenome | biome: microbial mat; feature: hypersaline; material: grass silage | place: USA | collected 2014-02-19 | depth 0 m | reverse complement strand
CTCTAAATCACTCGAACGGTTCTCCCTTACCAACCCCTCCGGAGGAATTCCGCATGAAAACGCTTATCCTGAGCATTAGCCTGCTTATTGCCAGCGTACCTGCGACCTATGCGCAGACGCCGATGGCGCATGATCACGGCACCATGCACACCGCAGACGCCATGTCACAAGCACCACAAGCCATTCCCGCCACCGGCACGGTAAATGCTGTTGATGCCGCCAAGTCAACGCTGAACCTGACCCACGAGCCGATCCAGGCGTTAGGCTGGCCAACAATGACCATGGATTTTGCGGTAGCGCCCAAGGTTGACCTTGGCACAATCAAAGCCGGAGATAAGGTCAACGTTACCTTAGCCCGTGGTAATGATGGCATTTACATGATCACCAGCATCACGCCCCATAAGTAATACGAAAAACCCATAGAAAATAAAAAGGTCCTTGTTGATCGCATTTGATCGACAAGGACCTTTTCCGTACATTCATATGCGACAGGATATTTTCTCATGACCTTAAAACCAGAAATATTCCCCGAAAAAAAGCACCAATACTGTTCTAAAAGCCCTCATCGCTCCCCAAAGCCGCGATCGTTTCTTGTAAGTTACGCTCAATTCCAGCGACGACTTGACGCTCTAGCCGATCAACAACAGCTTGCTGGCGCTCGTCATCAATTACGAAATGCAAAGCAACATCATTTTGCCGCACCCGCACCACTTCGGCGCGCAAACGCCCAACCCCATTAATATAAACAACGGCGCGATCACCAATTTCCGGCACTAAATCAGTATCAACCGATAAACCACTGGCTGACATATCCTTAATGCTGCAGGAAAAATCATAGTGATCATCAAAAATCACTTTTGCAGCACCATCAAGGAACCAACGATCATAGATCCGCCGCTCGCGGCCGGTTTTTTCAGCTGGTGTCTCGCTCATCATATCCTCCGGTTCCCTGCTTGATTTGCGGGATTCTAGGGGCCTCACCCCAAACAGACGGCTCAATGGGTGCAGTCCATTGTTATAAAAGCAAATATGCCGTCACAGACAAATGGTTCATATGCTCGGGTTTCACTCTTATCACGCACAGTGCTAAGGGATAGGCTTAGATAGTATCCCCAATAAGAGTAAAATATCCATTAGCAATACCATAAGCCCTGCCCCGGCCAAAATATCCCTAATCTTTCTTAAAGTCGCTATGGCAGTCCTTACATGCCTTAGCCAAACGAGCATAGGCTCGTAACGATTTCTCGCCATCGCCGGTTTGAATGGCAGAAACTAGGTCATTAGCCTTTTCCACCCCATGTTTAGCGGCGTCGGTAAAGTCGGACCATTCTTCCCAGATTTCAGGCAGCGCTTCGCTGGGCGGCATCCCGGACCCCTTGGGGAAATGGTCAACAATGCGCGGAGCCAAAGCTGCAATCTTGGCCGCCAAAGGCTCGGCAAGAGAGCGATCAACTTGCGCTGCATCCATCATAGGCCGAAGCTCTTTTAGGGCATCCCGCATGGTTTTCATCATATCCATACGTTCCTTAACCACCCCCGTTGCCGAGCCATGCGCAAAGACCAACGGCGTGGTAAAGATCAAAGAAACTCCAAGACCGAGGGCAAAAATCCAATTATACCGTTTCATTACACCTATAGTCCTCATAATCACTGATGAGAGAAAATCCCAAGCAGATAGAGCCATCTGCCTGCACATAAAGTCTGCAGATCAGGAGAATACCGTATTTGCTCATAAGAGCAGACTTACAAATATTTTTTAAAGAAAACCCCCCGAGCAGATGAGATCACCTGCTCGGGGGGTTTTACGCCATTATTGATCTCGTTCAACACCCATCAGCACCGCGACAAAGGGTGTTAGTTGATTCCGCTCAGGCCTTCGCTACGCAGTCTCTCGCGGTAAGCTGCAAGGAAAGATTTGAAGTCCTCGGCCTGCTTGATGCGCTCGGATACCGTTCGGTAATCAATCACCCCCGACTCCGGCGGCGTGGTGATCAGGTCAAAAGCATCCTTAAAAGTCGTCCGCTCCATCGCTGCACCATAACGGTTGCGGATATTGGCAACGGCCCGCTCGTCTTCCGATAGGGTTAACGCCGTCGCCCAATCCAACACCAATCGCGCTTCGTCGTCAGCCAAAACCAACGACGGTGACGGTTCGGGCACCACGTTACTCAACGCCTCGGCAGCTTTTTTCCAATGCCCAGATTTCCACTCGATCTCAGCACGCAGCAAGTCAGCGTTTCGACTGGAATCGCCGTCCAACAACATGACCGCATCATCAGTCCGCCCAGTATCCGATAGACCACGCGCCAGCAACTGTTGCCGCTGGCGCTCCAACGGCGCCGGTGTATCGGGGGACTTACTTTCCAACAATGCCGCCACAGCCTTTTCAGGCTCGCGATCAAGCAGATAAACCAACCCCAAGCGAGCTCCAACTTTAGCTTTATCAGCGCCACTCAAACGATATTTAACCTGCCGTTCAAGCAACGCTGCCGCTTGCTGCAGCAAATCCACCGACACCAAACGGTCAGCCAAACGGCGGATCATTTCATCACCCTTTGGTCCAGTTGGCGTCAATTCACGGAACTCGTCATACAGGGCAATGGCACGCAGCGGTGTCATTTTATCGGCAAGGCCATCGTAATACAGCTTGTCAAAAGTTTCGCGCATCCGCCCCATTGCCAACTCGGCCCCTGGTTGGCCTTCGAAATAGGTGGTTGCTTGCTGCCATACGCGCAGAGCCTTCCCGTATTCACCTTCTTCGGTATAAAGATCGCCCAAGCGCATCAGCAGCGATAACTCGAACGGCCCTCCACGCCAAGCAAAGCGTAGGCGCTCCAGGCCCTTAATCAAGTTAGGCCGATCAAGCTGCTCCATACGATAGAGCATTTCCAAGCGATCCCGAATCGCCAGTGCGCGGAAATAACGGTCGGTACTGTCCTCTAGCTCGCCCCACTTTTCGATGGCGACATCAAAGTTGCCTTCCGCCGAGGCAAGCTTGCCTTCGATATAGGTGATGGCAGCAAGTTCGTGGGTCGTATTGTCATCCGTCTGGGCGGCTGCGACAAAATTATTCGTAGAAAGATCGTCAGCAGCCGCAACGGTCACCAAAGCCGATTGAATGGCCAGAGGAACCTTGATCGCCCGCGGATAATCACCGATCACGCCGCCGTATTCTCGCACGGTTTGTGCCTGCAATTCCGGGCTCCCTAATTCCGCCTGTGCCAAAGCGCGCCAAAAGGCCGCCTCTTCGATACTGGCAAGACTTGGGTGGCTGAAATCGCGAACGGCCTCGTCCCAACGCCCCATCATAAAGCTTGCCGCCCCATGCAAGGCCTTCACCGCTGCGCTATTGGCGAGGTCTGGGGAATCTTTTTCAATCAAGGACAAAATACCAAGGGCTTCTGCCTCATAGCCATTGGCGAAATAAAAGCGAGCCAATTCCAAGCGTGCCGGATTACGCCGCGTCGCAGGTGACTGCGCCACCGCCAATTCCAACATTTGCTTGGTTTCAACAAAGTTGTCTTCGCCACCGCGCATCCAAGCCCCAATATCGAGCACCTTGGTCAAGTTGGTATTGGCCCCAATTTGCGACATCGCCTTCATTTCGGCGAGGTTGGTCGAAAAGGTCATCCCCCCCTGAGCCGTCACATCAATGCCATTGCGGGTGGAGTTCACCACCACACGATCAGAATGGGGTTCAACCAACACACCCTGCACCGTGATCGGCAAATCAGCATCGGGGTAAGCATGGCTGGGGAAAACACCTGAGCCCAACGGCACCACGGGCACGACGATAAAGCGGTCACCCACTTCGGGGTCAAGCAACACCATGGCCGTGCCGCCTTCGGCGACGGGCAAGAACAGCCGAGGCCCGACCGGGCTGCGCGGCTGCGGCGACACTTCCACCGGGCGCGCCGGGCGATAGGGTTGACGCATAAAGTCAACAATCCATAGCAACCCTTCCCGACGTACCGAGGCATTATAGCCAGGCTCGACCAGCACACGCATCACGGTCGCGGTACGGCTGGGAATCTGTTCAATGTGATGGATTACCTTCCCGCCGAGCTTTTTCATCAGCGGGATATCGACCTTTTGATTGCGGTCAAAAACCACCCAATAATAGGGGCCGCGCTTAAACACCGCCGCAGCTGTGGCCTTATCCCACGGAAAAGACAGGCTTGCTACCATGGAACCCGCAGCGGGTTTAGGCGGTTCATAGTCTTCGGCAGCGGCATTTTCACCGGCAGCATCTTTTGCCTGAGGTGTTACCACGGGCGCTGTCGTCGGTGCTGCCGCAGGTTTTGCCGCCGCTGCGGCAGGTGGCGTAGCAGTGCCGCCTTTTGCTTGCTCACGCAGGGCCTGATCTAAAGCCTCGGCAGCGGGACTTTTCGCTGGTTCTGCGCTACTAGGGGCGGCACCAGTCGGGGCAATCGCGGCCGGGGGAGCGGTGGGTACCAACGGTGTTGGCGTTGTATCATCCGCAGCCCCAGGAAGGGCAGCCATCTGGGGTGCTTTAGCAGTATCAGTTTCTTCCGCCCGGGCAACGGCCTCTTCGGGCGAAACCATCACGTCAAGCACCACCTTGGGGCCGGATGTAAAATGACGAACCCGGCCATCTTTAGGCAGGGGAATCCGAACCGTTAACGTTTTTGCAGTGCTGTCGGCGGTCACGTTGCTCAATGCCGGGGGCAGAGCATTACGCAACCGCTCGACATCGACGGTTGCCGGGCGCTGAAAAGTTATCGTGGCCAAAGAATCAGTAGACGAAACACTATAGGCCACCTGCCGTGGCCAATCGAACACCACCCGATCATAGCCTTCGTGCGATCCGACTCGCACCCCTAGCCGCGGCCCTGCCGATTGCGTCCGGGGGGGCGCTGCCGCCGCAGGAACTGGAGTTGGCGGACGTGCCGCAGCGGGCGCCGCTGCAGGCGCTGGCGCCGGCGCGGCCTTTGCTTCCTTGCCAACAGAGGACGTAGGCCGCAGGTCAATGACGACCGACGGCCCAAGGGTAAATGAATTGGCTTCGTAATCACCTTTTAGGGTGAACACGACTGTTTTCTGGTCAGGCGACACGCTGGCAGAGGCAATATATTCTGACAGTGGGCCAACAACGGCGCGCGGATCACCAACGATGGCACGGCCAAAGGTCACCGTCATGGTTCGACCCGAAACCTTGACCGCATAGCGGACCGGATCGTTCCAATCAAAAACCAGACGCCCGTAGCCCTGGTGCGCGGCCGCACGAACCGCCGCCTGTGCAGGCGTAACAGCGGTGCCGAGAAGCAGCACCACTAAAAACGCACAGAAAAGGGAAACCACAGACCGCATTGTCACTCCTTGGCCTCCGGCATCAAGACGATTCCTATCGTCTCGACCGAAGATCCAGTAGCGGTACCATGACCGCTACCACCTTGCCCATACGCCATACGAACCAGGGGAGTAATTTGCGATGTATATCCTGCTTGATGCAAGGAATTCGCAAGTTCAACACTGGATTGCATAGCCTGTTCCCATAACTGCCGTGCTTGGTCGTCCCTTGCCCCCCCCAATACCACCGAAGCCTGAACGGCAAGACGGTTAGGGAGACGATCAAGAATCGGCGCCAGCAAGCGCAGGCTGACAGACTCAAAGGGCTGGGGCAAGATCAGGTGATACCCCATCCCATCTTGGTGGTGATCAATGGTCAGTAATTCGGGATGCTCGGCAATTGCTTGCTTCAGCAATGCTTGAACATAGCGCAAATCATCACCGGGCGGTGCATCTAGCGCGCTGGCGGCAAGCTCGGGAGAGGTTTGACGTACCGGATCGGCAACAATCATATCGGCTCGTCGGCTAAGACCGTCGATCAGGCTCTGCCATGACGCGGTATTGGGTACCGACATCGAAAAGACCAAAACGCAAAAGGTCAGCATCAGCAGGCAGAGATCTGCCAATGACATGATCCATGACGGCCCATTGCTGGCAGCACTATGGCGAAACGGCACCATCCAATCCCTGCTGCCCTGCCCCATTGCATCGTGCTGACCCGCCGGGCTAAGGGCGTTATCAGAACCCTTCTCCTCAGCAAAATAGGAGCCACTCATCACTTCGCCCTGCCTCCGCATACCCAAAGCCCTCGCTATTTACTGGGCCTGGGTTCCGCGCACGCCCCCTCGCGACGCACCCTGGTGATCCGAATCGCCACCTTCAAACACCCCTGGTATCGCCCGAAAGGTCATAGTCACCTGTCGTTGGGCATACCCTGTCGCAACCGTTCCCTCTTGCACCCCAACAGCAAAAGATCCAGGTGCCGCCCCTCTTTCAGCCATCACCTGCGCCACCGAAGAGACGCGAGATTGAGCTAATTTAGCAGCGGTCGAACCCATTTTACTGGAATCGTAATCGGTTGCGACAAGAATCTCTACTTTGAACACAACACCCTCTGGCGCTGCAGCCAAAGCAGCAATGATGCCATCAAAGAAACGAAGCCGCGGCGGCCTTAGCTCAAAGCGTCCGGGAAAAAAAAGCGCCTCCGCCGGGAATTGCGCTGTCGTTACGTCCGCCGTCACACCACGCTGTACCCTGGCCGCAGGGATCTCGGTTTCAAACAAATCACTCAGCGTCTGCTGAAAAGATCGTCGAGGTAAAACCAAATCCCCAGTCAAACCGCTAAAGTCGCTCACACCACCAGGCCGCCCCGCCAAAAACGTCGAATGCAGCGAAGTCATGGCCGTATTTTGTCGCTGTCGGTCAAAGTTTGACAAAGAAATAAGGGCGAGGAAAAAGACCAACAACACCAGCGCCAATGAAACCATCAAAGGTCCAAATCCGCCCCCTTCAGAAACCGCAGACACAATGCGGTCCCTGGGATAGAGGTGCCTATTTGGCTGCACCCCCCGATTATGATTGCCGCTGTTTCGCATTCCCTTGCTATACCTGCCCTCTTTGCAAGACTCTCCCCCTCGGCATATCGTGATGAGCGCGCCATATCGGTATAAACACTCACCACGCAACAGCAGAACGATTAATCAAAATCATTGAGCAATGCATCGATGGCAGCCTGCCCCATGGCATCATCAGACGCTTGAGGACCATTCAACAGGGCATCATCGTCCTGGTTATCCCCCAGGGCCGCAACGGTTTTACGGCCATGATTTCCAGCCTGCTGTAAACTTTCCGCCGCTGCGACTGCCGATGTAGGCACCGACAAACCGACCCCATGCGGGTCAAACGCCGAAACCAAAGCATCGACTCGCGACTCGATGCTTTTTAACATGCGGACAATCTTGGTAATGCGCTGACCGGTAATATCTTGGAACGAACAGGCTTCATAAATCGCCGTCACCGCCTGCTGCAACGAATCCGCTGCCTCTTTATCTAACGATAACGCGACGTCCTCAATCACTTCAGTGGCATCCATAATGGCGCCCGTCGCTTGTTCGGTCGCCTGCACGATGGCGTCTAGCTCATCGGTTGCAGTGGGCAGAAATTCGTCTTGGATATCCGTCGGGTTCAGGGCCGCAATTTCGCTCCGCGCATCACGGATATAGCTGGCCAGATCTTCGACCTCGCGGTACAGGCGGACATCTTCTGCCGACAGATCACCGCTTAACGAGCCAACGACGGCATCAACCACTTTGGCAACGGCATCAAAAGCCGTGTCTTCCTCAGCCTTGATTTTAAACTGGCTGAGCTGCACCAGAGCCTCGTCAAGAGCTGCATCATTCAATGCCTTGGATTGCCCCATTCACCGCCCCTCCCCGCAAATACAAAAAAAGTGCCATGACTCGCTGGTATTTCCCGCGGTGTCATGGCACTCCCCGATAGGTCACGCTTGCAAAGCGCACAGGCTACACAAAATCAGGTCCAAAGAACCAGGCTGCGCAGCCTGACAACTAGGCTAGAACTCGCCCAGAACGCTCACCATCTTGGCCTTCAACGTTTCAGCGTTGAACGGCTTCACGATGTAGTTGGAAACGCCGGCTTCTTTTGCGGCGATCACGTTTTCCGACTTGGATTCTGCGGTCACCATAATGAACGGCAGCGCCTTAAGCTTAGCATCTGCGCGCACTTCACGCAGCAGTTGCAAGCCCGTCATCGGCTCCATATTCCAATCCGAAATTACCAGTCCATACTGAGTACCCGAGCGGAGCTCTTGCAGGGCTGAGCTCCCGTCGGTGGCTTCATCAATATTATTGAAACCAAGCTGCCTCAGCAGGTTGCGGATGATGCGCAGCATCGTCTTGTAATCATCCACAATCAGAACGCGCATGTTCTTATCGACAGCCATCTGTCACTCCGTTCACGACAACCTTTAAAAGCAGCTTCGCCCAAACCTTGGCACGAACCCGCCATTGTTATTAATGGATTAGGGGCACTCAGTGCAACCCTTTTAGGACGAAAGACTATCCCTTTGATAAGACGCCTTTCTAACTAGCCCCATATTCACGCAAATACCAACGCTATGCCAGCAAAAACCCTCATACAGGCTATGATCTTTTGCCAGAACCGTGTTAACCGCCGGTAAACAAACCCAATCAAAGTTAAATTAGCCATTCCCAGGCAGGGGAATGGAACGACGGCGGCTCATTTCCTCGGTCACCAAGCGTGCTTTATCGGCAGACATGGCAGCAAGGATCGGTGCAGATTTACTTTCCTTCATGTTTTCCAGGACGGTAATAAGAATCGGCATATCCAGATCATTAAAGATTCGTGCCGCGTCCTTGGGCTTCATGGTGGCATAGATTTTAACCAACTGAGCCACTTTTTGCTGCTCTTGATCGTCATGCTGCTTGAGCAACGCGTCAATGGTGCCCTGCAACTGTTGCAGTTCGCCAATTTTGCGATCAATACGCCCTTCGGCTGCTTTGAGCAAAGCTTCACGCTGCTCTAATTCCTGGCTCCGACTTTCGATCAGCTCGCGCCGTTCAGCAAGCTTTTGCAGCAATTCGATTTCCGATTGCGTAAAGTTTACCGGATCTTTCAACGGATCCGCAGAGGCGCCATTCAACGACGCCGTGCCACCGCTGGGCACCGCAGCCTCGGCGGGCTTGGCTGCTGATTGCTCACCCGCACTCTGGGCCAGTTGCAGCGGGGTATCTCCTGGATTTGACAGCGGTGTCTGCAGTCGCGTCACCGACGGTGCAGGTCGGCCACTTTGATCCTGCGGTTCAGCCAAAGCGGCGTTTGACCCCACCTGCAAGGCGGCAAAAATCTGCGTATAATCCTGCCATAGCCCACCCAAACGGATCGACAACATTAGAACCGCCAAAAAGATCACTACAGGCAAAAGGCGCAAGCGCGAGGTCTTCAGGCCAACCGAGGCCTGGTCTACCGGCTTTTTGCCTGCCTTATCCGTCCGACCGCCAGCCTTGCTGGTTTTGGGGCGGGCCGACATCGTGGCTTGTGCGGTTTCGACCATTATCGCCTTTGTCCTCTACTCTAAAGGGCTACGGCAAGCGCCGTAACCGTCCTAAATTCTGTCGTACTATCCTTGGCGGCTTTCACCACCACGTGGCAATCCACCCCGGCCCTAACGCACAGAGCGCAAAGCACGCAACAATTCACGTTCAGCTTCCGAACGCTCGTCATCATCTCGGGGGCCTTGCGGGCCCTTGCGCGGCTGAGCCGGAGGCCGCGCAACAGTCCGCGCCGGTTCATCAGCCAAGGCCGCCCCCAGCAACTTACCCGACCGCCCACCTCGCGCTGGCCCTGGGGCGGACCTTGACAATGCCGGGCGCGCACTCTGCGCCGCCGCAGCGGAGCTATCATTATAGCGCGCAGCTTCGGCAGGGCGATCCAAATCGCGGTCTGGCGCGCGCTGTTCAAGCGCCCTTTCCGCAGACCGTTCAGGCGGGCGATCAGCAGGACGCGACAACGGACGATCCGCCGGACGCGGTGCCCGCAAAGCCGGTGGATCCGCCCGACGCTCACTATCGAATGCCGCCGCCTGTTCTTTCAAAATACGTTCCGCTAAGGCGTGCTCAGCGCTACCAACAGAGGTATCAAACGGCCCTGCATCGCCAAGGCTCCGCCCTTTTGCCACAGCCACATCGGTTCCCGTCCGAGGAGCCGCAGCACGCGCGGGCACGGTCCGCACTGGTGCAGATTGCTCTTGCCGGGCAGCATGAAGCTTTTCAGCCCGCGTCCGATCTTCCGGGCGTCGCTCACCTGGGGCCCATTCACTCAGCCCCATCTCGGCTTCTTGTGCCGCGCGGGCCAGCTCCATGGCGGCGCGCTCTGCAGCCTCTGCCGCGCTTTCAATATCCAACCCCGAAGCCAACGGCGCCATCGTCGGCGCACGCGGCGCGGCGCGCTCCTCGGCGCGCGGATCGCTGCGCGGCACAGTTTGCGCTTCTCGCACCGCACCTTCTAAGCGCACGGCCATCTGATCAGCGCGTTCGACCATAAACGCCAAGTCGTCACGCAGCATCTGTGCCTTTTCGACTTTTTCCTGCAGCGCTTTGGACGATTCTTCCGATGTGCGCTTTAGGCGCGGAATGCCACTTTCGGCGCGAATCGTGGCGTCGTTAAAGGCCGCGATGAGGCGCCCCAGTTCCTCGCGGTTTTTCCGCAAAGCCGATAGGCGGCCATTTAAAATTACGGCAAAAATAATGGTCGGCACCAATAGAAGCACCACCAAAACGTCGAGGATCATCGCAAAGGTCATCGCTAGCCCCTCTGACGTTTGATTTTACGGTCAACACGAATGGCAATGTGGTTGCCTTTACGGCCCATCTGTCCGCCAAACATGGGAACGTCGCCGCAGCGTAATTCAATGGGCGAATTCGGGGTCGCGTTAAGCATCACCCGCGAGCCAACTTGCAAGTTCAGGATCTCGCGCAGCGGCATAGTCTGTTCGTCCAATACCGCTTCCATTTCCACATGGGTGTACCACATTTCTTCGGCCAAGTGAGTTTCCCAGATGGAATCGCGACCGAACTTTTCCCCCATGAACATCTGCAACAGCAGTTCGCGCACAGGTTCCAGGGTGGCGTAGGGCAGCAGCAATTCCAATCGCCCGCCACGATCTTCCATATCGATCCGCAGCTTGGCCACAATTGCAGCGTTGCTAGGCCGGGAAATAGTGGCAAAACGCGGGTTTGTTTCCAAGCGATCAAAACGGAACGTCACCGGTGACAGCGGATCAAAAGCGGCAGACAAGTCAGCAAGAACCACATGGATCATCCGCTCGACCAGATTGCGTTCGATGGTGGTGTAAGGCCGCCCCTCGACACGCATTGCCGCTGTTCCGCGTCGACCACCCAACAGCACGTCAACGATAGAATAAATCAGCGCCGAATCGACCGTCATCAGGCCATAGTTATCCCACTCTTCGGCCTTAAAGACCGTCAACATGGCGGGCAGCGGAATAGAATTGAGATAATCGCCAAAGCGCAAAGACAAGATATTGTCCAACGACACTTCAACATTGTCAGAGGTAAAGTTACGTAACGAGGTGGACATCATGCGGACCAAGCGGTCAAAGACCACTTCGAGCATCGGCAGACGTTCATACGACACTAATGCCGAGTTCAGTATAGCCTGGATGCCGGTCTTATCTGACCGCTCGTCCTCGCTATCGTCAAAGCCTAGCAGGCTGTCAATTTCATCTTGATTAAGGACGCGGGTACTTTCACGGCCCGATCCACTACTAGAT